>OJBZ01000010.1_pt1 | contig 174461 bp, 140 predicted proteins | sample 1591671 | NCBI WGS metagenome assembly OJBZ01 (sample SAMN05416850, study PRJEB24817) | seawater metagenome | isolation source: Sea water | place: Canada:Atlantic | collected 2013-07
TCTACACGTAAGGAGTCGTCGGCAGCGTCAGATGTGTATAAGAGACAGGCCCTGCATATTAAGATAACCGACGCGACTGTTGCGCAGTACAGGCAACAGACCGCCTGACAGTTTATCGGCATCGACTTTTTGATAACGTGACAAATCAACGACTCGTTTGCCTTTTTTATCAATTAAAGCCACTGGTGCACCAAAGTCTTTGATCGCCAAAAAGTAACTGCTACTAGCCGTGCAGGAGACGTTTTTATAATAACTTTTTGGGATTTTACAACTGGCGGCGTGTGCGCTAGGCATCAAAAACAATGCGCTAGATAGCATCGTTACGACGACACTGTATTGCGATATTTTTGGTAGCAAGCCAGACAATGTATGTGGCTGTTTTTTTGATAGCAATCGTTGAAGCATAAATAAACCTAGACAAATAATATAGATTGTTTGATATAACCAATCAGACGTTAAGTACATTATATCGTCAATCTACTATACATGTGTTGCAGCAATAATGTCGCTTAAAGTGCTACACACATATCCTCCGTACAGAAATATCACTTATATACATTATGCGCTTTCATACTCCTACGAATCGTCGCCTTGATACAAATATTTTGATATAAGTACTATTACCCAACTGTCATAAGTCTATTTTTAAAAACGCAGCTATATCAAATACTTTGGTCATTTATTTGCTTCTAACGTGCCCAATAATTTTCTGCATAGCGATATTATCTGTATTCAGCATAATAAATTGTGGTTTTGCCATTTCATTTTGCGTTTAAAACCACGACAATATGGCTTTATGTCAACATAAGTTCTGACATAAAGCCATGATAATAAGAGTGCTGTTATTCAAATACTGTTATAAGGACAAATTATGGCTATTGCTTCAACGCGATCTGCACCTATTGGCTTAGTCATTGGTTGTATCATTTTTGGATTGGGCAGCTTAATTGTCGCTCACGTCGATATTGGTGGTTGGGCCATGTCGTTTTGGCGATTGGCTGTTTCTGGTATTGTATTTGCGGTATTGGCTAAGATAATGGGCCAACGTATGCCCAAATCAAGACGCGCTATTTTTTATGCGCTACTATCGGGGGCATTTCTAGGATTAGATTTGGCGCTGTGGCATGAGAGTATTTATGCGGTTGGGCCTGGTATTTCGACGCTGCTTAATAGTCTGCAAATATTTTTCTTGGCTGCGATTGGTTTTATGTATTTCAATGAGCGTCAGTCTATCGTACAGCTTATTAGTTTGTTTTTAGCCATGATAGGCGTGGCAATGATAGGTAGCCCTGAATTTGCACATAACAACGCGGCGACTTGGGGCTTTGTCACTGGTATTGTATCGGGTGCCATGCTAGCGGCATCAATGACATTTATCCGCAAAACGCATGACACTGAACCGACACCTATATTTATGCTAATGCAGCTAATCAGTATCGGTGGCGTCTTAGCCATGATTATACCGATGTTTGTATTTGACACAGGTAATATCCTGCCCAATACATGGTCTGAGATTGGTTGGGTACTTATCTATGGTACGGTAATGCAATGCTTGGCATGGGGATTGATTGCCTACTCTATTCCTAAGCTTTCGTTGGCACTGACTGGGCTGCTATTGTTGACTGAGCCTATTGCAGCCCTTGTCATTGACTATAGCTGGCTGGACAAGCCGATTAATACTTTGCAGTGGAGTGGCGCATTACTAACGATGTTTGCTATTTACTTAGGCTCATTAAAACCAAAACCACGCGCCCTTCGCCGCTATCGATTTTTTTCGAGGTTTTATAAGCGAGATTATAAATAGTTCCGACACTGTCGTTTGCTACTACTATTGCTCAACACTGCCATACAAAAAAGCGCCCATGCTATCGATAGCATGGGCGCTTTTTATTAGATGAGATATGCTTTGACCATCTTTATTTGACAGACTCAAACTTCAATCTCATAAGCATTACTTATTTCGCTTCAGAGCTTTGATTAAACAAAGCATTTAACACGATAGCAGCTAAAGTAGCAGTACCGATACCGCCTAAATCAAAGCCGCCTAAGTGCAAGCTAAAATTACCAGTACCCATAATGACCGTCACTGCCGCGATGATTAGGTTGCTGTTTTTACTAAAATCAATATGGCTATCGATCCAGATTTTTATCCCAGCAACCGTGATAAGACCGAAAACAACAATAGAAGCACCGCCCAATAAAGCCGCTGGGATGGTCTGAATGATCGCACCAAACTTTGGTGAGAGTCCCAATATGATAGCAACCAATCCTGCTACGACAAATATCGTCGTGCTATACACTTTGGTAACCGCCATGACACCGATATTTTCAGCATAAGTAGTAACACCTGTACCACCAAATCCTGCTGAAAAAGTCGTGGCTAAACCGTCCGCCAAAAATGCTCGGCCCATATAAGGGGTTACACGAGCCTTGGTCATACCCTCTACTGCCTTAAAATGCCCTAGGTTTTCAGCCACCAAAATAAAGGCCACAGGTGCAATTAGGATAATAGCGCTCATCTCAAAGCGCGGCGTATGAATGCTTGGTAGTCCAAACCATGAAGCGGCAGCTACTGTACTAAAATCAATCGCTGTACCAAATCCTAAAATATTGGTCATGACAAAATAAGCAACGTACGACAGAACCAGACCGACGAGTAGCAACAGACGACGCAACATACCGCGAGTAAATACTGCCACACCACTAATGAGCAATACGGTCAAGGTAGCCATCCAAGCATCAAACTGATTGGCAGACACGCCTTGAATGGTCACTGGCGCCAAGTTAAGACCGATAATCATGACAATCGCACCCGTCACGATAGGCGGCATCAAACGCTCAATCCAACCTGTACCTGTCTTCATCACTAGCAGACCAATCAATGCATAAATGATACCGCAGGCCATAATACCGCCTAGCGCAACATTTAGATTATCATTGAACCCTGCGCCTGCATAAGCGGTCACCGCGATGACTGGACCGATAAAAGCAAAGCTTGATCCCAAGTAGCTCGGCATGCGCCCACCGGTAATCATAAAGAACATTACCGTACAGATACCAGACATCAAGATAGCTAAGTTAGGATCGAACCCCATCAATAAAGGTGCAAGCACGGTTGCACCAAACATCGCAAATGTATGCTGTATACCGAGCAATACGCTTTTTGACGGAGGTAGATAGTCGTTGATACCGACTGGATCACGATCCAAGTCGCCCTTATAAGGACGCCACGTCGGGAACCAACGGCCATTTTCAAAATCTGGATTGTGCGGGTAATTGATAGCGGCTGAATCAATGCCTGCAGACTCCAAGGCATTTTGAGTCGATAGATCTTGAGCGCTATTGTCTGACGCTGATGAAGGGTCTTTTTGAGATGGCATGCGCGCTTGTCCTATGTGAGCTAAGCTAAAGTAATAGGCTGGGGCGTGTTGAATATTCGGCCATGGCACTGACAGAGACTATTTGTGAATGTTCAATACGCCCTTGAATAACTGATAAAATAAGTATATTAATAAATGGACATATTTCTAAGGGCTTGTATAAATAGCAGAACGTTAAGTCTTTCTATCTATAATATGTCATCCCAATTCATTCATTTATGTTGTAATATGACAAACCAAAAGTATTATTTGGTATGATAGCCATATCTTGCTAGATGCATGAATACGGATATGTCTGACTGAAAAACTCAGTCTTTTTTAATCCGTCTTATTTTACGATGATAACCAACTTACAGGATGTTACATAGTTGTTGACTGCGAGCATGATAACGGAGTTTCAAAATAAATAAAAGTTATTATTCAACTGCCCTCAGTGCTCATTTACCTTATAACCTTCATAAATAGTGTCTCGCGCCCACCTATCAATGGTGACTAGGAGCGATGGCTGTCTATTATATTTTTCACAAAAGCGCCCGATGCCATAGATAAAATAGGCTAAAGCGCTTAAAATTTTTGGTGACTTATTATGATCAGTGTTTTTGATTTATTTAAAATCGGCATCGGCCCATCCAGTTCGCATACAGTCGGACCGATGGTCGCTGCAAACTTATTTTTGACCTCGCTAACTGAGCAGATGGAACTGACTGCGGTTAAGACCATTGAAATTGAACTATATGGTTCTTTGGCGGCGACCGGAAAAGGCCATGCAACAGATACCGCTATCTTGTTAGGACTGCTTGGACATACGCCTAGCACGATAGACACACGCATGACCAGTAGCTACCTATCTCCTATTTTCTCTGACAAGATTCTCAATGTATCAGGCACGCATACGATTGCTTTTGATACAGAGCAAGAAATCTACTGGTATGACGATACTGTGCTGCCTTATCACCCTAATGCATTGACGCTACGCGCCATCTCAACTGAAGGTGTTCGCTATCAGCAGACTTATTATTCAGTCGGTGGCGGTTTTGTCATTAATGAAGAAGATGCAACTAACCCAGACGAAGATCATGCCAGCCCGACCATCGATAGAGTTCCCTACCCGTTCAATAACGCAGCAGAGCTACTAGAGCAATGTCGTGAGCATGACTTGAGTATCAGCGAATTGGTACTGGCAAACGAATGTCACTTTCATGCCAAAGAAGAAGTATTTGCTTACTTAGATAGCATTTGGGAAGTGATGCAAGACTGTGTCAAACAAGGCTGTGAAAATGGCGGCATCTTGCCGGGCGGATTAGATGTTAAACGCCGTGCTCAAGATTTGCATACGCAGTTGTGTGCGGAAAAAGACCAACCTATCACCAAGACTGATAAATTAGCAGCTATGGACTGGGTCGATTTGTACGCGCTCGCCGTCAATGAAGAAAACGCCAATGGCGGCAAAGTAGTCACGGCTCCAACCAATGGCGCAGCAGGTATTATTCCTGCCGTACTGCACTACTATCGTGATTTTTTGCCCAACTACAGCCAAGATGGTGTTCGTAATTTTTTGCTAAACGCCACTGCTATCGGTAGCCTTATCAAACAAAATGCTTCAATCTCTGGTGCTGAAGTCGGTTGCCAAGGTGAAGTTGGTTCTGCGTGTGCAATGGCAGGCTCTGCACTGGCAGAAATCATGAATGGCACGCCAGCCAAATGTTTAAATGCAGCTGAGATTGGCATTGAGCATAATCTAGGCCTTACTTGTGATCCTATTGGCGGCTTGGTACAAGTGCCTTGTATCGAGCGTAATGCGATGGGTGCAGTTAAAGCAATCAATGCGGCGCGCCTAGCCTGTAGAGGTAATGGTCAGCACTTCGTCTCTTTAGACAAAGCGATAGAGACGATGAAACAAACAGGTGCCGATATGTCTGATAAATATAAAGAAACAGCACGAGGCGGCCTGGCAGTTTATGCTGACAATAGAATCCCTACAGCAACGCGCGGCGTCAGTGTCAACTACAGTCAGTGCTAACTTGACTTCTCGAGAAATAATTTACTAATAATAAATACGTAAAAAGGCCTCTAACAAATTAGAGGCCTTTTTGTCATGTATAACTGCTTTATCGTCTATATATTGCTATCAATATTATTCAGCAGTTTTTGATACCACTTCGTTTAGAATCCAAACTGGCTGCACGACATTTGAGCCTTCTGCTTTTACTGCTTCTTGACGTACATCTAGGACATAACGATAGTTCGGCTCATAGGTAAAGCCTTGAATATTACCGTTTAGCGTAGTGTAGTTTTTCTGATAGGTCTGGCGATACTGCAAGCACTGTGATTCAACCATGCTGCCATCAGTAGCAGTCAGGTCACATACTGCTTTACGCGGTGCGATTTCTACTTCAAAACTTGGGATGTTTACTACTTTTACATTCATAGGTTGTCCTTCAACAACCATCGTGCGCTCATTGTCCATACCCATCGTAGAGCAACCAGAAAGAGCAAAAGTTGTCATCAATGCTGCAAGTGCTAATTTCTTCATTATTCAATCCTCAGATAATTGTTATTGGTTCTTTATTGATAGCTTAGTTATTCATTGTTACTTACATAAACTTATTATATTGAACACCTTATCTTGCTTTGCTACAAGCTAATAAGGTTGTTTGCTTTTTACTGAAACCAGTATAGGTCGCTAGTCGTCCTACCCTCTATGACTGCTTTGTAAAGTAACGTCAGCTTTTGCAACTGATGTTAATGAAGCGTATTGAATAGCAGAGTTATTTGCTACTGAGCAGAGGTTTGACATTAAAAAGCCAGAACAATATTTGTTCTGGCTTTGATACAACTATGCAAATTCTGCTTTGTTAAGAATGACTAGCTACGATAATCAGCGTTTATTTTGACATAATCGTATGACAAGTCGCAGGTATATACGGTATCGCTAGCATCACCACGTGCAAGGTCGATATGAATGGTAATCTCAGATCGGCTCATGACTGTTTTGCCCGCCTCTTCTGTATAGTCAGGTGCAACACCGCCATTCTGGCAAATCATTACTTCGTCTAGATACACATCGACTTGCTCTGTGTCTAGATCTTCGATACCAGCATAGCCCACTGCTGCTAATATGCGTCCCCAGTTAGCATCACTGGCAAAGAATGCCGTTTTTACTAAGGGTGAATGTGCGACTGCATAAGCCACATCGCAGCATTCTTGCGTGGTTTGACCGCCAGTCACTTTGACCGTCATAAATTTAGTAGCGCCTTCTCCATCACGTACAATCAGTTGTGCCAGACGGACAAACACATCAGCCAATGCATCAAATACAGGTTGATAATGTGGATGCTCTGGGCTATCAATCACCTCTGAGCTAGCAGCACCTGTTGCAATCAACACACAACAATCATTGGTTGAGGTATCGCCATCGACAGTGATACGGTTAAAAGACTGTTCATTGATAGCGCTTAGCATTTCTTGCAATACGTCAGCAGCGATATTAGCATCTGTCGCCACATAGCCTAGCATAGTTGCCATATTCGGGCGTATCATTCCTGAGCCTTTAGACATACCAGTAACATGATAGCTAATACCTGCTACATCAATTTTTTGGCTGGCCAATTTAGGAATGGTATCTGTTGTGCGAATGCCATTAGCAGCGGCTAGCCAGCTATCAGACGCTAGGTTAGCCAATGCATTATCCAGACCTGCGATGACCGCATGACTATTTAGCGGCTCACCAATCACGCCGGTAGAGAATGGCAATATCGTATTGGTATCTACACCGGCCTTTTCAGCCAACGCTGTACAGATATCAATAGCGCGGCGCTTGCCATCAGCGCCCGTACCTGCATTTGCGTTACCAGTATTAGTGACTAAATAGCGCGGACTAACCTTAGCAAAGTGCTCACGCAATACTCGCACTGGCGCGGCACAAAAGGTGTTTTTAGTGGTTACAACTGCAGTAGTGGCCTTATCCGATATTTCGATAACTACTAGATCATCGCGGTCTTTGTAGCGAACGCCTGCCGCTGTGGCACTGAGTTTGATACCATCGATAGGATAGATAACGTCAGGTACTGATACATTTCCAACAGCCATAATAAAATCCTTATTTCTCAATTTTTATCGTTATTTACGGAATACGAAGTGATAAATACTATAGTCAGTTCAAGACAGTTCAGATACAAGAAGAACTAGCTGCAGGACTACAACCAACAGAATTAGCGAACTCAGAATCGTATCTAATTGACATGAGATTGACTATATATAGGTATCACGGTATATAAGTATCACGGTTTCTTTAGGTCAAATGCTGACCAAATCGGTGCATGGTCAGACGGTTTTTCCATAGCACGTAGCTCATAACTGATACCAGCATTGATACATTTATCGATTAAGTCTGAGGTACATAGAATATGATCAATACGTAACCCGCGCTTAGGTTCATCATTGAAGCCGCGACTGCGATAATCAAACCAGCTGTATAACTCGGCGCTCTCTGGATAATGCAGACGGTAAGTATCTGTCAGCTCACGTGACATCAATGCTGAATACCATTCGCGCTCTTCTGGCAGAAATGAGGTTTTTCTATTTTTCAACCAACGCTTAGCATTAACTTCACCAATACCAATATCGATATCTTCTGGTGCAATATTCATATCACCCATGACGATAATCGAACGACCTTCCGCTTTTAGCGTATCAATATAAGCCATCAAATTGGCATAATAAGCGCGCTTCATTGGAAATTTGGTCGGGTGATCTTGGCTCTCTCCTTGCGGAAAGTAACCATTGAGCACATCCACTTCACGACCTTCAAACTCATAACGTGCATGGATAAAGCGCTTTTGGGCTTCTTCATCTTCGCCAGGGAAGCCTTTTTGTACAAATACAGGTGCAGCTTTAGATAATAGTGCAACGCCGTAATGACCTTTTTGTCCAAAATACTCGACGTGGTAGCCTAGGCTTTCTATATCGCTAAGCGGAAATTGATCATCATGAACCTTGGTTTCTTGTAGGCCCATGACATCAGGATCGATTACCTCGCGCACCGCCTCGAGCTGATGCTGACGTGCACGGATACCATTGATGTTAAAACTGACAAAACGGGTCATAAACTGTCCTATACTTATTGGTTAGAATATAGCGCTCTATAAATGGGTGAAATATAAACGACTATGATAACAAATGTAAGCGGTTCTAGCGGTTGCATGGCCTGATATCTTGAGCTAGAGTAACTCTATTATAAGCACTATCTATTATTGGTCTATCTGAAACACTTTTATTCAACAATACTTATTAAAAATATCGAGCATCGCTATGACAACAATTAAGCAAAAAAATACGACATCAGCCATGAATGATGATACCAAACCACTATTTGCTAAAGATTATAACGTCTATATTAACCATACTGATGCTGGCGGTATAGTCTATCACGCCAATCATTTGGTGTTTTTTGAAAACTGCCGACGCGACTGGTTTACTGAGCTGGGCTTAAATGGATATTTTTTGCAGACTGACAGTGGTGAAGTACAGCATTTTGTCGTGAGTCAGGCAGACTTGCAATACAAAAGAGCCATTCTATTAGATGAGGTAATTAGTGTACGTATTGATAAAGTAGAGCTAAAACCTGCCAGCATCATATTTTATCAAAGTATATATCGCAATCTACCAAATCATAGTACTACCGAAACAGATGATAGCCAGCTACTAAGCAGTACCAAAATCGTCATTGCCTGCGTACAAAATCTCGTCAAACCAGAGCCAATGAGTAATGATGAAATAGGCAGCGATAAACCAGATACTGCAGCGACAACCCCACCAATGCGTCCTATTCGTGTACCAAAAAAACTGCGCGTTACGATCGAACAGGCTATCGACGAGCAAGTAAATGGTCAGCAGTAGAACGCTATGAGCATAGATACGGATAGAGTATTGTTTGAATTTGATGATCTATGGGTACATAGCCAACGGACGATACGTACTCATAGCATTAAAGATAGCAAAGAAGCCTCGAATAAGATCTATAAGCCGTCTAGCATTTATCAAAAATGGACAAGCAAGCTAACCGCAAACGCTTCACTGGATAAAGAGCTATCAATTCATGATCGAACGCTAATAAGCGGTGCGAGCGGTACGCTATTGTCAGGGCAGGTCACTGTTTTGACAGGAGCGTCTGGTAGCGGTAAATCAGTATTGCTGCGAGTATTGGCAGGATTATTGCCAATGAACAGCGGTACTGTGCGTTTGCACGATGACACGTCAAGTAATGTTTATCACGATATTCATGAGACTGCACCTATACGGTGGCGCCAGCAAGTTGCCCTACTCGCTCAGCACCCACAGTTGTTAGACGGCAGTGTCCTTGAAAATTTACAAATGCCTTATCAATTGCATGCTCACCAGCCGCAGACTTTTGATAGAGACTGGCATGTTGCTCAGCTTGAACACTTAGATAGAAGTGCAGATTTTTTGCAACAAGACGCCAAGCACTTATCTGGTGGCGAGCGCCAGCTGGTCAATACATTGCGTCTACTGCAACTCAGTCCACAAGTTCTATTGCTAGATGAACCAACGGCTGCTTTGGACATTGATACTTCAGCACAGCTAGTCAACTTACTCATCAACTGGTTGCACGCAGATGCACAGCGTACACTCCTATGGGTGACTCACGACACAAAAGATATTATGCCTTTGGCAAATAGACACTGGCATATGCAAGCAAGTGTACTCACCGTAGACTCTTGAAGAACTTTTATACAAGAATGTTTAATCAAATGAGTAAGTCTTCATATAGCTGCTCGGACAATTTAGCACGTTAATAACTTCAACCCTCACCATATATTATTACCATAATTACTTCCTAAATAAGCTCATACGAGTGGTACGAATGATATGCAAATATTTCTCACTTATAGTGATATCGCTCTTGCCAGTAGTTTAATTATCATTGTATTACTCATCTCTTGGCGCTTACGTTTAAAACTAAGCAAGACACTTTTAATAGCGGCACTTCGTACGATTATACAGCTTAGCTTTATTGGGCTGATACTGGCATGGATTTTTGCACGTGAACAATGGTATGAAGTGCTACTTATCTTAACGGTCATGACTTTAATTGCAGGAAGTGCCGCCAAAAATCGCGTTAAACGCAGCTATAAAGGCTTATTAACAGATACGTTATTGGCAGTCGGTATCTCAGCAATACTAGTAACGGCGATTGCGATTATAGCGATTTTGAATGTGCAGCCTTGGTATACACCGCAATTCATTATTCCTATATTGGGTCTGATATTAGGTAACTCTCTGACTGCCATTTCGTTGACGAGCAATCAATTGATTGAATCCTTTCATGAGCAATCTGGACGTATCGAGATGATGCTCAGTCTATCTGCTAAGCCATTCGAAGCCGTCCACGAGCAGATAAAGGCAGCTATCACTAATGGCATGACTCCAACTCTGAACTCTATGCTAGTCGTCGGTATTGTTAGTTTACCAGGCATGATGACGGGTCAAATCCTAGCGGGCGCCGATCCTACTCAAGCCGTACGCTATCAAATAGTCACTATGTTCCTGATATGTGTCAGCAGCACGCTTGGCTGCACAATCAGTGCCTTACTTATCTATCGACGTTTCTTTAATAAAAAAGATCAATTCATTTTACCGCAATAGTCTTAGCATCTACATTCCTGCGTTTTTTGTTAGCTCATCAATGTTAATTATCTAATCCTTCTTTTGTCAGCCAACAAAGTTAATATATTCTTATAAGTTAATATATGTACTGATCAGTATCGCTTACTGTTATTGTTTTAGACTAAATTCATGCTAATGTATTGCTCAAGTGTATCGTTTTATTGATACTTTGGTTGCAAGTAGTAGATTGTTATTCTATACCGAATATTATTTCGCGGTTATACTTTCTATCTATTTGTTTTACTTAGCTTTCATATTAAGCATCGTTAAGTAAGACACTATACTTGCAATAAAAAGAGGTAATAGTTAATCAATGGACAAGGATGCTATTAAATATCGTACATACTGCTTAGATAAGTATCGGTTTGTACTACTGATAGATTAATGACTGCTCTCTTACACAACCTCAACTTATATTAAATTGCAAGGATGCTAACCATGATGCCGAACAAACCCTGGCTTTCTCAATATCCCGCAGGTGTGCCAAAAACTATTGACCCCGATAGATATAGCAGCATCATGGAGCTGTACGAAGAATGCTTCGATCGCTTCCGTGGACATCCGATGAGCATTTGTATGGGAGTGACTCATACTTATGGTGATATTGATAACGCTTCAATGGCAGTCGCTGCTTGGCTACAGAACCAAGGCTTGCCAAAAGGTAGTGTCGTCGCTTTGATGATGCCAAACGTTCCGCAGTATCTACCAACCATGATTGGCATTTTGCGTGCAGGCTACGTTTGTACCCCTGTTAACCCTCTATATACTGGCCGAGAATTACGCCATCAGCTTAACGATTCTGGTGCTCAAGCGATCTTTGTGGTCGATAACTTTGCCCAAGCGCTTGAGCAAGTCATTGAAGAAACGGCTATCAAACGTGTGATCCTATCGAAAATGGGCGATATGATGGGTTTGAAAGGTATTTTGGTCAATACGATTATTCGTCAGGTCAAACGCTTAGTACCCAAGTATAATCTCAATGACCCCAAATACCATGTCACTAAATTCCCTGACGTGCTAAAAAAAGGTAAAAACTTACCTTTTCAACAACCAACCATGTCTCTGGACCAAAAAGCATTTTTGCAATATACAGGTGGTACCACAGGACTTTCGAAAGGCGCTATTTTATCGCAGCGTAATATCGTAGCAGCAGCGATGCAATCAGAAGCATGGACCCGCCCTATCACATCAGAAATTAATGAAGTATATATCAATATGGTAATGGCACTGCCGTTGTATCATATCTTCGCATTCATGTTGAGTTTACTTGGTATGCGTTCAGGTTATACTTTTATATTGATACCCAATCCTCGCGATATTCCAGGATTCGTCAAAACCTTGTCAAAACAACCGTTCCATATTTTCCCTGCAGTTAATACCCTCTTTAAGGGGCTGCTCGATAATCCAAACTTTAAAGATTTGGACTTTAGCTCTTTGCGTATCTCACAAGCTGGTGGTATGGCGGCTACTGAGCAAACTGCGAATCGATGGTTAGAAGTGACTGGCTGCGCGATGATCGAAGGTTGGGGTATGACAGAAGGCGTTGCAGTCGGTACCGCCAACGTTATTACCAATCGTGAGTTTAACGGTACTATCGGTGTACCAGCCCCTGGTGTCGATGTCATCATTATTGATGAAGATGGCAAGCATGTAGGTTTAAACGAAGGGGGTGAGCTATGTATTAAAGGCCCTAACGTAACCTCTGGATATCTGAATAGAGACAGTAGTGCTGATTTTACTAGTGATGGTTATTTTCGTACTGGTGATATCGTCAGCATGGATGACAAGGGTTATATTAAACTGCTCGATCGTAAAAAAGATATGATTTTGGTTTCAGGATTTAATGTATTCCCGAACGAAATTGAGTCTGTGATGCTTGACTGTGATGGTATTCTTGACTGCGCAGTAATTGGTATTCCTGACGATCATCAAGGTGAAGCGGTCAAAATATACGTAGTACCTGAAGACAATAATGTTACCAAAGAAGTGATTACAGACTTTGCCTTAGATAATCTAACGGGTTATAAGTGTCCACGCCACATCGAGTTTGTGAGTGACCTACCAAAAAGTAATGTCGGTAAAGTACTGCGTCAAAAATTACGTGAAAAGCATAATGCAGATTACCCACAAAGATAAAACAACCTTAAATTTTAACTTTTCAAAAATTTAATTTTACTTTTACTAAAGAGCACCTTACATTTAATGTAGGATGCTCTTTAGCATATTTATTCTTAATTATTTATATTTGAGAATACTCTTCTAAAACTCTCGTTATTATATTCATAAAATTAATTATTCTGGTTTTCTTAATACAGGTAATGATAATTATTTGATAAGACAGTGATTTATTTTTATGAACCAATTGCTCAATAACTGTATCCTACAACATATATTCTTTTATTTATCAAATTTAATTATAAACTATCAAGTTCTTGTATAAGAATAACAGACCTAGTTGTAGTTATGTTAATGTATCGCCAAAATGTGTCACTATACTTTCTGTTATTTTAATATTATAGTACTTTTAATTAAGGCCAATTGATTAATATTATTTTACAAGTGGTCATTTTCATTATCAAAAATAGTAATCGGCTTTTTAATCTACTTAGATGTTTACGCTTTGTGGTTAAATCAAACTTTATATAGGCCCCATATTTTAGCAGTATGTGAATACATAGGATAGCACTCAACAATTTCTTGCTAATGGAGCAGCAACTTGAATTGTTGACATGGACGTGACTACTTTTTTATAGAGCCTTAACTTATTTCAATATTTAAGGACACTAATCATGACAGTAGATAAACCTTGGCTTGCTCAATATCCAGAAAACGTACCCAAGACGATTAATCCTGATCAATATGAAAGCCTCATAGAGTTATATGAAGAGTGTTTTAACCGCTTTCGTATGCATCCGATGACTATCTGTATGGGTGTTACACATACTTATGGCGACGTTGATACAGCCTCACTTGCAGTAGCAGCATGGTTACAAGCACAAGGCCTACCTAAAGGCAGTGTAGTAGCTCTTATGATGCCAAACGTTCCCCAATATCTACCAACTATGATTGGTATTCTACGTGCAGGTTATGTTTGCACTCCAGTAAACCCACTATATACGGGTCGCGAGTTGCGTCATCAATTGAACGACTCGGGCGCTCAGGTTATTTTTGTTGTTGACAACTTTGCTCAAGCCTTAGAGCAAGTCATTGAAGAAACCAATATCAAACGTATCGTGCTGTCAAAAATGGGCGATATGATGGGTCTAAAAGGTATTTTGGTCAATACTGTCATCCGTCAGGTCAAACGCTTGGTTCCAAAGTACAACCTAAACGATCCTAAGTATGACGTTACTAAGTTCCCTGAAGTTCTAAAGAAAGGTAAGAATCTACCGATTCAAGCGCCAAAAACCACCCTACAACAGAAAGCTATTTTGCAGTATACAGGTGGTACGACTGGGTTATCTAAAGGTGCTGTCCTAACACAACGTAATGTCGTCGCTGCTGCTATGCAGTCAGAAGCATGGTATCGTCCTGTTACTTCAGACATCAATGAAGTCTATATCAATATGGTTATGGCATTACCGCTATATCATATTTTTGCCTTCATGCTGAGTCTGCTCGGTATGCGTTCAGGTTATACCTTTATCCTAGTACCTAATCCGCGCGATATGCCAGGGTTTATTAAAACGTTATCAAAACAACCATTCCACATCTTCCCTGCTGTAAACACTCTATTCAAAGGGTTACTTGACCAGCCAAACTTTAAAAACTTAGATTTTAGTTCATTACGTATCACTCAGGCTGGTGGTATGGCGGCAACTGAGCAAACCGCAGCACGTTGGTTGGAAGTAACTGGCTGCCCTATGGTTGAAGGTTGGGGTATGACGGAAGGTGTTGCGGCAGGTACTGCTAACGTGATTACTGATCGTAAATTCAACGGTACTATTGGCATACCTGTTCCTAGCGTCGATATCATCGTAGTAGATGACAGTGGCAAACGTGTGGGCCTAAATCAAGCAGGCGAAATGTGTATTAAAGGCCCTAATATTACGTCTGGTTACTTTAATAAAGACAATACCAATGATTTCACAAGCGACGGCTACTTCCGTACAGGTGATATCATCAGTATGGATGAAAAAGGCTATATCACCCTACTAGATCGTAAAAAAGATATGATCTTGGTTTCAGGATTCAATGTATTCCCTAATGAAATCGAATCTGTCATGCTCGATTGTGATGGTATCGTAGATTGCGCAGTAATTGGTATTCCTGATGACCACCAAGGTGAAGCGGTTAAAATTTATATCGTACCTGCCGATAACAATGTCACTAAAGAAGTCATCAAAGAATTTGCGCTGGACAATTTGACTGGTTATAAATGTCCACGTCATATTGAGTTTGTCAGTGAATTACCAAAGAGTAATGTTGGTAAAGTACTGCGTCAAAAGCTGCGTGAACAGCATATGTCAAATAATCCTCAAACGTTGTAATACTTGCCCTGCTATTTCAGAGCAAATAGAAGAAGCCCACTACAATAATAGTGGGCTTCTTCTTTTCTGCTTTAAGAAAATCAGCTTAGTTTATTCATTACCTGTAATGGCAAGTGCTTCATCGCATGACTGACCATAGACCAAGGTAGGCTCGGCACACAGGCTTCATCCACACCCGCTTCAATAGCTGCGACAATTGCTTTAGTACCAGTATCTGTATCGACTTCAAATGGTAATGGCTTAGAACCTTCGTTGATTTCGGTGCGAATATAACCTGGGTAAATTGTAGAAACTTTAATAGGTAAATTGGTCAAAAGCATATCAGCACGAATGCCTTCTGCTAAGTGAGCCAAACCAGCTTTACTTGCACCATAGGTTGTCAGATGCCTAGGCAATCCACGCATGGCTGACATGCTAGATATCACGACCAAATGCCCGCTGTTTTGAGCACGGAAGATATTCATGGCGGCTTCACACTGTGCCAGTGCGGCGACAAAATTGACATCAGCAGTGCGACGATTGGTTTCAAAATGTCCTTTACCAATGCGGCGGCTATCACCAATACCCGCATTGACCACTACTCGCTCAATGCTACCGAAATCATCTGCAAAAGCATCAAACACTTGAAAGACCGTATCGTAATCACTCACATCTAGTGCTTGGTATTCGACTCGAATATCAGGATATTTGTTCATCATCTCCGATTTTAACTGTTCTAAACGATCAGTGCGACGCGCGCATATAGCCAAGTTGTAGCCAAGGCTAGCAAACAGTCTTGCCATGCCCTCGCCCAGACCTGAACTGGCACCTGTGATAAGCACCGTTTTACCGTTGCCTACTTGCTGCTGACCCAGGTCTTTTAGATAGCTTGCAGGCCGAACCGCGCCTACTATCTGGTCTTTGCTATGGCGCGCACTTTTAGCAACCAATTTTATTAATTTGTTTTGCATGTACAGTCCTTTGTATATCGATATTACACAGAATCAAATCGGTATCTAGTATAAACGCTGATAGTGCTTATACCTTAAATAGGTATGACACTACATTATTCGCAAGTCATATATAAATTTATCGCCATGTCACGAATGGTTTACCATCAGAAAATAAATGACTGTATTCATTTAAAGACAACAAGCGAGAACTTTGATTCTTTAAAGTAATAGAGGTCACACCCGTGTTGACCAAGCTTTTATTCAGCTGATAAGCAGTCTGACTGCCTTGTCGCAATAACTGGGCAGTGATTGCAGCGATGACACCACCTGAAGTGAATACGAGCACGGTACTGTCCTGATCTAAGCTCATGTTTGCTACTTTTGTACGCACTTGTTCAAGAGCTTGCTGTGCACGATCATTAAACTGTGGCCAACTTTCAATATAATCTTGGTCATTGTCACCAGCATGCCAGCGTTGCATCGCTTGATCAAATAGCTCAGCCAGTCGCGTGGCTGGCGATTCTGCTTTGGCCACTTCAGCTGAGATGTCAGATCGATTTCCCGATGCTTCTGCTGACTTAACGAACACGTCTTTGTGATTAAATTCATCAAATTGCGGCAGAATATAACTATCTGGCTGGTCAAAGTTGATTGCAGGCGCAACAGCTGTGCCATTGCTATTATTGGCATGTACAGATGACTGGTAACGCTCCCAAAAATGACGTGCTGAGTCTTGCTGTCGAACCAACCTACCAGTAAATATGGCATCGATGCGGCGCTGTGTGGCTGCATAGTGCTGACCTAACATTTGGGCTTGGACAGTACCTAGCTCTGAGAGTTGATCATAGTTTTCTTGTCCAAAAGACGCTTGACCATGACGTGCTAAAAGTATGGTTGTCATAAATTATTACCTTTTATCATATTTGCTAAAGTACGGTTTGCTGAATGCTTACGCTTCAGGAGAGTCAGGTGCTTTTGCAAAATAACCTTTTGGTAAAATACTTTTGACCACTTTTTGAACAGGGATTGGTAACTGCTCGATAGCAGCAGCATCTACGCCTATGTCTTCTAAATGCGGCTGAACATGCGCATTGAATAAGGCTTCGCCTTCATATTGCGCAATTAATTTGAGACATTTAGCATGCATGACATGTATAACGAGCCAAGCGTTTTTGAAAGCTGGATTGGTAGTTTGCTTATGATAATAACGGTAGTAGATTTGCTGAATAATGCCTGAGAGGCGGAACAAACCAAACACTTCATAGAAGGTCCAGTTATCTATCTCTAAACCTGACTGTTTCAGATAATATTCAACCACTTCATCACGCGTCATCATGCCTTCTAAATGTGTCGGCTGACGACGGAACTGCTGCATGATGATATTGTCATCTTCTTCAATCCAGTAAGCCAACGCACTACCCAAGTCCATCAGTGGATCGCCAAGGGTTGCCATCTCCCAATCGAGCACGCCAATAACTTTGGTCGGCTCATCTGCATCAAGTATGACATTGTCAAAGCGCCAATCATTATGAATGATACAAGTTTTGCTATCAGCAGGCGTGTGCTTAGCAAGCCATTGTCTAACCAGTGCAAAGCTCGGTACATTAGGTGTCTTTGCTTTCACATACCGTTTATCCCAACCACTGATCTGGCGTTCGCAATAACCTTCACCGCGACCCAAATTAACCAAATCAGGATGCTCGGTATAGTCTATCTGATGTAACTCTACCAAAGCGTCTAACACATTGGTGCAAAGCAGACGCGTTTGCTCAGGATTAAGATCGATACCTTCTGGCAATTCTGCACGAGGGATAATACCTTCCATCCGCTCCATTACATAAAAGTCAGCGCCGATAACAGCTTCATCCGTACATAGCGCAATCATCTCAGGTACATAAGGATAAGCATCTTTTAACGCTTTTTGAACGGTGTACTCACGCACCATGTCATGGGCAGATTTTGCCTTGGTACCTTTTGGTGGACGACGTAATATGAGGTCTTGGTTTTTATCTTCACCCTCATACTGTAGTCGATATGTCCAGTTTGATGCGCCGCCTGAGAACTGAGTGACCTTAGGCTCGCCTACTACGCCGACACCTTGACCGCGAAGCCATTCACTGACTGCTTTGGCATCAAGCTCTTCACCTTCGCGTACGGCACCGCCTTTGTCTAGTACTTTATTATCAGTTGCCATGAGACATTCCTTATCATGTGGTCATTTATTTTTATAACAGATATGCGAGCTAGTTCTCAATTCAATTTATCTCATTCTTCTCACTATTTTTGAAATGAGGACTCGCTCTAGTGATGAAAAATTCACTACTAACTTGTTAATAGTGAATTCTTAATTAGCATGTTGATTGGCTTATTCTTGATAGTTGCGTTAGCAAATCGAAACTAACTCACACAACCGTTTGTTAAGATCAAACTTAAGGCTAAGCTTTGTCAGACTTAGCAGAACGACTAAAGCCCTGACGTTTCAGTTCTAGCTTAGCAATCATAGTTTTATGTACTTCATCTGGACCGTCTGCTAAACGTAGTACACGTGCTTGCGCATAAAAGTTTGGTAGCAATGTGTCTTGACACACGCCCATACCACCATGAATCTGAATCGCCATGTCGACTACTTCTTGTAGCACAGTTGGCGCCACTACTTTAATAGCTGAGATTTCAGTCAATGCGGCTTTGGTGCCCTGAGCATCCATTTTTTGGGCGGCGTACAATGTTAGCAAGCGTGCTTGGTCGATTTTGATACGGGCTTCGCTGATACGCTCAAAGTTACCACCCAATTGTAGTAATGGCTTACCAAAGGCAGTACGTGACATACCACGCTTGACCGCTAATTCAAGAGATTTTTCGGCAGCACCGATACAGCGCATGCAATGATGAATACGGCCTGGCCCTAGACGACCCTGTGCAATCTCAAAGCCCTTACCAGGTCCACCAATGAAGTGGCTGACTGGCACACGTACGTTTTCAAAGCTAATCTCACCATGGCCGTGCGGTGCATCGTAATCGCCAAACACTTTAAGCATACGTTTAATGTTCACACCCGGAGTTTTGACTGGTACAAGCACCATCGAATGCTGATGATGACGGTCTGCACTTTCATCCGCCGTATATGCCATCACAATCAAGACATCAACCGCTGGATCGCCAAGACCAGATGACCACCATTTACTACCGTTTATGACAATCTCATCGCCATCGACTACAGCGGTTGCTTCCATATTGGTTGCATCACTTGATGCGACATCAGGCTCAGTCATACAGAACACAGAGCGTGTCTTACCTTCTAGGATTGGTGTCAGCCACTTGTCTTGCTGCTCTTGAGTACCGTAGCGCCACAACAGCTCCATATTACCGCTATCAGGTGCATTGCAGTTAAATACATGAGGTGCTAGCAAGCTACGACCAGTCAACTCTGCGATAGGCGCATAATCAGTGACTGACAGTCCTGCACCTAACGTATCATCTGGTAGGAATAAATTCCACAAGCCCTCTTCACGTGCTTGCTTGCGCAGGTTTTCGTAGGCTTCTGGCCACTCCCAGTTTTCCCAATTACCATCAGGGTTTTTCTTATGACAATCTTCCCAGAATTGGGCTTCGATGGGTTCAATATTCGTTTCGATGAACGCTTTGACTTTGGCATGCATGGCTTGACCATGTTCTGTTGCGGTAAACATTAAATTGTCGTTAGACATAAATGACTTCCTTTTCTTTATTGATTGTCTAAATCAAATGTTGATAAAAAACTCTACTAGAGCTTTAGTGCACGTACGTATACTGTTTTCCGTGTGCTACATTTATAACACAGCAATTGTCAATAAACAGCAAAAAGGCGCGACCAGCTAGGCCACGCCTTTTACAAAATATAAACAATGTATCTAAAAACTTCTGAGCACTAAAATACCATTATTTAACTATCATAATGATAACTAACATTATTTCAGAATATTTAGGCGACTATTCAAATCAAAACGTGCAAGTGCATCAGGTAATTTATCTACAGCCATGCTCAATGTTGCTTCTGCTGCCTGAGCCAATCCTAACTTTTCTGCTAACGTCGGCTTCTGACGTGAATATAGTGCGTACACTTCGTTGTCTTCCATACGTTCCAAAATATAGCTATCTGAAGTCTGTAGACTATCAATTAAGTTAAGCTTTAACGCATCTTCGCCATACCAATGCTCACCAGTAGCTACTTTAGCAACATCAAGTTCTGGACGATAGGTATTAACGAAATGCTTAAATAACTCATGCGTCTGCTCTAGCTCTTCTTGGTATTTGGCACGGTCTTCGGCATCATTTTCACCAAATACAGTCACCGTACGCTTATAGTCACCAGCGGTAAACATTTCATAATCGACGTCATGGTTTTTTAGCCATTTATGGAAGTTTGGCAGCTGTGACACCACACCGATTGAACCAATGATAGCGAATGGTGCAGCTACTACCTTGTCTGCAACGCAGGCCATCATATAACCACCGCTTGCCGCCACTTTATCAACACAAACAGTCAGTTTTAAACCAGCATCTTTTAGGCGAACCAATTGCGCTGCGGCCAAACCATAACCATGTACCAGACCACCGCCTGATTCAAGACGTACGATAACTTCGTCACCTTTATTTGCGGTACTAATTAAAGTACTGATTTCTTCACGCAAATGTTTGACCGCAGTTGCTTTGATATCACCGTCAAAATCAAGGACAAAAACTTGTGCCTTATCATCGGTATGTTTTTTCTTATTTTTAGTTTTTGCTTTCAATGCTTGCTTGGCTTTTTTGGCCATGACTTTTTTGAACTGTTTGAGGGCAGCTTTGCCTTGGGTGGCTTCCATCAAATCTTCATGGCGCTGCTTTTGAGCATCATTCAAGTGGCGTATTTTAAGCTCAACAGGGTTTTTAGGGGGATGAAATAGCATGGTTACAAATCCTCAAGTCAGTAAATATATTGATATGGCTGTTTTTATTAGCGTGCGGTTGATATGTGCACACTAAGCGGTGTTTTCAAGCATGACGACAATATTTAACCCAATATAAATATCATCGAATAAATACCTCAGATACTTGCACACTCCCGTTCTTTGATTGAACTCAGCCGGTTGTATAACAAAGGCAGATTAGGCATAATATGCGTTTATATCAAATTTTCTGCAGCCAACGTGATGACCATATGTCTTAATCGCGTTGTTTGTGTGTTTTTTTTGCAAATAGCTTGAAACGCACAGCAATGGCTGCATTATTGTACTTCGAATTGGGCTGATAACTGGATAACCATATTATGACGCAAAGCACTATGACGCATAGCGAATACCGAGACGAGTATTGCGGAGCCGTAACCGAGAGCTTGCTTGAGCAAACCATTAGTATCGTAGGCTGGGTACATCGTCGTCGCGATCACGGTGGCGTGATTTTCTTAGACATGCGTGACCGCGCTGGTATCTTGCAGGTCGTGGTCGACCCTGATACCCCAGAAGCTTTCGCAGCAGCTGATGCTGTACGTCCTGAATACGTGCTAAAGATAACTGGCCGCGTACGTCGCCGTTATGAAGGTACTGAAAATAATAGTATGACCAGTGGCCAGATTGAGCTATTGGGCAAAGAAATTGAAGTACTGGCTAAATCTGAGACGCCGCCATTCCCATTGAATGACGAAAAAACGACTGTATCTGAAGACCTGCGTCTGAAGTATCGTTATCTTGATATGCGTCGTCCGCAAATGCAAGAGCGTATGGTGTTCCGTGCCAAGGCAACTTCAGCGATTCGTCGTTATTTAGATGATCATGGTTTCTTGGATGTTGAGACACCTATCTTGACTCGTGCAACGCCTGAAGGTGCGCGTGATTATCTTGTACCATCACGTACTCGTCCAGGTAACTTCTTTGCCCTGCCGCAGTCACCACAGCTATTTAAGCAATTATTGATGGTGTCAGGTTTTGACCGTTATTATCAAATTGCTAAATGCTTCCGTGATGAAGATTTACGTGCTGATCGTCAGCCTGAATTTACTCAGGTGGATATCGAGACTTCTTTCTTAAATGAAGAAGAAATCATGAACATCAACGAAGGTCTTATCAAGCATTTGTTTAAGACAATGATGGACGTGGAGTTCGAGCAGTTCCCACGCATGACTTACGCAGAAGCTATGCGTGACTATGCATCAGACAAGCCTGACTTACGTATTCCTCTAAAGTTGGTTGACGTTGCAGATTTGATGAAAGACGTTGACTTTAAGGTATTTGCCGGTCCTGCTAACGATCCTAAAGGTCGTGTGGCTGCCCTACGTATTCCTGGTGGCGCATCATTAAGCCGTAAGCAGATTGATGCTTATACCAAGTTTGTTGGTATTTATGGCGCACGCGGTTTGGCTTATATCAAAGTCAATGACGCAAGCCTCATCAACAACGGCGTGGATAAAGAGTCTGGCCTGCAGTCTCCTATCATCAAAAACATGACTGATGACGTGCTTGTGAGCTTGATTGAGCGTACTGCTGCAGAAGATGGCGACATTATCTTCTTTGGTGCGGATAAAGCCAGTGTCGTGAATGATGCGATTGGTGCATTACGTCAAAAAATCGGTCTAGATCTTGAAATGGCGACTTGCGAATGGGCACCACTTTGGGTGACTGACTTCCCAATGTTTGAAGAAACTGACGATGGTCGCTGGACTTCAATGCATCATCCGTTCACTAAACCTAAAGGCTCAGTTGAAGAGTTGAAAAACAACCCAGAATCTGCCCTTTCTATCGCTTATGACATGGTATTGAACGGTACTGAGATTGGTGGTGGTAGCTTACGTATCAATACTTATGATATGCAGCAAGCTGTACTTGAAGCGTTGGGTATTGGTGAGCAAGAAGCTGAAGACAAGTTTGGTTTCTTACTTGATGCTCTAAAATTCGGTGCGCCACCGCATGGCGGCCTAGCATTCGGTTTGGATCGTTTGATTATGTTGATGGTAGGCGCAAGCTCTATTCGTGATGTTATCGCTTTCCCAAAAACCAAAACAGCTGATTGCCCATTGACCCAAGCACCTGCTGGCGTTGATAGCAAACAACTACGTGAGCTTGGTATCCGTGTGCGTGAAAAAGCACAAGCTGATACCAACAAGCCTGCTGAATAAATCGTTTGATGATGCGCGGTTGCTGTCTACAGTGCTTGTTACGTGATTCATTACCATGTGAGTGGTCATGAATCCGTATCATATTTTTAAAGTCGTGCCATTGTCTGTATTGCAGATGCTGGCACGTTTTGTTGCGTGGGTTATCATTAAGATACCCAGTTTAAGTATCATGCGTACCATTCAGATCAATATGGCGCTGGTTACTCATACATTGCCTGAGCAGCAAAAGCGCACATTGACCAAAGACATTATTTATCATCAATGTCTGACCAGTATTGAATCTATAAAAAGTTGGGCGATGCCACCTGAGTGGAGTATCGCTCAGATTCGTGATGTCCATAATAAAGACATTTTTTTAGAGGGTCTTGCCAATCCAAATGGCATGCTTGCTATCGTACCGCATCTCGGCACTTGGGAGATGATGAATGCTTGGCTCAACCAGTTTGGTGCGCCAACCATTATGTATAAGCCAGTTGACGGCAAATTCGCTAACGAGTTTATCCTTCAGGGTCGAGCACGACTTAACGCGACTTTGGTACCTACTGATGGTAGCGGCGTCAAAGCCGTGTTTAAAACGCTCAAGCAAGGTGGTTTTAGTATTGTACTGCCAGACCACGTTCCAGAGCCATCAGGCGGCGTTGTCGTTCCGTTCTTTGGTATCGAAACATTGACCAGTACACTTGCCTCAAAATTGGCGAGCAAAACCAAATGTGCGCTGGTTGGCTTATCTTGTATTCGCCGTACCGATGGACGCGGTTTTGATATTTACTGCTATAAACTCGATGATCCAGCCTTGTATGACCGCAATGCTAAAGTGGCGACTCATGCTCTCAATCAGGCTATGAAGCGTATGATTACAGACAACTACAGTCACTATATGTGGGGCTATCGACGTTTTAAGCGTATTCCAAACTTAGGCAACCCTTATAAAAAAGATAAAGAGACTTTAGCAGCCTTTATCCAATCTCACCATTCTAGCGTTTCTAGTCGTTCTGCTAGTGATATCAACGATAGCGTTAAAAATGACAATGTTGAAAGCGACAATGTTGAAAGCGACAATGCTAAAAACGATAGTACTGTTAAAAATGATAACACTAAGCTCGATAATCATTAGTCATCACCAACCTAGTGTTGCCTATTTATACATACCATCAGTTTAGACATACCATCAGTTTAGACGTACCATCAGTCACAGCTATGCTAATATTGGCTGAACTCTATATTCTTTTACTTTTATTAGTCCTTCATTTATCTGACTATTATCTCAATACGAGTGCATTATGACATCTGACGTAACTAAGACTTCATCTACAGATCCTAATCAGACTAGCACAAATGCTGCTGAACAGCGTTATATCATCTGTATGAAATGGGGCGACAAATATGGTCCTGAATACGTCAATCGTCTTTACAACATGGTTAGTCGACATCTAACCCTAGATTTTCAAATGGTTTGCTTGACCGATGACAGCACAGGTATTGACCCTGCGATTGCCTGTTATCCTATACCCGATATGGATTTGCCAGCAGGTCCTGAACGTGGTTGGAAAAAACTGACTACCTTTAAGCCTGAGCTGTATGATTTAAAAGGTGTGGCCCTATTTTTAGACATTGATATTGTCATTGTCGATAATATCGATGCGTTTTTTACTTACCAAGCAGTGCATGAAGACAGTGTCGTCATTATCCGCGACTGGAAGAAGCCTTGGCGCATGATTGGCAACAGCTCTGTCTACCGCTTTAATATTGGTATGAATACCTATCCTGATTTGCTGTCCAATTTTGAGCGGAACTTTGAAACCATTCGTACTCAAGTACGTCACGAGCAGGCTTACCTTTCTAACTATTTGCGTGAGCATCACCACTTAGAGTATTGGGATAAGACATGGTGTGTCAGCTTTAAGTACCAATGTATTGCACCGATTCCTTTTAACTTTGTACGCACACCTACTCTGCCGGATGATGCAAAAATCGTTATCTTCCACGGTGAGATTAACCCGCCCGATGCAATTGCTGGTAGTGGCGGTAAATGGTATCGACATGTGAAGCCAAGCCCATGGTTAAAAGACCATTGGCAATAGATGCTTAGTAATTAACCATATTTAGACAATTTATAATTAGCGTAAAGGCAGTGTATTAAGATATAAGATAGGTGAAATAAATGACTGGAAAATAGTATGGCGCTATATTTGAGATTACCTGCTACCGCTGGGTTCAATATTGATAATGAGCTCATCATTATCAATGCTTTTAATGCCAATGAACCAGCACAAAGCCTGCATGGAAAAGACGTCAATATTATCGCTTCAGGGCCATCTATACAGCAGCTACCGTTAGCAGAGCTCCTAGATACGCCTACTATTTTTGTTAATGGCAGTATCAGCCTGATTGGGCAGCATCAGTTTACCGATATTGTTGGTTACGTCATCAGTGATGCGCGCTTTATCAATCATCAGTCTGAGATTTTACAGCAGTACTATACAGGGCAACCTCTATATGCAACGCTAGCTGTCTTTGAAGCGATGGCCACTACGCACCCTGATATTATGCAAACGTACCATCATGCCATGCGGGTGTTGTACCCAGTAGATAGGCCATGGGGAGTAAAGTCAAACAAGCTATCTTTTAATAAGCTGATCTTTAAGAAAAAATTACTTAATAAAAAAATGCCGCTATCGTACTTTATCAATAATCCAAACTTTATTATTGATAGCGATCATAAAGCGGCTGACATCGGTGTCTCTCTTAACATTACTCATGGGTTTGTGGAGGCAGGTACTGTCGCTTATGTGGCGGCGCAGTTGGCGTTTTCGCGCCAAGCAGCGAGTATTCATCTGTACGGTATTGACCTGCTTAACAGTAAGCAACCACGGTTTTATGAAAATAAAAACAATAGTGCGCCAAGTATGCTTAGTAAAGTCATGAACGAGCGGATTGTACCCTCGTTTAACTTACTCGGCAGAATCTATCAGTCGCATGGTGTTCCTGTCGTCAATCACTCTCCTATCTCTAAATCGCTATTCGACACTTTCTAGTTGATGACTCGCAATTAATAACCTCTACTTGATTGCGTTTAATTAAGAACCACTACAAGTTATAAACCCTCATTTTTCTCTGAATCTAAAACGGAACCAAACGCTAAATACTGTCTTGCAATATGTTCAGGCAGTAACTGCTGGTTTAGCGGCACGATATAATCTGTAAGGTTGTCTATGGCTTGGTTGATAAGCATGGCCAAGCCATCAATATCACCTACCGCTATTAAGTTTTCTTTAGGTAATAATTCTCTTGGCCCAAAAGGACAATCCGTACTGATTACTGGTACGCCCAGTGCTTGCGCCTCTACAATGACATAGCCAAAGCCTTCAAACTTAGAGGTGAGTACCATCAGTGCAGCTGTTCTAATTAATGGATAAGGGTTAGTCTGGAAGCCTAAAAACTTAATACAATCGCTAATATTTAGTTGGAAAGCCAACTGTTTAATCTCTGCTTCAAGCCTACCTTTACCTACTAGTACTAACGGCAGCCTTCGTTCTGTTTTGGCATATGCCTGTAGCAAGTCTCGATGACCTTTCATGCTATCAAATGAGGCGACATGTATAATGTACTCTTTATCTACTAAGCTGAAATGTTCAAGATGGCTAGACGCTGCTGCTTTGGTATTTATATCAGTAGCATCACAAGGATTGTAGATTGTTGTGGTTTTGGTGATATTTCCGATAAGAGCAATCAAATCTTGGCGTGCACCCTTACTTACACAGCTACAAAGATGAGCGCCATAAACCATTTTCAAATGATTTATCGTCTGTACTGGCGCCTCTAATAATTGATTTTGGAACTGCTTTGATAGCGCTGTATGCAGTACATTTACGATATTTGGCAACTGGCTATATGCCATAATCCAGTTTATTTTATAGATATTGGCCAGTATCAAATCTGGCTTCCCTATTTGGTTAAGCACATAAGTATCAATACGTTTAGCGACTGATGCGTAGGCTTTTGCTTGCGTAGATTCTGGGTCGAGATTCTGCTCAGAAAACACCTCATCATATGGCACGATATGATATTGCACACGAGCGTCTAGTAGCATATCTTGCGTCGCTTCCAAACATAGGATATGAGTACGATAGCCCATATCTGCATAAGCGCTTGCCAACGTCGTAACCATACGCTCAGCACCGCGACCTTCAAGCGCTTTTAAAATAAATAGAATAATAGGTGGCATTGGTGTCTCAGCTTGATTTTTTAGCGGTATAGGCATGATAGGTTAGCAAAATGAATGCAACTATGGTCATAATTATTGCAGCATTCTGACTTTATATGCTAGTCTCACCTACCGCTGGTGCTCGGCATTTACTTAGTAAAGTACGAGCAGGATTTAACGGTATATCTATAAAAATTATAATTAGTCTAACTATCTAAATCGATTAAACCTTGTTAATAGTCGCATCAGCAAATATCATAGCTGGTCTAATATAGCTACTAAAATAGATGCATATCCGATGAGAGCAGGATCAGTTATGAAGCAGCCTAATGAAAATACATTAGACATCGTCATTGCTTGGGTAGATGGTGCAGACCCTATACTCAAACAAAAGCGAGAACAGTATAAGCAAACTAAAGAAGTGGCATCTGACGCAATAACTGACACGCGTTTCGCCAGTGACGATGAGATATATTATAATATTGCTTCTATCATCAAATATGTGCCTTTTTGTCGTCATATATATATCGTCACAGATCAACAAAAGCCAGCATTCATCGATGAGTTTGCCAAGCAAGGTATTTGCTCAGCAGATAAAATACGCATCGTTGATCATCAGGACATATTTTCGGGTTACGAGCAGTTTTTACCTACTTTTAATACCCGATCGATTGAGTCGATGATATGGAATATTAATGGGCTATCTGATTACTTCATCTATATGAACGATGATTTCTTTTTTAACCAACCAGTACAAATAGATGACTTTTTGGATGGTAAAAAGCTGAACATTCACGGTCACTGGCGTAAAAGTGCTGCATTAAATGCTAAGCTTAATTTCCGAAAATCGCGCTTTAAACTGTTTGGAACACCGATTCAACCAAGGCATACTATCGCCCAAATGCTAAGTGCCAAAATACTTGGTATGGATCAATTCTTTGAAATTCATCACTATCCGCATATCGTTGATAGGAACATATTGAAAGATTATTTGCTAAATCATCCTCAGCTACTGACAGAGCAAATTAAATATAAATTTAGAGATGTGGCGCAGGTGAACCCAATAACCCTAATGAATCATCTGAAAATTCAAAAAGATGAAGCAAATCTAAAACCCGATACCTCTGTCAACTATCTAAAAAATGAAAATAGTGTCGAGGATTTTATTACTGCTTTAGAAGATAAGTCTATCAAGTACGGTTGTATCCAAAGCCTAGATCTTCTGGAACCAGATTTACACAAAAAAATCAGCCAAGCCATGAAGCATAAATTTTTAGCGTATCTTCCCACTTTTGTGACGGGAACGCCAGTTAGCTGAGCTGACACGGTATCGTGATTTTTAGTCATATTTAGCATAAACCAATTTTGGATTAGATCCATTAAAGCATAAACATTACTTGGATATATTATGAAAATAGCAGTAGTAGGTACAGGCTACGTAGGCTTATCAAATGCAATGCTATTGGCACAGCACAACGAAGTCGTCGCTGTCGACATTGTTCCTGAAAAAATAGACTTATTGAATACTCAGCAGTCCCCTATTGAAGATAAAGATATTGAGGATTTTTTATTAAATAAAAATCTCAACTTTTCTGCGACACTTGATGCGTCGGCAGCCTATAAAGGCGCTGATTTTATTATTGTGGCGACACCAACTGATTATGACGCCAAGACCAATTATTTTAATACATCAACGGTAGAAGCAGTGATTGAGCAAGTACTTCTGGTCAATCAGCAAGCAACCATTATTATAAAGTCTACCGTACCAGTAGGATATACGGCGAGTATTAGAGAGCGTTATGCAACTGACCGTATTATCTTTTCACCCGAATTTTTGCGAGAAGGTAAAGCGCTGCATGACAACCTTTATCCTTCTCGAATCATTGTAGGTGAACAGTCAGAACGAGCTCAATTATTCGCTAACTTACTCCTTGAAGGCGCGATCAAAAAGGACGTACCGCTACTATTTGTAAAGCCCACTGAAGCTGAGGCAATCAAGCTGTTTTCTAATACTTATTTAGCAATGCGCGTGGCCTATTTTAATGAGCTTGATACTTACGCTCAAACCTTTGGACTTGAAACCAAACAAATCATAGAAGGTATTGGTTTAGACCCGCGTATTGGTGATCATTATAACAACCCATCATTTGGCTATGGTGGCTACTGCTTACCTAAAGATACCAAACAGCTATTGGCAAATTATGAAGAGGTGCCAAGTAACCTAATAAAAGCCATTGTCGACTCCAACAGAACTCGTAAAGATTTTATCGCTGATAAAATTATTGAACGAAAACCAAAAATTGTAGGTATACACCGATTGGTTATGAAAAGTGGGTCAGACAACTTTAGAGCTTCTGCGATACAAGGCATCATGAAACGTATTAAGGCAAAAGGTATTGAAGTCGTTGTTTACGAACCAGTATTAGAAGAAGAAGAGTTTTTTAATTCACGAGTAATCACGGACTTAGCAGAATTTAAGGCGATAAGTGACATCATCGTTGCCAATCGCTTGTCTGCAGAGATACAAGATGTATCTCATAAGGTCTTTACGCGTGATTTATTTGGGAGCGATTAATGAATATTTTAATTACTGGTGCGGCAGGTTTTATTGGTTTTCATCTCATCAAGGCCCTATTAGAAATAGAGCTTCCTGATAGCAATAACTGCATCGTTGGTATTGATAACATCAACGACTATTATGACGTGAGCTTAAAAAAAGATCGCTTAACACTACTAAACGAAATATCAGAACCAGAATACTTTACTTTCATTAAGCTAGACCTTGCTGATCGCGAAGCCATGTCTGATCTTTTTTCTACCTATCAATTCGATATTGTCATTAATTTAGGCGCACAAGCAGGTGTCCGCTACTCTATCGAAAACCCAAATGCTTATATTGATTCAAATGTGGTTGGCTTTGTTAATATACTTGAGGGCTGCCGCCATCATGATATCAAGCATTTAATCTATGCAAGCTCCAGCTCGGTCTACGGTATGAATATAAAACAGCCATTTACCACCGCTGATTGTGTTGATTTTCCTATCAGCTTATATGCGGCTACCAAAAAATCTAACGAGCTCATGGCACATAGTTACAGCCATTTATATAATATCCCTACGACAGGATTAAGGTTTTTTACCGTTTACGGTCCTTATGGCCGACCTGATATGGCATATTTTTCTTTCACCAAAAAAATTCTAGCTGGTGAGCCAATCAATGTCTTCAATAATGGTGATATGCAGCGTGACTTTACCTACATTGATGATATTGTAAAAGGTATTATTCGGATAATGGATAAAGCTCCCTCTCCTCAATACTCTACTATCACTACAGCGACTGCCCCTTATAAAATATATAACATTGGCAATAATCAACCAGTAACTTTACGCCGTTTTATCACTGCTATCGAAAGCGCTTGTGGCAAAAAAGCGCAAGAGAATTTATTACCGATGCAAGCAGGTGATGTGCCTATTACTTATGCAGATATAGACGAGCTAGTAGATGATATTGATTTCAAACCTGATACCAGTATCGAAGATGGAATCACAAAATTTGTCGAATGGTACAAAGCCTATTATTTAGGCTCGATATAGTATAAATCCTTGCTCATAGGACTCTATTATTTTTATTTGATACTTTGTACAAAATGAAGATATTTCTCAGCGATTTTAGCAGGTAAAAGCGCCTCATCAAAAGGCGCTTGGAATTGTTTTGGATTCTCCATAGCTTGACTCAGTTTGTCAGCAATAGCATCAATATCACCCATTGGCATCAGATTTTTCTGAGGTAATAACTCACTTGGACCTGATGGACAATTGGTACTTATAACAGGTGTGCCTATAGCTAATGCTTCAGGTATTACTAAGGGGCACCCTTCCCAGTCAGAGGTTAGTACTTTAAATTGTGCATGTTTAATATATGGAAAAGGATTTTCTTGAAAACCTAGAAAAACCACCTTGTCCTCTAATCCTAAATCTACAACTAGTTGTTCTATGTCGTTTTTGTATTTCCCTTGGCCTAAAAGTAATAAAAGCATAGATTGATCAGTTTGTGCGTAAGCTCTTATCAAGATGTCATGACGTTTTGCATCTTTAAAACTACCTACGTGAATAATATAGTTTTGATACTCAGGAACGAAAGCATCCGCTTGTTCTTGAATACTCTCTTTATCAATTGGATTATGGATTGCAGTGGTTAGCGTAATTTGACCGAAGCTCTTTATGAAGTCCTTCTCAGCGCCTTGGCTAACACATATACAAGGATGTTTTGAATAAATTTTAGTAAACTTTATTTTTTTCTCATGATTAGCTTTTGTACTAAAGCCATATAATAATGACAAAGTATTGTGGATAACATAGGTAATGTTCGGCAAGCGACTATAACTTAGAATACTGTCAGCACGATCAAGGTTGGATATGATAATTTCTGGTGTTCCAATTTTCTTCGATATATACCGATCGACTACATATGCAAATACTCTATCACGACGGTCTAATTTCGGTATAAGTTTGAAATTCTTAAACTTGAGTAGATGATAGTTTAAATTTGGATTAAGGCTGAACTCTATTTGAGGTTTAAATGTTAAAACGTGAACTTCATAGCCTAAATCATGAAACCCTTGCCCTAAAGTCAATACTACACGTTCAGCACCACCGCCTTTCAAAGAATTAATAACCAATAATATTTTACTTTTTTGTTTTTCGACAAAATCTATGTTCATCTTATTAGTATAACCTCTCACTTTTACTTTCTTATTATTTGGGTTTTCAAAAAACATAGGATTAAAAACAGGTTATTTCACTACAGTTATAGGTTTTTAAATAACTATTTAATATTTTCTCATAACACCAATGAAAACAAGCACTATTCTTTCCGAATAACTCTTGAAGCTAAATATATTTATATCTTTCTTTCGATTATATTTATATTCGTTTGTTTATCAAAATATGAACGCTATCTACTAAGACGTTAAATAGTCAATATACTGTTGAGCAATATTCTTAGGCAGAAAACTTTCATCTAAACTCACTCTGAAAGATTGTGGCTCAGCCATTAATGCTGTCATTTTGATTGCTAAAGCATCGATATCGTCTACAGGCACAAGACTACTTGCAGGTAGCATCTCACTTGGCCCTGATGGACAATCAGTACTTATTACTGGCGTATCTAAAGTTAATGCTTCTGGTATGACTCTCACAAAGCCTTCAAAACGTGAAGACAGCACAAGCCCTCTTGAATGTTTCATATATGGATAAGGATTTTTATTAAATCCTAGAAAGATCACTTTATCGTCTATTCCTAAACTTTTAGCCAATGCTTTAGTTTCATCAAACATTTTACCTTTCCCTAACAATACCAAAGGATAGGCCTTAGAGGATTGAGCGTAGGCTTTTAACAAAACATCATGAGCTTTTTGATATGTAAAGCTACCCACATGAACTATATATTGATTTGGCTTGAGTACACTATGAGGCGTACTGTACAACTCATTGCTCATTTGTTTAATCAGCTGCTTATCAAAAGGGTTGTAAATCGTCGTACTAGTGATATGCGGTCCTAGCCTTGCCTGTAAGTCATTTTCTACACCCTTTGAAACACATACGCAAGGATGCTTCCTATAAATATTCTGTAGCTTGCTAATTTTACTTTCTAATTTATTATTATCAGTTAGTCTGAACTTATTAGAAATATTATTTCGAATAATGTACATAATATTGGGTAATTTGCTATGAACCATAACTCTATCTGATGGTTCTAAATTAGATAATATAATGTCCGGCTTTCCGATTTTTTTCTCAATAAAGTTGTCAATAGCACGCGCAAATAACTTATGGCGAAAGCGCTCATTAGGAATTAATTTATAGGGTTTAAATTTAAGCAGATGATAAGCAAGGTTGGGATTTAAGTCATACTCTGTAAGAGACTTGAACCTTAAAATATGCACTTTATAACCTAACTCATGAAAACCTTGCCCTAAAGTTAGTACAGAGCGCTCAGCCCCACCTCCTTTTATAGCGCTAATAATAAGTACTGCTATTTTATCAGTGCTCTGTCTCATGATATATGACCTACTACTATATTAGATATTATTATGGTTTTAGAGTAAAACTTTAAGGTTAAAACTTATTCTCTCCAATATTTCTCAACCCATTCTACCGGCAAGATAAAATGACGCAAATGGCGCAATGGGCGTTTCAAGTTTTTAGGCTCAGTAAGTCTTTTTAAATGGTCTTTAGCATTATTGGCGGCGTTTTTATTGTATCTACCTTCAATAGCGTGCGTAGGATACAAATCACCTGGGAAAATAACAATACGAGCGCCTTTAGGAATCTTTGGTTCTTTGATGTAGTTAAGCGGGAATGGTTGGCGACATTTACGTCTAAAGTGTGCGACCCAAGCCTTTGGAAATAGTTTTACACCACCTGGTGCATTGCGGGTGACAAAGCGTTGCTCAAAACGATATTCATCGGCGATACCTTGTGGATCAGCTTTGAACTTCTCCTGAAGTGAAACAAGTGACCCTATCTGAAATCTAAAGCAAGAGGTCTGCCCTAAGCGCTCTAATGGATTGCTTGGATTGTAAGACAAGATAACATCATCTGGCTCGCCATATTCAAAGAAAGGATCGAGGCTATCGACGATGATCACATCCAAATCTACAAACAATACTGTCCCTGTTAAATCACCTAGCTTTTCACCCCACAAGCGGGATTTCGGCCACTTTCCTAACGTATTCGTCGGCATAGTGACATCTAATGGTGGTAGTTCTTGACATTCGATTTCTGGACGTACGTCAGTCGTATCATCCGTAAAACAGACAAAGCGAAACGGTGGTGTAATATTACGAGATACCATACCATATAGTTTATTGGCGTAATCAGCACCGTACTTTGTACCCCACTTAATACAAATAATTTGTTTGATATTTTTATTATCGGCTGTACTAGAATCTATTGGCATTGACTGCTCACTTTAATCGTATGAATAAATATGATGGCTATATTAGCATAAAAAAAAGACTGAACAATTATGTTCAGCCTTTTTGGTCTTTAAAGTAACGGCATTATTAATCAATAAAGCTTAACCAGTCCATATATTTCTCATTACGGCCATGGACTACATCAAAGTATAGGGTTTGTAGTTTTTCAGTCAACTCACCGCGACCACCATTACCGATGATACGATCGTCATATTCACGAATAGGCGTCACTTCAGCAGCAGTACCTGTCATAAATATCTCGTCAGCCAAGTAAAACTCATCACGAGTGATACGGCGTTCGATGACATTGATACCTAGGTCAGCCGCGAACTGTAAGATAGTACGACGAGTAATACCGTCTAATGCACCACCTGATAGGTCTGGCGTATGTAGCTCACCATTTTTTACCAAGAATAAGTTCTCGCCTGCGCCCTGACATACAAATCCTTGTGGATCCATCAAGATAGCTTCGTCGTAACCATTACGCGTTACTTCTTGGTTGGCCATGATAGATACAGGATAGTTACTAGAGGCCTTAGCCTTACACATAGTCACGTTTGGCATATGATGCGTATAAGATGACGTTTTTACACGGATACCGTTTTTGATGCCTTCTTCACCAAGATAAGCACCCCAATGCCAAGCAGCCACCATTGCATTGATGCTGTTGTCACGTGAAGACAAGCCAAGTTTTTCTGCACCTACCCAGATGAGCGGACGAATATAAGCTTCTGCTAAGTTGTTTTGCTTGACCACATCCTTGTGTGCTTGCTCTAAAGTGGCAGCATCAAAAGGTACTTCCATTTGGAAGATTTTGGCTGAGCCAAGTAGACGCTCGGTATGTTCTTTTAAGCGGAAAATAGCGGTACGATTATCCGCTGTTTGGTAAGCTCGCACGCCTTCAAACACAGCCATACCGTAATGCAAGCTATGTGTAAGCACATGAACTTTAGCATCTGGCTGTTCGATCATTGTGCCATTCATCCAAAGCTTACCATCTTGTGTTGCCATATTCATTTTATTGTCCTTATGCTAGCACTGACGTCTAACTTTTTTTAGGTAGGTTTTATTTAACAGTATTGATCAACATCGCAGCGTCAATTTTTATTGCCTAAACAACAGTTTCATTATGACAAACGATTGACAGTGTTATGATGATGTGTGACCGATTATATCACTGGCCGTCTTGGCAAATGAAATCTTTTGGTTTGGCACTATATGGTTTTTAATTATATCGTTCCTAGCTACCGATTCTATCCATAGTTTTCGTTTATAGCTTTTATTCATAGTTTTCGTTTATAGTTTTTATTCACAGAAACGCATTACAGTTTAAGCGTCTCTTGAACTATCGGCAAGGCCTTAATTATACAAGTTTCGATATTACTCGTCGTCTGTCTCCACGCCCATGAGATGCTGCCACTGTGACTGTACTAACGCTCGCGTCTCCTGCCACAATGACTCATCAACGAGCAAAGACTGCTCTGATAGTGCTAACTGATGCGTGGCAGCACGTATCCTTAGATAGGCATCGGTCAAATCCTGACAGACTTGGTCATCCCAAATACCAAGCAAAGCAACTTCTGTGAAAATTCGCACATTATCGCTCCATTTGGTCAAACTCGGATATTCATGCGAGTAAGCCAATACGGCAAACTGTGCTAAGAACTCAATGTCTACAATCCCGCCTGCATCTTGCTTAAGATGAAACTTGCCCGCCTCCTGCTGCCATTGGCTCGTGCCTAGATGCTTTTGCATTTTGATACGCATGCTGGTGACTTCACTACGTACTTGATCCAGTGTCCGTGGCAACGACAATACGTCGCGGCGAATATCACAGAAGCGTGCAGTGACTCGTCTGTCTCCGCAAATCGCACGAGCACGTACCAGCGCTTGATGCTCCCATGACCATGCTTTATCCATTTGATAGGTTTCAAACGCATGACAAGACACTACCATCATGCCAGCATTTCCTGAGGGTCGGAGACGCATATCAATCTCATAGGCACGGCCATCACGGGTTTGAGTATTGAGATAATTCATCAGTTTTTGTACCAGACGCGCGGCAAACTTCATACCACTGACTGATTTTTCACCAGTGGTCATGCCTTGCTCTTTTATCTTGTGTAAGAATACCAAGTCCAAATCTGAAGAATACGACAACTCTAAGCCACCAAGCTTTCCATAACCGATAATTGCAAAGCCGCAGTCCGCTTCAGTGACTGGGTCTCCATCTTGGCCAATAGGATACCCATAACGGTTAACAATCTCCGCAAAAGCGCGCTCCAATGCTGCTTCTAGTACGACCTCAGCGATGTAAGTCAATGAATCCGACACTTTCATAATCGGGCGTTCAGCCAATACATCGCTAGCAGCAACCGCCAACACTTGATTCTTTTTGAACAGTCGCAGGACGCTCAACAGCTCTTCTTCATCGTTTGGCTCGACGCGTAGCAACTGTTGACGCAAGATATCACGCAGCTCACGCTTATCTGGCAGATGGCGATAACGCTGCTGCAAAAATGTGTCTAATAATACAGGATACTGGGCCAACTCTTTTGCGATCCACGGACTGGCAGATAACATTGGAATCAGCTCAATCGTTGCATTGGGATTTTCAGCAATCATGACCAAATAGATAGAACGACGGCAAATTGCTTCAAGCAGTGAGATTAATCTTGGTAAAGCAGTATTGGCAAGTTGCTGCTGCTCTTGATGGGCTAACAACGCATGGACAATGACAGGATACGCATCGTCTAAACGCTCTCTGGCCTCATCACTTAAGTTAGCCACCATTTTTGATTGCCAAAAATTCTGTAATAACTCGCGATTTTCTTCTGTCAGCACTTCTTTTAAACGGGCAATTTGCTCATCTAAGTGCTCTGGTTCTAGATCAGTATCTTCGTTATCAGGTACTTGGCGCTCAGTTACCATACGCTCAAACGGCACATTGACACTCTCGCGATGACGATTAAGCTGATCTAATAAGGCATTCCAGTTTTCAAAATTCAGTGTCACGGCTAGATTATGCTGCCACTGCTCATCGTGTGGTAAGCGCTGGGTCTGCTGATCATTAACCGCTTGAATAGCATGCTCAAGCCGGCGTAAGAACCGATACGCGGCCTGTAGCTGCTCATAAGTTGAATGCTCCAGATAGCCAAGCTCACATAATACTTGCATCGCTTGCAAGCACGGTTTGATTTGCAGCTGTGGATGCCGGCCGCCATAGATAAGCTGGAATGCCTGTACGATAAACTCAATATCTCTGATGCCGCCAGCACCAAGCTTGATATTGTCCAAGTCTTCACGCTGTGCAACTTGGTTTTGAATAAGAGATTTCATTTCTCTCAATGCCGAAAACGCACTGTAGTCCACATAATAACGAAACACAAATGGCTTAATCAGCGCTTGTATCTCTTCATAAAATGGCTGGTCTATTTGTCCGACCACGCGTGCTTTTAACCAAGCAAAACGCTCCCATGCACGCCCATGCATCGTAAAGTATTTTTGTAATGCGGACAGATGAATAGCCAAGTCACTTCCATCACCCCATGGACGTAAGCGCATATCTACTCGAAAGACAAAACCGTCGGCGGTCTTGTTATCGAGCAGTTTAATGATGCCTTGACCCAATCTGGTCATAAAGCGTTTGTTGTCTATGCTACGTGTGCCTTTTGCCTTATTGCCATTGGTCTCACCGCGCGCTTGATGCACAAAGATTAGGTCAATATCACTTGATAAGTTCAGCTCTTGCGCACCAAGCTTACCCATGGCCATAATCGCCATATCATCAATCTGTACATTGCCTTGTTCATTGATAAAGGTCGGCTCACCATATTTAGCAACCAAGTGCTGATAGGTATAATCTTTAGCAAAAGAGATACAGCCATCTGCAAACTCAGACAACTCATCGGTCAGCTGCTCCAGACTGATCGTCTGCAAGGCATCTTGCCAAATCCAACGCATCATCAGTAGCGTGCGCAAGTGACGCAGACCACTCATGACCTTGACTTCATCAGCGAGTTGATAGTTCTCATCTAACGTATAATCTTGTATCAGATCATCGATTTGCTGGCGGGTCAGCGTACTATTCAATGGATAGCTACGCAAAAACGTCTGACACGAAACGGTCCGACTTTCCCAAATCTGATAAGCAAATTCGCTCGCTGTCTGCAGGACTTGCAGTTGTTCTACGGTAGGTTGATAATCTGTACCATTGTTCACACGTGAGGGCATAGCAGGTAACATAGTGACAAAAACTCCTTACATAGAATGGTAAGACTACGTGAACCTAGCTCATAAGTTTATTGTTTTTTCTTACGAGGCAGTCACAGCATCAAATAATAATACTCAGTGTGCCTACACTTGAGATAAAACCACGTTAAATAACAGTGACTCTATTTGGTTTGCGGCGCTTTATGTTAGCATAAACATCTTTGATAGAGACGACGCACCTCTCTTTTATGACATAACGCTATTTGATGTGACAGTATGATCCGCTGTATGTCGCATTATCAGTATAAATTCTGTTTTCTGTCACGCAAATTTGGACACAAGCACTATAATAATAACGACCAAATGACTTTATACAAAGCATTTATAGCAACTCGGCCATAATTTTTAAACTCTTATTTATAATATGTGATACCGCGCCTTATGACGACCACTACCCCGTTACTACTGATTACTGCTGACCCTAGTCACCCATTGGCACACTTGGCGTTACGCTATGCACGCGCTTACCTGAAGGGCGCAGCGAATAGTGATGATATTGATAACAATGACACTAATAGCACAGGCAGCAGCGATAATGCTACTTCTGAACAACCCCTGCTCAATGTCTTCTTTTATGGCGACTCGGCTCATATAGCCAATCGATTGCGTTGGCAGTCAGCCGATCAACTAGACTTGACCAAAGAATGGCAGTCTTTGGCTGAGCAGCATCAATTACCCCTGCCTGTCTGTGTCAGTACAGCACTTAGCCGCGGTGTGAGTGATGTAGACAACAGCTCACGCCATCAGCTTGACGGTGCCAATCTTGCGACAGGGTTTACCTTAGTGGGACTCAGTGAGCTTGCGATGATGATGCAAGATGACAATCGTTTGATACAGTTTTGATAGCGTGTCGTTTGATGGTTTGTCTATTAACATCACTGGTAGCGGTAAATATTTTTAGGAATAGATTATGAGATTATTAATTCAGCTGCACACGCCTACTGAAGCAGCAAGCTACGAAGGTTGTGCACTTGCGCTAACTTTAGCGACATTTGGTCATGAGGTGCAATTGTTTTTAGATGCACCTGTCTTTGGCTTATTGATGCAATCTGACTCGCGGCTACATGGCATGATTCAGTCACTTGAGCTTTACGATATGCCCGCAGCTTGGCTACCTGATGATGTCTTTAGTGGCTGGGTCACTGGTATGTTGCCGATAGATCTGGTATCACAGCTCACACTCGTGCCAGAGGTCATTAACTCGCAAGACTTTGAGCAGATACTTACCTTTTAAATCACTATATTACTTATATTTATAAAATAATAAAGCACGTAATCGGACACTTTTATGGCAACTTTATATCAATTGCATAGTACGATGGATACCCTTAGACGCAGTACTGAAGAGATGTCTCGCACTTGGCGCACGGGCGATAGTATTATGTTACTCGGCAGCACTCCTGCTTTTATCGACTGGCTCAATGCTTATTTAAATGATAGCGATATCGAGGATATTGCTGGTATTTACGCATTAGCAGATGACATCGCCCAGCTCACAACAAATACAACTGGCAAACTTAATTTAGAAACTAAGTTGACTGCTATTTTAACCGACGCAGAATGGGTGAATCTGACTCAGAGCAGTCAGTTTGACAAAGTGGTGACGATTGCCTTATGAATAATGACATGACCACTCACAACGCTGCATTATCAGCGGCTGATATCGAATTAGATCAAGACGGCCATCTATGTGACCATACGATTTGGACGCCTGCTATCGCGCAGCAATTGGCAGACACACTAGAGGTCAATCTGAGCGATGAGCATTTAGAAGTTTTGCAACAAGTGCGCGCGTTTTTTGACAAATTTAATCACGCGCCAGCAACCCGTCCATTAATTAAATGGCTACAAAAGACTTTGCCAGAACTTGATATTAGCAATCAAAAGCTACAGCAATTGTTTAATACAGGTTTGGTTGCGCGTCATGTCAATCGCTTGGCAGGATTACCCAAACCACCAAATTGTTTATAAGTGCTTTACAAGCGATAAGATACAATCGATGGCGCACTAGAAAATTATCATATGTGCATGAGCAGTATCTAATACTTCACTGCTCATTGAGTACGCAAATATTTCTAAGTCTATAGCTATTGTTTAAACACATAGCTATTTTGGGTCATAGACTGTCAATGTCTCATAACCAACGCTACGACCTTCATCGCCTGTAAACCCTTGCTGTCGCCATATCTCGTACAAACAAATGGCTACGCTATTTGATAAGTTCAAACTACGCGAGTCAGCTAGCATGGGCAGTCTTAGCCAATTATTAGCACCGATATCTTCACGTATATCGTCTGCCAGACCTGCTGTCTCAGAACCGAAAACCAGCGCAATATTAGGCATAGCAGAACTATCAGATGCGTCAGAGTCCGAGTGTTTACCAAAGTCATAATCGTAGAACGGTTTGCTCAACTTAGTTGTCAATGCGGTAACGACATTGCAATCAGCAGTTTTTAGCGCTTGTCTCGCAGCCGTCCAATTATCATGCACTTGCAAATGAGCATATTCATGATAATCAAGACCTGCACGGCGTAGCTTTTTATCATCAAGCTCAAACCCTAATGGTCTAACTAAATGTAGCTGTGCCCCGCTATTGGCACACAGTCGAATAATATTGCCAGTGTTACTCGGCATTTTTGGTGCTACTAGCACAATATGGATGGTCATTCTTACTCCAAAAATATTCAGCACTCTATTATTTAAGTTTATGGACGGTAGGTAATTGAAAGTTACAGTTTACTGCCAATAATTACATTTTGATACTGTGCAGCGTTTTTAACTTTCATTATGATGTCTGTAATGGATAACGCGATAGCATTTATGTATGACTGTCTCATCCAATACCTCTTCAGTGAATCTTGAGCACGATGCTTAGCATCACTGTTGTTACTTATAACCATTCATTTATCTTTGAGGATACTATTATGAAAAAAGTAATCATCGCATCTTTAACTGCTATGTTCGTTTTAACTGGTTGCAACACGTTTAAAGGCCTTGGCCAAGACGTATCAAGCGCTGGAAATGCTGTAACTGGCGGCGCACAAGACGTACAAGATAAAATCTAAGGTTTGATTTTTTTAGATTTTATAAAGGGCTTATCATTTATTTGATAAGCCTTTTTTATGTTAGTACCTCGCTGCTATTAAACAATCATCTAAGTGCCGTTTTATAAAAAAGCGCGTAATATTTGATTGAGATAACGCTGACCTAATACAGTCGGTTGCAACTGCGTATCACTATCTACCAATAACCCTTGTGCAACTAGACTGTTTACTTGTTCAGCAATACTATCAATGGTTAATCCAGTTCTCTTTTCAAACATCGACCAAGCAACGCCGCCGTGTAGGCGCAGCGCATTTAACATAAACTCGCTCACCAACTCTTCTTGATCAATCGCTTGCCAGCCAACCATTTTTGGTGTTATTTGGTTTATGTCAGATTCCTTTGTGGCATCTGAACTCACCAATACATAATCTTTTGGCAAACGTGATTTGCTAAAACGATAGATGCCTGGCGTTACTAACAAGTCATCTTCCATTTTATTTCTTAGTTCTAAAGAGCCATTATCGATACTGTCATTACGACTGATCGTCACTTTACCATGTGCTCCTGCGCCGATTGCTAAATAGTCGCCAAACTGCCAATAGTTGATATTATGACGACATGGTTTGTCTGACTCACCTGCCCACGCAGATACCTCATAGTTGTTATAGCCTAATTGCTGCAATAACGACTGACCTGCTTGTTCTATATCTGCCAAATTGTCTTCATCGGGTAAAATAGGCTGGCTACGGTAAAACACGGTATTTGGTTCAATAGTCAGTTGATACCAAGAGATATGCGTTGCGCCAGCATCATGCGCCATTTGGATATCTTCTAGCGCTTCATTCATGGTTTGCTGCGGTAGACCATGCATCAAGTCGACGTTGACCCGTGCAAATCCAGCTGCTTTGGCAGCTCGAATTGCTGATAATGCTTGCACAGGATCATGGATACGTCCAAGCACTTTAAGCTTATCAGCAGCGAAACTCTGTACACCGATAGACAGACGATTGATACCAACCTTTAGATACTGGGCAAATGGTGCATGCTCAAGCGTGCCAGGATTGGCCTCCATCGTGACTTCGATGTCTTCTGCAAATTCAAAACACGTACGTAACCCAGAGAACAATCGCTGATACTGAGAAATGGGTAGCAAAGACGGCGTACCACCACCGATAAATATCGAACCAATTTTTCGGTTCTGAGTTAAAGGTTGCTGCATCGCGGCGTCTAACAGTAATGCATCGACGTATTCCTCATACATGGATAGCTCACTGTCTATCGGTAGCTCATGCGAATTAAAATCGCAATAAGGACATTTCTTCACACACCACGGAATGTGAATGTAAAGAGACAATGGAATGTCGGTCACGTCTACCGCGATAGTATCCGTCGTTGGTTCAGTAAGACTTAACGTATTTAGTTCGTTTGGCATACTGTCTGTATTCACTTTGGGCATAAATAAACTTATTTTGTAGTGAGCAATAATGATCGATATCAAAAGTAAGGCTAGGATAGCGACTAGATGCGATAAAGAAAAGCCTATCTATCATAAAACTATTAACAAAAACACGTATAAACGCCCTATTCACCATGGCGACTTATAGGCAGTATATAAAGACTCTATTAAAAACAGCCTTTACTAAAAACAGAAACTATTCAAAACGTATTTGAGAGTGAATCAATAGAAACTAACTCTTATAATTTTAAGAACAAATTGAAAAATAAATAAAAAATCGAAGGACAAATATATGGCGTATTGGTTAATGAAATCCAACCCTAAATTTTTTGGTATCGAAGATTTGCAGCGCTTGGGCACCGACGGTTGGGACGGCGTTCGCAACTACCGCGCACGTAACTTTATGCGTGATGATATGAAAGTTGGTGACAAGGTATTCTTTTATCATTCTAGCGCCAAGCCGTCTGGAGTCGCTGGTATCATGACAGTCACTACAGCAGGGTATCCTGATCCTACTCAGTTCCACCCTGAGCACCGTCATTATGATCCTATTGCGACTGAAGAGGAACCTCGTTGGTATATGGTCGATCTTACTTTTGAGCAAGCTTTTACAGAGGTGTTACCACTATCAGAGCTAAAGTTTTTGCCAGCTTTGGAAGACTCGTTATTATTGAGGAAAGGCTGTCAGCAATTAACGGTGATTCCATTAGAGCCCAAACATTGGCAAGCGATTATGGATATGGCGGAGACACTTGAGTTGTTGCCAGAGTAAACTTATTGAATTAACTATTGGCTATTGGCTATTGGCTATGAAATAGAGTACAAAAAACCTAAGATTAATGCCTGCATAGCGGTGCTAAAGCGTTGACATCATAGTGTGGCTTCTTTACCATCTTACTATGTATATGACCTGTCAATCCACTACTTGGATCGACGGGTTATTTTTATTTTAGTGTCTTTACTTTTATTTTCATACTCTGCCTATCTACTTATGCAACATTATAAGCTTGCTCATATTATTTATCGGAGTATTATCGTCGGCTCTACTCTCTCCTTGCTGCGTCAATCTTAGTCGATTGATAGCAGTGTTTGTTTATTAATAAGAACTACCTTAATAACAATTACCGCAAAGAATAAAAAGTTGCTTACCATGGTTTTTCCATTGTCTTTCAAAGATTTTAAAAGCTACAGCTTACGTTTGGGCATACTTGCCCTCCCTATTTTGATTACTCAGTTTTGCCAAGCCGCACTTGGCGTGGTAGATGCCATCATGGCAGGTCAAGTTTCGGCGCTTGATTTGGCTGCGGTAGCCGTTGGCTCTGGTATTTGGCTACCACTATTTCTATTGGCCACAGGTGTGCTTATTGCAACCACGCCTCTAATTGGTGAAGCGATTGGTCAAGACCAGCATGGCCAAGTGCCGCATATCACGCAGCAGTCTCTATGGACCGCAGGGGTCATTGGCATTATCGGTTTTATCATTGTCAATTTGGCTCCCAATGTCCTTGGCATTATGGGTGTCCCAGAAAACATTCAGCCGATAGCGACGCAATATTTACATGGTGTCTCATTTGGTTTCCCAGCGCTCGCTGTATATGCTGTTCTACGCAGTTATTGTGAGGCATTGGGTCGTCCTGAGCCTGTGACTGTCATTAGCATCATTGGCCTGCTTGCAGATATTCCTTTGAACTATATTTTTATTCATGGGTTATTTGGGATGCCAGAAATGGGCGGTGCAGGCTGCGGGGTGGCGACAGCATTGGTGTTATGGATAAATGTCCTATTATTGGCGGCCTATACTAGCTTCACAAAACGCCGCGAATTTGTGAGCACGCGATTTTTTTATGGCTTCTCTAGTCCCAATCGAATACAGATTAAAAAGCTGTTGAAACTTGGTATCCCTATTGGCATCTCTATCTTCTTTGAAGCCAGTTTATTTAGCTTAGGCGCACTCGTTATCAGTCCATTGGGTGAGCTGGCAACAGCCTCGCATCAAGTGGCGCTGTCAGTTACCTCACAGCTATTTATGATACCAATATCGGTCGCCATGGCGCTCACTATCATGGTCTCCAATCGATTTGGTCAAAAAAACCTATTAGCACTGCGCCAAGTGCAAGCTACTGGACTGGTATGGACGGTATTGATCGCTTTGACCTGTATGGTTGGGATATGGCTATTCAGACCAGAACTGGCAGCAGCATTCACGGATAACCCAGAGGTCAGAGCCCAGTCTATGCATTTGCTTATCTTTGCACTCGCCTATCAGTTATTTGATGGCTGGCAGGTTAACGTCGCTGGTATATTGCGCGGTATGCAAGATACCACCATACCGATGTGGGTAACGCTCTTCTGCTATTGGTTAGTTGCCCTACCACTTGGCGTCTATCTAGTGCGTTTTACTGACGTTGGTGCACAAGGGTTTTGGATGGCGTTGATTACAGGTTTGTTCTTATCATCTATTTTACTTACTTTGCGTCTACGCTATCAGCAAAAACGCTTAACTGTGTTATGGGGTTAAGCCAATTGCTTATGGATTGTGTTTTATAATCATTGTTAGCGTGATTTGATCATACAGACTATGAAAAATCGTGGAGATTTTCTTACTAAAAAGATGGCTTACGTCAAAATATGTAAAAATTCTCAGTTAACAACTGTACATTGATTGCTCATTGCCCTGAATCTAGGTATCATTAGCAATTAATTAGACAATATTTAGTTACACTATTTCTCGAATTTAGTACAAGGCCAGATAAAAACTATGGATATTGAAAAAATACGCACCCTCATCGCCCTTATGGAAGAAAGTGAACTGGTTAATTTAGAAATCAGTTCTGACGACGAGCATATTAGCTTAACTCGTCACTATGACGCGCCTGCGCCAACTATGATGGCCGCCCCAGCTGCGAGCGCTGCTTCTGCTGCCGCTGTTGAAGGCAAACCTGCAGAAAAAGCGGGTAGCGTTGAGTCTTCACCAATGGTTGGTGTTTTTTATTCAGCACCAAGCCCTAATGACCCACCATTTGTGAAAGTCGGTCAAAAGGTTCAGGCAGGTGATACTTTAGGTATCATCGAAGCGATGAAAATCATGAACCCGCTTGAAGCGACTCAAAGTGGTATTGTTGACGAAATCTTGGTAGATAACTCTGAAGTCGTACAGTTCGGTCAACCTGTCATACGCTATAAAGCGTAACGATATTTGCCATACTTTATTTCATTATGGCTGGCTTTTGGTATATATACCGCGTCACTGCTAAATAACATGATGCTATGTATCGAAACTCAGTCAATGACTGACGCTTCGACAAGGATGAACCCATGATAAAAAAATTGCTCATTGCCAACAGAGGTGAAATTGCCCTGCGCATCGTCCGCGCCTGTAAAGCGCTAGGTATCGAAACAGTAGGTGTCTACTCTACTGCGGATGCCAACTTGATGCACTTGCGCTTTGTTGATGAGGCAATTTGTATTGGCAAGCCTAATGCTAACCAAAGCTACCTTGATATCAATACCATCTTAACCGCCGCTGAAATCACTGGTGCAGATGCTATCCATCCAGGTTATGGCTTTTTGTCTGAGAATGCTGAATTTGCTGAACAAGTAGAAGAAGCAGGATTGACTTTCGTTGGTCCTAATGCTGATCATATTCGCCTTATGGGCAACAAAGTTTCTGCCATCAACGCTATGAAAAAAGCTGGCGTACCAACTGTACCTGGTTCAGTTGGCGCTGTGACCCTACATAATGCTGAAGAGCAAGCCCGCAATATCGGCTTCCCACTATTGATTAAAGCGGCTTCTGGCGGCGGTGGACGCGGTATGCGTGTGGTTGAACACTTTGACGAATTGATTGGTCAAGTACAAGCTGCTAAACAAGAAGCTGAGCTCTGGTTCGGTGATGACACTGTCTATATGGAGCGCTATCTACAAAACCCGCGCCACGTAGAAGTGCAGGTGTTGGGTGATGGTAATGGTAATGCTATCCATCTATACGACCGTGATTGCTCATTACAGCGTCGCCATCAAAAAGTCCTAGAAGAAGCACCTGCTCCAGACATCCCAGATGATGTACGTGAGCCAATCTTAAAAGCGTGTGTAAAAGCGTGTGAGCTTGTTAAGTATCGCGGTGCCGGCACATTTGAATTCTTGTTTGAAAATAACGAGTTTTTCTTTATTGAAATGAACACTCGTGTGCAGGTTGAGCATCCAGTGACTGAGATGATTACTGGTATCGATGTCGTGGTCGAACAGCTCAAAATTGCTGCCGGTTACGGCCTGTCTTATCGTCAAAGTGAGATTGAGATCCAAGGTCATGCGATCGAATGTCGTATCAATGCTGAAGATGCAGCGACGTTTGTACCCTGCCCGGGCACTATTAGCCAACTGTTCACGCCAAGTGGTTCTGGTATTCGCTTTGACTCGCATCTATACCCTGGTTATGAAATACCGACCTATTACGATTCATTAATTGGTAAGCTTATTTGTCACGGTCAAACTCGTCAGCAAGCCATTGCTAAGACAGTACATGCCCTTGATGAGCTGATTATCGAAGGTATCAAAACCAATATACCTTTGCATCGTGATGTAATTTTGGCGGATGATAACTTTACTCGTGAAGCGCAAAACATTCACTATCTCGAAAGAGAACTGCTGACTGCGAATAAAGCCAAAAAAGACTCGTAGGCTGAAATACTTGTAGAGTCTACTAAGCTTAATAAGCTCTCTGCAATTATCATTTAAAAAAACATATAAAAAAGCCGCTATTAATATAGCGGTTTTTTTATGTCATTAATAATCTGTCAATCATAAGTAAAGTACAACGAGCATCTCTGATTATGGCAACACTCTATTGAAGTTCATAAAGCATTCGTTACCATCAGGGTCAGCGCACCATTGCATCTGATTGCCATCATGATTGATAAATGCAATCAACGCTTCATCAGTCTGGTCGATCTGATTGCCTGAGCAGTCTACTTCATTATTATCATAAACGGTCTTGATCGCAATAACTGGCAGCCCTTCTTCGCGGTGGGTGACTAGATAGCGCCCGTATGTCCACTCTTTACCACTGACAGACCACATCTCATTATCCGCACTAAAGTTATATAGCTCGCGGCACTGGTTAGACTTACCAACTGACGCAAGTAAGTTCTTACTAGTAACTGGTTGAATGTTTAGAACCCGCTCTTCACTTTGGCCGTCCATGCCTGTTATCACCTTGGGCTCTATACTGCTTGCTTGTTGCGCACTATTTGATGCCGACTGGTTAGCTTCCGCTTCCTTGGTCATTGTGGCGTGAGTAGAATGAGCGCTGCTGTCCAAGTCTATTTCCCACTGTCCGGCAATGGCTGGACTAATATGAGTGGTGATGGTCGGCTTGGTAATAGCCTCACCGTTCGCAGGCAACGAAGCCAAAATAGATGCTAGCGTGAATGAAGCAAATGAGATAGGTTCCATAATTAACCTTTTATTTATAATATTTTAATATATACATTAGCGTAAGTCTTAGACACCAAAAACACAAGTAACATTATGCTATTGCTCATAAACCTATAGTCGGAATTTCATAGGTATTTATAGCAAAAAATAACGCCATCGCTTTACTTGCTAGAGACAAGAAGCGATGGCGTTATTAGCGTACAGAATTTTGCGTGATATCAATGACTACTTAACACTAAGCAGCTTCTGTATTTAGCGCTTGAGCAAAGGCTGATAACGCCCCTTTTAGCATGGCTGACACCGTACTGCTGCAAGTACCGATACCTGAATACACTTCGCCATCAACATTTAACTGAATGTAAGCAGCAGCGTTGGCATTGGTTTTGTTATCACTATTGGTATCATCATCGATACCATTACCACTGTTATGATGCGGGTTAATCGCATGTTCTGCATAGTTAATAATATGCAATGATTTGCCAGTATGCTGCGCAAGTCCGTCAATAAACGATGATAATGGGCCGTTACCCGTGCCATCAATATCAATGGTATCGCTATTCATCTGTACTTGACCACTAAAGTAAACCGCACCGCCTTTGTTGTTGACGCTATAGTCTAGTAGTTCAAACTTACCTTGCTGCAAGTAAGTATCTTCAAAGGTCTGCAAGATTTCATCATTCTGCAATTCGCGTGCAGCCGCTTCAGCTTGCTTTTGTACCACACGGCTAAAGTCAATCTGCATCCAACGTGGTAGGTTAAAACCGTAGTTACGCTGCAAAATATATGCGACGCCGCCTTTGCCTGACTGGCTATTGATACGTACTACATCTTGGTAGCTACGGCCAATATGCGCAGGATCGATAGGTAGATAAGCCACGTCCCAGACATTGTCTGTTTCGCTCTGATTGCTTTCATTGTAATCGAGAGATTTTTTGATAGCATCTTGATGTGAGCCACTAAATGCCGTGAAGACCAACTCGCCTACATAAGGATGACGAGGGTGCAATGGTAAGTTATTGCATTCGCTCACAACCTGTACGATTTCGCTCATGTTGCTAAAATCAAGCTCAGGATCGATACCTTGGCTAAATAAGTTCATGGCCATGACCATGATATCCATGTTACCTGTACGCTCACCGTTACCAAGCAATGTGCCTTCGATACGATCCGCACCTGCAAGTACGCCCAATTCAGCTGCTGCTACTGCACAGCCACGGTCATTATGAGTGTGCAAGCTCACAATCACATGCTCACGCTGCGCTAGATTGCGGCAGAAGTACTCTACTTGATCAGCAAAGACATTGGGCATAGAAGCCTCAACAGTCGCTGGCAAGTTGAAAATAACTTCCTGACCCTGCTGTGGTTGCCACACGTCACACACTGCATCGCAAACCTCTACGGCATATTCAGTTTCTGTCTGGCTAAAGCTCTCTGGCGAGTACTGAAATACCCAATCTGTCTCAGGATACTTTGCTGCATACTCTTGCAATAGCTTAGCGCCTGCAATAGCAATTTCTTTGATTTCGGCTTTATCTTTGCCATAGACTTTTTCGCGTTGTACACGGCTGGTTGAGTTATAGACATGGACAACTGCACGTTTTGCGCCTTTTAATGATTCAAAAGTACGGGCAATCAAATGCTCCCGCGCTTGTACCAATACTTGTAGCGTTACATCTTCAGGTACGTGGTTTTCTTCGATAAGCTTACGCGCAAAGTCAAACTCTACCTGCGCCGCTGACGGAAAACCAATCTCAATTTCTTTAAAACCAACATCTACTAAAGTCTTAAAGAAGCGCATTTTTTGTTCAATGGTCATCGGATCAATCAATGCTTGGTTACCATCACGCAGATCCACACTTGCCCATATCGGTGACTTCTCAATCGTTTTACTTGGCCAAGTACGATCTGGCAGCGATGGCGCAAATGCAAATGGACGGTATTTACGGAAGTCAAAAGCGGCACTTTTTGGTGTGATCTTTGCAGTCCCTGTGGCTGCAGTGTGCGTGGCTTGGTCAGACATAATCAATCCTTAGATGATATGGTTGTTTATATATTTAGCTAGGCGATTAGCTGTTGATTAGATCAGTATTTATCATACGAGATAACTAGTGTTCATACCATAATAATATCAAAGTTTAACAGAGAGAAACCTGCTTTCTTCTACTTTATTTTCTGTTATTTTAGTGGAAAAACACAATTTAGACATTATAATCGAATAAATTCACTATTAAGGCTTGAGAAATGCCAGATAATCATATTGATAGTACAGGGACCGCAGATATAGACGAGATAGATAGACAGTTGCTACGCTTATTGCAAACACAGGCGCGTATGAGCATTACTGAACTCGCTGAACGCGTCAACCTGTCTGCCACCCCTTGCGCACGTCGTATCAAACGTTTAGAAGATGCGAACATTATCACTGGCTACCATACCAAAACCGATGCGCAAAAACTTGGCTATCCGCTAGCCGTGTTTATCGCTATTAGTATGGATCGACATACAGCAGAACGTTTTGAGCAGTTTGAACGCAAAGTTCAAAGCTTTGAGGAAGTCATCAGCTGTAGTATTGTCACAGGCCGCACCGAAGACTATCTGATTAAGGTCAGAGTACGTGATATGACGCATTACGAAGAGTTTTTATTGCATCGCCTCAATCGTATCGAAGGCGTGGCACAAGTTCATACCAGTTTTGAATTACGAGAAGTATTTAGCCGTAGCATGGTTTAGACGATCTTAGCTGTCTTTGGCGACTGTCGACGGAACCATACCAATAGTACAAGTCCGATCATCAATCCAATAGCAGCGACAAGCAACCCTGCATTGAAATTGCCATCCTTCCCTGCCAGCGCCACTGTCACTAAAGGGCCCAAAAACTGCCCTAATGCATAAGCCAACGTTGCCAAAGCAATCAGTAAATTAGAATAGGCAGGATTGATATTTTTAAATAGCGTTAGTGTCATCGATACCATACCGACGAAGGTTAGACCCAAAATCGCAGCATTGCCATATAAGCCAAGCGCACCATCAAACCATATCGGCAAGCACATGCCAAATGCTTGCAATACCGTCAGCCCCATCAAGGTTTTTATTTCACCGATACGTTTGGCAAGCGCGCCCCATAGGGGGTTTGACAACATTGCAAAAATACCAACGACCAACCAAATCATTAATCCAGCATACGTCTGTGTCGTTAGCCGCTGTGCTGCCATAACGGGCAAAAAAGTCGCTGAGCTAATATAACCAAACCCTGCCAGTACGTAGCTGACGAAAAGTAAAGCAAGCGCTTTATGATGTCCAGAAATTGCTTCATATAAGGAGCGTTTAAAGTTCAAATAAGCCTGATGCACTGATACGTGTTGTTTGGCATCAATCTGCTGTGAATCAACAGTCTGTACTCGTCTTGGTTTTATCGCATAAAGTAGCCATATCAGCGGCAAACTGGTGAAGCCTGCGACTAGCCAAATTATATCGAAGTGATAGCCTAATTTTAATAGCCACCATGTCACTATGGCAGAAGCACTAATGCCAACGCCAATACCTGCATAGTGGACTGCTGATAATACAGAACGGCGCTCAGGGCTAAGATTTTGAATCACAAACGATGAGCTTAGAATCATCGCCACGCCACTTGCAATGCCTGCGATTAAGCGAATGATATACCATAGCATGAGCGCCATATTTGGTATAACGAGTAACATCGTGGTGACAACACTCATAATCGCCCACAGCGTCATCGCCTGCCATGTCGAGCGCTGGGGTACAAACATGGCGATAAGAGCGCCAATAAAGTAACCGATATAATTGATTGATGCCAGCCAGCCAGCAATCGTCGTTGATAGCGACAATTGCACCATAATATCAGGTAAGGTGGCGGTAAACAGAAAGCGGCCATAACCCATGACGACTGCCATGCAGTACATACCGATACAGGCAATGGTAGCTTCGTTGGTGATGGTCGGGACCATACGGCTTTTAAAAGCAGTCATTATGACAGCGCCATTTTTGCGGCAATTAGCACACAATCCTTTGTGTTAGACAGTCAAAAGCAGTAATAAATAAACGCAGAAATAGAGAAGTTATCAGATGTATTAGCCCAGCATAAAGTTATTATAGAAAACTATAATACGTCTAACGTTGGCGTATCTACCGTATCCTGTCCTAGCATTTGTACACGCTGATCGCTAAACATATCCATATCTGGAGCTAGCGTACGCATAAACCGATCAAAATACAACATCTGTTTGGTTAATAGAGCAAAGTCGCGTGGGAAATGGATACCATGACGTTTGCCAACTTCAACAATCTCCAGCATCATCTTATTAAGTTCATCGGCTTGTTCTTTACTATTAAACGGCACACCACTGGTAAAGGTTTTATCTTCTGCCATGATGGTTGTCATCATACGCTGTAAGTCATTCCCCAGTGCAGCCACATCGACTTTATTGCCACCATGCGTCATTTCCATATCAATCATATGGCGAGCCATTGCTTGATAATCGCTGTCTTGCATGGCTTGCATCATGCCCATACATGCACGCCAGCTCTCAGCTTTGAGTTTACCGACAATACCAAAATCCAAAAAGCCAATACGGCCATCAGTCAATAGCATCAAATTGCCCGCATGCAGATCAGCATGGAAACTATTGCACAGCATGAGACTAGCGAACCATGTGTTTAACGTATCTGCCATGACTTGAGCAGGATCTGCACAGTACTGACGCATGAGCGACTCATCGACCATAGAGACGCCATATAGACGGCTCATCGTTAGCACACGCTTGGTAGTCAGCCCTTCATAGACGGTTGGTGCAACGACACGAGTATTACCTGATACCGCTAAGAACTGCTGAAAATCGCGAATATTCTGTGCTTCAGCGATAAAGTCGGTCTCGGCAAGCATACGCAGACGAATCTCGTCAATGATCGGCGCAATACTCGCAAATTTCATCGATGGCATTAGTAGTTCAAGTAGCTTAGTTACGCCATGCAATACACCCAAATCGGTCTGCATGATGGTCTCGACGCCAGGCTTTTGCACCTTTAGCACCACTTCATCACCATTGTGCAACCGGGCTGCATGCACTTGAGCGATAGAAGCTGATGCTAGTGGCTCTGAGTCAATATGCGCAAACGTATCATCAAGTGTCATGCCGTCCGCCGCTAGCTCTTCGTTTAGCACTTGCTCGATATAAGCATAAGACAATGGTGTGGTTTGATCCAAACAGCTCTGAAAAGCCTTCACATAATCGCGTGGAAACAGCGACGGTGTACTGGCAATAAACTGACCTATTTTGATATAAGTCGTGCCCAACTGCTCAAAGGTTTCTTTGAGTAGCATTGCGTCAGGTTTTTCACCTTTTGCCACTCTTAGCGCAGACAGGCCTGCCACACTCGCTGTTTGGCGAACACGGTTCATGACATTAAAAGTATGCTTTAATAAATGCGGACGATGAATTTTCATAAAAAACAACTATGGTAATAAGAAGGAGGTTTGAAGATAGGCAATACAATATAAAAATGCGTTAAAATCAGATTACACGGTTATAGTCGGTTCAATATAATTTGGATACAAGGAAGGCGAGTGAAAGTACTACAAGTCATAGACTAAGCACGCCTGACACCGTATCCAATTTATAGAGGATTGACTATAAAACTGCTACAGACAGGACACTGCGGGTCTTTTCGATAGCCCATCAGCCGTTGCTGCATTTGACTACCATCCCATATGAGCAGTTTGTTTGTCAGTGGATTTTTGGTTAATCCTAAATATTGCAGTGCAGCATTGGCTTGTAGGTTACCCATGACGGCAGTGGTACTAGCCAGCACTCCTGAACTGGCACACGTACGTTCGTCAGCGGCTTCGTCAAGCACCACTGATCCAAACACGCAATGATAACAACCTGTATCGAGCTGAGGCTCGAACAATGCTAGCTGTCCTTGCATAGCAATCGCTGAGGCAGATAACAAGGAAATCTGATAGCGTACACTAATACGATTGATGATATCGCGCGTGGCAAAATTATCCGTACAGTCTAAGAGTAAGTCAGGCTTGCCTACTGCCATATTGAGCAATTCATAAGCATTGTTTTCATCTAATCTTGCGACTGTGCCGCGAGTCTTTATCAAAGGATTGATGCGCGCTAATATGGCTACTGCGGTCAGTGCTTTGGGCTTACTGATATCGTCAGGTAAAAACAGCGTTTGCCGTTGTAGATTACTCGCCTCAATCTCATCATCATCGATTAGATGGACATGGCCTACTCCAGCACGTACCAATGTCTCAGAAGCAGGACAACCTAGCCCGCCTGCCCCTATTATGACCACACGTGCTGTCTTTAGTCGCAGCTGAGCATCCATATCCCAACCGTCTAATAATACTTGCCGAGCATAACGGAGCAGCTCGTCATCTGATAGCTGTACCATCTCTTCTACCATATTCATCTACAACCTATAACCAAAGAAATCTACTATCAAAAAACCATCTACTGGACTTGCCCTAGCGTGACGCGATCATTACCACCGTAATCTTTTACGGTATGTACTGACTCAAAACCATTATCCAAAAACAACTTGCGAACAGCATCACCTTGATCATAGCCATGTTCGATAGCCAATAATCCACCTGTACAGAGATAGGTTGTTGCTTGCTGGACGATATGCTCGATATCAGCCAAACCCTGATTGGGTGCACTGAGCGCACTGATCGGTTCAGCTGTTAGTCCTGCCAAATGCTCGTCTGTCTCGTCAATATAAGGAGGGTTAGAGACGATGATATCAAACTGTGGCTCATCGTAAATAGGTAGTGCTTGATACCAAATACTCTGGATAAATTCAACATTGGCAACATTATTGCTCACGGCATTGTGCTGAGCAACTTCAAGCGCCTCTGACGATAAATCGACTGCCACGACTTGCCAGTTAGCGTGCTTTAACTCATAGGCAAGACTGATAGCGATACAACCTGACCCTGTCCCCAAATCTAACAATCGCTTATTATTGAGTTGCACTGGCTGAACGTTTATCCAGTTTAATACCTGCTCGACCAGTACTTCGGTATCAGGCCTAGGAATTAAGGTATGCTCATTTACCTTAAAGCTAAGCGACCAAAACTCCTGCTGTCCAGTCAGGTACGCAAGCGGTATGCCTTGCTGCATTTTCACCACACCGCCATTAAACCGTGCAACCTCACTATCAGTTAGCTGGTAATTTTCATCCGTCATCAACGCTATCGCAGGCTTGTCAATGACATGCAATAACCAATCCGTGAACCAAAATGACGGCAACTGATTATCAGTATCACCATTCGTCAGTTGTTGAATCTGCTGCTTGATTTGACGAATGGTTGATATGGTCATAAATAGCTCTTAAAAAAACAGTGAATGGATAAAGGTAAAATGCTGCTTAACCTACTCTGTCGCGCGTGGCGGTTCTTTGGTGTCGGTCAGGTTAGGATTGGTTTTGCTTAGTTTGTCACCTATTCCATTACCACCGCTACCATCATTATTATCATCGCCATAAATATCATCGTTGTCACCAATGACAATATGTCTATCGACAAAGTAGATCAGTGCCAGAATTGGAATACCAATAGCGAAGGTAAAGATAAAGAAAAATGGATAACCCATATTATCGACGATAGCACCTGAGTACCCACCCATCACTTTTGGTATCAGGGTCATCAATGAGGAAAAAATCGCATACTGTACTGCGGTAAAGCGAATCGATGTCAGTGCTGATAAGAAAGCGATAAATACAGCACTCGCAAGGCCCGCAGCCAAGTTATCAAATATCACTGCCATATACATGATCGGCAGGCTACCTGGGTTGTATGTCAATACCACAAACAACAGGTTGGTCGCACACGCTAAAATCGCACCAATCATCATGGCATGCATGATACGGAAACGCTGAGCCAAAATCCCGCCCAAGAAGCCACCTGCAATTGCCATAATCACACCGACCAGTTTTACGGCATTGGCGATATCAGTTTTGCTAAAGCCCATGTCTTGATAAAAGACGTTGGAGATCACGCCTGCGACGATATCTGAGATACGGTATAGACCAATCAATGCTAATAGCAGCAGGGCTTTTTTGCCATAACGTCGGAAAAAGTCTAAGACAGGCTCGATCCATGTTGCCATGGCCACTTCTTTTTTCACCAGTCCTACTTGTACCAGTGCATAACCTGCTGCCATCGCCGCGCCTAGGCTTACTAATAAGTGCAAGGTTTCTACAAAGAAGCTAGAAAAAGCGCCTTCGAACTCTGGTAAGACCTGTCCCATTAATATATAAGCAGCGATGAAGGCAATCACTGAAAATACAAACAACGCTACCAGTCTGACGTAGTCTTCACGAGTTTCAGCGACCAACGGAGCTTTGTTAATGATTTTTGGTTGATTGATAATAAAGTACAGCAATAACAATGGTGCGCACGCGACCAATGCTAAAAAGTAAAACTTAATCGCTGGCATTACCATTAGTGGTATCAAGGCCACTGTGCTATCAAATACTGTATTGATCAAAATATTAACTAGGTAAATAACACCAAACAGCAGGCCTGGGATAAGCAGTAACGCTGAATAAATCAGGAATACTTTTAAGTTACCCTTTTGCTTTTTACTTTGCAGGGTCTCAGCGGTTGGCTCATAACTGGCAAACGTCGTTAATACCCCTAATGTCATAACCCCTGCCATGATGTAATAGGTATTGCGCCACGCTTCATAACTATAAAATGTCTCATTTGAGCCGAAATAATCAGCCAAATATAACGCGCCTGCCCCTGCGACAATCATGCCGATACGGTAGCCTGACACATAGATAGAGGACAAGATAGACTGCATAGACGGCGGTGCAAGCTCAATACGGTACGCATCAATTACGATATCTTGCGTCGCAGAAGAGAACCCAAGCAACACGGCCGCGCCTGCCATATAAACCAAGACATCTTCGCTAACAGGATTTACCCTTGCCATCAAAAAGATCGCCAGCACGATAAGCAGCTGTGATACCACCATCCAACTACGACGACGCCCCAGCCACTTGGTCAAAAATGGTACAGGGAGCGCATCAATCAATGGCGCCCAAATAAATTTGAACGAATAACCCAATGCTGCCCAGCTGAACATAGTGACGACACTACGATCAATGCCTGCTTCTCTCAGCCATAGCGATAGACTTGAGAAAATCAGCAGAATAGGTATACCCGCTGAGAACCCCAAAAACAGCATAATAATGACACGAGGATCGAGATAAGCTTTTGTAGCCTCGCCCCATGACTTTTTGGCAATTGGTTGATTGGGCGGTACAGATTTGACAGCAGACATAATAACTCACCAACAATTCAGACAAAGAACACAACCGCGCACAATTTTTATCAATCTTTAGAATCAGTTATCGACAAAAGGATCGATAAAAATTGCTCTACGTTGCACCAATATTATCATTACAACAAAATCCAGTTATGGTACTTGAGAACCTTTATCTTGACTAGATGTTTTTGCATTAACTTAGCGATTGCGGACCATGTGCAATCGCTTATATTTCTTAATCGTAACGCAAGAAATTGTATTGTCTCATCAAGGTTATCTTAGCTCTCTTTTTTATTGCTAATTTCTGTTTTGAAAGATGTCTGACAATGACATTATTTATAGGTAATATAAAGGTAGTAGCAAAATTGACGCAGGCTTCATTGGTTGGGTGCATACTCTTGGTTTACTCTTAACTGGCGACGATAAGCATAGGCGTTAATGAAATATTTAGATAAACAAAACATCAAGTCTTTTATGATTGGTAATTTAAAACTTATAATTCTTATATATTAGTTTTATAAATCTACTCAGCTTAGTTATGCTTTGTACATAAACAACGACTACCGAGATTCACGGTTTGTTCTTTCTATTATCATAGCCTAGGAGTTATACCATGTCCGACTCAACCAATAACACCACTGATAAAAACACTGCCCCAGATGCTGCTCGTTGTCCTGTAGATCATGAAAGCAACAATAATAATGCGCCTACTAACACAACCTACGATCAGGGTGATGGTCAAGGTCCAACGATCCATAGTGAAAACGTTGATAACTCGCACGAGCCTCAGCGTCATAGCATGGGTGGCTGCCCTGTTATGCATCAGGCACATACTACCACTGCATCTGCTGCGACAGATTGGTGGCCAAATGCACTGAACTTAGACATATTGCATCAGCAAGACAAAAAGACTGACCCAATGGGTGAAGACTTTGATTATGCTGAAGCTTTTAAACAGCTAGATCTAGAAGCGGTCAAAACTGACCTAAAAAACCTAATGACTGAGTCGCAAGAATGGTGGCCAGCAGATTGGGGGCACTATGGCGGCTTGATGATTCGTATGGCTTGGCATTCAGCTGGTACGTATCGCGGTGCTGATGGTCGCGGCGGCTCTAATACTGGTAACCAACGCTTTGCACCATTGAACAGCTGGCCTGACAACGTCAACCTTGATAAAGCCCGTCGTCTATTGTGGCCAATCAAGAAAAAATACGGCAATAAATTGTCTTGGGCTGATTTGATGATTTTGGCAGGTAACATGGCTTATGAATCTATGGGCTTTAAAACTCTAGGATTTGCTGGTGGCCGTGCTGATATCTGGCATCCAGAAAAAGACATCTACTGGGGTTCTGAGCGCGAATGGTTAGCCGCTACCAAAAACCGTTATGACAGCGACGAAGACCGCGCGTCACTAGAAAACCCACTAGCAGCAGTACAAATGGGCTTGATTTATGTCAACCCTGAAGGTGTCGACGGCAACCCTGACCCACTAAAAACTGCTCAAGATATGCGTACTACCTTTGCTCGTATGTCAATGAACGATGAAGAGACGGTCGCTCTAACCGCTGGTGGACATACCGTTGGTAAATGTCATGGTAATGGTGATGCGACGATACTAGAAGACGAGCCAGAAGCCGCTGACATTAAAGAGCAAGGTCTAGGCTGGCGCAATCCTAAAGGTCGTGGTAATGCAGGTGATACCGTTTCAAGTGGTATCGAAGGCGCATGGACCACCAACCCTACCCAGTGGGACCATGGTTATTTCGAGCTACTATTGAACCATGAATGGGCACTAACCAAAAGTCCAGCGGGTGCATGGCAGTGGGAACCAACTGACATCAAAGAGGAAGATCGTCCGTTAGATGCTCATGATCCAAGTGTCCGTCGTAACCCAATCATGACTGATGCAGATATGGCATTGAGCAAAGATCCTATCTATCGTGAGATTTCAGAGAAGTTCCATAACAACCCAGAATACTTTGATGAAGTGTTTGCTAGAGCGTGGTTCAAACTGACTCACCGTGATTTGGGACCGAAATCTCGTTACTTAGGTGCCGACGTACCGAGCGAAGACTTTGTATGGCAAGACCCTATTCCTACAGGTAATGCGGACTTGACTGCTGATGATATTGCAACGCTAAAATCGCAAATATTAGACAGTGACATTAGTCGTCGTGAGTTGATCATTACAGCATGGGACAGCGCTCGTACATTCCGCGCTTCGGACTATCGCGGCGGTGCCAACGGTGCACGCATCCGTTTAGCCCCACAAAAATACTGGGCAGGCAACGAGCCAGAACAATTACAGCGTGTGCTTGAGACATTGACAAGTATTCAGTCTGGCTTTGAGAAAGAGGTTAGCTTAGCAGACCTTATTGTGTTGGCTGGTAACACCGCTATTGAACAAGCAGCAAACGATGCAGGTATAGATATTACTGTACCGTTTAATCCAGGTCGCGGTGATGCTGACGCTGAAATGACTGACGCCGAATCTTTCGCTGATTTAGAACCACTACATGATGGCTATCGTAACTGGATTCAGGGCGACTATGCGGTATCACCGGAAGAGATGCTGCTTGATCGTACGCAGTTGATGGGATTGACAGCACCTGAGATGGTCGTATTGCTTGGTGGTATGCGAGTGCTTGATACCAACCACGGTCAGAGCCAACATGGCGTCTTTACTGAACGCGCTGGCGTACTTACCAACGACTTCTTTGTCAATTTAACAGACATGAACTACACATGGCACCCTGTAAAAGCAGCCGACAATACTGCTAATAGCTACGAAGTACGTGAACGTGGTACAGGAAACGTCAAATGGCAAGCAAGCCGTGTAGACTTGGTATTTGGCTCTAACTCTATATTACGTGCTTATGCTGAGCTATACGCGCAGGATGACAACTTAGAGAAATTCGTTCGTGACTTCGTCCGCGCTTGGAACAAGGTTATGAATGCAGATCGCTTTGATATTGCCAAATAAACTGAGCTTGAAATTGGTCAATACCGACTAGTTAATAGTAGTAAATATTAATAGTAATAAATAACTTTATAACTGACGAACAGCTATCTTTCAGAAGGTAGCTGTTTTTTTATGCTTAGTTTTTTATGCTTAATAATGACCGCTCTTTATGAGTTGTTAGATCAAATGGCTTCACTGACTAGACAGCGTTTACGGAACGAATAATTTTTTAGCATTGCAAAATACAAGTTCTATATTCATAATTATCATAAATTGATAGCTATTTATTATATACAAGAATAATAACTTTGTTTTACACTACTTTATTACTGTATGTTCAGACATTTTTACTTTCATATACAGACGAGGTTTGTATATTTATACAATAGGATTAAGTTATGGCAATCGACGTAGTGGTCAACCAACGGCATTTGCAGATTCAGCTCAAACAGCTAGAAACAGTATGGCATACGGTGATTAACGGTTATAACTTAAGCCAAGCGGCGACCGTGCTACATACCAGTCAATCAAGCTTATCAAAGCATATTGCTGCGCTAGAAAATCAGTTAAAGACGGAAGTGTTTGTGCGCCAAGGCAAACGCCTGACGGGACTGACCACTATGGGCACAGCGCTTATGCCGCATATCGAGTCTATCTTTGCTGAAATTCGTACCATTGAAAACCTAAGTTTAGACTTTAATAATCCTAATATCGGTACGTTGACGATTGCCACCACCCACACTCAAGCGCGTTATGTACTGCCGCAAGTGGTTAAAGAGTTCAAAGATCGTTTCCCTAAGGTAAATTTGATTTTGCAACAGGCAGATCCTGAGACCATCGCTCAGATGGTCATCCGTGGTCAAGCCGATATCGGTATCGCAACTGAGTCCCTGCTACATAATAATTATCTTAGATGCTATCGTTACTATGACTGGACGCATCGCGTTATTGTACCGAGTGATCACGAACTGGCTAGCCAAGAGTCTATTGATCTGCCCACGCTTGCCAGCTATCCGATTGTGACCTATCACGGTGGTTTTACAGGACGCGGCGCGATTGACAAGACGTTTGATGAAGCAGGACTGGAGCCAGATATCGTACTAGCGGCGCTTGATGCCGATGTGATCAGCACCTATGTCGGTCTGGGCCTAGGTATTGGTATCATCGCAGAAATGGCATTTGAGCCAAGCCATTATCAAAACCTGACTGCCATACCCGTCGATCATTTTGGCCGCTTTACCAGCTGGATGGCGGTACGTGATGATGCAGAAATCCGTCAATATGGACGTGCGTTCATGGAGCTATGCCAAAAGCAATTTGCAAATTAATGAGCATTTGTTAAATAAAGTATCTCAGACTTGCTCACCCTTACTAGACTGAGCTGTGGATGATAAAATAGATTCTAGAACGTTATTCAATGTTTCTTTTATATATTATTCACACTTGTATTGATATTTGGTCGAATGAAGTTGACTAAATATCAATACATATTAACTTGCTCTTCTGTAAACAGGTGATACCGCTCATGGAAAAATTCGTAGCGATCATTATGGCAATTTTTGCCGCCCCTCTACTCATTGGCGGTGCTTATTTATTGTCCTTAGGCGGTAGTCCTTACTACCTCATTGCTGGCGTTATCATACTAACGACAGCTTTTTTATTGTTCAAAAAACACTGGAGTGCTTACGGGTTATATGCGTTATTTATCGTAGCAACCATGGCTTGGGCACTTTGGGAATCTGGGTTCTATTGGTGGGCGCTAGCACCTCGAGTTGGCTTCCCGCTTATATTTGGTTTGCTCATGCTACTGCCATGGGTATCCAACAAAATGCGTGGGCCTAAAACTCAAGTAGCTTCAAATAGCACACGAACCACAAACAACGTTAAGAAAAGCCCTCTGTATTATTGGGGTCTGCTCGTAAGCGTAATCGTAGGTGCACTACTCTCTTTTGGTAGTCTAGCCAATAATGCCACTGACAAACTCGGTGAGCTTGATTTGACTGCTGCAAATGATGACGAGCAAAACGTCAGCTCAGATGAGACGTCAGCTAACCTTGGTGATCCGTTATCAAACGGTCAACAAACGCCAGATGGTGAGTGGAGTGCGTATGGTCGTACTGATTATGGTCAGCGCTACTCGCCTCTCGATAAAATCAATACTGATAACGTCAAAGATTTAGAACTAGCATGGCAAATCCAAACAGGTGATGTTAAAGGTCCTAACGATGTCGGTGAGACCACTTATCAAGCAACACCATTAAAAATCGGCAACGGTTTATACCTATGTACCCCTCATAACTGGGTACTAGCGCTAGATGCCGACTCTGGTGAGACACTATGGAAGTTTGATCCTCAAGTAGAGGAAAACTTACAACGTCAGCACCAAACCTGTCGCGGCGTATCTTATTATGCGGGTCAAGCAACCAGTCCTGATACTATCTCTACTATTGCTAATAATTCAGCAGAGAATAGCAACAGTACAGCGAGCCCCGTGCAAGTACAAAAAATTGCTGGTAATACCTTTGAGAATGCATCTAAGCAATGCGATGCCAAGATATTTATTCCGACTTCTGATGCGAAACTATATGCACTCGATCCAAATACTGGGCAACGCTGCCAAGACTTTGGAGATGATGGTGCATTAGACTTGATGCATAACATGCCATTCAATCAAGCAGGTTACTATTATTCTACGTCACCACCAGTTATCGCGGGTGATACTATCATCGTAGCTGGTGCTGTTAATGATAACTATGATGTTAACTCGCCTTCTGGTGTGATCCGTGCGTATGATGTTAATACTGGTGAGCTTCTTTGGAACTGGGACTCAGGCGATCCTGATAATACAGCGCCTTTCGATGTCAATGATCCAACCCAAACTTACAAGACCAGCTCACCAAATTCATGGTCAGTCGCTACTGCTGATGAAGAGCTTGGATTAGCCTACTTCCCTATGGGTAACCGCACACCTGATCAGCTAGGTAGTTATCGAAATGCCGCTGAAGAGAAGTATGCAACGTCTGTTGTCGCTCTAGATATCGAGACTGGTGAAGCACGCTGGGTTCAGCAATTTGTCCATCATGACCTTTGGGACATGGACACGCCTGCTCAGCCGACCTTACTTGATCTAGATACGGCCGATGGTGTACAGCCTGCGCTGGTTGTACCAACCAAACAAGGCGATGTATATGTATTGAACCGCGCAACGGGTGAGCCTATTGTACCGATTAAAGAGCGTCCTGCACCGCAAGGCTATCTCATAGCGGGAGAGCACGCAGCGCCAACTCAGCCTTATTCTGGCTTGAGCTTTGAGCCTGAACCACTGACTGAAAAAGACATGTGGGGTGCCAGTCTCGTCGATCAAATGATGTGCCGTATTGAGTTTAATCAGCTCAACTATGATGGTCGCTATACTCCACCATCAACCAATGGTAGCTTGGTCTATCCTGGTAACTTTGGTACCTTTAACTGGGGCGGTATTGCAGTCGATCCTGAGAATGGCGTGATGTTCGGTATGCCGACTTACTTGGCATTTACCTCAAAACTTATTCCTAGAGACACGTTAGGCGATGCAGAGACCAATAAAGGCGAGCAAGGCGTCAACGCCAATGAAGGTGCGGATTATGCAGTAGAATTGGGTCCCTTCTTGTCACCATTAGGCGTACCTTGTCAGCAGCCACCATGGGGCACGATCGCTGGTGCTGATCTGGCCACAGGTGATATTGCTTATCAACGCAAAAATGGTACGGTACAAGACTTGTCTCCTATTCCTATCAAACTGGAATTGGGCGTACCCGGTATCGGCGGACCTATCATCACCAAAGGTGGCGTCGCGTTCTTGTCAGCGGCGACAGAAAACAACTTCCGAGCTTATGACTTAAAAAATGGCGACGTACTATGGAATGTTCGTATTCCAGCGGGTGGTCAAGCCACGCCAATGACTTACTTGAACTCTAAAGGTGAGCAAATGGTCGTATTGGTCGCAGGTGGTCATGGTTCAGTTGGAACAACCATTGGTGATTATGTCTTAGCTTATAAGCTTAGTGACCAAGATAAATAGTGTTGCATTTGGTTCTTAAGATAGTGATTATTTAATTTATCATTATCTTATAATCGACTAATTAGAGAAGCAGGTAACTTAGGTTGCCTGCTTTTTTTGATGCCATAGTGTAATGCTGCTAAATCCTTTTATGACCTTACTTACAGTTTATTTATCGCTTATTTTGACCAACGACAACCTTTATAAATACAGCGTAATAATTGTTAAGCGAGCTTAAAAACAGAGTTAGCTGGCTTTGTTATGATTCATTAACAGTGGCTAGTGGCACTTGAAACTACCACTGTCTATAAGCATATCAGTAGAAAATAATTTACACACTACTGGAACATTTATGAGTAACAAAATCCCCTTATCTTTCTTAGACCTCGCACCTGTGCCTCAAGGCAAAACCATCGCTGAAGGCATCGCCCAAACAGTCGAAACCGCACAGCAAGCAGAAAAATCAGGCTTAAACCGCTACTGGATGGCAGAGCATCACAATATGCCCGGTATTGCCAGTGCAGCCACCTCAGTACTACTATCGCATATCGGTAGTCGAACTGACCGTATCCGTATCGGTGCTGGCGGCGTCATGCTACCGAACCATGCCCCCCTCGTGATTGCCGAGCAGTTTGGCACTTTGCAGGCACTATATGGCGACCGTGTAGACTTAGGTCTAGGCCGTGCGCCTGGTACTGATGGTGCGACGTTTCAGGCACTTCGTCGACAAATGAAAGATGCAGAACGCTTTCCACAAGATGTGCAAGAGCTGATGTATTTCCTAGGTAATGATACAGATGGCAGTCCTGTACAGGCATTCCCTGGTGCAAAATCAGGCATACCGATTTGGATATTAGGCTCTTCTCTATTTGGTGCGACCTTGGCTGCACATTTAGGACTGCCTTATGTGTTTGCCTCTCACTTTGCTCCGCAAATGCTTGGACAAGCAATTGAGGCTTACCGTGAGCAGTTTAAACCGTCTGTCTATCTAGATAAGCCTTATGTCATGCTGGCCGCAAACTTGTTACTGGCTGATGATGATGCGACCGCGCAGTATCACTTTACCTCAGCACAGCAGAGTTTTGTACGTCTGCGTCGTGGTGAAACAGGTCAAATGCCTAAGCCTACTCACGACATGGACAGTGTCTGGAGTCAAGCAGAAAAAATGATGGTAGATAACGCATTGTCAGTATCATTCATTGGCTCTGTCGACACGGTCAAACCAAGACTCGCTGCATTTTTGGCAACCTATCAGCCAGATGAGCTGATTGTAACGGCCAATATCTATGACCAAGCTGCCCGTATCCGTTCACTTGAACTTACACCGGAGCTAAACTTATTTACTTTACAATGAAATGAGACACTTGCATAATTATTGATGAACCTTAACTGGATTTTTGACATGGAAGCAACTCCCATTATCGGTGCATCGCTCATGATTGGCTCGTCGATATTTATGTATATCATCGCCTTTCTTGCAGTTATGGCTATCGGTGGTTATTTAACTTATCGTACTAGTCCAAAGCGCAAGCAGCGCCGTGAAGACAAGCGTAATAGTGAACGCTAGATTAATACCAAAAGCCCTCTTTTCTTATTTGAAAAGAGGGCTTTTTTAATGCTGTCAAAGTTAGGTAAAGCGAAAGTACTTACTTATTTAAAAATAGTACAAAATCTGCATTACATTAACCCAAGTGCACGTAACGACGCTGCCCCAATCGCCATACCAAACATGCCGACAACGGTAGTAAAGGCAAGTATATTGGCAGCAAGTACATCATTGCCACCCATTGCTTTTGCCATGACATAGCTGGCTGCAGCTGTTGGTGATGCGACCATCAAAAACAACACCCCCATATGCACGCCTGATAATCCAAAGCCAAGTCCAACAGCGATCGCAATCAATGGTGCAACGACAATTCGCCCAATACTCGCTTGCATGGATAAGCCCGAAGGATGCAACATAGACTTTAGGTTAATACTAGCACCTGCACAGATCAGTGCTAGCGGCAGAGCCACCGCTGCCAGTAAATCGCCAGTCGTATGAATCACCCCAGTAAGCGGTGGTAACGGCAATGCTTTATAGACGAATGCGCCGACCAATGCCAAAATTAGAGGATTGGTTAGCAATTTTCTTACGATCATTGTACCGCGACTAACCCATGTGTCATCCACGCTTTTGGATACGCGGCTCAAGGTAATGACCGCCAAAATATTAAACAGTATCGTCACCACGCCCATATAGACAGCACCGATACTTAATCCTTGCGTGCCATAAGCGTTGGCCACGGTTGCAAGGCCAATGATGGCCATGTTGCTACGGAATACGCCTTGTACAAACACACCTTGGTCTTCAGGATGCTTGACGAAACGTTTGGCATAAAACTCTGCGCCAATAAATAATATAAACGTCACCAAGATACCAACAAGGATAAGTGTAATTTGCTTACCATAATCGACGTCGCTATCGACCACGCTAAAAAACAATAAACACGGCAAGCAGTAATTAAAGACAAAACTTGATGCCTGATCGATAAAAGTTTGGCTTGCTTCACCACGTCGTTGCATAAAAAAACCCAACCACATTAAGGCAAGGTTGGGTAAGACAATGGTAATAGCAAAAACAATAGCATCAATCATAAGTAGACTCAGTTCGGTGACAAGCCCATAAATATATGGACATCAGCGAGACAAATTAACAAGTAGTAAGAAAATTCACTGACCTAGTATAGAGACAAAGTAGCAAGTAGGACAAGGCTACATATGATTTTCTTTCAAAATCGATCGTTTTTTTGATAAACAAAAGCCCGTAACGAAATATCGTTACGGGCTATTTATACTATAAGTGCTTTATTATAAAAGGCTTTATTGCATAGCTATTATGAGTCCAATGCCGCTTTTGCTTTTTTATGCTTTTTAACCGTCATTGCCAACAACTGAATGGCAGCAGGGGTTACACCGCTTACGCGTCCCGCTTGAGCTAGCGTTGCAGGACGAACTTGCGTAAGTTTTTGTACTATCTCGTTCGATAGACCTGACACGATACTATAATCAAAGTCTAACGGTAGCGCCGTATTTTCTAGTCGCTTCATTTGATCGATATCTTCTTGTTGACGATCGATATAGCCGGCATATTTGACAGAAATCTCTATCTGCTCACCCACTTGTGCATCGACAGTTGAGTCAGTGATAGCTGCGATATCGGCAAAATGTATTTGCGGACGCTTTAGCAAATCAAAGGCAGTCGACTCTTTAGACAACACTTCACCCGTTTGCTCAGTCACTTGCTTACCTAAAGCATTAGCAGGCGTGGCCCACATATCTTTTAGGCGTGAAGTTTCTGTCGCAATGGCTTCCATTTTCTCTTGATAGGCTTGCCAGCGTACATCGTCTACCAGACCTAGCTTACGACCAGTCTCAGTCAAACGCTGATCTGCATTGTCTTCACGTAGCAATAAACGATATTCTGCACGGCTCGTAAACATACGATACGGCTCGGTAGTACCGTGGGTAATCAAGTCATCGACAAGCACACCGAGATACGCTTCATCGCGGCGCGGGGTCCATGTGTCAAACTCGCTATTATTAGTAGTGACCAATGCTGCGTTGGTACCTGCGAGCAAACCTTGTACGCCCGCTTCTTCGTAACCAGTTGTACCATTAATTTGACCCGCAAAGTACAGACGATCAATCGACTTGGTCTCAAGCGTTGGCTTGAGATTTTGCGGATCAAAATAATCATACTCGATGGCATAGCCTGGGCGAGTAATATGCGCGTTCTCTAAGCCTTTCATACTGTGAATGAAGTCTAACTGTACATCAAACGGCAAACTGGTTGAGATACCATTTGGATACAACTCATGTGTGGTCAAACCTTCTGGCTCGATGAAAATCTGATGGCTGTCCTTATCCGCAAAGCGATGAATTTTATCTTCGATAGATGGGCAATAACGCGGGCCTACGCCTTCGATTTTGCCAGAGAACATTGGTGAACGGTCAAGGTTTTCACGAATAATGTCATGAGTACGCGCATTGGTATGGGTTATATAACAATTGACCTGCTCAGGATGCATAGAGACGTCACCCATATAGCTCATCACTGGCAACGGTGTATCACCTGGTTGTACGGTCATCACGCTAAAGTCAACACTACGTGCATCAATACGTGCTGGTGTACCCGTTTTTAAACGACCGACTGGCAGCTTAAGCTCACGTAAACGATCTGCCAACTTGATAGAAGGCTGATCCCCTGCACGGCCACCATTTGAGTTTTCCATACCAATGTGAATCACGCCGCCTAAGAAAGTCCCTGAGGTCAATACCACTGTTTTGGTCTTAAAGATAATACCTGTAGAAGTCACAACAGCCGTCGCACGACCGTTTTCAACCAAGATATCATCAGCAGCTTGCTGGAATATATCTAGGTTTGGCTGATTCTCTAGCGTATGACGGATAGCCGCTTTATACAAAATACGGTCTGCTTGCGCACGCGTGGCACGAACGGCAGCCCCTTTACGGCTGTTCAATACGCGGAACTGGATACCCGCTTTGTCGGTTGCCAGCGCCATCGCACCGCCCAACGCATCAATCTCACGCACCAGATGCGATTTACCGATACCGCCAATCGCAGGGTTACAGCTCATCTGCCCGAGCGTCTCAATATTATGCGTCAACAATAAGGTCTGTGCGCCCATACGTGCAGCTGCCAGAGCAGCTTCTGTACCAGCATGACCACCGCCGATCACTATCACGTCGTAATGTTTTGGGTATTGCATGTGTGCCTCACTTGACTCATAACGCTGCTGATTGCCATATCCTATGTTCAAATAAGAAAACAGTCAGCAAATAAACGTCAGTCGAATTTATAAAAAAGATAACGACTCAGATAAGTCGTTCATAATTGGTTAGGGCGTGTTCTTATTTTGAAAATGGTGATAAAAATGAGGTAAATTGCAGTCAAACAAGGAAAATAGCGCAGATAATATCAGGACATTAACCAGCTATTTGACATAGTTTGGCAATATTTAACCATTTTTAGCCCATTCAGATGCTTTTGTTCAGATTAAGGACACGCCCTGAATAACCCATAATTATAACAATTTTTTGATACTTAAAAAACGTTAGAACAAAAACTATTAAAATTAAGCAAAAAGTTCTCTACTCTGGTTACTGTCTTGCTAGTTATTGCCTTACTAATGACTATTTTAATCATCATTTTGATTATTATTGCCAGGGCTAAGCGGTACGATCTGATCTGATTGCCCACTAGACAGCATATGATGGCTACCATACCCTTCTGGATTGATCTGTAGATATGCGTTCATTTGACCAATTGCCTCACCATCATCACTGGCCAAAATCTGCTCTTTGATGAGCTCAACCGGCGGTAATGGTAAGTTTTTGAGCAAGGCTAAGCGTTGATGGTTATCACCTTTGTTTACTACCAATTCGATAAGCTGACGAGCATCGATTGGCAAATCTGGTGTATTTTGTGCTAAAAGTGCCAAATGATAAGCACCTGCAGGATCTTGGTCTACAACGATGCGCTGCTCGATAGCCACATATGTCGCTTCAGTTGCACCACCTGCCACACTAAGCTGATGAATACATTTAAGTGCTGAGTATGACTCATTGTTGGCAATCTCAATAATGCGTGTCGATTCATTTTTTAAACGTTCACGGCGCTTCTCGATCGCCGCCTGCTCAGCCGCTTCTCTTTGCTCGTTTGACTGTTCGCTGGTTTGGTTATTCATAAAGCTCTCTTACTCATCTGATAATTATTATTTATATCGCTGACATCTTGGACACTATATGGGGGTGAATCCTATAAAAACAACGAAAACCTAATGACATAGGCGCGTGGAAATACTAGTAGGGACAAGAATAGATACGCTACTAACGACATTAATAGCGACAATAAAAAACCCAAATAGCCATCAAATGACTATCTGGGTTTGCTGTGCTTGTATCTTGCAAAGGCTAATTGGACATTAAAGACATCCAATTCACACTTTTAAGTATTAAGCAGCAGGGCTGTTTGCTTCAACCAATGGCTTTAGCTCGCCCGATTGATACATTTGCAAGATGATGTCTGATCCACCCATTAGCTCACCATCAATCCATAATTGCGGGAACGTTGGCCAGTTAGCGATTTTTGGCAACGTTGCACGGATTTCTGGGTTTTCTAAAATGTTTACAAACGCAAATGGACGACCAATCTGAGTCAACACTTCGATAGAGCGCGCTGAAAAGCCACACTGTGGAAATTGCGGTGTGCCTTTCATGTAGATAATGACTTTATTGTCACGAATTTGATCACGGATCAATTGTTCAACGTCGTTTGCAGCAGTGTTTGGGGTTTGCTCACTCATAAAAGCTCCTATTGATAAAGCGGTTCATTAAAATGATTATTTAGATAAAATAATTGTGTAAAGACGTGGCTGATACATGGGGCGACTGCCGCTGTATTACAAGCACGAATTACGATCTATGTAGGTTCGATAGCATTAGGGACTAATAATACCACGGCATTGGCCATGATGCCCTCTTGACGACCCGTAAATCCCAATTTTTCAGTCGTGGTCGCTTTTACACTGATATTGCTAATATCTGTTTGCAGGTCACTAGCGATATTAGCGCGCATGGCTAGATTATGCGGCGCTAACTTTGGACGCTCGCACATCACGGTAATATCAGCGTTGCCTAGGCTATAACCAGCCTCTTGCACTTTACTATAAACATAACGCAGCAGTACTCGTGAATCCAATCCAGCATGTGCCGCATCGGTATCGGGAAAATGCTGCCCAATATCGCCAAGTGCTAAGGCACCAAGTAGTGCATCAGCAAGTGCGTGCAAGACCACATCACCATCAGAGTGTGCCAGCAAACTGTGAGTATGCTCGATAGGCACGCCTGCTAGTATGACATATTGTTGCTGCTGACCATTATTATGAAAAGCATGAACGTCGATACCTTGACCAATTTTTATCATTATTATTCCAAGATGAGTTAAAGGTGATTAAAATAATTCAAAACCACTATCTGAAATTTCAAAGTGGTTTTACTAGTAGCCAGACACCATCGGTCGCCACCAGTTTCAATTAACTGGTATAATATGATGTTTATTTTATCATAATACCAGATCCAAAAGACAAGCTGACGTTGTGGTGCTGAGACTACGTATTGTAGTGATTGCATAAAACTTGGCGTCGGCATGTACTTTGGATAACGTATAAATAGTTGAGCCGTTTTATGTCAGCCATACAAAATACCTCAAGCACAACCGTTTCTGAGTCTTTTAATGCTCATCGCCCTTTAACACTTGCTGATGTCGAAAACCCTAGCACCAAGCATGTAATCGTCGGTATGTCAGGTGGGGTCGATTCTTCTGTATCAGCCGTATTACTTCAACAGGCAGGCTTCAAGGTCGAAGGCTTGTTTATGAAGAACTGGGAAGAAGATGACGGCACCGAATACTGTACGGCGATGGATGATCTAGCAGACGCGCAAGCCGTATGTGACAAAATCGGTATGAAGCTGCATACGGCTAACTTTGCTATGGAATACTGGGATCGCGTATTCGAGCACTTTTTGGCGGAATATAAAGCAGGACGCACCCCAAACCCTGATATCTTGTGCAATAAAGAAATTAAGTTTAAAGCGTTTTTGGATTATGCGTTGACCCTTGGTGCAGATTATATCGCTACAGGTCACTATACACGTCGCAGTGTGAACTATACCAATGTTGAAGGTGACGAGGTTGCTCAGCTATTGCGCGGGCTTGATAATAATAAAGACCAAAGCTATTTCTTGCATGCGGTTGGCGGTGACAAAATCGCTAAAACGCTATTCCCAGTCGGCGAGCTTGAAAAGCCAGTGGTACGTCAGATTGCTGAAGAGCATGACCTAGCGACGGCTAAAAAGAAAGACTCTACAGGTATTTGCTTTATTGGTGAGCGCCGTTTTAAAGACTTTTTACAGCAATATCTGCCTGCACAAAAAGGCGAGATACTTACTGATGATAATAAAGTCATCGGTACTCATGATGGCCTCATGTATTACACATTGGGTCAACGCGGCGGCATCGGCATTGGCGGGGTTAAAGACCGTCCTGAAGAACCATGGTTTGTATTGGCAAAAGACTTAGAGAAAAATCGTTTAATCGTCGGTCAAGGGCATGAACATCCCATGCTAATGAGCAACGAGCTAAAAGCCTATAAGCTCGATTGGATTGATGGTTTACCACCTGCGGATGTGTTTAGCGCCGAAGGTCTAGCCTGTATGGAGAAGTCTCGCTATCGTCAGCCAGATCAAGCGTGTCGCGTATTTGCGACCAATGCTGATGGCAGCGAAGTGCGTGTCATATTTGATGAGCCACAGCGCGCCGTTACCCCTGGTCAGTCAGCAGTATTTTATATCGATGAAGTATGTCTGGGCGGCGGCGTGATTGAATCTATCGATGCACCTTGCGGATTTTAATTACTTCTTAAGACCCAACTTAAAGCACAGATGTTGATGCAGTGAATAACATAATTTTAACGAGGGTCAACATCGCTTTATTTGCATAGACCGCTTTTTTAATATCATATTTCTGCTATATTACGCGCAACGATTTCGACGTCGTTTATTATATGGTAATTTTTTATCTAGACTCTTGCAGTTTTTTATTTCATAACTACTGAGGCATAACCATGACCCCACTTACCGCTCTCTCTCCAATTGATGGCCGTTACGCATCAAAGGCTGACAGTTTACGTCCTTATTTATCTGAATTTGGTCTAATCAAAGCCCGCGTTACGGTAGAGATTCGCTGGTTGCAGTCTTTAGCTGACAACAGCGCAATTGGTGAATTAGCAGCATTTGATGACCAGACCAACGCTTTTTTGAATGCAATCGTTGATGATTTCAGCGAAGCAGATGCCCAAGCTATCAAAGACATCGAAGCGACGACCAATCATGATGTAAAAGCGGTTGAGTACTTTATCAAAGACAAGTTCCGTGGTCAGGATGCCTTGATTGACTCACTTGAGTTCATTCACTTTGCTTGTACCAGTGAAGATATCAATAACCTATCGTATGCATTGATGCTCAAAGACAGCCGCGAGCTGGTCGTTGCCAAAATGCAGCAAGTGACTGACAGTATCGTTGATTTATCTATTGCTCATGCCGATCAACCAATGCTATCACGTACACATGGTCAGACAGCCAGTCCAACGACATTGGGTAAAGAGATGGCAAACGTAGCCTACCGCTTAGCCCGTCAAATCAAGCAAGTCAATCAAGTAGAACTGTTAGGTAAAATTAATGGCGCCGTTGGTAACTATAATGCGCATTTTTCAGCGTACCCTGACGTCGACTGGCAGAGCCATGCTGAAGCGTTTATCAATCAGCGTTTAGAGCTAACATTTAACCCTTACACCACTCAAATTGAGCCACACGACTATATCGCTGAATTGTTTGATGCCGTTAAGCGCTTCAATACAATCTTGATCGATTTCAACCGTGATATTTGGCAATATATTAGCTTAGGCTATTTCAAACAGCGCCTAAAAGACGGTGAAGTTGGCTCTTCTACCATGCCGCATAAAGTTAACCCAATTGACTTTGAAAACTCTGAAGGTAACTTGGGCGTTGCCAATGCGATGCTGGCCCATTTGGGTGAGAAGCTACCAATTTCACGTATGCAGCGTGACCTATCGGACTCAACAGTGTTGCGTAATATCGGTGTTGGCCTAGCCCAAAGCATGATTGCGTTTGATGCTTGTTTAAAAGGTGTTGGTAAACTTGAGCTAAATGCACAGCGTTTAAATGATGATTTGAATCAAGCGCAAGAAGTGTTGGCAGAACCGATTCAAACGGTCATGCGTCGCTACCGTGTTGAAAACCCGTATGAAAAACTAAAAGCCTTGACTCGTGGTAATGCCATGACTCGTGAAGCCATGCTAACGTTCGTCGAAAGCGATGAGCTATCGGCAGTTAGTGATGCGGATAAAGAACGCTTGCGTGCATTGACGCCTGCCACTTATATCGGTAATGCGGCTGAGCAAGCACGCGCTATTAAAGAATGGATTGCCAAGCTTTAATAGCTAATAAGAGCATACTGATAATAAGATCAGACTAGAAAGGTAGGAGCGCCTAGTATTATTTACTCGCTCCTACTTGATAGTATTTTTATCTTATTCAGTTGTTATCTTAGTAGCTATTATCTGAATAAACAGTAACCTTACTTTGAACGCTATGATTGGTTTTGATTCGATTGCTTTTGATTCAAAACCCGTAGTCGATAAGTAAGGTTTTATTTTTTATCATCATCGTCATCACTGTCACCTGGTATGATGGCTTTACCCACAGCAACGGTTCCTTTGACCACGCCTTTGGTAGTTTTATAAGCGATTTTTGCGGGTACTGTGACGATTTTATGGACACAGGCTTGTAGCAAAAACACGCTAGCGATGATGACAACAAAATGCAGCTTTTTCATAACGTTCCTACGATTGAGTGGATGCTCTGCTGACAGCTATTATTTTGATAATCGTGATTGCTTATATGTACTATATAAACGTCACCAAAATAATAGACATCAAATAGATGACAATCTTAAACTATTAAAACCTTCCTATAAAGCATCCCTTATTATTAATCTTGTACACCGCCAAAATATGGATTTATCAATGACTTCTATTCCTCTTTGTTTACCCGACTCTATCACGCCTGAGCAATTCCTAACTGAATACTGGCAAAAGAAGCCACTGCTTATCAAGCAAGGATTGCCACAGCTAATTGATATGTTTGAGCCAGATGACATGATTGGTCTTGCGCTTGAAGAAGATGCTAGCGCAAGACTGCTGACTCAAGCAGCCAGTAAAAAAGAAGGTCAGGCACAGTGGCAACTTAAAAAAAGCCCACTGAATGAGACTGATTTTGAAAACCTACCAGAACAATGGACCGTATTGGTACAGAATCTTGAGCAATGGTCGCCAGAGCTTGGTCAATTGTGGCAAGCGTTTGACTTTATTCCGCAATGGCAGCGCGACGATATCATGGTCTCTTATGCGCCAGCAGGTGGTTCGGTCGGTAAGCATTATGACGACTACGATGTGTTTTTGGCACAAGGATACGGCTCTAGACGTTGGCAGTTGGGAAAATTCTGTGATGACCAGACAGAGTTTGTTGCTGATGAGCCTTTACGCTTGTTCGACGACATGGGCGAGCTTATTTTTGATGAAATACTAGAAGCAGGTGATGTGCTTTATGTACCGCCTAAATTATCACATTTCGGTGTAGCACAAGATGACTGTTTGACTTTCTCGTTTGGTTGCCGCCGTCCAAACCTGATGCAGATCATCGATAGCGTGGCCGATATCGCAACCAATGACAGCAAGTTATTTATCCCGATGCTACTACCGCAAGCACTACAAGCGTCAGGTGAATTGCAAGCAGATAGTATTACGGCTATCAAGGCGCAATTGCTAGAGATGCTACAATCTGATCGCGGTGATGATATGATTCGCCAAGCAGTCTCAGAAGTGGTTAGTAAGCGCCAATATGATGCGCTGATGCCAGAAGAAACGTTAGATACTGATGAGCTTATGCAAGCGCTATCAGAAGGGGCCACATTGCAGGCGGACTATAGCAACCGCCTACTCTATAGCCAGACCACTGATGGCACCGTGCTATATGCCAATGGTCAACGTATCGATGGGCTCGATGAAGCGGCGATAGCAGTATTGGTACGCTTGGCCAATGGTGAAGCATTACAACATAGCGACGTCACCGATGTTGATGCAGATGATTTAAGCGAATGGCTAGAGAACGGCTGGGTATGGGTTGATATTGCCGAATAAAATTCCATAATCAAATTTCAGCCAAACAGCGCAAATAAAAAAAACCGCTATCTGATAATTACTCAGATAGCGGTTTTTTCTTATACATCTTATGCAATCACTAGTTTGGTAGTTATAGCGCTACCAAACACCGCTTAGTCTTTATGAAAGTTGGTATAAAAGCTAAGCGGATTCGTAATTACTGCATTGATTCTACTCTGTACCAAGCTCAAGCAAGCTCGCGTTACCACCGATTGCTGTAGTATTGATAGTCTTGACTCGCTCAGTGACAAAACGATGCAGATAATCAGGCGTCAGCATCTCTGACAAGCCTTCCATATCAGTGACACTGATAACCTGTGTCAAAATACCGTCAGTATTGGCAAGCTCTTGACTGATGGCTTGCACTTCGCTGCGGCTACCAGAGACAGCCACTTGTGCTAGACGATCGATATATAAAAGCGTGACCGTTTGCGAATCGTTAGCCACACTCAATACATCTTCGCTGATACCTGTGTCGTGCAGTATCTTAGCAGCTTCATTACACATCTCATCTTGGCTCGGGCAATGCAATATAACTTCATTACCTGTTAGGAGTGCCGCGATAAGCTGACCTAATACTGCCATGGCTCTAGCAGTTTCGCCGCCGATGACCATAGTTTTACCACGACCAGTCACATACAAGTCATTTGACTCGCCTGTCGCACCTGTCATACGATGCATCTCATCCAAGCTAGGCGCAGCGCTCAACAAATGGTTGAATAAACGCTTTGCTTTATTGGCGTCACCAGTGAGCAATGCCAATTTTGGAATGGCTGCTTGTAGATACGTTGCGCGGTTGACTGCGCCGAGTAATCGCCAAGATTCACAAACCTGGGCATGATTTTTTTTGAATTCAGTCGCCATGTTGCTACTCCTTATGCGAGTTCTGTTTGAGTGGTAGTTTGGGTTTCGGTCGCTGTCATATGAGCAGCTGACTGTTCAACGTTGACTGTTTCTGAACTAAGTTGCATCAGACGCGCGACATAGTGCGGGCCACCAGCTTTAGGGCCAGTACCAGATAGACCACAACCACCGAATGGCTGTACGTTTACGACCGCGCCGATTTGGTTACGGTTGATGTAAGTGTTACCGACAAATGCACGGCGCTCAATGTGCTCAACAGTATTTTCGATACGGCTATGGATACCTAACGTCAAACCAAAGCCTGTGTTGTTGATAGCATCAATCAGCTTATTCAAATCACGCGCTTGATAACGCAGTACATGTAGAATTGGGCCAAAGTGCTCACCACCGATCACATCGATGCTTTTCACTTCGATTGCGGTTGGCAATACAAAAGTAGACTTCTCTTGACTGACGACTGAGCTTGAGCTCATTGGCGTCTGTGCCAAAATAGTAGCAGTCGGCTCAGCACTCATACGTTCGATGTGCGCCTCTAAACCATGCTTAGCATCAGCATCAATCACTGGACCTACATCTGTCGCAGCATATAGAGGATTACCTACAGACAGCTCAGCCATATTACCTTGCAATAGCTCGATTAAATCATCCGCCATCTCTTCTTGTACACACAATATGCGACAAGCTGAACAACGCTGACCTGCTGAACCAAATGCTGATAGTACCGCATCTCTAACGACTTGCTCTGGCAATGCTGTTGAGTCAACGATCATCGCATTTTGACCGCCAGTCTCAGCGATAAAGACAGGCAATTCACCGCTAGCTTGTGCATGATCATTTAGGCTTTGGTTGATACGTTGGGCTGTTTGAGTAGAGCCTGTAAATATCACACCTGCGATATTATCAGCAGCCGTCAAAGCACCACCTACGTCACCTGCACCAATGACCAATTGCAATGCTTCAGCAGGTATGCCCGCTTGATACATCAACTGGGCACCAAAGTGAGCTACCAAACTGGTTTGTTCAGCAGGTTTCGCTACTACGGTGTTACCTGCAGCAAGTGCAGCTACAATCTGTCCCGTATAGATAGCCAATGGGAAGTTCCATGGACTGATACAAACGAAAGTGCCACGTGCTTTATACACTTGACGAGACTGCTTACCAGCCAAGTCTGTGAACTCATGTACGACGTCATCTAGACGCTCTGCTTCGTCAGCATAGAAACGACAGAAATCAACGGCTTCTTTGATTTCATCGATGCCATCTTGCATGGTTTTACCCGCTTCAACTTGGCATAGTGCCATTAGCTCAGCGTAGTTCTCTTCGTATAGCTCAGCAATCTTGCGTAATATCTCAGCACGCTTAGCAGCTGGTACATTTTTCCATACATCTTGACCAGCAACAGCAACGTCAATCGCTTGGCGAGCCACTTCAGCGTTAGCATAAGTTACTTCACCAGCACTAACTTCGTGGTTCCAAGGCGCAAGTACAGTCTGCGTATCAAGCTGATTCGTTTGACCATCTACTTCGTAGGTATCAATAGCCTTACCATTAATGATAGAGGTTGCTGACCATGTCTTATGCAGATGGCTATCAATAGCTGATTTGAACGGCAACCATTGTGACTCTACAAAGATATTAGGGCCAAAACTTGCACGGCGTTCACCATAAATCTCTAACGGTAACGGGATGTCTGGATTGTGCAATGTTGCATTACCAAGCAGCTTGTCATATGGATGCACTGTTAGCTTTTCGATTGGGTAAGACTTGTCTAGCAACTGATGAACAAACGAGCTGTTGGCACCGTTCTCAAGCAAGCGGCGTACCAAGTACGGTAGCAAGTCTTTATGTGCACCTACTGGAGCATAGATACGTACTGGAATCTCATAAGCTTGCAAAATATGATCATAAAGCGCATCGCCCATACCGTGCAGACGTTGGAATTCAAAGTCTCTATGTGCACTCATGGTCATAATTGAAGACAGTGTATGCGCATTATGCGTCGCAAACTGTGGCCAGATTAGACCGCGCAGATGGTCTGACAATAAGAAGCGCGCACAAGCAAGGTATGCAGTATCCGTACCTTCTTTACGTGTCCAAACTGGATAGCCTGATAGACCTTTTTGCTGAGCAAGTTTGATCTCAGTATCCCAGTAAGCGCCTTTTACTAGACGTACTGGAATACGATCACCGACTTCAGTAGACAAACGAGCAAGCCACGCTAATACAGCGATTGCGCGTTTAGAGTACCCTTGTACAACGATACCTAAACCATCCCAGTCCGCCGTTAAATTATCACGGTACAAAGACTCAAACAGTTTTAGAGAAATCTCAAGGCGATCTGCTTCTTCAGCATCAATACTGATATCGACATTGACTTCACGTGCCGCTTCAATCAATAGCAGGCAGCGCTGACGCAATAAGCCCATTACTTGTGCTTCTTGCGTGGCTTCATAGCGAGGATGTAATGCTGATAACTTGATAGACACTGACGGCTTCGGCATGCCTTCTTTGACTTTTACGTTCGCCGTAGCTCTGATCGCATGTAGATAGTCGTTGAAGTATTTTTCCGCATCTTTATGCGTGATCGCTGCTTCACCTAACATATCAAATGAATAGGTATAGCCTTTATTACGATATGGTTGGCTGTTTTTATTGGCGTCTTCGATGGTCTCGCCCAATACAAACTGATGGCCCATGATACGCATGGCTTTTTGCATCGCACTACGAATGACAGGCTCACCCATCTTCTTAGTCATGCGATCCAAGAAACCTGATGCAGTGGTGCTGCTGTCAATACTGACAACGCGGCCAGTCATCATCATGCCCCAAGTAGAGGCATTGACCATAAAGCCATTGTCATTTTTGATGTGCTTTTTCCAGTCGGCCACACTCATTTTGTCATGAATCAATGCATCAGCCGTATAGTTGTCTGGCACACGAATCAAGGCTTCTGCCAAGCTCATTAGCAAGATACCTTCTTGAGTATCAAGGCTATACTCAAGCAATAATGAGTCAACCATCTTGACGGCTTTACCATCATTACGCACGTGCTCGACCAGTTTGCGCGTTTGCTCAGCAGCAGCATCGCGTTCTTCTATACTGGGTTTAGCAAGTGGCAACAACTCAGACAACCAACGTTCTTCATCGGCGCTATATAGCGGCGAAATACGCTTATTTAGTTCTTCTGCTGACTGGGCGAGATACTCAGGCGACAGCATATCAACAGGATTAAACAAGATCGGCTCTTGCGGGGTAAACTGGTCTACTGGGTTCATAATAACTCCATAACTATCGTTTAAAAACCATAATAAATGGTGCTTTAGGAAGTCTGATCGTCCTGTATAACTGCTCATAACCGCTATCAAAAAATAGTGGTTATTGACGGATATTCACAGCAATAATCAAAAGACCAAACGGCGCCATCACAAAACTAAAAATCCAGCATAGGCTGGAGACGGTTAAGTAGGTCGTTCGACTGTTAAACGGGCTACGTTAACAATACAAAGGCAACAACGAAAAGCTAAGCGGCATTAGTGCCTTCTTCTTGTTAGTAGTGAAAGGAGTGTGATGACCAAATATCGCCTTATTGAACCGAAAAATCGCTCTAATAATCACAAATCTGTCATCTTTGGTGATGCTAATTCACTGTAAGAAAAACCTCTACGGCGTTGATTGAGGTGATGCGCTTAACTCGGCTATAATATCACGAAAGTTTTTTTCAAACTAACGAAATTTATTATTTTCATAAATTAATATATATCTAAATAACAATAACTTACAAGCACTTTATTGGCCATGACGCTTTGGTTACGTTTTTTTGTTTACTATTGCCCATAGTTTGGCATCACCCTACTTAATACTGGTATCAGAAATACTAAACATTTAACCCCAAGAATACCGAGCTTAAATTAAGACGATAGTCTTATAATGCTAACAAAAAAAACCCTCCTTATCATCAGCTGATAAGGAGAGTTTCTTGTTTGAGACGCTATCTAATGTCTCACAATGCGTTGCATTATAAGAAGATAATCTTGAACAACAATATAGCAGTCAAAATCCAGACAGCGATACTGATATCTGCAAACTTGCCTGCAATTGCTTTTACAGCTGTAAAGGTAATAAAACCAAGTGCGATACCGTCAGCGATAGAGTATGTAAGCGGTGTGAATAGCAATACCACGACCACTGGTGCCGCTTCTGTTAAGTCGCTCCAGTTAATATCCTTTAGGGTACCCATCATAAGTACGGCTACATAAAAGATAGCGCCAGCCGTTGCATAAGCTGGAATCATACCCGCTAGCGGCGAGAAGAAAATACTGAACAGGAATAGCACACCTACCGTAACAGCCATTAATCCTGTACGGCCACCTGAGGCGATACCAGAGATACTCTCAATATAACTGGTCGTCGATGAAGTACCCAGTAAAGAACCCGCTACTGTCGCTGTTGAATCAGCGAGTAGTGCCTTGCCCATGTTCGGGATATTGCCATCTTTGTCCGTTAGTTTTGCTTGGCTAGTGGTGGCAATCAAAGTACCAGCAGTATCAAACAAATCGACAAATAAGAAAGCAAAGATCACACTGATCATACCCACATCAAATGCACCAGCAATGTCTAATTGCATAAGAGTCGGTGCAATAGAAGGCGGTGAAGAGATAATACCTGTGAACTGCGTATAGCCCATTAATAAGCTAATCAGTGCAACCAATAAAATACCGATGGTTACTGCACCTGGAACTCTCTTGTAAGACAGGCCAATGATAACAACAAAACCTAATGAAGCCATGACAGGACCAAATGATGTCATGTCACCAAGGCCAACTAAGGTTGCATCATGATTGACGATGATACCTGCGCTTTGCAATGCAATAAACGCCAAGAACGCACCAATACCAGCGACTACGCCGTTTTTGAGAGACGTTGGAATGGCATTAATGATTGCTTCACGAATCTTAAATAGACTCAGTAGTACGAAAATACAACCAGACAAGAACACCGCACCTAACGCTGTCTGCCATGCGTAGCCCATACCAAGCACCACACCATAGGTAAAGAAGGCATTAAGACCCATACCTGGTGCGAGCGCAACTGGTAGTCGGGCGTAGATACCCATGATGAAACAACCTACTGCTGCTGCTATACAGGTCGCTACAAATACGGCCCCTTTATCCATACCCGCATCGGCTAAGACGTTAGGGTTGACAAAGATAATATAAGCCATCGTCAAGAACGTGGTTATACCAGCGATGATTTCTGTTTTGATCGTGGTATTTTCACCATTAATCCCAAAATAGCGTTCAATTGCATTCATAAGTGTCGCCCCCGACTGGCTAATAAAAAGTCATCATTACCTAAAATTGAACATGACCTCAGCGAAAAAATAACGATGCCACAATAAGAATAATGTAGTAACAAAGCGTAACATATTAGACCAGTTATCTTACAAACTCAATCGTTGATAATGTCTATCTCGTACAAAATAGGATTTTGAGAGACTTCAAGACTATTGGTCAGAAAAGCCACATGAAAAGCTATATTCAGAAAAGCCACATGAAAAGCTATATATAGTTATGCTGCCCTACGCTATTTGAAAAACTACTTTCTATTCGTTATTAAGGTAATATTCGGTTTGAGTCATCAGTTTTAGGTAATAAGTATTTGCTCGGTCATTATCCATGTTATCCAACTAACTATTGAATGAATCAGTAGCAGCCCACCTAAATAGTCGTTTAACACATTAATAATGACCTTTCTCTCATTTAGAAGTAAACTAGGGGGTTATTATACCGATACCTAAATCGCGATACTTACTGTTGCAGCATTTTTCTAAGCACAGTTACAAATTTTTAGTGAAGAAACGTGCTGCGTATTAAATAATAAAAAGTAAATAGTGTTTGTTTAGGGGTTGTCTGGTTCGGATATCACTATTCCAGCCAGCTGTTATCAATTATTCGTGAGTCCATTACATGCCTGAATCATTAAATATTGTCGATCTTATTACCCAAGCCAGTCTATTGGTGCAGATTGTGATGGCACTATTGTTATTAGCCTCTTTGCTCAGCTGGGTTATTATCTTTCGCATGAGTGCGCGACTTGGTACAGCCAAAAACTTTGATCAACAATTTGAAACTTGGTTTTGGTCAGGCGAAGATTTGGCCAAGCTATATCAAGGTATTCAAGGCTCTCCTGATCGTCAGGGACTTGAGCAGATTTTTTATGTCGGCTTTTCAGAATACCTGAGAATGCATAAAAAGCGTCAGCCTAAAGACGATATTATCGATGGTGTTGAACGCAAGCTACGCGTCGGCCTAGGTCGCCAGCAGCAATTACTAGAGTCAGGACTGACGACGCTAGCCAGCATTGGCTCCGTTGCTCCGTACATCGGATTGTTCGGTACAGTGTGGGGCATTATGAATGCCTTTTTGGGACTGTCTCAAACTGAGCAAGCTACCCTCGCCTCTGTCGCTCCCGGTATCGCCGAAGCACTGATTGCCACAGCCATGGGTTTGTTTGCCGCTATCCCTGCGGTATTGGCGTACAACCACTTCACAGCAAAATCGAGCCGACTATATGACTCGCGTGCCTTATTTTGTGATGAGATGACAGGCATGCTGCAGCGTGAGACCAGCGTACAAGCGCCTATTAGCAAAGAAACCCAAGTTAATGCAGGTCAGGTGACAGGGCTATGAAACCAAACCCCTACGGCCGTGAAAAAAAAGCCCTGAATGCAGAAATGAACGTCGTACCTTATATTGACGTCATGCTGGTGCTACTGGTGATATTTATGGTGACAGCGCCGATGCTAATTACAGGTGTCGATGTTGATCTGCCAAAAGAACAAACCAATACCATGAGTCAGAGCCAATTACCTGTGATTGTTTCTTTGACTGACAAGGGTGATATTTTTATCAGCTATGAAAGTAATATTGACGTGCCTGTAAGTGAGCCTGAGCTGATTAATACATTATCTAACCTGCAGTCTCAGAGCGATAATAGTAATGCTGAGCCAGTACAGGTAATGATCAATGCCGACCAAAACAATCAGTACGGTGCCATCATGACACTCATGGCCACTTTGCAGCAAGCAGGTATCGAAAAAGTTGGATTACTGACTGGTGCACCACTACCCACGCCTTCTTTATAGTGATAAATGTTTCTTAGCAAACGTCTTATATCATGATAGCCAATCCTAGTAATCAATCTGACAAATCACGTTCATGAGTATCCTTACCATGCATAATGCTCCTGCCGTCTATGTACCTACCGAACCAGAAAGCAACGGGCTAACACTGCCGACGTTGCTAAGCTTACTGGCGCATGGTCTTATCATTGGCATACTGGTTTATAACTATCAAACCACTGAAGTTGAGACTGCTGGTAGTATCGAGACGGTCATGGTATCTCCTGAGCAACTTGCTGAAATGCAAGGACAAATACTGGCCAACCGTGCAGCAGCCAGTGCAATGCAGATAGATAGTAGCACTAGCGACTCGTCCAGTAGTGCTCAGCCAGAAGTATCTGGTAGTAGCGTCAGTGCACAAAATCCAAGTCAGACAACCTCTCAGCGCGTGCCTGTATTTACACGATCTGAGGAGCCAGCTGGTCAACCCATACTGATGAGCGAAGACCATCAACAACGTTTGCTTGAACAAAATCAAGAATATGAGCGCAAAATGGCTGAGTGGGCAGCACAATTAGATGAATCAGCCATGGAAGAGCTTGATCAAGTCGATCAAAGTAAACGCGATCAGCTCATAGAAGAACAAAAAAGGCTGGGAGAGTTTCGTCAAAAGCAGAACAATCCACCAAAGATAAAACGTCCCACTGCTAGCGATCGCAATATTGAGATTGATACTGCCGGCTCTGGCAATGCAGGCAAAACCTTTAGCCTGTCAGATGGGCAGTCTACTGTGTCTGGTGATACGTCAACCTCTAGTACGTCCAAGGGTAGTAGTCGTTCTGCATCCAGTGGCAGTCGCGGTGCCAGCAACAGCGAAATCATCAATTTAATCAAGCGTAACTATACGCCGCCTACTGCTGCGCGAGGCTCTACTCAACGTGCCACCCTAACCATCACTGTCAATGCAAATGGCGATGTGATCAATGTGACCGCCTCTGGACCTGATAGCACGGTCAACGAAGCGGCAAGACAAGCGGTACTCAATACTGGCAGTCTCCCGATTGATGCTGATGACCCTAAATACCCGACTTTTACCATACAGTTTAAAGGCAGCAATTAATCAGTTGCTAGGTTCTTATAATATTGGTAACGTGACGTTAAGCGGCTTGTCTCGCATAGGTTGCTGCCTCATCTAGATGCTTGTCTCATTAAATAAAAAATGAATATCATACTAATTTTAGGAGCTCCATTTACTCATGCGTACCCACAAAAAATTACTAGTCTCATTACTCGCCAGTACCTCAGCATTGCTGATATCGCAAAGCGTGCTCGCTGCACCTGTTGTACTAGAATTGGACTATGAGATTCCTGTTCAGCAAAACCAAGTCGCGTTTGTGCCGTTTGCGGGTGACTCTGTCTTATCACCGATTATATTAAATGACTTGAGTAAAACCGAGCTAAAAGTAACCAATCAAGATCTGCCGCAGCAGCCGCACAGTAGCAAAGAGCTGACAGGTACATTACCCGTTTGGCAAAGCATGGGCATACCGTATCTGGTTGTCGGCAGCACGCGTACCAATCGTGGCAAAATAATCACCGATTATGAAGTCATCGATGTTAAATCTGGTCGCGTGATAGAAGGCAAGCAAAGCCTAACCGCTGACAACAATAGAGAAAGTATGCGTTATGCCGGTCATGTCATCGCAGACAAAGTATACGAGCTGATTACTGGTATTCCAGGAGACTTCTCAGGGCGCATTGCTTATATTGAAGAAACAGGAACTGGCAAGCAAAAGATCTCGCGTCTCAAAGTGATGGATGCTGATGGCGAAAATGCTAGAACCATTACTGAAGTGACAGGCTCTATCTTCTCACCAGCATGGTCACCTGATGGCAACCGTATCGCCTACTCAGTACAACGTGAAAAATCATATCCCGTCATCTACGTGCAAAACGTCAGTGGCGGCGGCGCAACTGCCCTGACACCTTTTTCAGGTAGCAATCTAAGCCCTTCGTTCTCTCCTGATGGCAGCAAGATATTATTCTCTAGTAGCTTTGAGGGTAGTGCTGATATCTATGAGATGAGCGCCAGCGGTGGTACACCTAGAAGGCTCACTAATTTACCAAGTAGTGAAGTGCAGCCAAGCTATGCACCAGACGGCAAATCTTTTGTGTTTGTCAGTGATAAAACTGGCTTTAATAAGCCGCAAGTCTATCGCTACGAGTTTGCTACGGGCCAAACGACTAAAGTGTCAAACGGGGGTTATGCAACCAGTCCGCAGTTTAGCAGTGACGGTACACAAATTGCCTTTTTGAGTGGGCGCTCAGCGGCTATTATGAATAGTAATGGTGCTATCACTACCAATCTTGGCAATACAGGTATTGATGAAGCTCCAAGCTTCTCACCAAACGGTAAACGCGTGGTCTACGCATCGACCCAAGGCGGAAAAGGCGTGCTGACCATCAAATCTCTCAACGGTGGCGAAGCGTTTGGTAAGTCAGGACAAGGCGTTATCCGCTCACCCGTATGGTCATCAAGCCCAAAATAATTGGTCGTACACCAAAGTAGCAATTTTGGTGATAGTGGAATAAAGATCAACTGTTAAGCAAACTTGTAAAAGCCCCAACCATAACGAATATGGTTGGGGCTTTTTTTGATTAAAAAACAGCAATAGAGATGGCGATAGATCTTAGTACTTATTTACTTTCAATGGTCAGCACCCCTCGTCTTTGATCTACCTTCCAATGTTACCTAACCCTCCCTCTTTCGTAACAAACCTGTAAACGCACTAGTACCAAAAAAAACATTGCAATGACTTGTATTTTACCTATACCCTAAATAGACCTGACTAATTGGTCAGGTTGTTAAAATATTAGCCAACATATATTAGTTATTTTTATTACTTATCTTACAGACGGATGCGTACCCCTATTGTTTACATCGATAAAAAACAAGTCAAAGATTGGGTTAAAACTTTGATCTCGTGATTTACCACATTGTCTGATATCTACAGTCAAGCGGGTACTAAGCAGTTATTTTAGGAGGAAACCACCATGAGTGAAAACGTTCCAGCGAATACCGATTTACTGTATAGACTGCATGACCGTCCTACCCCCATCAAAGCATTTTTAGGTGCTATACAGCACGTACTTGCAGCGTTTGTAGGTATCATCACACCCTCTCTTATCATAGGTGGCACATTAGGTTTAGGAGAGCACATCCCCTACCTGCTCAGTATGTCATTGATAGTATCTGGCGTCGCAACCTTTATTCAGACCCGTAAAGTAGGTCCTGTTGGCTCTGGTCTCATGGCGTTACAAGGCACCAGCTTTGGATTTTTGGCAGCGGTACTGACAGCAGGATTTGTGGTAAAAAACCGCGGCGGTGGTCCAGAAGAGATATTATCCGTTATTTTTGGCGTTTCATTTCTCGGTGCATTTGTTGAGATATTTTTGAGTCAATTTATCACCAAACTCAAATCTTTTATGAGCCCTATTGTTACAGGCTGCGTGATTGTCACGATTGGTTTGTCATTAACCAAAGTAGGTCTGACTGACTTAGCAGGTGGGTTTGGTGCTGAAGATTTTGGTAGTATTCCAAACTTACTCTTGGGCGGTGGTGTGCTAGCAAGTGTCGTACTGATTAGCATCATAAATAATAAAGTCATTCGCTCAAGTGCCATCTTTATCGGTTTGATGCTCGGCCTTATCGCGGCCGTATTTATGGGACGTATCGATTTCTCACTGGTTTCTGAAGCCGCTTTTTTTACGGTGCCGATCCCTTTTAAATATGGCTTTGGTTTTGATTGGCAGGCTTTTATTCCTATTGCCTTTATGTATATCATTACCAGTATCGAGACCTCAGGCGATTTAACGGCGACCTCAATGATATCAGGTGAACCGATCAAAGGCCCTCTCTATGAGAAACGCATCAAAGGCGGCGTACTAGGAGATGGTGTTAACTCTCTGATTGCTGCAGTATTCAATACTTTCCCTGTGACAACCTTTAGCCAAAACAACGGTGTGATCCAAATGACGGGTATTGCCAGTCGGTATGTGGGTTTCTATGTGGGCGGCATCCTATGCCTGATGGGACTGTTCCCTGTCCTTGGCGCTATTTTTACCCAATTACCGAAGCCTGTTGTTGGCGGCGTCACGCTATTGATGTTTGCGACGGTAGCGACTGCTGGCATTCGCATCTTATCTACCGTGCAATTTACGCATCGTAATGTCTTAATCATTGCCACCTCACTGGGTCTGGCAACGGGTATCGCCTTTGTCCCTGACGTACTGTCACAAACGCCGCAGTTCTTTCAGAATATCTTTGGCTCAGCGGTAACGATGGCAGGGATTGTGGCAATCACGCTTGATATGATTTTACCCAAAAACTATGGCATCGAGTTTGATACCAAAGCACAGCACGCTGAAGACGGTTTAGAACCAACGCAAGAAGTCGCTTAAGACTAAACGCAAGCTAGGGTTAAATATATCGAAGTATTTAGCCGTAAACGAGGTGTGATAGACAAACAAATAGCAACAGTCTATGCACCTCACTTATCAAACAGCCACCATATCATCATTCAAGGCCACAGCCTTTTAGAATAAAAGGCACCAGAAAGTCTGCCGCACGTGCTTCATCTGCTGCGTCATACGCCGTCTTATCCATTAATCCAACGATTTCAATCTCAAATTCAGCATAACGTTGGGTAGTCGCCCAAATCAAAATCAGTAGTTGTAGAGGATCAGTAATCCCAATTTTGCCTTGCTTGTGCCACTCTTTCATTACCTGTGCTTTATCGTGTACCCACTCCTTCATCGTAGTGGACATAAATTCATGCAAATGCGGTGCACCGCCGATGACTTCAATTGCAAATAGTTTATGGCGACTTGGATTGACAAAGGCTTGATGTAGCTTGGTACGGACGAATTTTTCGATGACTGTTTTTGGGTCGCTATCTACTGTCATGGTTACCAAGCCTTCATTCCATTCTTGAATGATTGAGCGTAACACTGCCATGTAGAGATTCTTTTTATTTTTAAAGTAGTAGTGAACATTGGCTTTAGGTAAGCCTGCCCTATCGGCAATGCCCTGCATCGTAGCGCCGCGATAGCTCTGAAGCACAAACTCTTCTTCAGCTGCCGCTAAGATAAGCGCTTGGTTCTGTGCGCGAATGGCTTGTTGGCTACGGTGCGAGGGCGTATCAGTCACTGAGGTTTCTTCCTTTTGATTGTTTTGAGTCATAGCAGTGGTACCTCACTCTAAGAGACAGGTTCGACAAAATAGTCGCTATATTTTGCTATGTATTCTTATATAAATACATAGATTTGAGCAGCATAACCTGTTAAATAAAAATATTTCGCATAAAACAGTTGACCAATTAGTCAGGTTTTAGCAAAATGGGAACTGTAAATCAATTACGCCGTCATTAATTACCTCTTGCCAGACGTTTTCGACGGCTAAAATATCAGTGTTTCCTTAGCAAATCTGTTTCATATTGTCAGTTCACTATAACTTGAAATTATGCAAAGCGTATATAAGCGCCAAAGGTCTGACTACGAATACATAGATTATCGACTTTTGATTTTAAGCAAATTAGTAGCTGCTAGCTTAATCAAATCAGCCATAAAGCTGAAGCAACCGCTGCTTATCAAGACTACTGCTTATACCTATAAGTTTATGCAAATAACCATAAGGTATAAACCTCTATCAAACATTTATCGCCCGATACAGATAACGGGCTACCCTATTAGAAAAGGATGTCATCGTGAGCTTAACCTTAGCGCAATTCAACGACCTATTACAAGAAGTCGCCATCGCTCAGCTATTGACTTGCTGCACCAATAAAAACTGGGCTTATAAACTTGCAGACGCCCGCCCTTTTGCAGACGTTGACGCACTGCTAGCAAGTAGCGACGCTATCTGGAACAAAGTACAAAATGATGAGGCTAACTTATTAGAAGCGTTTGATGGACATCCGCAAATCGGTAACGTAGCATCTCTAAAAGAAAAATACCGCAACACACAAAATAGCGCTGCACATGAACAATCAGGCGCTAACGATGCAGCAGATGAGGTGCTCGAAGCACTTGCCAAAGGCAATCGAGACTATCTTGATAAATTTGGTTTTATTTTTATTGTCTTTGCGACGGGCAAAAGCGCGCAGCAAATGCTGGATCTGCTATTAGCGCGCCTGCCTAATGATCGTGCTACTGAACTGGCAAATGCAGCCGCTGAACAAAATAAAATTACGCGTTTACGTTTAAACAAATTGCTAGGTAATGCTTCGACAAGCAAGTAGTAGTCGCAGAGTTAGACTAACATTTTCACCCTATTTATATTTTTCACGAATACAAAGGAAGCATTATGTCTGCCACCCTATCATCACATATCTTAGACACTCATCTTGGCAAACCTGCCTCTGATGTCGCTGTTACCTTACACCGCGTACAAGACAATGGTGTCGCCACATTACTAGCGCATGGTACAACCAATAGTGATGGCCGTGTCACACCAGACGCTTGGCAGTTTGATACAGCCATCGATAGCACAGAGCATCAGCTAAATATTGGCCGCTATACCGTAACGTTCGATACTCAGTCCTATTTTGATGCTCAGCAGCTGACAGCATTTTACCCGCAAGTGGTTATCGACTTTGTAGTAAACGATGCCAGTCATTATCACGTGCCGCTCCTGCTTAGTGCGCACGGTTATAGCACCTATCGCGGATCATAGCTTTGGCGTTGTTTAGCTCTCTGCTTTGTTTTTAGTTTTCAAGAAATACTATCAAAAGAAATTACCAAGACATTTTATAAGACACTGTCATATTAAAGGACATTTATTACATGGGCGCCTATCTTCTCGAATGGTTGAGTTTATTTTTCCGCTGGTTTCATGTTATCGCTGGGGTAGCATGGATTGGTGCATCGTTTTATTTTGTGTGGCTAGATCTAAGCCTACGCAAACCGCCACAGTGGAAGACAGACAAAGGCATTTCGGGTGATCTTTGGGCCGTCCATGGCGGCGGGTTTTATGAGATTGCCAAATACAAACTCGAACCAGAGGAGATGCCAAAGACGCTACATTGGTTTAAGTGGGAAGCTTATACCACTTGGCTGACGGGTGCGGCGATGATGTCTATCGTCTATTATGCCAATGCAACTGCCTACTTGATCGACCCAAGTAAAGTACCTTTTACCAGTATCGGTGCCATTGCCACCAGCTTGCTTTTCTTGTTTGGCAGTTACTTCATTTATGAAGTTATCGTACGCAGTCATTTGGGTAAAAATGCGTTTATCTTTAGTACGCTGATTTTTATCTTACTGGTCATCGCGAGCTGGGGTTCTTATCAGCTGTTTAGTGATCGCGCCTCATTTATACATATCGGTGCTATCTTGGGCACAGTGATGGTAGGTAACGTATTCTTTGGTATTATGCCGGCTCAGCGCGCACTCGTTGACTGTGTGCGGCGCGGTGAAAAACCGGGTAAAGAAGTGGCTGAATTGGCATTACAAGCCAAAAATCGCTCACTGATGAATAACTATTTTACCCTACCGCTGATTTTTACCATGATCAGCAACCATTACCCAATGATGTATGCTCATGAGAAAGGTTGGTTGGTATTGGTCTTCGTCGGTATCATTACCGCGACTGCCCGTCATTACTTTAACCAAAAGCACTTAGGTCATAAAAAACCACGCTACTTGGTCATTCCAGCCGTATTAACCGTATTGTTGATTATCTGGATGCGACCTGAACCAATTGAGCCAGCACTTGCAATGCCTGCTACTGCCTCAGTAGCACCTACGACAACTGATAGCACCCCCACAGCTACAAGCACGACTACTGACTCAAGCACTGATACCGTTACTAGCGCTAATAACAGTGCTAATAACAGTGCTAATAACAATATTAGTAATGATGCAGCTACTGCTGAAGCCGTACCCGTGAGCGCGTCAGCAGATGACGCTATGATGAATGTCGTGCATACGCGCTGTAGCACCTGTCATGCGGTGCAGCCAACACAGCAAGGCTTCGCCGCACCCCCAGCAGGAATCATTTTGCAGACACCAGAAGACTTAAAAATTCATAAAGCGAAAATCGTCACTGCGGTACAGACTGGCTACATGCCGCTTGGTAATATTACTCAGTTGACGGATGCCGAGCGCCAACAGCTCGTAGCCTATGCATCATCACTTTAATTTGTGATAAAAAATAACTGTCCTTTACGAGCAATATTTTAATAAATATCTAAGGCTCTAAGAGATATAGGAATATAGATAATGAGTAAAAAAATTACCAGTGACTTTGATATCAGTACGTATCCCCGCGACCTAAAAGGCTACGCTGGCAATCCACCAAAAGCGAACTGGCCAGGCGGCGCAAAAATCGCCGTACAATTTGTATTAAACATCGAAGAAGGTGCAGAAAATAGCGTCATCCATGGCGATGGACAATCAGAGCGTTTTTTGTCTGATATTTTAGGCACACCAGAATTTAACAACCGTCACCAGTCTATTGAATCTGCATTCGAATACGGTAGCCGTGTCGGTGTATGGCGTGTGCTAGATGTCTTTAAAGATTATGGTATTCCTATCACCACGTTTACCTGTGCCGCCGCTGCTGAAAAAACACCGCATATTATCGAGCGTGTATTAGAAGACGGTCATGAGATTGCCAGTCATGGTCTACGCTGGATCACTTATCAGGATATGTACCGTGAGACTGAGCGCGAACACATTCGCTGTGCCACCCAAATATTTAAACGTATGCTCGGTGGTCAACCTCTCGGCTGGTATACAGGACGTGATAGTCCAAATACTCGTGAATTGGTTGCCGAGCAAGGCGGCTATATCTATGACTCTGACTCGTACGGTGATGAGTTACCGTATTGGCTCAATGTAAAGGTCCAAGATGGCAATATGATCACGCGTAAACCACATTTGGTCATCCCTTATAGCCTAGAGACCAATGACATGCGTTTTTCTTCTAGCCCGGGGTTCACCCATGCTGAGCCATTTTATCAATATCTCAAAGACAGCTTTGATACCTTATACGAAGAAGGTGTACACACTCCTAAAATGCTGACCATTGGCTTGCATTGCCGCATTATTGGGCGTGCAGGACGCATCAGAGCGTTGAAACAGTTTTTGCAATATATCACCAGTAAACCTGATGTATGGATATGCCGCCGTGATGACATCGCCAAGCACTGGTACGAAAATCAACCTGCCACGCCGGACAACACGGCTAACTGGATGTAAGCTTATTAGGCTATCGTCCTAGTACTCGTTCTACCTAGCTAAGCGAGTACGAATTATCATAGATGAATAAATAAGATAGCACCCACATTATTAACACACACTATTATTAAAAAAGGAATCATTGTGAGTCAAAATACTTCAGAAGTTGGACAAATTATCTCCGCAAACAATCTACCTGATACCCTGCCAGCATTTACCAAAAAATCAAACGTCGCCGACAGTCGCTTGGGCGCAAAATCCCTATTTGCAACCGATGATTTCTTTGCGGATAAAAGCCGTATTCTAAATCCTGATGCGCCTATCTTTGTGGTTGGTAAGTTCGATGACAACGGTAAGTGGATGGACGGCTGGGAAACTCGTCGCAAGCGCCATTTGGGTTATGACTATTTAGTTATCCAGCTTGCTCGCCCAACCAAAATAGCTGGTTTAGACATTGATACCAGTCACTTTACAGGTAACTTCCCATCTTCGGCCAGTGTCGATGCCTTGTACGCGCCCGAGCTGCTGCAGCAAGATGACACTGAGCTTGCCAGTCTAAGCAAAGAAGACTGGGATGGTAAAAACTGGCAGGCGCTAGTAGGTATGACCCCGCTTCAAGGTCACAACCATGAGCTTATCGAGATTGATAATGGGCAAACCGTGACCCATATTCGTTTGAACATTTATCCAGATGGCGGCGTTGCCCGACTACGTGTCTATGGTGATATCCAACTTGATGCCAGCCTAAACATACAAAGCGAGACACTTGACTTGGCAGGCGCGTTAAACGGTGGTCGTGCGATTGCTAGTAACGACGCACATTTTGGTGCGGCTAGTAATTTACTGCTACCAACTAAAGCGCCTAACATGGGTGATGGCTGGGAGACCCGTCGTCGCCGTGAGCCAGGCAATGACTGGTGCATCATCGCGCTAGGTCAAGCAGGTATCGTTGACGCTATCGAGATAGATACTGCCCACTTTAAAGGCAATTACCCTTATAAAGTCTCGATCCAAGCCGTCTACTCACCAAATACACCAGAGCAAACTTTAGTGACTCAGAGTATGTTTTGGGAAACCTTACTTGAACCACAAAAAACCAATGCTGACGACGTTCATCACTTTGGTAAAGACAAGCTTCAGATAGACCAGCCTATCACGCATATTCGGGTCAATATCTTCCCAGATGGTGGCATTAGCCGTGTTCGCGTATACGGCAAAATTGCTGAGGCTAATACTGACACTGGTACTGATATTGATAGCAAAGAGGCAAAATAATGAGTGTCACTCTAACGGCCAAGCCTTTGACTAAGGCAAACTTTGCCCCTTACGGCTCAGTTATCGAGCGCTATAGTGATAATGAGCAAACGGCTGACAATACTTATGAGATCAATAATGGCTATGCGGTTCGTCATCATGCACTTGCCGAAAGTAAACTAGACGGTGGCTCAGTTGGTATGAGTATCTTTCGAGCCAAGAAACGTGAGAACCCTATTGCGCTCTCGGTCATGGAATATCATCCGCTTGGAACACAGGCGTTTGTATCTATGGAAAGCCAAGACTATATTGTCGTCGTCGCCAAAGCTGGCGTGCCGCCGCAGTCAGCTAATGATCTAGCCGTGTTTTATGCAAAATCTAATCAAGGCGTACAGTACGATGCTAATGTCTGGCATCACCCTCTACTCGCGCTTGGCCGTGACAGTGATTTCTTAGTTATTGATCGTATCAATGGCGAGGGTAATAACTGTCATGAGATTGATATCACGGATTGGCATGTGTCTATTAAGTTAGAAGATGAATGCAGTTAATTGAATATAAAATAGTCGCATCCGACATGTACAAACTTAAAGCCAGCTAATGTCTATTAGCTGGCTTTTTTATGTTCATTGAGTTGTTAAATCATAGGCTATCAATTGATTAAAGTCCGTCAGACGACCCAATTTGGGGCACATGGATATCCATTTTGGTGCTTTTATGACGCATCTGATACTTCGAAAAGCATTGTTTGTCACATATATTTAAATGTACGGAAATTGGCTCTCTCATGTGAGAACAGTTAAGGACTATTTTGCTTATTTCTACCCTTATTAATGGCTAATAAGACTAAAAACCAGAAGACTCTGTAGATGATAGCCTTCTAGGGCATTTATGGCACGGTTATTGAATGCTCTTTAGTAGTAAGCATTTAAGCGCTATCAACCGACCGTTGTCTAACGAGGATTGGATTAATAGTTTGTTTACTAGCAAATAGTAACGATGCAGTTTTGGGGCAATCAACAATCAATTGTACATAAAGGGGTCATATTTTGCGTTTTGATTTATTAACGAGCTTATCCTGTCATACCAAATCATCTAGCCAAAAGCTAGCTTTACTCAAACCTTTGTCGATGGCAGCTGTTGCTATCGCTGCTTTAGGTAGTATGTCTAGCATCCATGCTAAGACCTTTTTTACTGATACGAGTGTCTCCGTACTTTACGGTGATGACTATGAACTTGTAGAAGACGGAGAGCTGACGACCATTACATTAGAGCATGCTTCTGCGCACGACTGGGGCGGCGTGTTCTTCTTTGTCGATCGAAACCAAGGTGCCGATGACATTGAAAACAATAGATTTAGAGAAACTTATGGTGAGCTGTCTCCTACATTCAAAATAGCCACTTTCAACGACAGTTTTATCAAGCAGGTTAATTTAGCCGCTACGTATGAATTTGGTTCGAACAGTACTGGCTTTGACCAAGATAATTATCTGGTTGGTATTGGCGCAGATCTCAATGTACCTATTCCAGGAATGAAGTTTGCGTCGGCTACTCTATATCATGCTTTCAATGATAATACTGACGATGATCAGCAAATTACCTTAACCTATGGTTGGGAACGCAATAATTTTGTTATAGATGGCTTTATCGATTATTCATTTAATAATGATGACATTGAAGATAATATTCATATTAATCCGCAAATTAAATACAACTTACAAGAAGTGCTCGGTATTGATAACCGTTTAGAAGTCGGTATGGAGTATAGCTATTGGAAAAATAAATACGGTGTTGATGGCGTAAATCAAAACTCTCCTAGTGCGTTGGTAAAATTCCATTTTTAATACTCAATAGAAACTCTCTTGGCAGTAATAAACCCCTGTTCCTACAATATAGAAACAAGGGTTTGTTTTTTATATCTGAAAGCAGTCTCACTTGTTCCTGATTTAGGTACAGCGTTTATTTACACCTATAAAGTCGATTTACGATAGCGACTCACGCCAGCGATGACTGTCTGATCAATTACTCTATCATCGCCTAGCATCATTAGTACAAACAACTGCTCTTCCAGTGTTTTGGTCTGCGCCATACGTCGCTCAAGCAATTCCGTTGCACCCATATCGATAACCACAAAATCTGCTTCTTTATTGGGCATAAAGTTACCGATTTTATTGTCCAATAATAGCGACTGGGCATTACCCAACGTAATTTGGTACAGCCCTTGATGAGCGGATAGTTGATTGCTTTGTAGTTGTTGGATTTTATACGCTTCTGACAGAGTCGTCAGCATCGACAGACTTGTCCCTGCTCCAACGTCAGTGGCGATACTGACACCAGTATAACTTAACGTCTTGGGTAAATCGAACAATCCACTACCCAAAAACAGGTTGGACGTCGGACAGTGTGATATCTGCGTACCAGTATCGCGTAAGCGTTCATACTCCGATTTTTCAAGGTGAATACCATGTGCCAAGGTGGTGCGTCGACCCAGTAATCCCATCGTATCATAGACATCTAGGTAGCCTTTATGAGTGGGATACAGTTGTTTCACAAAGGCAATTTCATCACGGTTTTCTGCTAGATGCGTCTGCAGATAAACACTCTCGTAACTGGCATACAGCTCACCTGCCATTTGTAGTTGCTTGGGTGTCGAAGTAATAGCAAAGCGCGGGGTAATCGCTACATGCTGACGACCACGCTCATGCCAATTATCAATGATGTTTTGGGTGTCTCGAATACCTTGCTCAGCAGGTACACACAAATTATCAGGCGCATTTTGGTCCATCAAGACATTGCCTGTGATCATGCGGGTGTTGAGCCGATGGCTTTCAGTAAAAAATGCGTTCACTGATTCAGGGTGGCTGGTAGAAAACACCATGGCGCTCGTCGTACCATTTGCCAGCAGCTGGTTTAAGAAGAACTGTGCCGTATCATGCGCTACTTTTGGATCGCCAAAATTGGCCTCAGTGACGAAAGTATAATTATTAAGCCAATCAAGTAATTGCTCACCGTAAGCAGCAATCATATCTACTTGCGGATAATGCACATGAGTATCGATAAAGCCTGGCATGATAAGTTTGTCGCGATAATCATGTACTTTGACTACTAACTGGCCTACTTGCTCAGAGATATTATTATATTTCGCTAATATTGTCTCGTTATGCCCATACTCTACAATGCACCCTGTCACATCATCTACGACAAGCGCACCATCAGCGATATATTCAGGATAAATTCGGACACTTTCGATCACTGGTAGTAACGTAATGTCTCGTTCCACAGCTAATGTCTGTGAATGATCAGAGGTTGCACGCTCAGTACGATCGCTTTCGGTCAAGTAGTGCAGCAGTCGAGCTTGATAAATATGTAGGGTCATTCGTAGATCTCACAATGGCTTGGTAGTCCTGAGCGTTTTAATAAATAGTACTGAGCGCTTTAATAATTTGATAAAAAGTATAAAAGTTATATGGAGTGAACCGTTCAAGAAATAGCTTGATGATACTGCTGTAAGAGCTGTGCCACGATAGAAACCGCCACCGCCATCGGCTCTTTTCCACCAACTTGCAATCCGATTGGCATGACCAACTGATTGACCAGTTGCTCACTGTAGCCACGCTGCATCAAGCGATCTCTAAAACGCTTGGCTTTGGTTGCCGAGGCAATGCAGCCTATGTAAGGTGCTGAAATATCTGAACATTGATCCTCAGACGAGCTAGTATCATAAATAGTATCTAATGCCGCCCGCACTAACTCAAAATCAACACTATGGTCATGAGTCATAACCAGAATAAAACGCTGACCACCCTGCTCGATAAATGGGCGCACAAAATCTACAGGCTCATCATCGATATGCGGACGGATATGCGCTGGTAAGTTATAAAGTTTGGATTGATTAGTAGTAGATTCATCAACTAAGTAACGCTTAAACATCTCTGGGCGACTGTCCACCCAATCTACCTGACAAGGTAGCTCAGCGAGGATGGTCATTAGCGCTGATGCTACATGCCCTGCACCAAACACTAGTACTGACATCGGCGGCGTTACATTGAAGCATTCGAACATAACGGTGACGCTACCGCCGCAACACTGTGCCAATTTCGCACCTAGCGGGTAGTGCTTGGTGTAGACAGCATCACGGCGCACTGCTTTAGAAGGTATTAACGTGCTTTCACCGTCAGTTTCATCGACTTTTGGTTTTACTTCTTTGGATACCGTTGCCGCTATTTCACCATTCAATAGCTGCCGTGCCGTATTGACAACGTCGTGCTCTAGACCGCCGCCACCTAGCGTATCCACGATACTATCTTGCGTGACAATCATCTTTGCCTGTAGCGCTCGAGGAGCAGATCCATTTACGGCTACGACCGTCGCCAACACGTGAGCGATACCTCGCTGCTGATATCGCGCTAGACCTTCATACCAGACGACTGGCGGTGATAACGACTCATTCACTGTGCGCAGGACCTCTTGCCCCTGCTACATTTGGATGCTCTATCGCGTTAGGCTGGTTATCGGTTTGTTTGCCTTCGACTTCTTTTGGATCGATGTCTTTAGCGTGACGTACGTCTTGTGGCATTGCTTTTTCGTTGTAAAGGTCACTGTTCTCTGCTGCGCCTTTTACTAAACTATCAACCGTATCTGTATCGGCTTCAGTTGTTAAATCCCACGATGTGCCTTGCATGCGCATGACTGCTTTTAATACCGCTTCTGGCGTCGCAGGCATGGTCAGCTCTGGATTCTTCTTATAATCACCAAGGCTCGCGACCGCATTATTGAGTGCGCACCAAACACTGGCTGCCAACATAAACGGCGGCTCGCCAACGGCTTTAGAGTTATAGATAGTTTGTTCTTCGTTTTTGCGATCGTACAGTTTGACATTCCACTGCTTAGGCAAGTCATGCGCGGTTGGAATTTTATAATTGGCAGGACTGTCGGATGCCAGCTTACCTTTGTCATTCCAGATCAGCTCTTCTGCCGTAAGCCAACCCATACCTTGCACAAAACCACCTTCAATTTGCCCAATATCAATGGCAGGGTTGATCGATTGTCCTGCGTCATGTAACACATCACAGCGTAATACTTTGTACTCACCTGTCAATGTATCAATCTCAACCTCAGCACAAGCTGCACCCAAAGCAAAGTAGAAGAACGGACGTCCCCATGCTTTGGAGCGATCATAGAATATCTTAGGCGTTTTATAGTAGCCAGTAGACGACAGACTGATACGGTTCTGGTACGACAGTTGAATCATCTCAGCAAAAGTCAGTGTTTCTTTATCGCCAATATAGACATGGTTCTTTTCAAAACGTATGTCTTCTTGCGCCACTTCGAAATGTTCAGCGGCAAATTCAAGTATGCGAGATTTAATGCATAGACAAGCGTTCTGTGCCGCCTTACCATTGATATCTGTCCCTGATGACGCGGCAGTTGGTGAGGTATTAGGCACTTTGTCGGTACGTGTCGCTGATACTTTGACCGTGTCCAAATCAACATCAAATTCATTGGCAACAATCTGGGCAATTTTAATATACAGTCCTTGCCCCATCTCTGTACCGCCGTGATTGAGATGGATACTGCCATCAGTATAAATATGTACCAATGCACCTGCCTGATTAAGCGTCTGCACCGTAAATGAAATACCGAATTTTACTGGCGTTAGAGCAAGACCCAAGCGTTTGTCACTGCCTTTAGCGGCAGCTTTTTGATTGGCTTCTAGGATTTGTTGACGACGATTGTCATAATCACAATCGTCTGCCAACTTGGTCATGATGGTCGCTAAATCAAAATGCTCAATCGTCTGACCGTAATGGGTACTTTGACCATCTTGATATAAGTTTGCTAAGCGTACTTGCAGCGGATCCTGCCCTAATGTATAGGCAATATGATCCATCATATATTCAGCAGTCATCAAACCTTGTGGACCACCAAATCCTCGATAGGCAGTATTGGATACGGTATGCGTTTTGCAGCGATGACCCGCAACATGGGCAGCTGGATAATAGTAGGCATTATCACAGTGGAACATCGCTCTATCAACGATGGCATCAGACAAATCTGGTGCGTAGCCACACAAGCCAGCCAATTGCATATCGACGCCCAATATACAACCAGACTCGTCTAAACCGATTTCGTAGCGGTTGGCAAACTCATGGCGCTTACCCGTCACCACCATGTCATCTTGGCGATCTAGACGCATACTGACAGGGACGTTATGGCGTTTGGCGATAATACCGCACAGACATGCCCATGCAGCGGCTTGCGTTTCTTTACCACCAAACCCGCCACCCATACGGCGCACGACTGTGTTTACCGCATGAAATGGCAAATCCGTCACTTCGGCGACCAACTGCTGTACTTCGCTTGGATGCTGTGACGACGTGTATACTTCTAGCCCGCCATCGTCACAAGGCACGACATAAGACACTTGGCCTTCGAGATAAAAGTGCTCTTGCCCGCGCATATGAATATGACCTTCAATGCGAATCGGTGCGTTCTCAAGCGCAGTCGCCGCGTCACCACGCTTCATAAAATGACTCGGACGTACAAATAACTCTTGCTCTAACGCTTTATCAATACTAAGTACTGCTGGCAATGGCTCATACTCCACCACTGCCTTGGTCGCCGCTTTTTTGGCAGCGCGATGACTACTCGCTACTACCACAAATAGCGTCTGACCCACATACTCTGTGATGTCATCCACCATCAGTGGCTCACCGTCGAACACCGCACCGATATCTGTCTGCGCAGGCAAATCTTTGAAGCTTAAGACATCTACCACCCCATCCGCATCTCTAACAGCGCTCAAATCCATACTCAATACACGTGCGTGAGCGTGGCTACTTTTACCTACTGCTAGATGTAGCGTGCCTTGCGGTTTTGCAATATCATCCACATAAGTTGCCGTCCCCATGACATGGCTGATCGCACTATCATGCTTAGCCGAGGTACCAATTTTGTTTTTTGGCGGACGCACGCGGCGGATACTATAACTGTCAAATAAGGACGAATGATGGCTCATGGCAGATCTCTTTTATTAGGACGCTTTAATTAATGCTCTTTTGTTCTTGGCAAATATAACGATAAGGCGGTATTAGCAAACAACTCTGCTAGTTAAGCGGTCTCGGTCTGTCTACCTGCTACCAACTGCTTACCGCACTTCACCAGTAGACGCTGTACCACATGTGAGCGATATTCACGGCTGGCTCTAACATCAGTCATAGGCGTAACGTCTGCAGACAAGACTTGTGCTGCTTGCTCAAAACTCACAACTTCTGCTGCTTGCCCAACGAGCGCTTGCTGACAGGTTGTAGCTAATAACGGTATGGCAGCCATTCCGCCAAGCCCAAGCTTTGCATTCTCTATCGTCATGCCATCTACTGATATATCAATTCGCGCAGCCAATAGACACGCTGAAATATCATCCTCATAACGTTTGCTAATTTTATGAATAAATAAGTGCTGATTGTCATGCATCAGAGGAATATGAATAGCGACTACGTAACTGCCTGCTTGCAGTTTGGTCTTTTTATAATCTAAGAAAAATTCTGATAAAGGTATAATCTCATCCGTATAAACCGAATTGCTATTATCTAAATCGTTACCTGACTCTTTAGAATTAGGCGCGCAATGACGCAGATGAATTGACGCATCTAACGCCAATAAAATCGGTGGTAAATCACCAATCGGCGACGCGTTGGCTATATTGCCACCGATGGTGCCCATATTACGAATTTGCGGAGAAGCAATACGCTCAAATACTTGCGCAAAGCTTGGAAAATACTGCTCAAGCACAGGTAATATCTGCTGATAGCTCATGCCAGCACCCAGTACTAGTGATTGGCTAGAAGCTTGCTCGTTATTCGAGTCTTCATTGCTTGGGTCAGACTTTGCGTCAAATAATGACCATGACTTTAATGCCTCAACAGCTGAAAGCTGGATAATGACCTCGTGATCAACCAAATGCTGGGTTACACTCAATCCCAAATCCGTACCGCCTGCCCAAATCGTAGCCTGCGGATAGGCCGCTAATACTTGGTTAAGCTCATCTAGTGACTTGGGCATATATAACTGTCGCCTAGCATCATTAAGTGCAGGTGCAATACCATTCGGCTCTTCATTCCTTAATTCAGCTGGCACATTTTTAGAGACTGCTGATCCCTTTGTACTTGCCATCGCATCTGTCGCTAGACTGATAGTCAGGTCTTTCACCGCTGACTGCTCCGCCTCTCTCTGCTGACCGATATCGCTCATCAGTAGACCAGCTTCGATAATTGGCCTGTACCCTGTGCAGCGACATAGGTTGCCAGATATTGATGCAACCACCTCATCATAGCTTAATTGCTTGGCATCGTTCTGACTTGCTGGCTTTTGACTTGTCTGCATACGATTGTTTTCGTAAATACAAGCAAGCGACATTACAAACCCAGGCGTACAAAAACCGCACTGTGATCCGTGACATTCAACCATCGCTTGCTGCGCCGGATGCAATAGCGCTCGTTCTGGATGATGTTCTGGATTGTCAGCTAAATAAGAGGCCGTCATCAGATGATGACCATCCATAAGCGACACTAGCGTAATGCAGGAGTTGACTGTATAGAACGGTGGCGTCACATTTTTTTCGTCGCCATTTTCATCATTGAGCGTTGGCTGGCTAACATTAGGCAGGCGCTGAACCATCACAGTACAGGCACCGCAATCACCGCTACCACAGCCTTCCTTCGTATCCGTCTGGCCTTCATGCAATCGTAGATACTCAAGCACCGTCGTATTAGGGTTAAGCTGGGTTAGCTCGTGGCGTTTCCCATTTAAGTAAAAACTAATCATAGCAAGACTCGGCTAAAATAAAATAATGAAGATAAGCATAAGGCTTAAGAAATTTGACGGCTTAAATGCTGAAAGTAAGCATTTGGTTTACATCATGCTGCAACCGTTCAAGTACGGTTATTCTGTTTTATTTGCTAATACATTCTTAAGAGATAAAAAAATCAGGACATCGTGCTTTTTTATATCAGGTAAGCTGGTTGTAGATATCAGCATTCATCGAACAATTTTGTTAGAAAAATCGTACTATAGGATACTTGACTATTTGGTCAGCTTTCAACATATTATCACTATTCTTATTTATAACACAACCCGTTAAAATGCCTATAGATACTATCGAACAGTTGGAAAATAATTGGTGAATAACTTAAATCTAAATAAATACCTATACGTTTTGTAGACTTTATTCACTGCTTAGCTACTCAATATTAGACATTGTTTTCATAAGTAGCTTTAATCTTATACATGATAAATCAAACGAGGCGTTAGATAAGCCATACTATAAACAGCTAGATAGCCTGCGTAAAAACAGTACCGAATACATATATCGCCTTTAAACTGCTATCAGCAGCTGATTTTTATATATAATGTCTGCAAATAAGCCTGACTCTTCACTGTTATGACTTCTAATGATAAGTAATCGTGACATATCGTTGGGCTAAAATCGTTTTTGAGATATTACTATGAAGTCATTCGCCTTTACCTATTTGCTAGTAGCAACGATGCTATTAGGAGGTTGTCAATCATTTCAATTCGTTGACAGTCCTATCCCTGTGAAGCCTGCCCCTACTAAACTTGTTGCCCAATAAAAAAAGCCTAGCGCTTAATAGCACTTATCGTTCAATAAAAATTGGCGCAAAAAAAAGCAGACATCAATAATGTCTGCTTTTTCATTCGATCGCTCTGTCGTTTCTAGCTTTTTTTAACGCTTAGCATCAGCTGGTTGATGCTTAATAATCGTTTTGGCCAGATGATCACCAAACCAAATAGCAGTATCAATATCACCTGAACCTGGTGTCTCTTCAGGTGGGCCATCAAGCGACTGAGTCATCAAACCCAAAAAGCTAGACAGACGGTTTAAGTCATGAGCCTCATGACCTGTCGGCATCAATGGCAGACCAATCCAATTCATACCATGTTGCATCGCATATAGAGAAATCTGCTGCAATACAGCAAGTTTATCACCACTCAGGCCACCCGAATTGGCAAACGCTGCTGCCCATTTACCCTCCCATTTGCGATGATACCAACGCTTAGATGTCTCATCCATAAAGGTCTTAAATTCAGCCGTCACACTGCCCATATACACTGCGCTGCCAAAAACCAGCAAATCTGCCTGATCTAAATAATCCCAATCAACATCATACACATCGACAGCTTTGGCTTGCGCTTCTGGCAATTGCTGATGCGCACCTTGTACTATCGCCTCAGCGACACGCTTGGTATGACCATAGTTACTATGGAAGATAACAGCGATTGAGACATTAGGCGCGTTATCAGTAGGTGTAGAGGTGTTAGCAGGTGTATTCATACGTACTCTAATAATAAATAATTGGTTGAATAATGAAACTTATAAAATATTGGATGCTTAGCCACAGTCGATAGCTAGTGACTTCACTTTCACTGATAAGTACTTATCGATAGCTCAAACTTTCGAACTATCAGGCGATATAATAGAATCAAGCAATGCTTCTTTGAGTCAATTTAACTGGCAGAAATATCAATGGTGATGGAGCAATCGCATAGTCTTTAATTACACAGTCTATAACTGCATAGTCTTTAATCACATGGTCTCTATACGTCAGCGTATACATACCAGTATATATGCGACGACATTCATTGAATTCAAGCCCATTGTATCAGACGTATTTTCGTTTTTAAGTTATTTATTAAAGTCTGGCTAATCAGAGCACATATACTTTTAATATATTTTGTATAAATGGGTAAGTCGCGTTAAATGATAATATGACATAAACAAATTCCTGATACCTGATAAACCTATAATTATCAGTACTATAGATAACTATTAATATCAAATAATATATACAGCAATTTATTTATTCCATATCCTCATATACTAATTCTATTTTTTCTAATCTCTCCGTATTTACATTAATAACAATAGGATTATGATGTAACGCTTCTTACTGCTAAACCAAATTAACAGAAATACAGTTTCCAATTCTGCAAACCTGCGTAACTATACTCATATAAATTCTTATAAAAATGATATCTGATAACATCATCGGATAAGGAAGCTATTACCTTGACTACTCTCGTTCAACCTGTAAACGATACGAAAGATCCTATCATTAGAGATGATCTGGCCCTAAATGCACCGCAAAAACCCTTGATTATGGGTGGTGGCATCGTAGGATTGATAGTGCTCGCGTATCTATTAGCCACTCAACATATCTCTCAATCATTGCTACTTGGGATAGGTCTTTTGTTAGGCTATACCCTTTTTCATGCCCGCTTTGGCTTTACCTCTGCTTTTAGACGTATGATGGCAGTGGGCAACGGTCAGGCGATGCGCTCACACATGCTGATGCTGGCAGTTGCTGTCACGCTGTTTGCGCCAATCCTTGCTTATGGCACGACGCTATTTGGCGGTCCTGTCGCAGGTTATGTCGCGCCATTAGGGGTCAGTCTAGTCGTAGGCGCATTTGTATTTGGTATCGGCATGCAACTTGGCGGTGGCTGTGCCTCTGGTACGCTCTATGCGGTAGGCGGTGGACGCTCTGTTATGTTCATCACCTTTATTTTCTTCATAGTGGGCGCCACGATTGGGGCTTATCACTTGCCATTCTGGACAGAAGAGATGCCTGCTTATGCACCTTTCTCTTTGGCAACCTCTACAGGTCTTGGTTATACAGGGGCATGGCTGGTGTCGCTAGCCATATTCGGCATTATCGCATGGGTAACATTAGTCGTTGAGAAAAAAAGAAACGCACCAAAGATGGCACCAGTGCCTTCTGAGTCTGGCTGGAAACGAATCTTCCGTGGTTCTTGGCCGCTATTTGCTGCCGCAATCGTTTTGGCTTTACTTAATGGTCTGACATTACTTACACGTGGTCAACCGTGGGGCATTACGTCAGCATTCACATTATGGGGCTCTAAAATTGCAAGCGGCTTTGGCATGGATGTGGCAAGCTGGGGCTATTGGCAAGGTGCTAATGCAGCAGCGCTTGAGGCCTCTATCTTTGCTGACTCAACCACTGTATTGAATATTGGCATCATCATTGGCGCGTTTATCGCCTCTGCTGCGGGTGGTTTGTTCAAGTTTACTAAGATTACTGCTGGTAACTTTGCAGCGTCAGTCATCGGCGGATTGATGATGGGGTACGGTGCACGTCTCGCGTTCGGTTGTAATATCGGCGCTTACTTCGGTGGTATCGCTTCTTTTAGCTTACATGGTTATATCTGGGGCATACTGGCAATGGCAGGTACGTTTTTGGCACTGTATTTACGTCCTTTATTTGGCCTGTCAGTACCAAAATCTAGCGACTCCGTTTGTTAATACAGATTTTGTGTTAATACAAATGTAGCACTCAAATAAAAAAACAGCAGAATAATCTGCTGTTTTTTTATTGTTTATCACTTTGTTTCCACTACTCATTATTATATAGTCAAAGAAATCTAAAACAGCTACAAGGCAGCCGACCGTAGATTGTACGTATAGGGAGGGTAACACCGTAGCGGTTTAGTAGTTCGCTGACTATAAAGCTGCTAACGACGGACGATGACCAGTGCCATCCGACCTGTAGCAGCTTGCTGCATATGAGTCTGGCGGCGATACGAGTAATAGTGAGTATTTGCGTAACTACAGTCAACAGGCAAGTCATTCACAACCGTAGCACCAGCAGCTTCTAACTGCATAGCAGCAAGCTTCGGTAAATCCAACTTTATCTTGTCATCATAAGACGATATAGAAAATAGCGACACAAAATCATCGATATGCTTCTTGGACAACGTCTGGTTGGCTATACACCCAGCCAATAGCTTATCGCGAACCTCTGTATTTACTTCATAATTTTCCTGACTGATACACACTCCTATCCAAGCTTGTATAGGGCCTGAATCGGTAAAGCGGTTGACAGTCTCTTGTATCACACCACAGGCCAATCCTTGCCAGCCTGCATGAATCGCTGCGATTTTGCCACTAGTAGGCTGATATAACACGATAGGCACACAATCCGCCGTCATGATTGCCAGACCGCGACCACTTTGTTGACTGACCATCGCATCAGCAGACAGTGGCGCCATATCCAACGTAGTAGCATCGACATCATGAATACGTTTACCATGAACCTGACTGACCCAATGTAAGCGATTAATAGCCGCATGCTGCTCATTTTGTGCAGACTTATCTGTCAGCTGCTCATTGATAGCAGCCAATAGATTCATGCGGTTATCTAATACTTGCAGTGCATTATCATTGACATGCAGACCTAAATTCAGCTCGCCGTAATTTGACTGACCTTCACAACCTGTACGCTGGTTTTTAGCAGCAGAGTCATCAATATTATCAAATGCAAAAGCAGCCGTCTGAAAAACGGCTACATTATCAATTTGCGCAATCATTGTCATCGGGAACGTGTTCGTCATGGCTGCTCGCTCTCACTTCTCATCTAGTAAACGTTAGCGTTTACTCTTCATAATAACCGTCGCTCAGTACCGCCATCAGTTTTTGCATATCTTCAGGTAGTGGCGTCGTTACTTCAATATCCTCACCTGTCGTCGGATGCACGAATCCTAACGTATAGGCATGCAGTGCTTGGCGTGGGAAATTATTGATAGCTTGGCGCTGAGCTTCTGTCAATCCAGAACGCAACTGACGACGGCCACCATAGACACGGTCACCGACTAGAGGATAAGTAATGTGACTTAAATGCACACGAATTTGATGCGTACGTCCAGTCTCAAGCCCGACATCTAGCAGACAGTAGTTTTCGTTCAATGGTGTGACATTTAGCAAATGTGTTACTGCTTCGCGACCAGCAGTCATCACCGTCATCTTAGTACGCTGGTTGCGATGTCGGCCAATCGGCGCATCGATACGACGATGACGAGATAAACTTGCTTGGTCCCCTGCCACCACACACTTATAGTGACGATAAACAGATTTGTCTTTTAGCTGCTCCATTAGTGCCATCTGTGCAGGTTTGGTTTTGCCAATCAATAGCAATCCAGAGGTGTCTTTATCAATACGGTGCACAAGACCTGCACGCGGTAAATGATGCTGCTGAGGATAATGATATAGCAGTGCATTGACCAAAGTGCCGTTTTGATTACCTGCGCCCGGATGAACCACCATACCGACAGGTTTGTTGATTACCAATACGTCATCATCTTCATAGACAACATCGATATCTATATTTTCTGGTTGGTCTTCGCCATGCTGCTGTAACGTCGTTGATAGATGCAATACATCATCAGCTTTGACACGGACTTTCGGTTTTTGGACACTGCCGTTATAGAGCAGACTGCCGTCAGTGATCCAGTTCTGGAGTTGCACACGCGAAAAGTCCGAAAACGCTTGTGAGGCGACCTTATCAATACGCAGACCAGCTTGATCTTCTGTGACCACATGCGTCATATCTACAATCACTGGTACAGCTTGACCCGCTACTGGGGCTTCATCGTCGTCGCCGTCCATGTCGCTGTCATCAATATCGCTGTCATCATTATCATCAATGTCGCTATCGTTCAGATCATTACCATCATCGATGAGCAATTCTTCATTATCAGGAGCATCATCATGCACTTGCTCATTTGTAATTGTTTGATTATCAGGTAGCTCATTATTGTTCAAAACTTCATTTGGCATTGGTGACTCTTGTGCTGATGAATCAGTATCTAGCGATTGATTCGGTGATAAATTGGTAGTCATGGCATCATTATTCATAGCGGATTGATACATTGATACGTGGCAAAGCCCCTGACAGTGTTTTGTGAGATGACTTCGAAGATAGTATTATAAATAGCAGTATAAAAAATTGTCGTTTTTTGATTATCGTTTTTCGCCTATAAATAGCAGATAACAACCTTTAAGGTACAAAAAAGCGAAGACAATACCGCTCTAGTGTATCATGTCGCACGCATAAGCCCTATAGAAGCTGCATGCTATCTGTTAATTTTTGAGCATACCTTTGGGCTGTAAGGTGCCTCGCTTAACTCTCTAGAACATGACATTGCTGTAATTTACTGTATATTTACTCATGCTAGCGACATTCGATATCGCTCGTGACAGCCGCTCATGTTAAACTGCCTATACAATATAGATGGCGAAAAAATAGACGTAGCAAATGTTATTCTATAAAGTATAGCCATGTTTTGCTGTATGCTATGGCACTGTATGCGAATGCCGTATTTAGATACAGTTTGAAAATAGCATTGGGTTTTGTTGACCGTGTTTGCCATTTAAACCGTTTAATTATGGTTAAATGCATGTGGTCTATGACTGGCTTACTATACAAGCGCTATGTATCAGGCCCAATCTATCAGTACAATACGTCATAACAAAAACTGCATTCGATAAAAAATTTTTGCTAGTGGATCGCTGACTATTTAGCGTCGTTTTTTATCACTAACCTTTTATATAGCATGATAGCGCCGCTGCTATTATGCGTCTTGTGTCGGAGAAGAAGTATGCAAGCTGTTGGCAATACGTTTATCAAACTGTCCTCAATAACCCTACTGGCGCTTAGCGTCAATCTAGTGGGTTGCCAGACTTTCAAAAATCTAACTGGCGCCAAAGATGGTGAGGCAGTAGAAACAGCTGAAAAATCAGAGCAAGGGTATTATAACGAGGCCGTCAATCAGATTGACAAAGGTCACTATATCCAAGGTATCGAAGAGCTGACCAATCTGCGCACATTCTACCCAACCGGGCAGTACGCTGAACAAGCTTTGCTTGATATGATGTATGCACAATACGAAGGCGACAAGTATGAGATGGCAGCAGCAAGTGCTGAGCAGTTTATCCGTTTGTATCCATCTAACCCACAAGTCAGCTATGCCTACTATGTGCGCGGCGTTGCCAATATGGAAGGCTCATCTGAAAGCCTAAAGCTATTTAAACTGAACCAAGCTGAGCGTGATACCGCGTATTTGCGTATTGCCTTTGCCAATTTCCAAGAGCTTATCAATAAATATCCAAACAGCCCGTATGCACCAGATGCCGCTCAACGTATGACGTTCATCTACAATCAGTTTGCTGAGAGCGAAATGAGCGCAGCCAATTGGTATATTGAGCGTGAAGCTTATGTAGCAGCGGTTAACCGTGCCAAATGGGTATTCCAATACTACCCGCTAAGTGAATCAACGCCAGATGCTCTTGCGGTACTAGCCTATAGCCATGAAAAACTTGGTCTAACCGACTTGGCAAATGAGTACAAAACGCTGTTGCAGATCAACTATCCAGAAATGCTAACCAGCAACGGTAGTGTGAAATTAAGCACCAAACGTGACCGTACTTGGCTCAATAAGATTACCTTTGGCAAGCTTGGTCGTTCGAACACGACTGACAAATCAGTCGCGTCTGGCGAGTATAACGGCGCCACCAAGACACAAATGATTCGTAATGCAGCCCAGTTGAGACTAGCAGGGACTAACACGACGCCTGCCAATACTCCAGTCACTAATAATGCTGCTGCGCGTAATGGTATTAGCGTAGGTTTAGGTCTGCCTGAAGCATCAGCTGAGCGCGTGACCAGTCAATCAAGTACTGGCTCAACTGCAAGAGAAGCCAACGTCGATCCCCTAAATACCAATCCAACACGTCGCACTACACTAAATGACGACAGTGTGAGTGATATGGATAATAATTGATTACGTGAAGTCTTTTAACCTAGCTAACACAGCCTGTATTCATTGATAATAAGGTCAACATTATGTTGGCCTTATTTTTCTAGCAGTACCTTATTACCTCTGCCCCAACATAATCGACCTATGGTAAACTGTTTTTTGTATGAGCATTCCTAACCATATTCTTGAACAATTAAATAGCCAAGCTGACCTAATCAGCATCATTGGCAAACACACCACGCTTAAACGCGCTGGTAGTGAATATAAAGGCTGCTGCCCTTTTCACGGTGAAAAATCGCCTTCCTTTTATGTTAATCCACAAAAAAACATCTATCACTGCTTTGGCTGTAGCGTCGGTGGCAATGCCATCAGTTTTTTGCGTGATTATGAGAATTTGACATTCATTGAAGCGGTCAATGAACTATCAAAGCAAACAGGCATTGAAGTACCGAAAGAAGAACAGCAAAACGTTAGTTATCAACGTCGCGCACCCAAACCTATTGCACCGCCGCCTGTGCACAATATGCCTAGTCCAACGATAGAACACAGCAAAGTAAATCAAGACGGTGCAGACCAAGACAACCATCAAAATAATCGTCAAGACAGTCATCAAAACAATGTCGCCCAAAGCGACCAAAACTACATCGAGCAGCCCAGTTATGATGACAATCAGGGCTATGAGAATTTTCCACCGTTAGACGCTTATGATTCAGCGCCCTATTCGATGGACTCGTATTCCTCAGAGCCGTATTTGCCAAACCATGCAGACGATAGTGGCTATCCGCCAGCATGGTTGACAGATACCGATACTAGCACTGGTATGCAGGACACTCATGGTATTGACCAAATCAATGATAAAGATGGCAATCTATATGAGCTGCTAGAGCAAATCCAACAGTTCTATCAGCACAATCTGACCACGCATCCCCATGCCAAGCACTACTTTTTATCACGCGGTATCACCGAAGACATCTTTGAGACCTTTGGTCTGGGCTATGCGCCATTTGGTTGGCAGCATCTTGAGCATCAATTTCCGCAGGATATTGAGGGTCTAAAAGCCTTAGGATTGGTACGTCAGTCAGAGTCTGGCCGCGACTACGATCTATTGCGCGACCGAGTCATCTTCCCAATTCGTGATAACCAAGGCCGTACCATTGGTTTTGGCGGTCGGGCGCTCGATGACGAAGTAAAGCCTAAATATATCAACTCCTCAGACTCGCCCGTCTTTCATAAGCAGCATGTACTATACGGCTATTATGAATCACGTCAGCAGCGCGCAGACAGCTGGCTGGTGGTCGAGGGCTATATGGATGTAATAGCCCTTTATCAAGCGGGTATCTATGGGGCAATCGCCTCGATGGGTACAGCGATTAATGAAAGCCAAATATCGCGTCTACTGACACTTAATCCAACGCTTACTTTGAGCTTTGATGGAGATAGTGCAGGACAAAAAGCCGCTTGGCGTACACTTGAAGTTGCCCTGCCTGTATTGGCCGATGATAAAGAGCTGCGGTTTTTAACCCTGCCTAACAATCATGATCCTGATACTTTTATTAAAAGTCAGGGCAGCGATGCCATGCGTGAGCAAATCGCTAATGCCATGCCGCTATCACAGTATATTTTTGCGTATTTGAGTGAACGTTATGACATGAGTCTGGCTGAAGGCAAAGCCAAGCTCATGTCCCAAGTACGCTCGTTGACGACCGCCTTGCCCAAAGGCAGTAGCTTTCGCTATTTACTTAACAATGACGTTTATCAAAAGCTTGGCGGTAAACGCAGTCAGAATGTCGAGGCCAAAGATGCGCTGCTAGATTTTGATGGTGATATGACCATCAGTCAGCAATTGCAGCTGTGCTTTTTGTTTCAGCCGCGCGCGTTAATTGACGACCCTATTGAGTCGATTTGGCAACAGTCAGGGATTAATGGCTTACACCTACCTGCTCATATCAAACAAAAAGCATCACCTGATACCCTGCGTCCTCTTGCGTGGGAAGACTTGCAAGATGCTGCCCTGCTAGACATCGTAAGCACCATCAAGCGCTGTCTTAATTACCTACCAAAAGACGTCAATGCAGCGGCGCATTTTATCTTATCGAACGTAAAGCCTGCGACCCAAGACATGCTCAGCCGTAATTGGGGCGGCTTCTATAAAGCGCTAACCGCACGCAATATTTTGGGGCTTGATGGCCTAATCGAAGAGCTAGTCAGTCAGCTGCTTGAGCGCAACATGAAGAAAAAAATACAAGAGCTGATACAGAACCCAGATCATATTAAGCTTGCGATCGTCCGTAAACAAACCCAATTATTGAATGATTGGCTACGGGCACAGCAGGCAGAGCAATCGGCACAGATGGTCACTGTACAGTCTTAATGTTTAATTTCAAATGTTGACCCTTTAAAAGTCTAGCAGCTGCCCCCACTACTAATGATTATGCCCAGTAGCATGAGTCGCTCCAAAATCATTTAGCTGATGGCAAATAATCAGTAAAAAATGGTCGGTAGCTATCACTAGCTCGTGCTTGACGACTGTGGTCTGTGTTAAACTGTGTCGCTGTATATTGACAGCACTGCTTGGTGAATGATTGTGAGCATGCATCGTTAAGCACAAATTTTAGGTATTATTTTTACGTATCCGCTTTTAGATACTATTTTTTAAGTACTGTATTTTTTAAGTACCATATTGAAGTCTTTTGAGCTTTTCTAATTTTTAGCTGTTTATCAGCATTGTTATTGTAGTGTTTTGAGCCTTTATTCATATCAACTCATTTTTGATATTATTGACAACCTCTACGCCATATTTTGATCAATCGATTGATAAGATCAACGCAAAGAGCGAGCGATAGCGAGTCACAATATAAAAATGTCCGATGCAAGTAAGCGAGTATTTATGAACGATAAGTCAGTTTCTAAGTCCACATCTCAACTGGCCACCTTAATCCAAATGGGCAAAGAGCAAGGGTATCTTACCTACGCTGAGGTGAATGACCAGCTGCCCGACTCTATTACCGAAAGCGATCAGATCGAAGACATTGTGCAAATGCTGACCGATGTCGGTATCAAAATCTTTGAATCAGCTCCTGATGCCGATGATATCTTGATGAATGATGATTCAAGCGATGATGATATGGCAGCAGATGAGGCAGCGGCAGTACTTGCCTCTGTTGAAACTGAGCCTGGTCGTACCACTGACCCTGTACGTATGTATATGCGTGAAATGGGTACGGTTGACCTACTGACTCGCGAAGGCGAGATTGCCATTGCGAAGCGTATCGAAGAAGGTATTCGTGATGTGCAGCATGCCATGTCTTACTGGCCTGGTACCGTACAGTTTGTCCTTGATGAATATCAAAAAGTACAAGACGGCGAAAAAAAGCTATCTGACGTCATCACTGGTTTCTTAGATCCTGAAACCGAAGAAGACAAAATCGCAGCCCAAGAAGCAAAAGAAGCGGCAAAAGAAGAGCGTGAGCGCATCAAAGAAGAAAAAGAAAACCCACCAGTTATCAAAGCCAAGGTCAATGCGAAAGCAGCTGCGCTTGATGATGATGACGAAGACGAAGATGACGTTGAAGACGAAGCTGAAGAAGAAACCAGCGGTCTTGATCCAGAAGAAGTTCGTTTACGTCTAGAAGAGATCGAGCATCTATTTATCAAAGCCAAGCAAGCATTGCTAGATTATGGCCGTGGTAGCGTACAGGCTGATACAGCGTATGCCCTACTTGCTGAACGCTTTATGATGCTAAAGCTAAATAATCGCTTGTCAGACCAAGTCATGGCTATCATGCATGACGTCTATGACGACGTACGTAAGCAAGAACGTCAAATCATGCGTTTGGTGATTCGCCGTGGTCGTATGCCGCGTGAAGAGTTCCGTAAGACCTTCCCTAGCAATGAAACCAATGTTGATTGGTTGATTGAACGTATCAAAGGTAAGCCTGCATTTGCTGGTACGCTAGAAAAAGTTACTGATGACGTCATTTTATTACAACGCCGCATTCGTGATTATGAGCAGCAGCTCGACATGAAAATCCATGATATGAAAGATGTGGCACGTCGTATGGCTGTTGGTGAAGCAAAAGCTCGCCGCGCGAAAAAAGAGATGGTTGAAGCTAACCTACGTCTGGTTATCTCTATCGCCAAAAAATATACCAATCGCGGCCTACAGTTCTTGGATCTTATCCAAGAAGGTAACATCGGTCTGATGAAAGCCGTTGATAAATTTGAATATCGCCGTGGTTATAAGTTCTCGACCTATGCTACTTGGTGGATTCGTCAGGCGATTACCCGCTCTATCGCTGACCAAGCGCGCACCATTCGTATCCCTGTGCATATGATTGAGACGATCAACAAAATCAACCGCGTCTCACGTCAATTGCTACAGGAAATGGGGCGCGAACCAACACCTGAGGAATTAGGCGAACGCTTAGAGATGGACGAAGTTAAAGTCCGTAAAGTGCTGAAGATTGCTAAAGAGCCTATCTCTATGGAAACCCCGATCGGTGATGATGAAGATTCGCACCTAGGTGATTTCATCGAAGATGGTACGATCTCAAGCCCTGTCGATGATGCAACAGCTGCTGGTCTACAAGAAGCGACGCGTGATGTACTCGGCAACCTGACTGAGCGTGAAGCGCGTGTCCTAAAAATGCGTTTCGGTATCGATATGCCAACGGATCATACTTTGGAAGAAGTCGGTAAGCAGTTTGATGTAACGCGTGAGCGTATTCGTCAGATCGAGGCAAAAGCATTACGTAAATTGCGTCATCCATCACGTTCTGAGCACTTGCGCTCTTTCCTTGAAAATGACTAGACTCTCAGAGAAATACTGAGCCTAGCTAATAGGTTTCAGATCGTTGCTAAAAATAGAAAAGCTGAGCATGTCTCAGCTTTTTTTGTGCCTGCTTTTTAATTCTAGAAATTATTAATTACTGTGTTTATTAATTACAAAGCTCCATAATTGCATAGCCTCCTAGTCATAGATCTCTTTAACCCAAGCGCTCCTTGTTCAATATATCCCTATTTTCTTGACCATCTACTGTCTTCTCTTATTCAAAATTATCCAAGTTTAGATGGACACACTCCTTCAAAAACCATTTTATAGTTGACACTATCAACCTTATTATATATAGTTGCTTATATCAACTATATCAAAGAGTTTTTATGTCTAACAATTCATTGAGCGAAACACTACATCAATTGATGCATACCTATACCAACCTGCTGCTAGAAGGCATTCGTCAGCAAGGTGTCGAGTTATCAGTGACCAATATCAGAACCTTAAAAGGCGTCTGTTATAACCCGAATAGCACTGCGCTATCGATCTCTAAACACATGCAGCGAGACAAAGCGCAAATCACTCGTGCCTTAAATGACCTTTTGGCGGCTGAGCTAATATTAAAGACAGATAACCCGCTTGATGGTCGCAGCCAATTACTACAGCTGACTTCTAAAGGCGAAGAGGTTATGACAAAGCTTGATGCAGCAGAAGAATGGACAAGACAGCAATTAACGAAAGATTTAAGCCTCGTAGAGCTTGCGCTATTTTTCCGTGTCAGTCGCACCATGATAGACAACGTAGCAACAGCAAGGCTACCGATAAATAAGTAAGGACAGATCCGTATGAATAACACCATAAATCAAAAACCAGTACGCGAAATCATGACCGTTGCTCACAAGCAAATGATTACTCCGCACTACATCCGTATATACCTAACAGGCCAAGCAGATACTATTGCCAATATCGCGACCATGACAGTCGGCGCAAATAACAAAGTACTTATTCCTGTTGATAAAGCTCAGCCAATTGACCTAAATGACAATACTACATTCGTTGTCCGCACTTATACTCATCGCGGCGCCGATGTGGCAAAACAACAGATCTGGATTGATTTTGTCGCTCATGGTGATGAGGCCCCCGCTTCAGGTTGGGCTACTCATGCTGAGGTGGGTGACGAGATTGGCATCTTAATGAAGCCTAAAACTAAAGCGCTTTGTCCCGATGCAAATAATTTTCTACTGATTGGCGATGCCACAGCGATACCAGTGCTCGGCTCGATATTAGAAAGCTTGCCTGCCAGCGCGACTGGACAATGCATCATCGAAGTGCACGGTGCAGAAGATGAGCAAGAATTGCCGACAGCAGCCAATATCACCATGACATGGTTACATAACCCAGATCCAACGCAAGGCAGTCAATTAATCGACACAGTAAAATCTCTCGATTTGCCAACTGCAGAGCAGAGCCGTTTTGCTTATATCGCTAGCGAATTCTCATCTGTCAAAGCCCTTCGTCATTACCTAAAGGTCGAGCAACAGTGGTCTAAGGATGAACTATATGCCTTTTCTTACTGGAAAGCAGGTGTTGCAGAAGACCAATCTGTAAGCGATCGACAGGCAGAAAAAAACACCGACTAATTAAACGCTCTTTATGATGATAGGAAAATAACGATGCCGGCAAATACCGAGACCCTGCTCATTGATGGCAATAAAAATAGTGGCGCTAAGAATGATGGCACTAAAAAAATACCGTTGCTCTACAAAGTGTTATTAATCCTTGTCTTAATGACTGTCATAGGTGGTCTCTTAACAGGTGTGATGACCTATATGAATGTCGGATACTCCGATACGTTTTTTATAGACTGGTCTAGAGCGCTACTTGCAGCGTATGCGATCATGCCGATTGGCTTCTTACTGATGGGACTGGTCATAAAATTTGTTAATCATAAGCTACCTAATACCAAAGCGTACAAACGTAATCTCATTACAGGTGTGTTGATGGCTTGTATAATGGAGTCTATGTTGGCCTTTAGTACTGCCTCAAAGACGATTGGTTTTGCCAATCAAACAGCATTTTTGAACGGTTGGTTAGAAGGGTTTCTAGTTGCATTACCAGTAGGATTGACGTTAATGGTCATTGTCTCTATGACTATTAAACCAAAAATTGAGGCATTTCTAAAAAGCTAAGATATCACAACTATGTTTATTAAATTTTTTGGTACTCTACCGCGATGCTAACCAGATTAATAAAAAAGCTTAATAAAATCGAAAAACATAAAGCATCAAGGGCGTGTTGAATATTCAATACGCCCTTGTTATGTCAGAAGCTTTCTAATACTATTTTACTGCTGGTTATGTCAAAAATAACGTGTATTTAATAAGTCAGTCGCAATAACGTTTAGTGTTAAGTTCGATTTGAAACAGTCTTTTTTTGTCCATCATATATTGTTACTATTCGACAATATTCCGATGACTAGACAGTACAACTGTCATAATTAATTTAGTTTTGGCTGTATACTCTACTGTTATAGAAACGTATAGTCAGAATATAAACGCTAGTTATAAGCAGTATCTTACTAGTAGCCGTTTATTTGTATATGGTTGGCACATTGGCGGTAAATAAACACTACTCCGCTTTAGTGTTTATACTCATAATGAGTAAGCTAAAAATCTAATGTTCCACTCTGACAGTTGTTGATTATTAACTAGGTATCGATATCACACATTTTATGAATACAGAAAACATAATATCTGCACTTAACAACCCCATGCGTCGTCAAATCATAAAGTGGTTGAAGGACAGGTCGAACTTTCCAGCGTCATTACCAGAGCATGCTAATCTGGATGGGGTATGCGTCAGCTACATCCAAGAAAAAGCTGGATTGTCGCAATCAACCATTTCAAACTATATGGGTGTGTTAAAAAAAGCAGGATTGGTTACGTCCGAACGCCATGGACAATGGACGTTTTATCAGCGTCATGAAGCTAACATCGAAGCATTTCTCAATGAAGTTGAAAAAGAGCTGTTGAAGCTTTAAAAAATTCTCATAATCTATAGAGCTATTTTCCTTTGTTACAAAACATCTAGATATTTCAATATAACGATTAATTATTTTAATATCACATCATCCAAACCTGTTACTTCTTCCCTTCTAGCTACCCCTTCCTTTCTGCCGTCCTATTACCTTCTAAGATATTTATCCATAATGGAATATAGTCTTCTAGTCAGGTTTTAATTTGCATAAAAAAAGCCAAGATACACTCAGCTTTTTTATATTTATGAATATAATACTACTAATACGTAGCTAATTTAATGCGCGCCTAAGCTTTGCTCAGAATCTGGCTTATCGTGCACACCGAAATTGTCTATCATCGCTTGGCTCGCCTCGTTCAAACCGATGAGCTCTACCTCAGTGCCTTCACGGCGAAATTTAATAATCACTTTATCTATGGCGGCGACTGCTGTCACGTCCCAAAAATGCGCGCGCGACACGTCAATGACCACTTTAGAGACAGATTCTTTAATATCAAAGGCATCAATCATACGCTCTGCTGATGAGAAAAACACTTGTCCGTCAACTCGATAATAACGCGTTTGCGATGCTTCATCCATGTGACTATGCACACTCATATAGCGCTCAATCTTATTGGCAAAGAACAGTGCTGACAGCAGCACGCCAATCAATACGCCATAGGCCAAGTTATGCGTCGCGACTACCACAGCGACGGTCGTAATCATGACCACATTACTTTGCAGTGGCTTGGTTTTTAGCTCTTTAAAGGAACCCCAGTTAAAAGTACCGATAGACACCATAATCATTACAGCGACCAATGCGGCCATTGGAATAATCTTTAACCAATCGCTTAGGAACACAACCATCAGTAATAAAAATACGCCTGCTACCAAGGTAGAAAGACGCGTATAACCGCCTGATTTGACGTTGATGATCGACTGCCCAATCATCGCACAGCCTGCCATCCCGCCAAAAAAACTACTAACAACATTGGCAATACCTTGGCCTTTGCACTCTTGCGTACGGTCGCCTTTGGTATCAGTCAAATCATCTACGATCGTCATGGTCATCATAGACTCAAGCAAGCCAACTATCGCCAGACTAATAGAGTACGGGAAAATAATAATCAATGTATCTAAGTTCAACGGGATATCAGGTATCAAAAATATCGGCAGGGTATCAGGCAGCTGGCCCATATCATTGATGGTTCGCGCCTCTGCACCTAATAAGATGGCTATAGCAGTGACCAGTACAATACTGACCAATGGCGATGGAATCACTTTACCGATCTTTGGGATATATGGATAGCCATAGATAATTAGCAGACCTAGCGCCACAAGACCGTATACGTGTACTAGGTTTGAACCTGCCTGCGGCAACAGCTCAGGAACCTGCGACATAAAAATCAAAATAGCCAAGGCATTGATAAAGCCGAGCACTACGGATTGAGACACATATTTCATCAGATTACCTAGCTTTAAGAAGCCAAAGATAATCTGTATAACACCTGTCAGCACACTAGCTGCTAACAAATACTGCAAGCCATAGTCTTTGACCAGTGTCACCATCAGTAACGCCATCGCACCCGTCGCCGCCGAAATCATCGCTGGACGACCGCCGACAAACGAAATCACTACCGCTATACAAAACGAGGCATAAAGCCCTACTTGAGGATCGACACCGGCAATAATAGAAAACGCAATCGCTTCAGGAATAAGCGCCAAAGCGACGACCATGCCAGCCAAGACATCGCCGCGCGCATTGGATAGCCAATGCTCTTTAATTGTATTTAACATATTTAACTCAGTTTTGGGGAACTGCTGTAGTCTGTCAATAAACGAGGTATCTAATCATTATTTAGAAAACATCTAATTGGAAAGCATCTAAAAAGTAGTTAAAAATCAGCTCACATGAAAAGTCTGACACATCTTTATTTAGATCCTTTGCTATCTAGGCACATCTCTATCTAGGTACATTGCCCAGTGCTTATCAAATGATAAATATAAAAATGTGAACGATCATAGTTAGCGAGTTATCGTCATAACTTACTTTTAGTGGGGTAATCTTTACGATCCACTAGATATATCGAATAGTGATACAAACATTAAAGCAGTGCGTGCGCACAAGGAAAAGCGTCAGACGCTTTATGAGAGTAATTACTATAGGAAGCAATCATTACTGAGGAGGGGTACAGCTAGGGTGGCGTATTCATCTTTGTGGTGACAGCTTTTATAGAGTTAAGAAGTAATATTTGGCGTCATTTTAACATACATAAAGTAGATTAATAAAAACATCTCCCTTTTTGCCAAGGATTTAACTTTTTGTCTATCCCAATTACCGAGCTTAAGTGACCGCCCTACTTCTTAGTTTGAATAAATTTATAGCCTTTTGGGCTTTACAGAACTCGTTTCTATATTAGAATCACATGGGACATTTAATAGTGTCTCCATATACTCCATCGCTAGGAAACTGACATGATTGTCCGGCAAACACCCAATGCCCTTAAGATATTTTTTACCCTGCGCGGATCAATCATTCCAAAAATCTATCCGCAAATTTTGCTGATTACTATTCTTAGTACGCTTATCACGATTATCCAGCACTGGCTTCCTGACTCGTTTCCCTATTATGGTATGGCAACGTTTACCTTGCTTGGAATCGCCCTATCGTTGTTTCTTGGGTTTCGGAACAACGCCAGTTATCAGCGTTGGTGGGAAGCTCGCGGACTATGGGGTCAGCTGGTATATGATTCTCGTAGCTTAACCCGCCAAGTACTGTCCTTTATAGATAATGACGATGCGACTGGTATAGAAGATGGCGAGGTTCACAATGCGACTGGACGCGATACTCAGCGAACGATGGTATATCTGACCATTGCGTTTGCCCATGCTGTGCGCCACCGATTGCGTGGTACGCCACCTTGGGCGGATATCGAGCCTCTTGTCGCAGCGTTACATCATGACCGTATGCGCCAAGCGAAAAACGTACCTGATTATATAATGCGCCTAATGGGTAAGCAGCTAGGCGATATTCGGCGTCGAGGACTGGTATCGGAGCAAGTCATACAAAACATGGACGAGCGCCTGACCTCTATGACAATTGTACTGGCAGCTTGCGAGCGCATTCATAACACGCCACTGCCCTTTGCTTACATGCTGCTGGTACATCGCACCACCTATCTGTATTGCATTATGTTGCCCTTTGGCTTGGTGGCCTCACTTGGTTGGGCGACCCCATTGATTTGTGCGGTGATTGCTTATACCTTTTTTGGTTTGGACGCGCTTAGTGAAGAGTTAGAAGAACCTTTTGGCTTGGCCGCTAACCAGTTACCTTTGACTGCCTTGTCACGCACTATCGAGATTAATCTAAGAGAAGCATTGGGAGAGACGGATATTCCGCCTGATATCACTCCTATCAATGGTTATTTGCAGTAGTTTTTATTAACAGCTATTAACAATAGCTAATCCACCTACTATTTCTTGATAGGACGGACTAAATACAGACTTCACTTGAATAATCATCCATAGACCACTATAAACAGTGCATATATTCTCTGCCTAATATAGCCAGTCCACTATAAAAGTATGACAGCGTTAACCTTGCTTGATGTATCACATGTACATCTACACTCGGTTGCCTTGTACTACTTTTAAATTGAATCGACTATAGCTTGACTGATTTAAGTGCCACTGATGTCCACACTGAGCAAGTCTCAGATTTTGGCGTTATGCTTTTGGCATAGTTTGAGCAGATGTTTAACTAACTAAATGTCTATAGCAGCGATTTTCGAATGACTTACCGCTAGTTACTTACTACTAATGACTGATTAACTTTTTTTTATTTACCTATATAAGCGAGGCTCATATCATGAGTGATGATTCAAAAGACAACAACGACAACGTCGACAACAGCGCAAATAACCAAACCAGCAATCAGCCATCAGTTAAAGTCACCGACCTGACGCCAAATAAAGGTGCATTGGTAGGCAAAAAGACCGATATTCAAAACCCAGAGCTTTGGGAGTTCCCGATGAACTACCCACTAAGCATCATCGGTCATGAAGGCGAGCGTGAGAGTTTGCTTAATGAAGTGAAGCTAATTTTGGGTAGCCAGTTCCCTGATTTTGATTTGGCGTCTATCGAAGTTAAACCGTCTAAAACAGGTCGTTTTCACTCGGCACGGGTCAATTTGTACCTAACCGCTGCTGAGCAAGTGAACGCGCTTTATGCCTCACTGGATAATGCAAAAACGGTTCGTATTGTTTTATAAGTGGCATAAAAAACTTTAACGCCTTTTTAGTCCAAATCGTCACTCGCTAGTAATAAGTTATGGGTGGCGATTTTTTGTGGTTTGATGTACAATCTGCGCCCGCATTATTGCCACCATGACTCGCATTATCAGTCGACAATAACCGAGAGAATGAAAAGTAAATCTCACGATATTTTTACAAAAATTTTATTATTGACCACATTTGCGTCTAACCCTTATCCCATCGTCCTTTGCCAAAATTTGGACTGCCTACAACCTTGTAGCAACATAGTTTTATTCTAAAATCAATATAGTATTTTCAAAATTTTCCCGCTATATTGTGCCTACCAATTAACAAACACGCTATATGTAGTACTCAGTGATTTTAACCGTCACTATGGGTAGTGGTAGCTTTTTGTCCAAAAAAACCAGCTAGCACAACCCTACATAATAGCGTTATAAAGAATGTCTGCCGCCCACTCGGCGCGCAGCATCACAATAAGCAATCAAAATAGAGGCCAGCATGACACATATTGACAAAATCCAAGTAACCAAACGTGATGGACGTTTAGAGCCTATTGATTTAGACAAAATTCACAAGGTAATAGCGTGGGCAGCTCACGGCTTGGACAACGTGTCTGTGTCTCAAGTTGAGCTAAAGTCGCACATCCAGTTTTATGAAGGTATCAAGACTCGTGACATTCACGAAACCATCATCAAGTCTGCCGCCGACCTAATCTCTGAAACCACGCCTGACTATCAATATCTGGCTGCGCGTTTGGCTATCTTCCATCTACGTAAGATTGCTTATAACAAATTTACCCCGCCGCATCTATATGATCATGTCAAAACTTTGACTGATGCTGGCAAATACGATCAGCACATCCTAGCGGACTATAGCCGTGCTGAATTTGATGAGTTAGAAGAATATCTTGATCACTGGCGCGATATGAACCTTGCTTATGCTGCTGTTGAGCAAATGGCTGGCAAATACTTGGTTCAAGATCGCGTGAGCAAGACTGTCTATGAAAGCCCGCAGTTCTTGTATATGCTCGTCGGTATGTGTCTGTTTAGCCAATACGACAAGTCAGATCGTCTTGATTTCGTCAAACGCTTCTATGATGCAACCTCAGAGTTCAAAATCTCACTACCGACGCCGATCATGTCAGGCGTACGTACCCCATCGCGCCAGTTTAGCTCGTGCGTATTGATCGAATGTGGTGATAGCCTAGACTCTATCAACGCAACCACTAGCGCTATCGTACGCTACGTATCACAGCGTGCTGGTATCGGCATCAATGCTGGTCGTATCCGTGCCCTTGGTAGCCCTATCCGTGGCGGTGAAGCACAGCATACTGGCTGTATCCCATTCTACAAACTGTTCCAAACTGCGGTTAAATGCTGCTCACAAGGTGGCGTACGTGGCGGTGCTGCGACCCTGTTCTACCCATTATGGCATTTAGAAGTTGAGTCATTACTGGTACTGAAAAACAACCGCGGCGTCGAAGACAACCGTGTCCGTCATATGGACTACGGCGTACAGTTAAACAAAACGATGTACACGCGCCTAATCAAAGGCCAAGACATCTCGCTATTCTCACCAGGTGACACGCCAGGCTTGTATGATGCGTTCTTTGAAGATCAAGACAAGTTCGAAGAGCTATACACCAAGTACGAAAATGATCCTAACGTACGTAGCCGTCAGATCCCAGCTGCTGATTTGTTCAGCCTGATGATGCAAGAGCGCGCCAGTACGGGTCGTATCTATATCCAAAACGTCGATCATTGCAACACCCATAGCCCATTTGACGCGACGGTTGCCCCGATTCGCCAGTCAAACCTATGTATGGAAATCGCGCTACCGACCAAGCCACTAGATAACATCAATGATGAAGAAGGCGAAATCGCCCTTTGTACGCTATCAGCGGTCAACTTGGGTAAAGTCGAAAACGTCAGCGACATCGAAGAGCCAGCTGAGCTAATCGTTCGTGCGCTTGATGCCCTGCTCGACTACCAAGACTATCCAGTAAAAGCAGCACAAAACGGCAGCATGCGTCGCCGTACACTCGGTGTGGGCGTAATCAATTATGCTTACTACTTAGCTAAGAATGGCGCACGCTACTCTGACGACAGCGCGCTTGGTCTAACCCATCAGACGTTTGAAGCGTTGCAGTTCTATCTCTTGAAAGCGTCGAACAAATTGGCAAAAGAGCAAGGCGCGTGCCCTGCGTTCAATGAGACCACGTACTCACAAGGTATCTTGCCGATTGATACGTACAAAGCTGACTTGGATAAAATCTGCCAAGAGCCGCTACATCTCGATTGGGAAACGCTACGTGGCGAGATCACGGAACACGGTCTACGCAACTCTACCCTAACCGCCTTGATGCCGTCTGAGACCTCTAGTCAGATCGCCAACGCGACCAACGGTATCGAGCCACCACGCGGTCTGGTCTCTATCAAAGCGTCAAAAGATGGCATCCTAAAGCAAGTCGTACCTGAGATTGATAAGCTAAAAGATCAGTACGAGCTACTATGGCAAATGCCAAACAATGACGGTTACCTAAAGCTGGTCGCTATCATGCAGAAGTTCGTCGATCAAAGTATCTCTGCCAACACCAACTACGATCCTGTTCGTTATGCTGGCGGCCGTGTACCGATGAAGATATTGCTAAAAGACTTGCTAAACGCTTATAAAATGGGTGTGAAGACGTTGTACTACCATAACACTCGTGATGGTGCGAACGATGCCCAAGCGGATATGGAAGATGATTGTGCTGGCGGTGCATGTAAGATTTAAGGTTCGACTATCCAGCTCTCTCATTCAATTAAGAGAGCTGGATAGATATTTTTATTTAGCAAAAGGAGGTAAAACAGCAATATAAATAGCAGAAAACTCCTAAAACTAACCAATAGAGAGGTAAATTAATTATGGCTAAGAATACAGGCCGTAGTACTCGCAAAGGTTCGGTAACAGCTCGAACTCAAATGAAGCATCCTAGTAACCCTAAGCATTCGCTTAAGAGAGACGCTACTACAGGTCAATTTATGAGTGGTATGAAAGGTAGTTATAAAGGAGTCGCACAGGAGGTAGATAGTAGAAGATAAAAATGGCATTGATGATACATCACCAATGCCATCGGAGATACTAAATATTGACGTATTTAATATCAGGAAGTTGAGACTATCGACATCCACAAGTGGTATGACAGTAGAATAACCTCTAGAGAGACGTCATTCTAATTTAAACCATACCACTTGTCCAAGAAAATCGATGAAATCATAGTCATCTTTTAAAGAATCTTAGATGAGAGGTAATATAATATGAAAGCATATCGTGACTTAAACAACGATTCAGGTATAAGTTCTTATGAAGTCAGTGATGACTCAATCACTGTGCGTTTTAAGACAGGTTCAGTATACCTATATACCTATTTATCAACTGGAGCTGTTCAAATAGAAGAGATGAAAAGACTCGCGGAATCTGGAGACGGTTTAAATAGTTATATTAGTAAAAATATCAGGAAAAATTATGCTAAAAAACTGGTCTAGATAGCTTAAGTTGTTGTAAGTTTAGGTTAGGTGTCGTTCTTCGACACTTAGCTTTTTTATATGATTTTAGATGTAAATCTAGATATTTGGTTGATTGAGGATTAAGTTATGAAGTCTTTATAGAGTCGTAGCTATTAAGCCAACTTCTTTTCTATGTTTAAGCTTTAGCTACCTAACTAATAATTTCTTAAGTAGATAAGTGATGGATATTTTAATAAATAAACTACTCGAATACGGTACTGTAGGCATACTAATTATTGGACTGGTAGTCCTAATACCATTATTACCAAAGTACCTAGATGCACTTGACTATATAAGAAAAACAAAAGAAAAAGCGATTATTGATGCTATAAAAGATAATAATTTAAGTGCATCTAGTCAGAAAATACTGAATCAAAAAAGAGAGACAGACCTCTATTTTAGAAACCTTGGTATCCGAGCTGACTATTATTTGATAAAAAATCTAAATAATTTGATCGAGCACTCTCAAGGTGCAATCACTACACGTACAATAAAATCAGCTATTATTCACTTATCTAGTAATAAAGATGGACTCGTAATAAAAATAGAGAGACTTGATATTTGGATTAAACGTATATTCGGATTGTTCTTTTGGTTATTCATTTTCATCACTATTATTATGATATTTTTTATAGTTTATACGATAGAAGGCATTTTTCTAAATCCTACGATAGAGAACATTATAGTATTTACTAAGTATCTTATATACTTTTTAGCAGGAGCAGTAGGCGCTGTAGCCTTTTTAAAAGGTCGTATAGAAGTAGAATCTGCAGAAAAAATTATTGACTATTTGAACAATAATACAGATATCAAAGCTACTATTAGGGATTCTAGATAAAACACATATTAAAAGATATTTGCAATAAACTAATAAACCATCCTTTAACAAGGCTTTTTAGCCCCGACTGTACGACTGTAGTAGTATCCTGCTAACGATGATGGCAATTAAGCAGATACAAGCGGTAGGCGGGATTGGCTACTGTTATAATTAAAACACAGACAGAATAAAACGACGGAGGTCATGTGCAATATACCGCAATCATCAAAGACGGTGGTTTGTTTATCCCAAACGTATTTTCAGACCTAAACGATGGTGGCTCGCATATCGTACAAGTCGAGGTTGATATTGCAGAGGTGCGTCAGCAGTTAGGTGTGGATGAAGCACCAAAGATAACTGTCGCCAAAAAAAGCGTGGCAAAAGCAGCCAAAAAACCAGTATCGAGAGCGGCTAAAAAAGACGTAAAAACAGCAGAAGAGTCTGATGTAAGTACCCTACGCAAAAGCGCACTTGATGAATTAGAAGCACTCGATGATAGTGAGCTGAGCGAAATATTCAAAGCCTATATGAACGATGGGCAAGAGTCGTCACAGATATCACTAGAGAACCTCTAAGCTAAAACGCTATAATCCAAAAATGTGTCATAACCTCAAATCAAAACCAGTCACACCCCTATAAATTAATAACCGTATCAATTATAAAGGCAGTCCCATGACTTACTCGATTTTTTCTCAAACGCCAAACAATGCGCTAAAAGAGCCGATGTTCTTTGGTCAGCCCGTCAACGTGGCGCGCTATGACCAACAAAAGCACCCTATCTTTGAGCAATTGATTGAAAAGCAGCTATCGTTCTTTTGGCGTCCAGAAGAAGTCGATGTATCACGCGATCGTATCGACTTTAGCAACCTGTCCTCGCATGAGCAGCACATATTTTTGAGCAACCTCAAGTACCAGACCCTACTCGACTCTATCCAAGGTCGTAGTCCAAACGTGGTACTACTGCCACTAGTGTCTATCCCTGAGCTTGAGACGTGGATTGAGACATGGTCGTTCTCTGAGACTATTCACTCACGCAGCTATACGCATATCATTCGTAATATCGTCAATGACCCAAATATTATCTTTGATGACATTATGCAAAACGAGCACATCTTAGGCCGTGCCTCTGACATCGCTCAGTATTATGATGAGCTGTACCGCAACTCACAGCTATATAGCCTGTATGGGCCAGGTACGCACAACATCAATGGCGAGCCAGTCACGGTTGATTTGAGATCACTGAAAAAGCAAATGTACCTATGCATCATGGCGGTCAACGTCCTAGAAGCCATTCGTTTCTATGTGTCGTTTGCCTGCTCGTTTGCCTTTGCTGAGCGTAAATTAATGGAAGGTAATGCGAAGATTATCAAGCTAATCGCTCGTGACGAAGCGCTGCATTTGACTGGTACTCAGCACATGCTGAACCTTATGCGTAACGGTCGTGACGATCCTGAGATGGTTGAGATTGCCGCAGAGTGTTATGAAGAAAGTATTGAAATCTTCCGCAAGGCTGCCGAGCAAGAAAAAGAATGGGCAGGCTACCTGTTCAAAGATGGCTCGATGATTGGTTTAAACAAAGATATCCTTTGCCAATATATCGAATACATCACTAACTTGCGTATGGAAACGGTCGGCTTGCCAGCGGCGTTCCCGAACTCAAAATCAAACCCAATCCCGTGGATCAACACGTGGTTGTCGTCTGACAATGTGCAAGTAGCACCGCAAGAGACTGAGATTAGCTCGTACTTGGTCGGTCAGATTGACTCTGATTTATCAGACAGTGATTTTGATGACTTTGAATTGTAAAAGCTTTGAGCTGTAAAAGTCTGAACTATAAGAGCTTTGAGCTAGAAAGACTTTGAACGATAAAGGCTTGAGCGGTAGAAATTTGAAGCTATAAAATTTCTACCGCTGTAATCGTCTTATGGGTTAATAGTAGGGATAGCAGTAGCACAGACATATCCCAATAGGATTCACGATGACTTGGGTAATGACCAGTAAAAAGCAGTTCTATCTACATGATGACGAGAGTCTGCTAGATGGACTGCTACGCACCGGACACGAGGTAAACTATCAATGCCGCGAAGGCTATTGTGGTAGTTGCCGAGTCAAACGTATTGCCAGTTCGCATACAGTTGATTATCCATTTGACCCACTGGCGATGATTGAAGAAGATGAAATCCTGCCCTGCTGTTGCCGTGTGCAAGGCGTCATTTATATCAATCATGACCCTATTGAGAAGTTATAGCAGAGTTAGGTATAGATAAAGCTAGCCTTTACTTCTAGTTTCAGAAAAACTAGCCCCAACAAAAAGCGCGCTCCTTTAGATAAGGAGCGCGCTTTTTTATGTTATTAGCTAAATAAAAGTGCTGACTCATATATACATTATGAGTCAGCACATAGTGGTAAGAAGAACCTACAACTTACTGCGACGCGGCATCTTGTTCAAACAGTTTCATCAGCTCTTCGCGCATACGATCACGCTCTGCCTTTGACATCATTGGCGTTTCTTCGTCACCTTGAATGTTTGGCTGCTCCATTCCACCCATGCTCTCATTTTGTAGTACGACAGGACGCTCAAGTGGCTCTTGTGCTGGACGCTCTTCTAGCGTGATTTTCACTTGGGCATTTTTACCTTGGCGTAGTATCTGCGCATCCAGCTCAGTATTTGGTGGCTTACGAGCAACATACTGGATCAAGGTATTGGCATCTGTCATCTCGACATCATCGATGGTTAGGACGATATCACCGACGCGTAGACCGCTTTTTGCCGCTGGGCTATTATCAATGACGTTTAGCACTTCTACGCCTGTTGATGTCTCTAACTGCGTTGGGTCACGTAGCTGTGACTGAATCTCGATACCTAACCAGCCACGACTGACACGGCCGTCTTTGATCAAGGCATTCATCACTTGCTCAACCAGTGCTGTTGGAATGGCAAAGCCAATGCCCATCGAGCCACCAGAGCGCGAGAATATGACGGTGTTGATACCGACTAGCTCGCCATGAGCATCGACCAGTGCGCCGCCTGAGTTACCCGGATTGATCGCTGCATCGGTTTGGATAAAGTCTTCAAACTTATTGACGCCCAATCCAGTACGACCAGTCGCTGAGATAATTCCCTGCGTCACTGTCTGACCCACACCGAATGGATTACCAATGGCTAAGGCCAAATCACCCACACGAATCGGATCTTCGCGGAAGCCAAGTGGCGTCAGCCCTGTCATATCGACCTTGATCACAGCTAGGTCACTATCAGGATCTGTACCAATGATTCTGGCACGGCTCTTACGACCATCATTGAACGCGACTGTGATTTCATCGGCCTTTTCGATCACATGAGCATTGGTCACGATATAGCCATCTTCTGATACGATTACACCAGAGCCTAAATTGGTATTACCCTGCTCTTGTGATGGGCCACCATGATATTCAAAAAACCGGCGCAGTACGGGGTCATCCATATAAGGATGCTCGGTCATCGTTTGCGTCGTATAGATATTGACCACCGACTGCGATGCACGCGCCACTGCATTATGATAAGAAGAGATAGGCGCTGGCGTGTCCGACACTGGTTCTGCTGCTTGCTGCTCCGCAGGCGGGGTTCTCGGCGGCTCCCATGTGGCCTCCGACGTCGATTTCATACTCGTGAACAACCAGATAAACGCTGCCAGTACTAGCAGCAATAAGACCCAAGGTAACCACTTTAATAAAGACGCCTTGTTATTGGTGTTCCGGGATGACGACATATAAAACCTCTATAAATTTATTGCAAACAGACAGTGAAAAACGATGTGAGATAATGGCGACTGCTTAGCCAATCTTGACCCATTCATAAGACGGTCAAATGCTATACAGCTAGGCAGACTCACGTGTATAAATTATAACCGCAATACCAGTAAATAGTAACGTATCGTGTACCATTTCAGTTATCCAGCTTGTCTGCTTGCTTACAACGGCATGTTAAAATAGCTTTTACGATACTCGACACTTCAGCATTTCGAGAATTGAACATAAAGATAGAAGCTCAAAACCAAATATTCTCAAACATGATAGATAATACATAATTTTTGCTTAGTGAATCTATAGCACCTTACGACCTACATTTTATTGATGACAGGAAAATATAATGACTGCAAATCATACGACAGCTGAATCCAATACTCAAAGCATCAGCGCTCAGGCGTTGACATGGTTCTGTGACGACTACTTATCTACCAGTGCGTTTAAAGACTATGCACCAAATGGTCTACAAGTCGATGGTGGACGTCCTATTCAACGTATCGTCACTGGTGTCACGGCTTGTGAAGCCTTGATAGATGCTGCGATCGCTGACAATGCCGATGCGATTATGGTGCATCATGGATACTTCTGGAAAGGTGAACCTGCTACGCTCACTGGTATGAAGGGTCGACGCGTGCGCAAGCTGATGCAACACGGTATTTCTATGATTGGCTATCATCTACCGCTTGACGCGCACCCAATCTCTGGCAATAACGCAACGCTTGCTGACATACTCGGTATGACGATTACTGGTGCACTCTATCCTACCGAATCCCATCCTGTAGGCAATATCGCTACTTGTACACCGCAAACTACTGACGAGCTCATTGCAACCATTACTCAAGCTTTAGGTCGCGCGCCATTACATATTTCAGCTGAATATCATGCAGACGCTTCTGCTCAGACAAATGGTAGGCTGATCGAACGTGTGGGTATATGTACGGGCGGTGCGCAGGATATGATTGAACAAGCGGCTAGCATGGGCTGTGATGCGTTTATCTCAGGAGAGATATCTGAGCGTACCACGCATAGCGCGCGTGAGCTTGGGATTGACTATTTTGCTTGTGGTCATCATGCGACGGAGCGTGGCGGCATTCAGGCGTTAGGAGAGATAGTCGCTCAAAAATTTGGTCTGCCAGTTACCTTTATCGATATCGAAAACCCAGCATAAACTAGCCAATTAAAATATTATTTTAAACGGCTGTCATTGATAGAGAAAAACTTGTAAAGAAAACGATAGTTCAAAAGCCAAACTAGACTTGTTAACAGCTATAGTCAAACTATAAGCATAAAGTCTAGTTTGACTACTATTTAAACTTTGTTATTCTATTTTTGATTATTATGTACCAAATATCTGGAAAATTAACCGTTTATATCTCAATTGTTAAGTTTTATCGCTTTTTTCTTAACTCCACTTGAATAATGCAATTAGTAACCGCATATTACTACCCGTAAGAAAGAACGTTTTGTCATGAAACTTCCCATTATTACAGCTTCCGGTTATGGCGCTAAAATAATGCTAGTAGCTGTTTAAAACTTTATCATGCTATATCAGCGATAAGATTTTAAACCGCTACCCATTGAAATACTATGTTTGCACTATGTATGTTAGCAGCATGGTATTTTTTTATTTTTGGTGTCGCGATGACGGTATGACATAGTTAGTTTGATAGACAGCTATAAACTATCAATTCTGGTTATTTTGCTTACCCTCATTGCTGGACAAACAACTTTGGTAGCCAGCTATCCTATTACTAGTAACTTAATATTAGTGAGTCAAAGTATAGCCAGCCATCAAAGTTAGCATAGTTAAAACAGATGACTGTATTTGCCTCATTGGCAAAACCTTACATCAATGTTTCAAGCTATGTCTTTGTCTCAATAACTTAATCATGACCTTACCTATGTTTGATATATAGTTGTTTGGCCACTAGCCATATTTAGTTATCGATGAAGGAATCATCTGAATTATATCCTTCGCGTCGTTGTGCGTTCAGTATTTTAAACCAGTACTTATAAACACTGTTTAGAACGCTTTTATGACATATCGATAGCTGGCTGACGACAAACTATCCCACTAACTCTTAGAGAGAGTACGCTAGTGGCGCTATAGTCAAACAAGATAGAGCAGCATTTATCCTATTAAAAATGCCACTCTATTTAAGATACGATATCGATATATGTCAATATTATGCACATATATTTATACGTGTTTTTGCGGTAAGAAGGATGGCTAAAATCAGGAGACATCCATGCAGCGTATTACTTATCGTGTAAAAGTATCTGCGCAAGGGGCCAAACGCCGTATTTCTTATTTACTGCGTCCATCTAAACGCCTACTAAACACCAAAAGTAACATCGTTTCATCCGTTACCCCTATTGCGTCTAATCGTTTTGCCAGAACCAAAAAGCTGGCACAAATCTCTAGCATCGCTCTACTCTCGTTGCCCGCTGAGAGTTTGACGACTATGAACACATCGGTACCAGCCTATGACAATGTCATGCTGGAAAACACCTTGACCATTGCTGCAGTACCAGGCGATAGCACTTATTTTGCTACCGATGGCTTCCAACATGGTTTTGGTTTTGATCTGGTGCGCACTTACGCTGACGAGCTCGGGGTCGATATCAATCTAAAAGCCTACGCCAGTGAAGAAGCCGCGCTAAAAGCACTAAGAACCGGCAACGCTGACATGGCATTGACTACGGCTAGCACTAAGCTAAAAAGCCAGCTAAATTTATCGTCAATCAATGTCAGCTGTGGTTACGATTCTAGTCTGACTAAGAACGGTCTACATCCTAAGGTAAGTTGGACGTTTAGCTCATCCAATGACCCACTATCAAGAAAGGCCAGTTACTTTTTGTGCGATAGCATCAAGCTACAAAACACACAAAAACTTGCTGCGTTCTACAATCAAAACTTGCTTAAAGATGCCTATAGTCAGGATCATTTCCAAAGAACGTTAACGGAAAAATTACCGGACTATCAGTCTTCGTTTGAAGAGCAAGCACGCAATTACAATCACGATTGGGAACTACTGGTCGCGATGGGTTATCAAGAGTCACACCTTGATGCCAACGCTGTCTCGCCGACTGGCGTACGCGGGTTAATGATGCTGACCAACAACACTGCAAAAGCGATGGGCGTCTCAGACCGCGTTGATCCTTACCAAAGCATTGGTGGCGGTGCGCGCTATCTAGAGCAAGTAAAAGCAGACTTCTCTGACGTGCCAAAAACTGACCGTATCTGGTTTGCCCTCGCAGGTTATAACATGGGTCCCAATGCGGTAAAAAGAATCCAACGCGAACTACGATCTCAAGGTATCGATGATAAGAGTTGGGCGAACGTTTATGCTTATTTAGCAGATAATAGAGTGTCGAATAGCCGCTATGGTCAAGCCATGCATTATGTCAGTAATATCAGAAGCTATCTTGAGACTATTAAAACTCAGACTGTCTAATTTATAGCTATTACTAGGCGGTTTGCAAGTTTATTTCTAACAGTAAGTCGTTTTTATTAAATAAAAAAAGCTGCTCTTTATAAGAGCAGCTTTTTTGTGCGTTACGATTCATAGTTAATATTAATGACGCCTTATATAAAAGGCATCCATTAATATCTTACTCATTAGCGATTAGGTACAGTCAGACGCTGACCACGCTGCAACATCGTATCAGCGGCGATATTGTTCATATCAGCCAGCTCTTGTGTTGAGACACCATATTTACGTGCTAAACCAATCAAGCTATCGCCCGAGCCAACCGTGTAGCTTACTGTCGCTTTTGGTACTTTAAGCGTTTGGCCGCGTTGTAGTTGTGCATTGGTCGCTAGATCATTGGTCGCTGCCAAGTCCTCTACTGAGATGCCAAACTGACGTGCTAGAGCAATTAGGCCATCGCCAGATTTAACTTTGTAGCTTTCAGTATTACCTAATTTCGTACCACTACTTGCTGAGCTACTACTGCTGCTACTAGCAGAGCTGCTGCTTTGGCTGCTACTAGATGCACTTGCCACACTGCCTCTAGCAGGGATGGTAATAGTACGGCCCAATATCAGATTCGAGTTGGTATTCAAGTTATTCGCTGATGCCAAATCACTTAAGCCAATATTGTAACGTTTAGCGACACCCGTTAGCGTATCACCTGATTTTACTTTGTAGCTGACCGCTTTGTCATTCAGCTGACGGTCAACCAACTCTTTAGTAGCAGGAACTTTAATCGTTTGACCACGTTGCAAGCGAGCCTTTGCATCAAAATTGCTATTTACTGCAGCCAGCTCCGTTGCACTCACTCCGATGCTGTTCGCAATACCAATCAGCGTATCACCTGATTTTACTTTGTAATTGGTGGTCGCGACCGAGCTTGAGCTGTTACTACTACTAGCACTTGTCGTACTTGTAGCATCGAAATCAACACTGGCTGGCACTTTAAGCGTCTGACCAACATATAGCGAACTTGTGCTGTTGATACCGTTGAGACTGGCTAAAGTATCTGTCGGCACGTTGAATTGACGTGCCAATGCAATTAAGCCGTCCCCTGCTTTTACTTTATAGTTTTTGGTCGCAGTGCTTGATTTACTCGGCTTGGTAGAAGGCGCTGCAGGTGTCATCGCAGGTGCAGTCACTTTACCCGGTATGAGCCATAATTTTTGACCTCTAAGCAGATCAGCACGGCTGCTCAGGTTGTTATAACTGGCTAGCTGGGTAACTGATAAGCCAAAACGATTGGCCGTACCGATAAGCGTATCACCACCTTGTACAACATAACTGTCAGGCTGACTAGCGGCGGCGTTATTAGCAGTACTTAATGGCTCGATAGTCTTGGCATTATATAGATACAACGTGCTGCCAGAGAGCAGATTGGCACTGGCATCTATCTGGTTCCATTCTGCGATATCACGCCAGCTAACCCCTGCTCGACTCGCAATGTTCGAAAGCGTATCGCCACGTTTTACCGTATAAGTGGTACGTGCGCCCTGTGGTTTTGGCTTACTTACCGAGGTTTTGGCAAAGCTAAGTTTTTTCTCTGCACCACTCGCTTCTAAGATAGACTGCTGTGTTTGTACGGCTGATAGATTGATGTTGCCGTCAGCATTGATGACATTGGTCTCAGAAGTATTTCTACGGATTTGATTGGCGATGAAATCACGCTCTTCTTTGCTAAGCGGTGGCTCTTGGACAATCGTATTGTTCTGAGTAATCTGAGCTGAGGTAGTCGGTAGACTGTTACTGCTCTTAAGCTCAGCATTGATTTTGTTAGTCTCTGCTGTGGTCAGTGGTGGCTCAGTACGAGCTGAAGAATTGCCACTGTATACCGAGCTGCTAGTTGGCGTCGCAGATGGTGAGATGTAGCTGGTAGTCTGCTGAGGTACACTTGCGTTAGCGGCATAATCAGCCAATGCACTACCAGTAGACGGTAGTGATGAGGCAGTATAGGGTTTGTTATTATAGCTTGGCGTAGTCGCTGTCGTGCTTGAGCTACCTGCGTTGTTTGAGGCGAGTACATTGCCTGTACCGTTACCTCTGAGCCCACTTAATTTGGCATCAGCATTGAGGCTGACGTCGTTAGGAATGATGACACGCTGTGGACCTGAAGAATCAACGCGGCCTGATGTCAGTGCAGTGTTTAGACGCTCTAGCTCATCATAGCTGACTCCAGTTAACTGCGATACTTCTGCCAAGCTCACACCATAGTTAACAGGTACGCTGCGAAAATGCTGACGGTTAGCGATAGCGGGTAAATACACACCATACTGCTCAGGCTTAGCGACGATTTCGGCTACAGCTAAGAAACGCGGAACATAGTTCATCGTTTCAGTCGGTAATTGAAGTGACCAGTAATCTGTTGGCAGTCCGCGCGCTGCGTTGGCATCAATTGCTTTTTGTACACGGCCAGGTCCAGCGTTATAAGCAGCCAATGCTAGCTCCCAACTACCAAACTGGTTGTGCAGTGCTGTCAAAAAGTCATAGGCAGCACGTGTCGATTCGATCACATCGCGACGACCATCATAAGTGCTGCTTTGGTTCAAGCCATAGATACGGCCTGTACTTGGAATAAACTGCCATAAGCCCGCAGCTGCCGCACTACTCGTACCACTTGGATCGTAAGAGCTTTCGATAACTGGTAACAAGGCAAGCTCTGTTGGAATATTGCGACGCTCTGCCTCTCGTACCGTATGATAGATATAACGACTGGCACGTGCAGTTAGGCGATTGAGATAATCCTGTCTACTGGTAAACCAGCTTTTTTGACCTTCAATGCGCTGATTATAGATTGGCTTACCACCATTCATGCGATAGCCTGCGCGTAGACGATTCCACAAATCACCATATTGCTGAATAGCAAGCTGGTTACCTTCTACCATGGTCATGTCAGTAGCTTCTAACAAGTCAGCCAACTCATCCAAACTCTCTGCATCCAAAAACGCAGTTGAGTAGTCTGCACTACCTGTATTAGCCCCTTGACTGGCAGGACTTTTGGTAATGACAGATGAGCTATTGGTCGCACCTTTGTTTTTTACCGCTGATGTATTGCTACACGCACTAATCAGTAAAGTGGATACCGCAAGCGTCAATGGCAACGCAATAAATGAGCGAGAGTGTGATAGCACAGTAGACATGATATTGGAGGTTTCCTAACGACAGAAATTAATAAGATAAAGTTGATAGATAGTATAGTATGCAATGTAAAGCAAAGACTAGCCTAATATAAAAGATAATAATAGACGCTCAAGTAGCCTATAAAACTAAGTAATGACTATTATTAGCCAACTAAGACTTTTTATAGATTGAAATCGCAGCTAGCTCAATCAGCTATTGCTTATATGGCCTATTGTATTTTGAATCTTGCTTGGTCAATAGCGACTTAATTAATAGCCACCTGAGACACGGCACGTAAGAGCACTGCATTACCAGTAGACAAGGTCAAGGTCACACGAGATGTGGTAACAAATGATACTTGCTGACCATTTTTTACCCAGCTCTCATTGGTCGTCACGTTGGCTTTGGCTTGTGAACCAGTAATTACCACATTGTCTACCGAAATATCATAGCGATAATTAGACGTATCATTCCAGCTGTTTTGAAGCAACTTTAAGTACGCATCTTTGTCTAAACTGGTAGACTTTCCCTTTCTAGATAAAGAAATAAGCGCGTCGTCCGATACTAGGCGCGATACCTGATTGATACTTTGGCTATTCGCTGATGCTTTCATTGCGGCGGCATAGTTCTGTACCAAATCTTCGGTCATAGTTGCCGCTTGTGCATTGATACTGATGGTGCTGGCTACTGCTACGATTGCAGTGATGCTGGTGCTTTTCACCAATAGAGCTAATAGCCTATTTCCCAATAATTTTTTCATGATAATCCTTAGCGATATTTTTTTCGTTAGTGTCATATAGTGACGATTAACGCTCTTTTATCATTTATTTTGGCAGTGTGTCTGTATAGATATATCTATATAAGTATACTCATATCATATGCCGAGCCTATCATCGAATTCTCACAGCCATGTGACACCCTGTGTAATTATTGCGAATAAAAACACAGGCTATCAAATCAAATACTCTTAACATTTTATGCTGCAGATTCTAGCTCAAACGGTCAGATGCTTTGTAGCTCTAGCTTGATAGTCAGCCCATAATGAGCTGACCATTGTTAAACCACAATCTTTAGAACCGACAATACTTATGTTTAAGCTATCAACGTTATAGTTTGGCTTCATGAAGGCATAGTTAAGGCTTCGTTAAGACTTAGGTTCGTTGTTACTGTCTTCATATTGCTCATCATCGCTGAGCTTCATGCCCAAACGCTCTACCCGTCTATCCATCATCTGACGAGCCAAGGCCTGCATGTCTTCGACGCGGTCTATCTCATCAACAATCTCAAGACCTAACAATGTCTCAAACACATCTTCTAACGTGACCAAGCCTTTAACTTCACCATATTCACCGACTGTAATCGCAATATGAATACGGTTTTTTAGCATCAACTCTAACAAGTCAAACAGCTTCATCTTAGAGAAGACAAAAGTGATGTCGCGCTGAAATTGCGTCAACGGCTTGTGCATAGCATGGTTAACTTTAGCCAGTAGCATGTCGGTTTTTAGGACAAAACCTGTAATGTTATCCAAATCACCATCATAGATTGGCAAGCGAGAAAACGTCAGCTTTGGACGATCAACCAATAGCTCAGCGACGGTTTTATTCTCTTCGAATGCAAGCATCACCGAGCGCGGGGTCATGATGTCTTCGACTTTAATCGCGCCAAACGCGAGCAAGTTACGAATGATACGCGACTCTAGTGGGTCAATTTGACCTGACTCTTCACCGATACTAGCAAGGGCAGCAAACTCACGGCGGCTAAAGGTTTGCGGCTCTTTACCACGTACCAATAGTTTTGTCAGACGCTCTGAGAACCAGATTAATGGGTATAGCAGCATGATGATGCCACGAACGAAATAAGCAACCAAACCACTTAGCTGACGCCAGTAAACTGTACCTAGTGTTTTTGGGATAATTTCAGACAAGAATAAGATAGCAAGCGTCATGAGGGCAGAAAACAGACCAAACCACGCACTACCAAAGACGATCGTAGCCTGTGCACCCGCACCGATAGAGCCAAGTGTATGGGCAACGGTATTTAACGTTAAAATAGCGGCTAGTGACTGGTCAATATTGTCCACTTTCAGGCTTTTAAGCATTTCTGCTTTTTTGGGACTGGTTTCTTGTACATCCGCAATAAACGATGGCGTCATGCTCAGCAAAACAGACTCTGCTAATGAACAGACAAAAGAAACGCCAATAGCGAGTAAGACAAAAAATATCAATAAAGAAACGCTAAGCGCAGTTGGTGCTGCCGCCTCGCTGGATGTTGATACAGCACCAGCTGCCCACACTGCCTGCGGTAGCATAAGAATTGCCAATGCAGATAGTGCTGAAAAAGAAGTATAACCAAATCGAGAACTAGTAGTCATTCTCGGGGGAGGTTCTGCAGATGCGTCTTTACGATGAGCGCGCGGACGACATAAACGAGGTACAAACATAAAAGTGGTGAACAAGTTAGGTAACCTAAAAAGAGTAAAAGGAAGATAATGTCATGAGCAATTTATATTGATTTTTAGATTATCTTTAACAAAGTAATAAAAGACATCTGTCTATCGTATAAATAGTTACTCAAAGCTGATTTAATCGCTATTTCAAAGCCATACTATGCTTCAATAAGCCGTAATATGGTTCAATATGTAGCATACTAAATCCAGGCAATCATTGCCATTTGATAGTAGCATTGATGATACCATTTCACAATAAGTCACCATTTTTAAGTTTTTGTTTTTTGATGACTTTTATTGCCCTACTATTAACGGTTGTATGACGACATCTTTACTAGCCAATTCATGACAGCTATTTAGCCTGAGGCTTTATATAGATTATCTGAATATAGTAAAAACATTGTTGTCCTACCCATTGGCTGATAGTATGCCTTACGCTAAGAAAAACACGCTCAGCCTATGATTAACAGTTACCAAGTCTGGGATTTTTTGTTACTATGCGTCTAATTTTATTATTGTCTATGACTTACTGAGAGATATTATGAGCTTATTTATTCAAGCTGCCCATGCTGCACCAGAGACTGCAGGTGCTGCAGGTCTATTCGGTCAGATTTTACTGCCTGTTGCGTTTTTTGCGATTTTTTACTTCTTGGTCATTCGCCCGCAGTCTAAGCGCACCAAAGAGCACCGTGCCATGGTTAACGCATTGACCGTTGGTAGTGAAATCATTTTCGCTGGTGGTTTAATGGGTCGTATCAAAGCAATCGAAGGCGATTATGCCGTTGTGAGCCTAAACAACAATACTGACGTGAAAGTACAACGTGCTTCTGTTATTTCAGTATTGCCTGCTGGCACGATCGAAAGCGTCTAATTAGAATGTTCACTATTTTTTATTAGTGAACATTTATTAGTGAACATTCGATAGTCGTCACATTAACGAATGTAATGACTAAAAAATGACCGTATATGATTTACGGTCATTTTTCGCTATTAACGCAGTAAGGTAAAATTGCTATATAAATTAGGCTTACTGTTTAGATGTCCTATCTTTATCCAAGTCAGCCATATGATTTTTGGTGACCAGATAAACAGACATCTGTATTATTTGCTTTACTGTTTTATGCGTTACTATCATCGCGGATGATCGCAATGGTGCATGATGACGGCTGCTGAACATAGCACTCGACCGTTGCTATCGCTAACTTCCCATCTGCTAACTTGTGGCCTACGTCGCCAGTCGTTTATCAACTTAAAGAAGTGATTATGCAATATCCCGCTTGGAAATACTTACTAATTACCGTCGTGCTACTCGTTGCCGGTCTATATGCTGCCCCCAACCTTTACCCTGACGAACCTGCTGTGCAGATTACGAGCGCAGCCGCAGGAACTCAGCTGTCTGAAGGCATCTTGACCGAGTCTCAAAGCTTACTCGAAGAGGCAGGTCTAGATAACCACGATGGTACGTTTGAGGGCAACAGCGCGCTAGTACGCCTCAACAACCCAGTCGATCAGCTAAAAGCGCAAGAAGTGCTACGTCAAAACTTGGGCGAAGATTATGTCGTTGCCCTTAACCTAGCACAAACTACCCCGCAGTGGCTACGTGATATCGGCGCAAGACCGATGAAGCTTGGTCTCGATTTGCGTGGTGGTGTACGCTTTGTACTCGAAGTCGATATGGACAAGGCGCTTGAACAGCGTTTGACCAGTGCCAGTCGTGATATGCGACGTGAGCTACGTGCTGAGCGAGTAGCAATCAAAGGTATCAAAACCGAAAATCGCGGCGTGGTATTGCATTTTGCTGATACTGATACTCGTAACCGTGCACAGAACGTATTACAAGGCTCGATGAGCAATACGTTTAACTTGCAGTCTTCTATTGATGATCAAGGTCCTGCATTGGTCTTATCGTATAACGATGCGACACTTGACGAAATCAATAGCTACGCGGTCAACCAGAACTTGACGACTCTACGTAATCGTATTGCTGAGCTGGGTGTGACTGAAGCTTTGGTACAGTCGCAAGGTGCTAGCCGTATCGTCGTTGAGCTACCTGGTGTACAAGATACTGCTGAAGCGAAACGTGTGCTTGGTCGTACTGCAAACCTTGAGTTCCGTATGGTAGCAGAAGATGCCGATACCTATACTGGTGGCATACCTCCAGCAGGCACAGAAGCATTCCCATTCGAAACTCTTGATGGTCCGCCTGTATTGTTAGATCGTCAAGCGATCGTCACTGGGGACAAAGTAACCAACGCGCAAACTGGCTTGGATGAAAGCGGTCTACCTGAAGTAAGTATTACCTTGGATAGTGCTGGCGGTAAGCTCATGCAGAACGCCACTCGTACAGCGGTTGGTCAACAGATGGCTGTATTGTTCATTGAAAACAAACAAAGAATCACTTACGAAGAAGATCCAGCAACTGGTGAGACGACTGAAGTACGCACACCTTATGCTGAAACCAAAGTCATCAACCGCGCCAACATTCAAGCGGTATTGGGTTCATCATTCCGTATTACTGGTCTAGACAGTAGTGCTGAAGCTGCCGAGCTTGCGCTATTGCTACGTTCAGGCGCACTTGCCGCACCGATGTACTTCGTAGAAGAGCGCACTATTGGTCCATCACTCGGTCAAGAAAACATTGATAAAGGATTGTTCTCTACGCAAGTCGGCTATCTATTAGTCTTCGCGTTTATGATTATCTTCTATCGTCTGTTTGGGGTGATTGCCAACGTTGCGCTAGCCGTTAATGTTATTATTATCATTGCGATTATGTCAATTTTGGGTTCATCACTTACCCTACCGGGTATCGCAGGTATCGTTTTGACCATTGGTATGGCGGTTGATGCCAACGTACTGATTTTTGAGCGAATACGAGAAGAGATTGCCAACGGTGTCCGGCCAAAATCAGCCATCGTGGCAGGTTTCGATCGCGCATTTAGCAGTATTTTTGATGCCAACATTACAACCTTATTGGTCGCGTTTATCCTATTTGCGATTGGTACTGGTCCGATTAAAGGCTTTGCGATTACGCTAGCTATTGGTATTGTCAGCTCGCTATTCACCGCAATTTTGGTGACACGTGCACTGGTACAAATTGCTTATGGTAAGCGTAAATCCATCAAAAGTCTGAGCATCGGTTAGGAGAATATTATGGCGATCGATAATAACAACCCTTTAGAACAGCAGAATAATCCTGATCGAAATGGCTCAAACGGTGACATGACCAATGCAAGTACGCGTCGCCGTAACAAACCGCGTCGTGATGGTAAAGGTAGCAATACTAAAACCAATAACCCTACTACCGCAAAGTCAGGAAAAAGCCCTAGTCGTCGCGGTGGTAAAGGTCAAAATGCCAAAGACAGTCAAGCACTGTCTACCGCTGTTGATTCTGACGTAATATCAGGTGACGCCGCTGATGATGCCGCAGCTGTCGCTGAAGGTGGCATCAAAGCGGTTGGTAACCAGCGTATCATTCCATTTATGAAGATAGAAAAGCCGATGGCACTACTATCTTTGTTTATGGTGATCGGTAGTATCATTGCTATCGCGGTAAACGGTCTGAACTTAGGTCTTGATTTTACTGGTGGTGTCTCTGCTGATGTGCGTTATGAGCAGCCTGTTGAGCAAGTTGCTGTTGTACAAGCACTGGCAGACAATGGTTTCGATGATGCGGTTGTACAGTATCTAGGTACTCGTGAAGAGCTACTCGTACGTCTACCGCCTCAGTCTGATAACGTCGATGGGCTAAGCGCAAATCTGACGCAAGCATTGGCATTACCTAGCAACACCGCTACGATTAGCAACGTAAATATCATCGGTAGCCAAGTTGGTAATGAGGTTTATCTAAACTCAGTCATGGCATTGGTATTGGCACTGGTATGTATGCTTGGCTATGTTGCCCTACGCTTCCAGTTCAAATTGTCTCTAGGTGCTGTACTGTCACTATTTCATGATGCCGTCGTAACCATCGGTGTATTTGCTCTATTCGGTTTCCCATTTGACTTAACAGTCTTGGCTGCGGTATTGGCATTGATTGGTTATTCATTGAACGATACCATCGTTGTCTATGACCGTATTCGTGAAAACTTCCGCCGTGTTCGCGGAATTACGCCAGAACAGACGATTGATTTGTCATTGACCGAGACGCTACGCCGTACGATTATGACCATCTCAACCGTTTTATTGGTCGTACTAGCTATGCTCTTCTTGGGCGGTGATGGACTATACTGGTTCTCAGTAGCTCTGTTTATTGGTTTGCTTGCGGGTACTTACTCATCGACTTATATTGCCAGCTCGATTCCGCTGCGCATGGGTCTATCGCGTGATGACTTTATCGTAAAAGTAAAACCAGAGTTTGAAGAAGAAATCGTTACTTTCAACGATCCAAAAATGTTTGAGCAAGACAACGTTTAGTAAGGTATATTAGATGGATTAATACGTTGAAATAGCGTGGTATCACACTCTATATAATTACTGATTATACAGCTACAACGTTTAAATAAGAGCACCTGACTCATGAATAATGAGTCTAGGTGCTTTTGTCTTTATAGCTATTTTGTCTCTTATATTAAATGTACTGCCTTACAATTTTATTATCATTTAACGAATACACCTCTTTATCGTTCACGTATAAACGAGTTACCCATGTCAGCTAATTCCGCAACTTCTCAAGCGATACCACCTATTGACACAAGCTATAAGCGTATTGTCGCGATTGCATTGCCTGTGCTACTCGCCAATTTGGCTATGCCATTGCAGAGCGTGATTGATACGGCCATTGTAGGCAATATGAATGACACGGCGAAACTTGCTGGTATGGGTTTAGCCATACAACTGCTGTCGCTATTGCTTGTTAGCTTTAACTTTTTGCAGTATGCATCATCTGGGCTTGCTGCGCAGGCATTGGGACAACTGGCGAATAATACTAGCAATACATCGGCCGTATCAGTGCCCACGCCTTTACTGTCTATCTTACAGCGTGCTTTGTTATTGGCATTTGTTATCGGAGGGATACTACTACTGGCGAAGCCATGGCTGATTGATTTTGGCTTACAAGCACTATCAGCCAATCCTGAGAGTGGACGCGCGGCGAAAACCTACTTAGATGTACGCTTTTGGGGCGTGATCGCGGAACTGATGAACTTTGCATTTATTGGTTGGTTTGCAGGGCAAGGTAAGACCCGTTATATGCTGTATCAACAGGGCTTTATTGCTGTACTTAATATCGTACTGACTCTGTTTTTTGTATTCGCAATGCAGATGGGATTAGCTGGTGTCGCACTGGGAACGACTATTGCATTTTGGTTTGGAATACTGATGGCATTATGGTTGAGCCGCCAATATCTAAAAATATCGTGGTCTGTATTATTCAAAGCGGATCGACAGTATTTCACGAAAGAAAAAATGCTTAGGCTATTTTCTTTAAATAAAGATATCTTTGTACGTACCCTTATTTTAACGCTAAGCTTTGCTTGGATTACTCGCCTATCTGCTCAAAGCGGTGACGTCATACTGGCCGCCAATGCTATTTTATTGCAAGTATTAAGTATATCCGCCTTCGCTCTGGACGGCGTCGCTGTCTCTGCTGAAACCCTGAGTGGACAAGCTTCAGGGCGACGTGATTGGCCACGTTTTCGTATTATTTTGAAGCGTACAGGCGTGGTTAGTTATGGCCTTGCTATCATGTTGAGCGCCATTTGGTGGCTTGCAATGCCTACGTATTTGGGATTGATGACCAATATTGATTCGGTATTTGCCCTCGCCTATGACTACCATTTATATGCCGTATTATTGCCTCTTGTCGGCGTTGGTGCCTATTGGTTGGATGGGATATTTTTCGGCTTGACGGCTGGTAGCGTGATCCGTAATGCGGCGCTGATACTGGCTGCCATTTTCTTCCCGTTAAGCTGGTTGCTCTATCATCAATGGGATATGACTGGTATTTGGCTTAGCGTGTGGTGTCTATTATTATTGAGACTAGTCATCCTAGGTGGGTTTTTGTACCGTGCTAATCAGACTGGCAGTTATGAGAAACTACAACCTGAAGCTTAGTTAGTTTTATATTATATTTGCTCTATCAATTTTCGATAGAACGTTTTTATTAAGCTCGTTTTTCACTTTTTAATTTTGCAGCACTACCGTTTGAATCAATAATTTTTATATCGATAGATTTATAAAAATATCATAAGAAAAATTTAGGATGTCATGTGAATACTCATTCAAATGAATTAAGCCATCAACATAAGAGTCACTACCACTGGGCTGAGGGCTTTAAAAAAAGCTTGCCAGTTGCTATGGGCTATTTGCCTGCCGGTATTGCCTTTGGTGTACTCGCACAGGTAGCAGGTATCCCGATATGGGCAACGATTATGCTCAGTATTGTTCTCTATGCTGGTGCAGCTCAATACGCTTGTCTACCAATGCTGAGCGCTGGTCTACCGATTGGTAATATCGCCACCAATATTGCCGCGATTAATCTACGTCATGTATTCTACGGTATGCCGTTATTACAGTATTTACCAAAAAATAAGCTGGCCAAGACGTATTGTCTGTTTGCTTTGACCGACGAGACTTTTTCGATCATGACTAGCTTACCAAATGAGTCACGACGAGCGCTGATACTTCCTATCAGCCTATTTAACCAAAGCTGGTGGGTACTGGCGAGTACGGTTGGCGTAATGATTGGTAGTACGCTCAGTGATTTGGTGCCAAATTTAGATTTTGCGTTGGTTTGTCTGTTTGCAATTCTCGCTTATGAGCAGTTTCAAAGTATCAAACGCTACTTCCCGATTGGTATTGCCGTCCTTGGCTTAATCATTGCTTCGCTATTTACCAGTGACTGGTTGCTACTAGTAGCCATCACTATCTGTATGTTTATGATCTTGGTACGTGGGTTTTGGATAGAGCGTCAAAAGACGGGAGACTCTTATGACCAGTAGTTATCTTATTTTTGCTACGCTTGCCATGGCAGCAGTGACCTTTATCACTCGTGCGCTACCCGCACTGATACCTAAAAAGCTGCTCGATACACCTTGGCTACATCGATTAAATGAGAGCTTACCGTTGTCCGTGATGGTGCTTCTAATTTTGACTAGCCTCTCCTATCAAGACATATCGACGACTGTTGCTTTCAGCGATACCGAATTACATCTATTAATGGCACAAGTCGGTGCACTTATTTTGGTATTGTTTATCTATCATATCAGCCGTCAGCTTTTGGTCAGTATGGTTGTCGGTATAGCAGCAATCAATGGTCTGTTTTGGCTATTTAGCAGTTTTCTAGGCTAAAAATTCCGCCCACTTATATAAACGTCAGTACCCTTAGCGATATTTTAAACATAAAAAAGCTAGATTCTATTTAGAATCTAGCTTTTTGTTATCTGAAAACAATGGCTTTAGTACGACTTAAAGCTCTTCTACGCCCATCATATCAACTGGGGTATCAGCCACTATTTGTACGCCTTTTTTACCAGTCTTGGCAGTATCGTTACGCTGCTCTTGCAGGTGATCAAGATACGCTTCATTGATCTGACCAGTGATGTAGCAGCCGTTAAATACCGCACAATCAAAACCTTCCACTCGGCTGTGTTTGGTGTCTTTTACTGCGTCAATCAAATCATCCAAATCTTGGAAAATCAAACGATCTGCGCCGATGATATCACGTACTTCTTCAACGCTATTGCCTGAGGCAATAAGCTCGCTACGTACGGGCATATCAATGCCGTATACGTTTGGAAATTTCACTGGTGGCGCAGCACTGGCAAAAAACACTTTATTAGCACCAGCATCTCGTGCCATTTGAATGATTTCATGACAGGTCGTACCACGAACGATAGAATCATCAACCAACAGCACGTTTTTGCCTTTGAACTCTAGCGGCACAGCACTTAGTTTCTGGCGAACTGATTTTTTGCGTTGCTGCTGACCTGGCATAATAAACGTACGACCGATGTAGCGGTTTTTCATAAACCCTTCACGGTACTTGACATTCATTTTTAGTGCCAGCTCCATCGCTGAAGTACGTGAGGTATCTGGAATTGGAATGACAACGTCGATATCATGATCTTCACCCCATTCAGCAAGGATTTTATCTGCCAGTTTTTCACCCATACGTAGGCGTGATTTATAAACTGAGATATTGTCCATAATCGAATCTGGACGAGCAAAGTAAACATATTCAAAGATACAAGGCGTGTATTCTTTTTGCTCTACGCACTGATGCGTATGTAGCTTATGGTTCAAATCAATGAAAATTGCTTCGCCTGGTTTTACATCACGAACGATAGTGAAGCCAGAACCTGTCAATGCAACTGATTCAGAGGCAACCATATACTCAGTGCCGCCATTCGGTGCCATACGCTTACCAAAGATAAGTGGACGGATACCGTTTGGATCACGGAATGCAAGTAAGCCATGACCAGTGATCAGAGCGACAACGCCATAAGCGCCTTCACAGCGTTTATAGACGGCTTTTACTGCTTCAAAGATATCATCAGCCGTTGGATGTGTTTTGCCTAGATTCTGCATCTCATGTGCCAGTACATTTAACAGTACTTCAGAATCTGAGTCAGTATTAAGGTGGCGGCGATCTTCGATGTACAAAGATTTGGCCAAACTCTCAGCATTGGTCAAGTTACCATTATGCGCAAGGGTAATACCATATGGTGAGTTGACATAAAATGGCTGCGCTTCAGCGCTGCTAGAAGTACCAGCTGTCGGGTAACGAACGTGACCGATACCAAACTTACCAACCAGTTTCATCATATGACGATTCATAAATACGTCACGTACCATGCCATTTTCTTTACGTAGATAGAGTCGCCCATCTTGCAAAGTGACAATACCTGCTGCATCTTGCCCGCGATGCTGTAGCATCGTCAAACCGTCATAAAGAATCTGATTGACTGGTTCGTGAGCTGCAACTCCAATGACTCCACACATAATAGCTATATCCTATTTTGACTCATACATTAGTACGACAATAACGGCAAACTTAACGACAGTATATTGCTAAAATCACTCACTGTCGCACGCCGCTAACCTGATGATATTGTAAGAAACTTAACGAGATTTTTCGATAATCTATGTTTGATTATCAATGACACGTGCAAACATTTAGAAGTATAAAAAGAAGTAAAATAATAGACAATTAGATAAAATAATAGGCAATTAAACAATTACGACTGATTGACCTGATCCCAAGCCATGCCTAACACATCTGATACCAACGCCTTGCCCATCGGTGCATATGGCATTAGCTCTGGCGCTAGTACTGAGGTTTGCCACTGCGGCATCTGTACTAGCAATGGCGCACTGACGCTCAGTACAACCAAGACCATCAATACGTTTTTGGCAGCACCCAATACGCCGCCCGCCATTTTGTCCAAGACGCCCAAACGTAAGGTTTTGAGCACGCCTGAGAATACAAACGCCATCAGATGCATGATTGCCAAGATCGCAATCACTACCAATAAAAAAGCCATTGCCATCTGTAGTACAGGATTTTGTACGATACCCGTCAATTGGGGCGACACTACTCCTGCCAGCCTAGTAGCAGCGATAAGGGCGATAAACCACCCTACCAAGCCTATCGCTGTTTTAATCAGTCCTACTTGAAAGCCGCGCCATAAGCCAATCAAGACAACAATAGCAATCACAATATCTAAACCACTCATGCTCTACGCCTTATTACCTTATTTAGTGGATTAACTTTCCATGGCATCGTAATAGCCACCGATTGCCTGAATGCAAGACTGCACCAGTCCAGGACCACGATAAATAAGCCCCGTATAGAGCTGTACCATGTCTGCGCCTGCTTCGATTTTTTTGACGGCTTTGGCACCACTATCGATACCACCCACGCCTATCAAAGCGACTTTACCATCTAACTGATCAGAGAATTGTTGCAAAATCTGGGTACTAATATGACTCACAGGACGACCAGATAAGCCGCCCATTTGGTCGCCATCACGCAAGTCTTCGACACCTATGCGGCTCAATGTTGTATTAGTAGCAATCAAACCATCAATCTCAAAATCTATTAATTGCTGCGAGATATAATCAACTTGTAATGGCTCTAAATCTGGAGCAACCTTAAGCACTAATGGGACATAAAAACCATATTCAGTAGCTAACTGACTGTGACGGTTTTTAATCGTATCCATCAGCTGAGTCAGCGCTTCACCACTTTGTAAATCACGTAAGTTTTTGGTATTTGGCGATGAGATGTTGACCGTAATGTATGAGGCATGCGGATACACACGCTCTAAACAATATACATAATCATCGGCGGCTTGCTCTACTGGTGTATCAGCATTTTTACCAATATTGATACCGATATTGCCTTTGTATTTACAGCGTTTAACATTCTCGATTAGATAATCAACGCCTTCATTGTTAAAGCCCATACGATTGATAATTGCGTCTGCTTGCTTGATTCTAAATAGTCTTGGCTTGTCGTTGCCTACTTGCGGTCTTGGCGTGACGGTTCCTACTTCTATAAAACCAAATCCTAACTCAGCCAGCGCGTCAATATAATCGCCGTTTTTATCCAAACCTGCTGCCAGACCAACTGGGTTAGAGAACTGCAAACCCATACAATCTGTTGGTTGCATTGACTGACCATACGCCAAGCCTAAAACACGCGCTTTATGCGCTTTATCCAATAAAGATAGCGTCATCTCATGGGCGTGTTCGGGATCCATATTAAATAAAAAAGGACGAAGTAAGGCATAAGACATAGTGATGGCAGACCCTGCTTGGAAGAAATAGTGAATAAAAAATGCGAATGAAATCGGGCGCAGCGATTATATCAGCTTAACAGAAATAAGAGCAAAGTTTCAGTCGCTAAATTTCTACATTTAAGCAGTAACCAATGCTGATGAGTCTCTGCTAAATAACGATAAGCTGCCGCTTTCTAAGCTAAAGACATAGCACAAAGGTACTATTAAACGTCTACGGTACTGGACGTCCATCAGTTAACGCAATCCAACCACGTATAATGCGATATAAATGCCAGATAAAGGTAAAGGTCATAATGAGCAAACCAAGACCAGCTAATAATATTGAGCCAATAGCGATATTGCCACTATCCGCCAATACGCTAACGCCAAAGCCGCCTAGTGCGAAGGTAATCAAAATAATGCCAATGACGAACCAAACGATACTGTACCAAAAGGTCTTGATTTGCCAATCGAAATGCGTGGCTAACCATGACCCATTAGCATCATGGCGCTTGGCATAATTCATGACAATCGGCACAATCCACAGTAAACCCGCAGTAAAGTAGCTGATCACATATAAGAAATAAGTGATGTGGTTATAAGTAATTAACGAACGGCGCTTATCGTTGCTCATACTGTCCCGCATTATGTGAGGTTTTCCTTACTGGTAATATTTTTGTTCGATAGTAATATGGTTAACTATTTAATGGAGCCAGATAAATGGCTTTTCAATGATACCAACGATAAAGCATTATTTTGCTGTCGAGGATTGAGTGTCGAGTACTAAGCATAGAGTGATATAAGTATCTAAAATTTCTGACATAAGCATCTAAAATATTTATCACAAAATGATGCATTTTAAGAAGTGACCGTTGCTTGTACCTGTATAGATTTATTGGTCAGGTCTTGCTGCATAGATAGCTGTATAAATTGCCAGCCTTGCTGTTCAAGCTTACCCAGTGCAGTGCTGACAACCGCTTGACTAGGATGCGTAAAGCTCAGTTGCACTGCATCGCCAGTCGCAACCACCTGAGCATCTGCTATACCTGAGTTATTGAGCAGCGCATTGATACGACTAGCGGGTGGCATATCAGACTCTCCAGTAGCGTTATTCCCAGTATTCAATGCACTACTATCAATATTACCTGCTTGAGCACGCAACCAAAAATAATCCGCCACTTGCTCCTGATAGTCGTTTTTACTATCGCTCGCTGCTTGATGAACGCTATAGCCACCATAGCCGCCAATAAATAACAGTAAAAATATAGACAATATAGCTAGCGCTAGTTGATCACGGGGAGGTAATGCTTGCCAGCGTGTCGTTAGTACATTTTGATAATTATTCATACGCTCTGAGAATACATGAGCCTTAGTACTGGTTGCAGAGACCGCTGCATTACGTTTGGTACGGCGTTGTAATCGTTTCATGTTTTGACCTTTATTACCAATACCTTGATAAGTTACGACGCTGCCGCATTATTCGCCATGTCGCTGTTTTCTGCAATATTGTTTTCTACCACATTGACGGTGACTTGACCACTAAACTGACCTTGCTCATTACTATTCACTTGCGCAAGTTTGGCATTCAAGCCTTGCGCTACCAGCGTGCTCGTAAATTTATCAAGACTACCGCGATCTGGAGCAATCAAGGTAAAGCTGAGCGCTGATGGCTGCATTACCAATGACTGTGCATGCAATGAAGACTGTTTAATTAATGATGATATGCGTGACAGTGCGGCCATATGTGATGCAGGCGCTTGGCTATCGCTACGCAGTTTTGGTTGCAACTGTACTTGCAATTTGGTGCGCGTACTCAGTGGCTCATCGGCAAACCAAGACTGATATTGTGCTGCAATTGCCGTCTTGGTTGCTGCGGTCGCTTGATTATACTTGTACCACTGCACACCATCGGTTGCCATTTGCAGCACTAACGCTGATAGCGCAACCATCATCGCCACCCGCAAATATGGTGATAGTTGTGAGTCAGTAGATTTCATAAAGAAATTAAGCGCGTGACGTTCGGGACTGTCAATTGGCTTAGGTACTGTAGGCAGGGTCGTCAGTAGCAGCTGATGATCAGCGATCAACGCTTTAGTTTGCGCCGCTAACTCTAGCGTCGATGATGAATCTAGTGAGTCAAGCGATGCGTCAATAGGTGCCTCAATAGACGGCAGTACCATTACTTCACTCAAATGCGGGAAACGCTCAAACATTAACGGTAAATAGCTGACGGCCATACCCTGACGCAATGATTGGCGCAATAGCATAGTCTGCGAATCTTGATAAAGGGTCACTTGTTGACCTGCGCCCTCTTCTGGCGGTGGCAACAACAAAAAATCTGGCAGTAACGCTACTATATTCATACCAGCTAGCTGCGCGCTTTGTTGCCAGGACTCAATATCGTTTTGTGCCAGTGCATACAGTTGCGTCGTATCAGCATGGCTCAATTGGCGGATGTTTAATTGCTCAATAGGTGTTAATGAAGTTTCTTCAAATAAGTACTGCTTGCCGCTATTACCAAGCTGTTTAAGCTGAGCAGCATTAAGTGCCGTATCCACTTGCAATGCATGACTTGAGGGAAAATATAGACAAAGCGCCTTTTGGCTATTGGACTTATAGTTACCATAGATTGTTTGCAGCTGTTGCCAACCATCAACCATTTGCCATTGCTGTACATCTTCGTGCCAGACAGCTAGCGGGCTATGCTGCGCTCGTAACCAAACATGTAACACTAAACGTGTCCTCAATTATTGCTGCGGTTATCAAAATATTATTAATGATTAATGCGGTTTTTGAAAGAGCTGAATGACTTCATACAATTAATAAGCGGCATGCTTCTCGCAAATACCACTTCAAATCCGTTATATTCAATCAACTATGCTCTAACAAGTTACATATAAGCAAGATATTAGAAGTCTAGTCTAATAAGGCTGATCAGGAACAAAACGATCAACTTCCGTTGCCATGCCAGTCATCACAAATTCCATATCAAACACTCTGGCTTCCGCTAGAGAGAACGACTCTGGATAATCGCCTGTAAGCAATCCCGCGATATAGGCGACGATCGACATATGACAAACAACGACTAAACACTCAGCTTCAATATTGGCAATATCTATCAGAGCTTGGCGCGCATCATCAGAGGGCGTGATATTGTCCTGCACAGATGAGGCGACTTGCGGCGCTCGCGACTGGAACGCAGATAATGTCTGCCGCGCTCTCGTATAAGGGCTGACCACAAAACGATCTGGGCTATAGTGAGTGGTCACATATTCTGCCGTTTGTGCTGCCTGCTGCTGACCAAAGTCCGTCAGCTGACGCGCGCTATCTGGACGTGTTTCGTCTTCTGCTTGACCATGACGTACTAATATAATTTTCATAACCTTCCTTGGAGCGCTAAGTTCGACTCTCTCAATACTGTCTTCTAGTAATATATCTTACTTATCAGCATCGCTGTCTTTGCTTTTGGTATTGCTACCAGAGGTTTTCATATGAGCTGTGAGCGCAGCATTACTATGATCATGCGCCATAACAAACTCAACATCGCTACGGAACCCTGCTTCCATTAGATGTAGCGCAACGCCTAGAGCGGCCTTGTCTTCATAAATGACTGCATAGAGCGCATGAGTAATTGGCATATAGATACCCGCCTTGGTCGCCTTTTCATGTACTTGCTGAATGGTATTTACCCCTTCAGCGGTTTGGCCAAGCTTTTTGACCGCGGCATCAATACTCATACCGCGTCCAAGCATATTACCGATACGATAGTTACGACTTAGCTCTGAGCTACAGGTAGCGTATAAGTCGCCTACCCCTGATAAGCCCAAGAAAGTGAGCGGATTGGCGCCTTCTTCAACACCAAAACGACTCATTTCTGCCAAAGCACGAGTAAGAATCATCGCCTTAGTATTCTCACCTACTTCATAAGCTGCCGCCATACCCATGGCAATTGCGTAGATGTTTTTTAGCGCGCCGCCAAGCTCGACGCCGCGTATATCATCACTAGCAAATACTCTAAAGAAGGCACTATGTAATGCTGCTTGTACGGCATGACGTAATGGTTCCGACTCACTTGCGATAACCGTAGCAGACGGCATATTTTTCATGATTTCTATGGCAAGGTTCGGCCCTGACATGACGCCAAAGTTCACTTCTGGCAACACTTCTTTGATAATATCACTCATCATCGCAAAGGTGTCTTTTTCCATACCTTTAGTCAACGATACAATAGACTGACCACTGATAAAAGGCGCGATGTTTTTTAGCGTCTCGCGAAAGGCTAAACCTGGTACAGCGATAAAAATAATGTCTTTATCTTTGACACTTGCCGCCAAATCATGGCTGTATTTCAGTCGATCATCAAGCTTATAACCTGGTAGATACTTTTTATTGGTCTGTGTTTTGGCCATCGCTTTTACCGTACGCTTATTACGTACCCACAGCGTGGTATCACAGCCATTACGTGCGGCTAAATTTGCCATTGCTGTACCGAAGCTACCACCACCTAAAAACGCCAAACGCAGCTTGGTAGGGTTGCTATGAATGTCTGCCATATCTTTTGCCACAGCTGATTCAACAGGACTAGGATTTGACTTTTTACGGCCAAGACCTGACTTGGTTGCTCGCTCAAGAATACCTGCAAGCATACCATTCTGCTTTTCAGACGACTCTTTGTCCGCTTCATTATTAGCACTGGTGTTGTTTTTATTACTATTGTTAGGGCTTGTCATGTTCTTTTATCCGTGTTGACTGACGTGTTATCAATAGAATCTATCGTGCTCAGCTACTGGCCTTATTATCTTTGAATTACAACTTTGTGAAATCATAACCTTACTAATAGACAGTACTAAGCTACATTACGACTCGAAGCGAACTAGCGGTTCGATATCAATAGGTTTGCGTTTGGACTCATCCTTGGGACTTGTGCCAGTATAAACAAAAGCGGTCACATAATCATCTGGGCCTACGCCAAAATACGCTTTTACTGCAGGCTCATTGCATAGCAGCCCAGTGCGCCAAACGGTACTAAATCCTTGGGCCTTTAATGCCAAGATTAGATTTTGTACAGCAGCACCTGCACTGAGCATCTGCTCAAAAGGTGGCACTTTTTTGTGTTCTTGCATTTGAGTCACAGCCGTTATGATTAGCGGCGCTCGCAGCGGCATATTTTTAGTTTTAGTGATGGTTTTTTCAAACAACTCTTCGCCATCTTGTAGCGCTTTTGCTTGTGCAGCTTCGAGCAAGGCACGGCCTAAGTCATGACGCGCCTCACCTTGCGTCACGATGAACCGCCACGGACGCAATTTTTTATGATCTGGCGCAGTTGCCGCACACTCAATGGCAGATTCAATCTGCGCACGCGTCGGTGCTGGCTCATCTAGATTGCCCATACTGCGTCTTGAATTGATCCAACCTATCAGCTCGTCACTGGTAGATGAGATATCATTCGCTGCTACATTCTTAATAGACAGTTTGTTATCTTCAGTTTCTTGGCTTTCATTATCAGTATTGTCAGTTGTAGTCATTGTTTTATCCTTAATTTATTATTATCTATCACTACTTATTATTTATAATATCATTTTCTTATTTTTTAACAGCTATAGAGCAGTTGAGAGCGACACATAGGCAGTCTCAACTCAGCGATAAACTACGCAACATCTTCGACTCGGTGGTCCATGCGTAGATAGTCTTCTGACTGCATCTCAAGCAAGCGTGAACGAGTACGCTCAATCTCAAACGCCAACTTTTCTCCTTGGTACAAGTCTAGAATCGGCTGCTCTGCCCGTACCAATAGTTTTACACGGCGATCATAAAATTCATCGACGAGGTAAATAAAACGGCGCGTTGGATCACGCAAGTCGTCATCCAGTGCTGGCACAGAGTCAACTAAAACGGTACTAAATCGTTTGGCAAGCTCAATAAAATCAGCGGCTGATCGCGGCGCCATACAAAGATGACGGAAGTCACAGAATAAGATATCTTCGGTACAAGCGTTGATTTTTACTTCTCGTCCATTGATAGTAATAGGCTCTTTACTGATTTTCTGATTATTCGACAAGCTCGCAAAACGGTTGGCTAACCAATGGTAGTTCGCCTTAGTAAGCGGCGCTTCGTATAATTCAGCTTGCTGCAATACGCGCAGACGATAATCAATTCCCGAATCAATATTCATTACCGTGGTATGACGCTCAACTTCCGCAATGGCAGGCATAAAACGGTCACGATGTAAGCCATCTTTATACAATCCAGCTGGCTCAATGTTTGAGGTGGCAACCAAAGTAATACCGCGATTGAACAACATAGTGAACAAATCGCCCAATATCATGGCATCAGAGACATTAGAAACAAAAAACTCGTCAAAACAGATGATAACCGCTTCTTTATAAATAATATCAGCGACTTTTTCGAGTGGATCGCTTTCACCTTGTAGTTTGTTAAGCTCTCTATGGACACGCTGCATAAAATGATGGAAATGCAGACGCATCTTGCGCTCGATGGTCAACGAGTCATAAAACATATCCATCATCCACGTTTTACCGCGGCCCACGCCGCCCCACATATAAAGGCCTGTTGGCGCGACAGGCTTAGATTTTAAAAAGCCAAAAAAACCTTTTTTTTGCGGTGCACTATTGATGAGCTGATGGTATATCTCATCAAGATAGCTCATGGCCTGAAATTGCTGCTCATCCCGAGTAAACTCATCTGTACTGACGGCTTTCTCGTAACGTTGCAATGGAGATAAACTCATAATACGACTCATCGTTGAATTAAATAAATATCAAAATAATAGGGCAATTTAGCATAACGCTGGTGCTACCAAGCAAGCCATGCTAAACCATATCAAAACGGAAACCATCAAGCTGAGTTAGCTATGAATAAACTTAGCTGTCCTGCCCAAAGCTATGCTTGTCTAATAAACCCTTGAGCTCTGATAAGCGACCATGGAAGAAATGACCCGCGCCATCGACCACGCTGACTTCAATGCCTAATCGGTCTGCAAATGCCTGCATATTATCAGGTTCAATCACCTCATCCGCATTACCATAAATCTCAAAAGTTCTATCCGCAGGCAAACTAATATCAGTACTGTCGTTTTTTTCGACTGATGGTGCGATCAGGGCAATTTTCGTTACTTCAAAGTCACCCAGTCCCCATATATGTGCGGCTTCAAGCACTTGCTCAGCCACGCGTGCCGTGACATAGCCACCAAAAGAAAAACCACCTAGCCATAGCTTTCGAGCATTGGTTTGTTCAGCAATCCATTGTAGCACGGTCATCGCATCGACCACTTCACCTTCCGCATAATCATGCTCGCCTGTCGATTGACCAACACCGCGAAAGTTAAAGCGCACCACATGCATACCATTGTCGCGGGCAAAACGATACATGGTGGTGACCACTTTGTTATTCATCGTACCATCAAACAACGGATTGGGATGGCACAGCAGCGCCACCGTGTCTGTATTTGGGTCATTAGGATTGTCATTTTGCCACAGTGCGTCAACCTCGAGCACGCCAGCAGGAGCAGGAATTAATTGCATAGTATTACTTATTAATAAAAAATGAATGGGTCAATTATCCTAGATACAATTTATATTTCAAGTGATTTGCTGTGTACGGATGCGACTTGTTTTATTTTTGGTCAATAACGGTTGTCTGTAGTTTTGAAATATTGCTGTTCTTAAGATATTAAACTCGTTTATATCTAGGGCAAGGTTCATCGGCAATATACCGGTAATACAGCACACAATAACTGTCTAGACACTTAATATCTGGATAAGTTACATTCATAAAGCTTTGCCTATAGCTAAGACGTTCTGCTTATATAAATCAGGAATTACTTATGAACACTTTTAATAAAACTGCCAGTTTGACGGCAACGTTAGTGGCTGCACTTGCTTTGAGCGCCTGTCAAAGTACACCTTCCTCACCCGTGATTCAGCGTGCCAACTCTATCTATGAGACAACCGGTATCGCTGATACCAAAGTTAAAGCACAACAAAATGCGATCGATAGTGCTCAAAAAACTTGTCGAAGCAAGCAAGTGATTATCGTTGATGACAACGTAAAATATAACGGTATCTTAAATGAGCGTACTGGCCGTATGGTTGGCCAAGTAGGAGCTGTCGTTGGCTCGATATTTGGCACGGGTACACCAGATCTGTCACGTAACGATGATTATGAATATACCATTAACTTTCGCTGCCAATAAATATCGTCAATACCATATAAATCAGATACAGTGTCAGGCTCACTCAGTCTACTATTTGTAGCACTTTCGCTTGCCTTCCTTGTATCTAAATTATCTCGAACCGACTATATCTAGCTAAAAATATATATCTACTTTTCTCTACACGACAATCTCTTTTAGACGCAAACAGGTTTACGATCTAACCGCTAACATGAAGTGACATACAATCGTTCTCTGATTAAACAGCCAACAAACTGCGATATAGATAATATATCAATCAAAGCTTGTTGGCTTCGCTTTTTGTGCTCTCCTTTTTAAGTTAAACTATCCGCTACGTATTCAGCACATCCTCGTCAGTCTTTATATTTTCATTATCTTTGGTCTAATATTATGCGCAAACCCAATCTTTCAAATATTAAACAGGCCAAAGTATTAGCACCTGCCAAAGATTTGGCCACTCTAGAGGCGGAACTCGCTGAGCAGGAAGATCATTTAGAGGATACGGTCCTACGCCTGAGTGATTACTTATCAGCGGTTGAAATGGTCATCAAACAAACTTTTGACCACCGTGTCTGGGTAAAAGCTGAAATTCGTAATCTGTCGAGTAAAGGTGGTCATTACTACTTTGAACTGGCAGAAAAAGATGACGATGGCAAAGTGGTCGCCAGTTGCCGCGGCAATCTATGGCGTTTTAAAGCTGCTCGTGTATTAGCCAAGTTTGAGCGCGCAACGGGTATGCCGCTTGAGCGTGACTTGACCGTACTCCTCAAAGTATCGGCAGGATTTCATGCCCAGTACGGCTTCTCAATCACGATTGAAGATATCGATCCCAGCTATACGCTAGGCGACTTAGCACGGCAATATGCAGAAATGGTCGACCGCTTAACAGGCGAAGGGCTATTACATCTTAATCAGCAGTTACCTGCTCCTTTTGATATCGAGCATGTGCTAGTCATCGCTCCTGAAAAGGCAGCAGGATTGGGTGATTTTCAAGCGGATGCCGATCGTCTAGCCAGTACAGGTGCGTGTCACTTCCACTACCATAATGCGACTTTTCAGGGTAATCATGCGCCTGCTGAAATCCGCCAAGCCATCGTTAGCGCCCAGCAGCAGTTTTACGATACTTATCAGCGTCTACCAGACTTGTTGGTTATTATTCGCGGCGGCGGTGCGGTTGGTGACTTGGCTTATCTCAATGATTATGAGCTGGCAGCTTTGGTTGCCGAGCAGCCTATTCCTGTCTGGGTGGGTATCGGTCATGAGCGTGACAAAGTCATCTTAGATGAAGTGGCGCATACTAGCTTTGACACACCCTCAAAGGTGATTGCTGCTATCCATAGCCATTTAGCCCAGCTCGTCACTCAGACGCTACAATATCAAGCGCAAATCAAGCAAGCGGCTCAGCGTCAATTGAATATTGCTGAGCAACAAACCGCACGCCAGTTAAGCCAAATACAGTCGCAAACGATTGGGCAGCTCACCGCTCTACGAAAAGACAGTGACTATGCATGGCGCAGTATTCAACAAAGTGCCCAGCGCCAAGTAAAGCAAGCAGTCAGGCTGACAGCTGAGCGATACACACAAACGCAAACCTTAGCGCATCAACAGCTCGCTAAAGCCGCTACTAATAGCAGAAATCATCAAGAGTCAATCATGCAGAACGCGCAGCAGAAAATTGTGCAAGCACAGCGCGATAGCGAACATCTACGTGACATCGTGCTATTACATCGCCCCTCTCGCGTGCTCAAGCAAGGCTACACCATGCTCACGGATGCTCAAAACAAGCAAACACTCACTAGTAGTACCCAACTGTATCCTGAGCAAACCGTTAATATCATTTTAAAAGATGGCAACGCAAAAGCGCAGATTATCGATGTCACTATGGATAAAGAAGCAACGGAAACCTCAGGCGTTCCAACTTAATCACATAATAATATCTACAGATTACTTATCTACTTACCTTTAACAATTAGGAGATTTTATGACAACCCCTACTCGCAGACGCAAAAAAGCCGCCCCAAAAACCTTTAAGGCGGCTTATGATATTTTAAAAACCAATGCGGCTGAACTACAGCAACAAGACGAGCCTGATATTGATAATCTAATGACAACGGTCGAAGAGTCTATTGCCGCTTATCGTGTTTGCGAGACTCGTATCAATGCTGTACAGCAAGCACTAGATGCGGCCTTTGCCGAAGAAAAGTCCACCAGTAGTGTTGATAGTTAAAAAAACAGCCACTAGGTAGCAGCTGTTTGGCCAAACCAAGCGCATCAATCTCATTTGGCAATGCAATTGCTTTGGATTTGATTTACTCTGGTTCATCAACCTCAAAGACTTGGCGCAGATAGGCAAGATACGTGTCATTATTGATCATGGTCTTGCCTGGGCTATCAGACAGCTTGGCGACTGGCTGACCATTACACTCTACCAATTTGAGCACGATATTAATCGGCGTAATGCCCATATCATTGGTCAAATTGGTGCCAATACCAAAGCTAGTTCTAATGCGACCTTTGAAATATTGATGCAGCTCCCACGCCTTCTCTAAATCCAACCCATCGCTAAAAGTTAGAATCTTGGTTTTTGGATCTATCTTTAGCTTCTCATAATGGGCAATCGCCTTATCGCCCCAAATATAAGGGTCGCCGCTATCATGACGCAGACCGTCGAATAGCTTAGCAAAATACAAATCGAAATCACGTAAGAACGCATCCATGCCGACTACGTCTGTCAATGCAATACCCAAGTCGCCACGGTACTCATGTACCCATGCTTCAAGTGCGGCCTTTTGTGAGTCACGCAGACGCACATCTAATGCCTGAAACGCCTGCATAAACTCGTGCGCCATCGTGCCTATTGGCGTCATTCCTAATTGCTTGGCCAAATACACGTTAGATGTACCACCGACTATCTTTGGCTCAGCTTTATGTAGCGTCTCCACTACATGTGCCTGCCAGCGTCGACTAAAGCGTCTACGCGTGCCAAAATCAGCGACTATAAATGGCGGCGTATCTTGACCGTACTGAGTTTGCTTTTCGGCATACTGATGTAATAGCGCTACTTTTGCATCGAGGCGACGTTGTCCTTCTTCAATCAAGCTGTCATTAGATAGCGCATCAAAATACAGCTCATTGACAATGGCCAAGACAAAGACTTCAAAGAACATCGCTTGAATCATTGGCCCTTCGATATCGATAAACAGGCGACCTTTATCGTCTGTACTTACCGTAATAAAGCGGCGTTTTAGCTTAAATAACTCTAGATAATCAACAAAATCTGAACGAATAAAGCGCAGGCTACGTAAGTACTCTAGCTCATCTGGCAAAAAGCGCAATTCGCATAAGCTGTCTAGTTGCTGCTCTAGATCTTTTTGGATATCAGCCAATGGATAGGCGGCATCTTTGTTATTACGGCAGCGAAAGCGATAAACACCATGGGTTTGCGGGAACTGATGCAGCATGGCTTGTAACATCGTAAATTTGTACAAATCATTATCAAGCAATGAAGTAATAATAGGTGCATAAGAAACGGTCATGCTATGGCCTTAAAAGTGCAAAATAAGAAACAAACGTCATTTGATAGACAAAGCGACATCATATGTGGACGATAAACAATACACGCTCATTCATTATGAGCCATCGATAAACCGTTCAGTATAACGAAGTTTGGTATTTATTTCAGAGTTCACTTTTGATTGCCGAAAAAGAACAGTAAAATTCCAATAAAACAATTACTCAGACCATTCATAAAAACATCGTATAAGTCTATCAAGGCAATCTATTCATGGATGATTATCACAGCTTACGCTTTTGCACTCATAAACTGCTCGACATAGTCATCAGCAGGATTGTGCCGCAACTCGCTTGGCGTGCCCGTTTGTATGAGTCGACCGCCATTTAGCATACTGATACGCTGACCTACTTTGACAGCTTCATCGATATCATGGGTAATAAATACAATGGTTTTGTTTAATCGCTCTTGCAATTCGAGTAGTTGGTCTTGCAGCTGAGCGCGAATGAGCGGATCAAGTGCAGAGAACGCTTCATCCATTAGTAAGATTGGATTGTCCGTCGCTAAGGCGCGAGCCAGACCAACGCGCTGCTGCATTCCCCCTGACAACTCGTCAGGGTAGCTGTTCTTCAAATTTGATAGACCGACTTCATTCAGCCAATGTCGAGCCGTTTCATGTCGCTCGTTTGCGCTCATCTTTCGGACACGCAGACCATAAGCAACGTTTTGTATGACCGTCATGTGCGGCACTAAGCCGAAATGCTGAAAAACCATACTGACGGTCTGCTGACGATAATGCTGCAACTGCTTATCGTTGAGCGCTAAAATGTTAATAGCGGTAGCAGAGCTTTCTTCTACTGCCGTACTTGTATTATCTGTCGCTGATTGCCTATCAGCCATTGTATGAGTCGCATCTTCTCTATTCAGAGCAGTATCTACCCATATCTCACCACTGGTTGGATCTATCAAGCGGTTAATATGGCGTATCAGCGTTGACTTGCCAGAGCCTGATAGCCCCATAATACAATGCAACTCGCCTGCCTTAATATCTAGATTGATATCATAAAGACCAACTGAATAGCCCGTTTGCTCTTTTACTTTGATGCTATCCATACCCTCAGCCAGCAATGCCAATGCAGACTGTGCTTGCGTACTACTGGCATTATAAATCTTACTGATATTTTTTAATTGGATATGATTCATCGGTGCTCTCACTATTTACGTGGTTTTTAGTATTAGGGCTTCGGTCGATTACCATGGATTCAGTCATATACCACTAGATAATTTTTTATCCAATCGGACGTCTGCCAGCTTCTATGGTTTTTTGACGGGTACGCTTACCTTGACCAAATGCTTGCGTAATACGGTCAATGATAATGGCAACGATAACGATGGCCGTACCTGCTTGTAGACCCTGACCGATATTGAGCGTTTGGATAGATTGCAATACGTCTTCACCAAGCCCAGGAGCACCAATCATTGAGGCCAATACCACCATGGCAAGTGACATCATCACAGCCTGATTGATACCTGCCATAATACTGGGCAACGCTTGTGGCAATTTAATCCAGAGAAGTAGCTGCAAATGCGTACTACCAAAGGAGCGTCCTGCTTCGACCATTTCATGATTGACTTGCGTAACCCCTAACGTCGTCAGACGAATCAAGGGCGGCAACGCATAAATCACGGTAGCGAATAACGCAGGCACTTTACCAATACCAAACAGCATCAGCACTGGTATGAGATATACAAAACTCGGCATGGTCTGCATGATATCTAGCACTGGCGTCACAATCTTGCGTAGCAGTTTGCTACCTGACATAGCAATACCGATAGGAATACCAATCACCACCGTGACCAGTACCGATACGATAAGCAGCGCTAAAGTATCGATCAGTGCGCCCCATAAACCAAAAGCACCTATCAAAAATAGCCCTGCACCACATGCCAGCGCGAACCAAATCTTGCGGACACCAAGCCAGCCAAGCACAGTCACAAATGCAATAATCAGCCAAGGCGGGATAACCGTTAATAATCGTTCAATAGGTAGTAGCAAATAAGTAAGCGCCATCGTGCTAATAGTACGAAATACATCGCCATAGTTTTGAACGACGTTTGCTAAGGCGTTATTGAGCGGGGTCTCAAGTGACCATGAAGGAAAGCTTGATGCGAGCGCTGACTGATTGATACTAGATGCAGTTGCTTCTGTAGAGATAGCACCCGTTGAGCTAAGGCCTAACTTGGTAGCGAGATTAGTAGCAGCCTCATCGGATAACCATGCTTGCCAAACCTCTGGGTTGTCACGCAAAAACACTATGGCTTGCTCATCGCCAGTGCGTTTACTTTCGCTCATCTCCAAGATAGCACCGTTGAGCTCATCAGAGGTAAATTGCACCTTTTTAAAGACAGCTGCTAGTTCAGGATTAGATTCGACAAACGGGGTAGAAACGGCAATACCTAACGGTGACACTGGGAATCCTGACACGCAATCCATCTTACCATCAGCGAGCAGCAGATTTTGCCAACAAGCATCCTCATAAGCTGGGAACTCTAATGGCGCAAGGTCATATTTTGCCATTAGCCCAGTGGGCTGCCAGTAGTAAAATAACAGTGGCTTATGCTGTTCGAAAGCGGAGGCAATTTCAGCATCGAGAGCAGCACCCGTACCAGGGTGTGCATTGTTAAAGAGACTGTCTAGACCGGTGGTTTTTAGCAAACGTGTGTTAAAAATCTCACACGTCCAACCAGAGGGACAGTTCATAAAGCGTGATCTACCAGGGTCTTCAGGGTCTTTGAATAGCTCAGTATATTTAGGCAAATCTTGATAGCTGCGTAGTCCTGGGTTTTCTTCCAAGACGTATCGCGGGACATACCAGCCTTGAGTTGCACCACCTTTTAGCGTATCACCGATGATGGCTACTTTATTCTGCTCAATGGCTTTTTCCATGATTGGCGAGCGACCAACCCACTGCTCCCCGATGACCTGAATGTCATTCTGTGAGAGCGCTGTATCAAGTGCAGGCCCTGCTCCTGGCACTTCTTCTACCGTACAACCGTATCCATCTTCTACGATATGTCTGAGTACGCCGGAGGTGAACTGCCCACTCTCCCATGTCAGTGCCCCAAATTTAATCGTTGAGTTACAGGTAGCAGACGCCGATACAGGCAGTAGTATCGCGCTCATCCACAGTAAGCTTAATGCAATCCATTGGCGCATACTCTTTCCTATTATTATGTTGTATCGGCATGAAATCACCATTGAAACAATAGAACTAAAAAACAGCTAAACGTCGCTATATCAAGTTTACCAATGCTAGCCATAGACCATTCAGCTACTATCTACTGTTGTTTAGACTTACTACAAAGTGTAGCGATTTATAGAAGTGATGACAAACGCTTATTTGTCGATTAACGCATTAGATAAATTTACGATAATTTTGATAAAGCTCTTAAGATAAGTCGCTCTTAATTTTAGAAATCCATGTTTATAAATTCATATTTTAGACAAAAAAATAGCACCTATCTGGATAGGTGCTATTGGTTATGATATCGATTAAAAAAGGTCACTATTAATTTCTATAGCTACTATAAAACGCCTACTTCAAGAATAGTTACTTTAAAGACAACTCTTTTAAGAGCGGTTATTTTAAAGACCTTTATTTCAAAAACAGCGCCATCGCCTTTTTAAACAGTCCGCCATAAGGCGGCAACAATAAATTCAGACCATTGAGCTTAGTTTGGACAAAAATCGGCTTCATATGGCTTAGACGTTCAAAGCCGGCCTTACCATGGTATGCGCCAGTACCAGAGTCACCCACACCACCAAACGGCAAATCATGCTGAGCGACATGTATCAAAACTTCGTTGATACATAAGCCACCTGAGACCGTATTATTACGTACGTTTTCGATACTGCTGTAGTTGTCACTAAACACATATAGCGCCAATGGACGTGGACGCGCGTTCACAAAATAAATGGCATCATCAAGCGTCTCATAATGCATCAGCGGCAAAATCGGGGCAAAAATTTCGTTTTGCATAAGGTCGCTGTCAGGCGCAGGTTCGCTGACGATGACTGGTGGCATTAGACGGGTTTCTATATTAGGCTCAACGGTAGTTAACGCATGTACCTCGCCGCCGGTTAACGCATCTAGGTAGCCTTTTACCCGTTTGAACTGCTCACCATTAATAATGCGAGAATAATCTGGGTTTTCTTCGATATCAGGATAATGCTTGGTCATCCACTCTTTTGCAAGTTGGATAAACTGGTCATGGTATTGGCGCTGAATCAAAACATAATCTGGCGCAATACACGTCTGCCCAGCATTTAGTGTCTTCCCCATCATCACACGATTGACGACAGACTCTAGATTGGCATCATCCAGTACAATCACTGGTGATTTGCCACCAAGCTCAAGCGTCACTGGCGTTAGATTTGGTGCAGCGGCAGCCATTACTTTTTTACCCACCGCAGTCGATCCGGTATATAGTAGATGGTCAAATGGTAGCTCACTAAAGGCGGCGGCAATCTCAACTTCACCGAGCACCACACAGATCATATCTGGCGAAAAATAACGAGCAATGGCGTCAGCAAACGTCTGAGCAAATTGCGGCGCGGCCTCACTCATTTTGACCATAATCCGGTTGCCCGCGGTGATTGCATCAATCATCGGGCCGATTGCTAAAAATAACGGATAGTTCCAAGGCACCATGATACCGACCACACCCAATGGCTGAGGCTGGATTTCATTATGAGCTGGCATATATAGCGCTGAAATAGGCGCACGATGGGCTTTCATCCACTTTTTGCCGTGTTTTTTGGCGTGACTGATACCGGTAAAGCTAGGAAACAACTCAGCGAACTGCGTCTCTGACTGGCTACGATAGCCAAAATCTGCACTAATCGCCTTTGCAAAACTCTCTTGGTTGTCACTAAGCATCACTTCTAGATTGTCTAGCTGCGTCGTACGAGTGCCCCAATCATTGATTGGCTGGGTGCGGCTTAACATTTGCAAGCGTGAAAATTGCGCTTTCATCTCATCGATAGTCGTCGCCGTACTTAGTGCTTCAGGCACACGCTGCAGCGCAAAACCTGTCTCGGTCACTGCCTGCTCATGGGCGCTTTGGTTGCTATCTGTCATTTGTCTTCCTTGTCATAATCATAGTAATAGTCATAAGGTTTGTAGTCACTATACTATATTGGGTTAGAGGCTCTATCTTTCTAGTCAGGTGCACTCTTTGATAACCTACTCTGACTATAAATTTCATCAGATTCCATTCATCACACTTTAATGTAGCGCATCGACTGAGCAATGAACAGCACCTTTGGTTGACTACTGCGTCTGTACTAGCAGTACCTTTATAAGCGACTTGCCACGGTTCTATACCTATTATTTCGTCAGCCATTGCTAGCTGTTTGCTATTAGCATTTACGCCACTTACAGACATTGCGACAGTATATATCTTTGGGCGATAGTCACCAAAACTGCTACACTACCGATGAGCATTATTTACTTTAAACTTGATAATAATAAGACAGATACTCTCATGCAAAATGACACACAACCCCTCAACGATACGCTTGTCAGCAAGTCTCTATCAGCGGCCGATTATGTCCCTACTCTCGATGCGATGCTGGCACGCACCCTCGAACGTATCGATCTAAAAAAGCAACAAGGGCGGCGTACACCTGATGAATTATGGATTGTCGATCATAACGACGTCTACACGCTTGGACAGGCAGGTAAAGAAGAGCACATATTACAGCGTACTGATACGCCTATCATCAAGACCGATCGCGGTGGTCAGGTGACATGGCATGGTCATGGGCAGCTGGTTATCTATTGGTTGTTTGACTTGGACAGCCTCAAATGGAGTGTGCGCAATCTTGTCTCCCATGCTGAGCAAGCGATAGAAGACGTCATCAATGACTGTTTGCGTAGCTCACCATCTAGTAGCGACAATATCAGTGCTCATGCGCGCCGTGATGCCCCTGGTGTCTACTTATATGCAGATACTGCTGCAACAGATGACAGTACCTCTACAGATGACAACTCTCTTGATAATAAGATTATGCTTGGCAAAATGGCCTCGCTAGGCTTTAAGATTAAGCATGGCTTTAGCTACCATGGTATTGCGATTAATTTAAATTGTGACCTATCTTCATTTAACGCCATTAATCCTTGTGGCTATGCTGGCATGCAAATGTTGCGACTGTCTGACTTTGTAGCCATGCAGACAGATTCAGAGCAAACAGAGCCAGAGGCGCAAACAGAGCAGCAAATGAGCGATTCATTCAGCTATGAGACAGTCACTCAAAAACTTATTGATAACATCGCCAAGCGCCATGCTGGTCTGATTGAGTTACGAGCTATCGCGCCTAAGTAAATTTTGAGCCTATTTTTGCATAATCTTTTTTTGCATAATATCTTGCACGCTTAGACTTAAGCATTAAGAGAAAATTCAGTACAAACTTGCTATAATCGCATGCAGTACAAATCGGACGCAGCAACTATCCTTGCTGGATCCCTAGCTCAACCCCTTATTCAAACATTTAAAACAAAAGCAAATTGGAGCATTTTATGGCAGATTTTAACAAAATTTTGGACGCAGGCGACGTAGACGGCGGCATCATCAACGTAGTAGTAGAGATCCCAGCTGGTAGCAGCCATAAAATTGAGTGGAATCGCGAATTAGCAGTATTTGAGCTTGACCGTATTGACCCACAGATTTTTGCCAAACCTTGCAACTATGGTTTCATCCCACAAACACTTGACGAAGATGGCGATGAGCTTGACGTATTGCTATTGACTGAACAGCCATTACCGACTGGTATTTTCTTAAAAGCAAAAGTTATCGGCGTGATGAAATTTGTTGATGATGGCGAAGTAGATGACAAAATCGTTGTTGTCCCTGCTGATGACCGTGACACAGGCAATGCTTACAACAGCTTAGAAGACCTACCAAAGCAGTTGATCAACCAATTAGAGTTCCATTTCAGTCATTATAAAGACCTGAAAAAAGCTGGTACGACGGTTGTTGAATCTTGGGGTGATGTCGCCGAAGCGAAAGAAGTTATCAAAGAGTCTATCCAACGTTGGAAAGATCTATAATTATCAAATATTGGCAAAAATGCCAATAACGATAAATAATAAAATACCGCAGTCACCATAGTGGCCGCGGTATTTTTTTGCTTGAACATTGCTTATCTAACATGGTTATAATGAGCATATTACTCATTCACACTTATACGCCGTAATAAGGACAGTCATGTTTAACCCCGACCCTAGCGCAAAACCGGTCAATACCAAGTTGCCAAGAGACGTCATTATGATGGTCGAAAAAAACAACCTAGTAATGGCTATTAAAACTTTGGCGGCAGACGAAAACATCAGTATGGATGAAGCCAAAAGTAGAATTGATGCTTATGAGACCCAGCTGAAAGTAAAGCAACAACAGAAGCTCAATACCATCGCTAGTAAACAAGGCATTCCAAATCAAGCCATCAGTTTTGATAGAGAGCAAGAGGAAGACGAGCCTAGGCCATTGGTAAAAAACCGTGTTAAAACGACTAAGCAGAGCCAAGGGTTTAAAGGGCTGCAAGATGGTGTCGATAGTCAGTTGAATGACTTAGGCTACAAGAAACCTCTACTACCTTATTGGCTAAAACGACTGCTCGTCATTGCTGTCTTGATGATAGGAATATTTTGGATATTATGGCGAGTATTTGGTTAAGTGATTTAGCTAAATAAGAAACTGGCTCGACATATTCCCCATACAGCTACATACCGATTAGCTATAATTTAAGAATGCAGCTAGTCGGTATGCTAATTGAAAACCTGCTTCTAAAATATCTCACAGCGTTCATTAATCTCAAATCACTTAGAGCAATCCTTTATATAAGAAGTAACAGCCTACGACGGTCAACAGTACTGCAAAGCATTTTTTCAGCAACTGCGGCGATAATGCATGAGCGACTTTTGCGCCTAGCTTGGCGGTGAAAAAGCTCATAATGCTAATGCCTAAAAAAGCATAGATATGAACAAAGCCAATCGTATTGGGCACGTCGACTTGAGCTTGCATGCCAAAGAACATAAACCCTAGCGCACCTGCAATGGCGATAGGCAATCCACATGCGGCTGAGGTTCCAACGGCTTTTTGCATAACCACACCGTAACGCGTGAGATAAGGTACGGTTAAGCTACCACCGCCAATCCCAAAAATAGCAGAAGCGATACCGATACCCGCCCCTGCTGCTAATTGCTTAGGTTTTGAGGGCAAAGCTATATGGACATTACCAGCATCGCTATTTGCTTTCTTTTTACCACCCATAAACATTTTATAAGCGACCCAAAGCAAAAACACACCAACAATCAACTGGAGATATAACCCAGATATCTGTCCTGCTATCCCTGCCCCTAAAAAACAGCCTATTACTAAACCTGGCGTCAGATTTTTAAAGACAGGCCACATGACTGCGCCTTTCTTGTTGTGCGCCATGAGCGAGCTTATGGACGTGACAATAATGGTCGCCAGTGAAGTACCCAAGGCCAAATGCATAATAGTGTCAGGACTGTAACCCATTTGCGTAAAGACGATAAATAGCAGTGGTACGATAATAGTGCCACCGCCTACTCCAAATAGCCCCGCAGCAAATCCTGCTAGCGCCCCTATTATTAAAAAAGTTATTAATTCCACAGGATAGTTACTTCTTATTTAGATTTAATGAGATGATAATTATAGTTAAACGACTGCTTAATGTTGAACGAGCAATAGCCCATAGGCTCAGGGGTTGGACTATAAATACTGGATTAAATAAGTTCCACTTGCCCTACTCTAGAGTAGGCACGATTGAAGTAAACCAACCCTTCATCAGTTCCGCCTTGTGGCTCAGCCTGATTGATGGCGACAACGCGGCACATAAAGACGCTATGTGTGCCGACTTCTTGAATTTGTTCAATCTCACAATCAAAGCTGACCAAGGCATCCTCCAACACAGGAGCGCCTGTTTGTAATTGTATCCAAGAACCATATTCAAACCGTTCTTCTGAACACAATTTAGAGGCAAAAGCACTGGACAGCTGCTCATGTTGCGCGCCTAACACATTGACACTTAAAATCTTGTTTTCCAGAAAGTAGCTATGTGACCGAGACGTTTGATTCATACAGACAAGCAAAGTCGGCGGTGTGTCTGTGACACTACATACTGCCGATGCTGTAAACCCATGCATGCCCGTCGCGCCTGATGTGGTTACCACATTGACCGCAGTCGTTAGCAAAGACATGGCATCTCTAAAGTCGGTCGCGTCAATCCTATCTTTAATCATTGCTTCCATCCTGAGAAACGTTAAAAAATAACGTTAAAAAATTGTGCTTCAATTTTAGTTTTGCAAGGGGAATTCTTTAAATAGAATTTCCTAAACGGCTAAACTCTAAGCAGTCAGTTCTTGACGAACGATTTGAGCACCAGCGCTTAAGGCTGCGAGCTTACCACGTGCGACTTGGCGAGACAAAGGTGCCATGCCGCAGTTGGTCGCAGGATACAGCTTATCAGCATCGACAAATTGTAGCGCTTTGCGTAGCGTATCTGCCACCTCTTCTGGTGTCTCGATAGTGTTGGTTGCCACATCAATGGCACCGACCATCACCTTTTTACCGCGAATCAATTCAATCAGATCCATAGGTACACGTGAGTTTTGACACTCCAGTGAGATGATATCGATTTTCGACTGTTGCAGTTTAGGGAATGCTTTTTCGTATTCGCGCCACTCTGAGCCCAGTGTCTTTTTCCAATCGGTATTGGCTTTGATGCCATAGCCGTAGCAAATATGAACAGCTGTCTCACATTTTAGACCTTCAATGGCACGCTCTAAAGTTGCAATACCCCAGTCGTTCACATCATCAAAGAACACATTAAATGCGGGCTCATCAAACTGGATAATATCGACACCAGCCGCTTCTAATTCTTTTGCTTCTTGATTCAGGATTTTAGCAAATTCCCAAGCCAATTTTTCACGGCTTTTATAATGACCGTCATATAACGTATCAATCATCGTCATCGGCCCTGGCAACGCCCATTTGATTGGCTGATCGGTTTGCTGACGTAAAAACTTGGCATCATCAACGAACGCGGACTTTGGACGGCTCACCGCACCAACGACTGATGGCACGCTCGCATCGTAGCGATTACGGATTTTGACCGTCTCACGCTTCTCAAAGTCAACACCATCAAGGTGTTCGATGAACGTAGTCACAAAATGCTGACGGGTCTGCTCGCCATCACTCACAATATCAATCCCTGCATGCTGCTGCTCTTGCAATGATATACGCAGCGCATCTTGCTTGGCTTCAAGCAACTGCTCGCCCTCTAACGCCCAAGGTGACCAAATTTTCTCAGGTTCTGCTAGCCAAGACGGTTTTGGTAAGCTGCCAGCGGTAGACGTCGGTAATAGTCTGTCTCTTATACACATCTGACGCTGCCGACGACTCCTTACGTGTA
>OJBZ01000015.1_pt1 | contig 154655 bp, 159 predicted proteins | sample 1591671 | NCBI WGS metagenome assembly OJBZ01 (sample SAMN05416850, study PRJEB24817) | seawater metagenome | isolation source: Sea water | place: Canada:Atlantic | collected 2013-07
ATCTACACGTAAGGAGTCGTCGGCAGCGTCAGATGTGTATAAGAGACAGTTGTTTACCATGGTGTATCAGAAATTCAACTTCACAATAATATTAACAGTAAAGTAGGTGTGAGAGACATTCTAGTTCTTACTTTTAAAGAGTTAAATAAATGACAGAATTCTTCACCGTTATCATGATTACTATCCTCGCTGTCATCAGCCCTGGTGCTGATTTCGCTATTGTAACCAAAAATAGTTACTTATATGGACGCTCTGTTGGTGTATTGACCTCTATTGGTATCGCTTTAGGAGTTCTAGTACATGTCGCCTACACACTAATAGCTGTCGCCGCTGTGATGAAGTTAGCCCCTAACTTTTTGACTCTCATAAAGTATCTTGGTGCATTTTATCTTATTTATATTGGTTATCAAACGTTTACACAGAAGCCTGTAGAAGAGACTAGTTCCTCTAATCACATTAGTTCTAGACAAGCATTACGTTATGGCTTTTTTACCAATGCTTTAAATCCTAAAACTACACTATTTGTTATTAGCACTTATACGCAAATTGTGAGTGCTATCACACCGAAGTCTATCTTAATCGGTTATGGCTTGTTCATGTCTGTTGCACACTTTATATGGTTTGCTCTAGTCGCTTTGTTGTTCTCTCAACGCACCTTGAGAGAGAAGATGCTGAAGAAACAAGTGGTAATCAATCGAGTCATTGGGTTCATATTAGCTTTGCTAGGTGTGTTCTTGCTCTTTACTAATTTAAACTAAGGAAGTTGAATATGAATAAAGTCGCTTTTATCGATATGGAAGGTGTGACCCCTGCCGTCAATCCCGTAGACTTAAACTTGGGAGATTTTAGTTACGCAGCTTGACGATAATAATCAAACCACACCTGTCTTGGCGATTGATAGCCCAAACCCTTTTGAATCCTCGTCTGATTGTAGTACAGCTCGATATAACTGATAATATCATTGATGGCTGTGAACCTTGTTTTATAGTCTTGATGATATACCAGCTCATTCTTTAATGTGCCCCAGAAGCTTTCTATCGGAGCGTTATCGAAACAGTTGCCTTTGCCGCTCATTGAGCCTATAAATTGATGCTGCTTAATGGTCTTGTGGTAGGCGTGACTGCAATACTGACTGCCTCTGTCTGAATGAACGATTAGCCCTTTGCTTGGACGTTTATTCTTGATGGCCATATTTAGTGCTTTGCAAACTAAATCTGCGGTCATACGCTTGTTAATAGCGTAACCGACAAGCTCTTTGGTGTATAAGTCTTTGACCCCTGCTAAGTACAGCCAACCCTCATTCGTCCAGATATAGGTGATGTCGCTGACCCACGACTCGTTAGGGCGCTTAGCATCAAACTTCTGATCCAGTACGTTTGGATAGACCAGCTTGTTGTGATTGGAGTCGGTGGTGACTTTAAAGCGCTTATGACGACGACATTTAATGCCGTGTTGCTCTTTGATGCTTCTTACCATATACAGGCTAATGTTATGGCCTTGCTCGCTTAGATGAGCATGCAGTCGATCTGCGCCATAACGTTCTTTCGTTTCATTGTGAGCCGCTTTAACCAGTAATTCAGACTGGTTGCGATGTATCTGTTGGTCGCTGAGATCACGACTTAGCCAGTCGTAATAGCTTGATGGCTTAACCCTTAACACACGGCACATAGTGGTGATGCGAAAGAGGAACTGGTTGTCTTTGATAAAGGCGTACCTGACTAGCTGTTTCTCGCGAAGTACGCCGTCGCCAACTCGAGCATAGCTCTCCCCTTGCGTCGGGGCGAAGCAGTGCTTCGCTTTATCCCTCCTCATTTAGTATTTCGCGTTCCTCTTCAGCCACTTTGAGCTGCCGCTTGAGCTGCTTTATTTCTTGAAGAGCACTCATAAGATCAGGATCGTATTGCTTTGTGCCGACAAGCTTGCCTTGATTGGCTTTGTTATGCCAATTTGATAGCGTTTGCATGGCAATGCCAAGCTGCTTTGCAGTGGCTGAGATATTGCCATTATTGTCTGATATCTTCTTGACGGCCTCGGCTTTAAATTCGTCACTGTAGGTTCTTACTTTCTTGGTCATGGTAAACTCCTGTCAATACGCTTAGTTTACCAAGTTTATCTCTACGGTTTCTTCAGCATAGCTCACCATGATTTTGTATCCCTTAATAGTATATTGTAGTATGTTGTATATAATATAACCCCAGTTCGGGATAAGGGCTCAAAAAAAAAATAAAAAAAGAAGTCCGAAGTTGCTAAAGTAAGTTTACCAAGACAAACTTCACAACAAGGACTTCTTACATGGACAACCTAACCGAACTATACTGCCATATTGACGACTTTTATCAGCAATTCAAACCTGAGTTTGACGCTCATTTAATCGCAACGGGACACCAAAGGTTAAGAGCATGCCAGATAAGTGTAGCAGAGATTATGACCATCTTGATACTGTTTCATCAATTACGTTATCGCCAGTTTAAGGCGTTTTACTACCATCACATGCTTGGCATGATGAAACGGGAGTTTCCAAATCTGCCGAGCTACTCGCGATTTATAGAGCTTATACCGCGCAGTATCATACCACTGTGCAGCTACTTGCAAAGCATGATGGGCGACTGTACGGGTATCAGCTATATTGATTCAACCAAGATAGCAGTTTGTCATAACAAGCGTATCTACCGTCATAAAGTCTTTAAGGGACTTGCAACCCGAGGCAAAAGCAGCATGGGCTGGTTCTATGGCTTTAAGCTGCACGCCATTATCAATCATAAGGGCGAGCTTGTATCTGTTAAAGTCACTGCGGGTAATACGGATGACAGAGTGCCTGTTAAGGATATGGCAACGCCGTTATTTGGTAAGCTGTTTGGTGATAGAGGATACATCAGTAAAGCACTAAACGCGTGGCTCACAAAACACAGTGATACTAGGCTGATAACGAAACTTCGGCGTAATATGAAACCCCAATTACTTGAGCCTATGGATGAGGCACTACTCAATCATCGCTCTTTGGTTGAAACGGTGTTTGGGGAGCTTAAAAACTTGTGTCAGATTGAGCATTCACGCCATCGTAGTGTCACGGGGTTTATCACAAACTTGCTGTCAGGTTTAATTGCTTATTGCTGGTTTCCCTATAAACCCACCATCAAAAATATACCTCAGCAGGGACAGGTAGCAACATTGTAAATAGTATCAATGAGTTATAATGTGGCTTATCCCGAACTGGGGTTGTAAATAGACAAGTCCATACAGACAGTGAATTGGTCAATTCGAATATTGGAAATAATAGGTAGCCCTTCATGTCCCTTAAGAGCGCAGAAAAGTCTCCGTCATTAACGCAAAATAAATCGTCGAAAAAATCTTATCTGTTGGCGTTCGCTTTCAGCGCGGGTTCATTATTGACAGGGCTAGCAGCGACTGGGCTGACGGCCGTGCCAGTGGCATCGCAAGCGGCAGGATTGGGCGATTTATTTAGCAGTGATAAAAGCGCGACCCAACCGAAATTTTTGCCTGTTGATGAAGCGTTTCAGGTCAGTAGCAGTAGTAAACCTGTCAATAATGGCACGCGCTTAGCCATTAACTTTGACATTACGCCTGAGCACTATGTTTATAAAGACCAAATTAAGCTAACGTTGCCTGCTGGCGTGAGCGCTGCACCTTTTAGCTTTAGCCAAAAGCCTATCTCCATAGATGATCCGACCTTTGGTCAAGTATTGGTCTTTGACCAAGCCAATATGGTTGCTAGCACCGTTTTGAGCAGTAGTAATGGCAAGGCGATAAATAATGCCGCTGTAACGATAGGTTGGCAAGGCTGTGCCAAAGCAGGACTTTGTTATCCACCGGAGAAAATAAAAACCACGGTCAAAATTGCTGCGTCACAATCGGCAGCCAATAGTTCAAGTAGCACTGCTACAGTTTCTGCGAGCAATAACAGCAATGCAGAAACTGCGCAAGCATCTACAGAGGCGACTGATACTGATCGTCTTGCTACAGAGCAAACTACGCCAGATGACGAGGTGATTGATTACGCTTTGTTAGATGATGAAGCATTAGATGCAGAGCTTGGTACTAGCAATACCATCTCTGGTGCCGATGAAGAAGTTGTAGGCGACAATGTCACAAGTAATATGCCAGCAAACGATAGCGCTACAACTGCAACAAACAATACCGTTGTCGTTGATAACGCCATTAATAGTGACCCTTTTGGCTTAGCTTCGCATCCGTGGTTGGCATTGGTGTTATTGTTCTTGGCAGGGTTGGTCTTGGCATTGACGCCATGCGTGTTACCGATGCTACCGATTGTTGCCAATATCGTCGCGCGTGAAGACAATCCAACGGTAAAACGCGGTGTTATTTTAACGACCAGCTACGCTATTGGTGTTGCCATCGCTTATGGTATTTTAGGCGCGGTCATTGCGGTATTTGGCGAATCGTTAGGCATTATCGGTTGGCTACAAAATCCGATTATTTTAATTGGGTTTGCCATCGTTTTTGTCTTATTAGCCCTTTATATGTTGGGCGTATTTAGCATTCGTCTGCCGAGATTTATCAGTAGTAAAATGCAGGGTCTAAGCCAAGCGGGGGATAGCAAACTTGGTAGTACGGGTGGCAGTTTAATTGCGGGATTCTTATCGGCGCTCGTGGTATCGCCATGCGTTTCGGCACCCTTATTTGGGGCGCTGCTTGCTGTATCAACGATTGGAAGTCCGCTCCTTGGCTTTGCCGCTTTATTTATGCTCGGTTTTGGTTTATCGGCGCCGCTTATCTTAATTGGCGCGACCCAAGGTAAAATCATGCCAAAAGCAGGCGAGTGGATGAATTGGGTCAAGCAGGGCTTTGCTTTGTTGCTTTTTGCCGTGGCATTGTTATTAATTGAACGCGTCTTTATCTCGCCTGTGATGCTGATGGTTTGGGCGCTGTGGTTTATGGTCGTGGCGATGTGGGCGTGGAGCTGGCTAGGCAAAGGTCGGATGCTGACCCAAGCGCTAGGCTTAATCGCTGGTATTTGGGCGACGTGTTTAATCGTCGGCGCCGCATTGGGCAATGACGACAGCTTGCATCCGCTCGCGTCATTAAGCGCCGCGCCGGTGATGCAGACGACTGCTGATCAACCAGCCATGAGTAATGCAACAGATAAAACTGTTACTACGCTTGCTGAGTTAGATGCCATTGTCGCCGCCAATCCTAAAGTGCTGGTCGATGTCACCGCCGAATGGTGTATTGCATGCCGGATTATGGAGAAAAACTTATTTCATAATCGCCCTGCGCAAATGCAAGATTGGCAATTGGTCAGACTTGATATCACGGAGACTACGGCTGATTCAAAAGCAATCTTAGCGCGTTATAAACTATTTGGTCCGCCAGCATTGCTGTATTATCAAGACGGGCAATTGGTCAATCAGCAAGTGGGTGAAATCGGGCGCGCAGCGTTTGAGCAAACCTTAACCGCGCTAAATTAATCGTTTAAATGTAGATAAATTCCACATCATTTCTACCCATTAAAAAGACAACGTCCTTTGATAATAGGACGTTGTCTTTTTCAATCTTACTAAATAGCCTTTTTAACATAGACGCTAAATCCTTGGTTTAGCATTATTTATTACTACTTACCTTATTATTTACATCAGTATTTGCTCGCAATAACGCTAGTATAGTGCCCTTATTTTCATTACAATAAAGCAACATTGCTAAAGGCGCATTACCACGAGTAATGGCTACCTTGCACGTCCATATTTATTGATTTTCTTTAGGGCGTGTCATCAATTAAGCCAAACGACACAAGAAACTAAGTGAATGGCACTAAGGAAATGACTGGCTAACTTATCATAGCGAGTGGCAATCGCACGATACTGCTTAATCTTGGCAAAGAAGTTCTCTATTAGGTGCCTCGCTTTATAAAGCTCTTTATCGAAGTCTCTTGGCTGCAGCCGATGACACTTAGATGGTATAACTGCATTACCTTGCACTGCTTTAATCGGTTCAATAACGCGGGCATCAGCATCGTAAGCTTTATCGGCAAGCCACGTTTGGCTAATACTGACATCAAGCAATTCATCTGAGCCACACAGGTCATGAGCTGCCCCACCTGTTAGATAAAAGCCAGTAGGATTGCCTAATGCATCTGTTCGAGTATGTATTTTAGTCTTCAGTCCACCTTTGCTGCGTCCAATGGCTTGATCCCTTTTTTTCCAGCACTGTGCTGGTGGGCTTTAACAATCGTGGCATCTAGCATGGCATATTCGTCATCGGATTGTTCAGAGAGTTGATTAAAAACCTGCTTCCATACGCCTTTTTTTGACCAGCGACTAAAACGAGTATGAATCACTCTGAAGTCGCCAAAGCGTTCAGGTAGGTCACGCCAAGGTATGCCGGTCTTGTAACGGTACAGAACCGCTTCTACGAACAAGCGGTTATCCTTTGCAGTAACACCAACGTCACTTGGTTTACCAGGTAGAATGTCTTTAATTCTCTCCCATTGGTCATCACGTAGGGCATGTCGTCTTGTCATAGTCATTGAGCTCAAATTCCTAAATACGATCTAAGTATAGCTTATTCTGAAATATCTATGCTAATTGATGACACGCCCTAGTATGGCATACTTATTTTATCTCAAATTACTTTATAGATATTTTAGATAAAATCTCATGTCCACTAATATAAAGTTCATTAGACATGCACATCTCACTCCATCCTTTCCAGTAACTATTAGCTTTCTTTGAATACATTGACCTATCCCAAATATCTTCAATCCAAGAATTGTGACGATACTTATCAATTACTTTGATCGGATTTTGTTTGGCCCAAATTAATTCGTTAAAGTCTGGTTCTGAAACTATTGCTCCTCTGATCTTTGAGATATGGTACTTACAAAGATACTTTAATGTTAAGGATAGGAGCGCTCTGTCTTCAGAGCCACCTATACCTACTTTGTCACTGACATGCACACGAGAGTCTAGAACCAAACCATGCCAACTATCGTAATGCTTGATAATAACTAGTTCACCGTTTTCAGTATTGTTCCGAGCAAACCAGACCAACTTAACCTCATCTTCATTATTACCTTTTAATAAGCTTCTAGCATTCTCTTCAATATCATAACCAAACTCAAATGTTTCTTTTGCGAAAGGCCTTCCTTCATCATGAACGAGCCAATTCTTTTGGCATCCAAAGTATGTGGCTAATTTTTCTAATTCGTTAAACGATGGCTCTTTTCGCCCTTCAAACCAATCCTCAGTAACGCCCACACTATTGTATCCCAGGGCCTCAGCAACTCTAGAAATACTTGGGGTATGAAAACTATCAGTTGCCTTAGCTTCACTCAAGAGGAAATTTAGTTTGCCAGATAGTAGATTTAAGCGATCGCTACGTAAATGAGCATCAAAAAAACTCTTTAAATCGTCGATAGCTTCGATATAACTTCCTTCTTGACCTTCAAAAGATTTTTCTAGTCGATACTGTGCCTCGGCATTAATTGAACGTCCACTAACTTTTGAGGCATCGGAGATCAGGGCTTTCAATTCAGTAGGAATTCTTAAATTAAACTGCACATTTTTTGACATTTTAAAGCCCAAATAGAATATTGAATTTAAAACAAATAATATTACCATAAGGAACTTGCGGCAATGATAGCATAATGCTATCATATTATGTAACAAACCCTAAAGAGGTAAATACATGTCAAATCAGAAGGTTCAGATGAACGTCCGGGTACCTAAAGAACTTAAGAATTTTGCCATAAATGATGCAAAGAACCAGTTCCATTCGTTATCTCAATATATAGAAAAGCTTATGTTTAAAGCCAAAGAACTCAGTGAACTAGAAAAGAGATGAAACCTTCTCTTAAAGACCTTTTTGACTCTAATGCAAAAGTAATTTATCTAAGACGGTTTAGATTGCAGAATGCAAATTGGTCAAAGACTGCTCAGGCTAATGATTACGATTACACTTTTAGCTCTTTAGCTAACTCAGATTATCACTTCAGAATGCCTGTTATCATTCAATCAGATGGTTTACCTTGGAAAATAGGTAACCTATATCTCATGGGACAACTAGACACTCCTGCGCTTTCAAATATGAAAACGTTATCCGCAAGAGCTATCCACCTAAAATACTATCTACAGTACCTAGAACATAGTAACCAACACTTTTTAGACTTACCTACCCAGTATCAGCAAAGAGTTCCTCGCAAATTCAAAGCTTTTTTACAGGCTGTAATAGAACAGCACGACTTTAGCTCTCAATACATTAATAACATTCTGTCCTCTGTTGCTCATTTCTATAATTATATACAGCATCAATCATTCGTATCTCAGTCTGATATAGAGAATAAGCCCTTTAGAGAAAGGAAGGTTTCTATACCTATTCATAATAATGTAGGAATAATGAGGAATATTAGTGTTATTACAAATGATCTCAAGCTAAGAAGCAGCAGAAAACCCTTACCATCACTAGGTAAGTTGAGAGATGGAGGCAGTCTGCGTCCTTTAAGCTCTGAAGAACAAGAAATTATTTTCAGGGCATTTGATAAAAACTATGCGTCAATAGAGTTAGAGCTAATGATAAGAATAGCTCTCGGAACAGGAGCTAGACAACAAAGCGTATGCACTCTCTCTATTGCTTGTATCAAAACTGCTCTCCACTACTTAGAACAAAATGCTGATTCAAATTATGCCGTGATAAATACTGGATATAAATACAGAACAGATTCAAAGGGTGGGCGACTAAACCGCTTAATGTTTTCACGTAACCTAATTGATCATTTAGCAACATATATAGATTGCGAAAGAGCGGAACATAGAAGACAAAATATAAACAGCTTTTATGCAAATACTGACGATAACTATGTGTTTTTAACTCGAACTGGAAACCCCTATTTAACTGCTGAAAGAGAAATTATAGATCGTAATCGTAACAACCCTAAACCAGTTTGGAACACTGAAGCGCCCGTTATGGTACCTAAAAACGGCCAATCTTTAAGAAATGAATTAAAAAAATTCATTTCCAAGGTTCAAAAATTTGAACCAAGTCTTCAAAATTTTTCATTCCATGATTTGCGTGCTACCTATGGGATGAATATCGTAAGAAACCTTAGAGCTAAGGAATACCCTGATTCTAAGATATTTGATCATGTCAGACAAAGGTTAAACCATAGAAGCCTAACAACCACTGAGGCCTATCTAAAATTCGACTCGGAAGTAAAAGAATTCAATGATATACAAGATACGTTCGGCGTAACATTTGATAAGGGCGAATATAATGTCTAATTCTTTCAATGACAGGCAGCTTATTGAGATAAGCACTAAGCAAATAGAAGATATCGTTGATCCTCAATACACAGTAATTGTAGGTTCAAGAGCTGATGGTGTGTCCTTTAAAGTCGATATTGGTAGAGTCTGCTATACCAATAGAGAGAACGATTCTGGTCATTCCCGAGATAAAACTAAGAGCTATATTACGGGCCTAGTTGATGAATCAACATTGTCTATAGAACGTGTAGAATGGTTGAGAAGGTACCTTAGGGAAATCCTTCAAAAAGGGTTGAGAGATGAAACGGTGCGAGGTTACCTTCATAATTTAAGATATTTTTTTGATTTTTGTGATTTTGAAGGCTCTAAGCCTCTTACTTTAGATGATTTAGCATCTAATTATAAATATTATCAAATTAATCTCTATCAAAAGGCGCGTTTAAGTGGTGCAAAATCTATAAGCACTACAACTCTTTATGACAAGCTAAATACTGCAAGAGATTTCATAAAAATCGCTTATAACTTATCTGATATCGATATACTTAGTATTATTCCCAAGCATCGTCATATGGGGCATAACAGTAAAGAAAGAGACTCCTCATTAGAAGACTTCAAAAACTTCTTACAAACCTGCATTACATACTTTAATGAATTCTCATACGCCATATTAAATAAAATCTACCCTATACCTATTACTTTAGCAAAATCATCAAGTAATGATTATTATTGGGATTCAACTAGAAAATATGGCATAAAGAAACTACCTAATTGCTTCTACAATAGTGGTGAACCCTTACCCTTTAATGAGGTAAAAAATGCTTTATCAAATTATTATAATTGTGAGCATACTAAGAAAGATTTCTATAAAAACACATTAATAAACAACAGAAATACATGGATCAATGAGAATTTAGACTCTAGAAAAATTTATGCTTATAACCTATGTACATATTGCTTTTATTACATTTACCTTTCTTTCACTGCTGCTAATATACAACCCACACTTGATTTGAAAATATCTGATTTAAATTTGGAAAACCTTGGCTTATCAACTTTTGCTAAAAAACATAAATATCGAGCAGGTAGACAGATTGAATTTTCCGCTCCTTCTCACTTAAAACGTTATCTCATACAGTATTTGAAACTTAGAGAGTGGGTTGATAACCTTCATCTTCCTGGAGACTGTCAAGAATACTTGTTTATGCGTATTGGAGAACATCGTCAATTAAAGCGTTTTGCACGTAGCTCTGTCAGTTCTATTGACGACAATACTCCACTTTTTAAAGGGGTTAAAAGGGTTACTGCTAGAGACATTAGAAACCTATGTGCGGAATACTACATAAAACATTCTAAAGGAAATTTGTCATTAGTAGCTAGGAAGTTGAATAACTCTTTAACTACAGTAGCTAAATCTTACACTTCGATCGATATTGAGTCTCAAGCAATAGAGATGAATCATTATCACGAAAAAATGATTACCGCAGTTCTTAGGTCTAATCGAACTAATGAACAAACTATATCTATCAAGACTTCAACTAACTATGATACGGAGAAAATACCAGCAGGATCTTGTTCTAACCTATCAGATAATGATCCTGTTAAGGCATTGGGCTTTAATAATGAAGCCCCCAACCCTTCCTGTGCTACATTTGAAAGTTGTTTGTTCTGTGAATTTTTTGCAATTCATATAGATTTTGAAGATATACATAAACTATTAAGTTTGAAGGAGGCTCTACTAAAGTCTTCTATGATTCGTGATGATCCTGAATATCATCTTCTCTCTATAGAACCATCACTATTTAGAATTGACGAGATTATCAATATTCTTAAAGGAAAAGATAATAGAGTAATTGAACTCGTTGATGATGCTGAACAAAAAATAAAAATGCAAATTTATAATGAGTATTGGGATGAGCATATAAATTTTCTCACTGTAGCCTCAGAATCTAACAGAAAAAGCTTAAGTTTATGACCAAGACAATGATGCGTGAACCCCTCGTTAAAGAGATACAACCAATATCTAAAGACCTAATCGAAAACCCATCATCTGGTTTGATTGTAACGCTTTCCAAGAGTGGAGATGCTTTATCATTATTCTCTGATGATATTTGGGACTATAGTGCTACTAGCAATTCACATAGAACTATTAATTTTAGAACTAAAATTCGGAACCTATCCTCATCTATTAATACCGACGGCAAAAAATTCAAATCAGCAGTTAAGTTTTTGAAGGTATTTACTCTCAATTGGAATTGTGAGATGAATGGATGTTCTATGTCAAAATTGAATAGTGATATAGTCGCTATATCCTTCCTAATTAGTTACTGTGTAAACAATAATATTGACTTTAATAATATATTTACTGACAGTAGTGCAATCGACTTCCTAGTAACTAATAGTTCGACGGAGAAACAAATAGGTTTGCATTTAGGCAAGATACAAAGATTTATTGATACAGCATCTGTTTTAAATCAAAGTAATTTTTGGTGTAACATGCAACCTTCAAAAGAATTTTCAAGCAAACTAAGAAAGACTAGAAAATCTTTCCCTGAGACTTCTCAAAGTCTTCAAACCATGATCATTCCTTCACGTATTTATCAGAACCTGCTAAAAGATACCATTGAAAGTTTGCAGGTTTTTAATAAGCACGCTGAGCAGATCTCATATGTTTTTTCTGCACGTACTAAAGTAAGAGATGAAGCATTAAGATTAGATCAGAGTGTACCTATGAGTAAGCTTACTAAATCACAAAAAAGCTTAATCAGATTTTATTGGCAAACTGCTTTGAAGACAGATACAAAGCTAACTAAGATTTTAGCAGAATTAACAGATTTAAACATCATCAAGAATGCTAATTGGTTAAGTTTAACAATCAGCTTAGGTCAAATACAGATGAAAAGCGCTTTTGTTATAGCTGCGTTTACAGGTATGCGTAAAAATGAATTACTATCTATCCCTTTCAACGGGCTAAGACATATTCATTCCGATACTGGGAATATACCTGTAGTATGGTCAACTACAACAAAATTGGAAAGTAATGGAGTACCAAGATTTACAAAATGGGTAACAGGTTCAATTGTTGAAGAAGCTTTTGAAGCAGCTAAATTTATCACTCAAGGAGCTTTGAACTGGTCTGCTAATAAGAGTCAGGTGGCAGAAGATGAGAGTAAGTTACCGTTGTTTTTTTCAATTGAAAATGGGAAATCTGGAAAGCCTCATCCGCATTTTGATTATGCAACAACTGCCTTAAATAGCAACCTCATTCAAAAAATAATGTCATCAGAGCACTTATTAATTTCAGAACAAGACTTAAAGGAAGTCAGTCAATTTTTATACGGCGATGAAATATCTAATAATATTAAATTAGGTAAGCCTTGGCCTTTAGGCTTTCATCAGTTTAGACGCTCCTTAGCCGTGTATGCTGCTTCTAGTGGTTATGTTTCATATCCTACTCTTAAATCCCAGCTAAAACATATAAGCATGATGATGACAGTCTATTACACGGACTCAAACTCTAGAGCGATAAATATTTTAGGCAACGGCCCTGAAGTCAAAGCTATGCAAAAGGAATGGCAGGAGGCCCAAGCAAGAGTAGAGTCAGATAATTTGCATGAATTGTTAGATAGCAGGGTGACACTAACTGGTGCAGCTGGTAAAAATCTACAAAAAAGAAAAGTAGAGAATAAGCTTCCTAAGTTCTTAGATAATAGAAATAGTACTAAGAAAGCAGTCAAAAATGGCAAAATTCGTTATCGATCTACTTTAGTTGGCGGATGTATGTCTATTAAACCTTGTGATAAAGGTGCTGGTGTATTGGCATCTGCTTGTATTAGCTGTGAAAATGCGGTGTTTTCACCAGAATCCAAAAGTATTTTGCTACAAACTAAAGATTTTTATAAGTCTCAACTCACTTTAGATATTCCAAAGCGTGTTCATCATGAATACGAAGTGAGTATTAAAAAAATAGACAGTCTTCTTTCAGTATTAGAAGTAAATCAAGAGAAATAACATGAAAACTAGCCAGGCAGAACAGGCTTATTGGGATGCTTTGAATCGTCTACAAGATGGTACAGCCAAAATTGTCAATACAAAGTCATCACGGTTTAAGTTTACTAGAGACGCTGTAGGTAGAGAGGCAGGTAAAGGAAAAGGGTATGTCCGTAATGAGAGATATCCAGAACTTTGCGAAGCAATAACAAAAGCGGAAGAAGAACGCAAAAATCGTGCTCAAGAAAAACCTAATACTTCTACTAAGTTAAAACATGAAAAAGAGCTCAAAATCAAAGCTAATTTGAAATACGACATGATAAAAGAAGAATATGACATTATAATGCAAGATTATCTTAACATTCTAAGACAGAATTTTGAACTTCAAAGAGAGTTAGCAGATTCTCCACATATAAGATTAGTGAAAAGATCTAATAAATAGCTTAATCTTGTTCCTGTTTAGCTCAAATACAATCTATGAATAAAGCCTCTCTAAAGCTTTATTTCTCATATTACGGCTATTAAGATGCCTTAAAAGTATTCCTATGAATGACGATCATTTGTGTAACAAACTAAAAATTTTATTTGAACATCTTTTTCCTACTCTAACCATAATTGGTGGAGTAGATGAACCCTACTATGAAGCGCCAAAAGCAGATACAAATGCGAAGATCTTTTTTAAAGAAAACTACCCAAGAAGCCTATTACATGAAATTGCTCATTACTGTTTGGCAGGGCAAAAACGACGCAAATTAGATGACTATGGTTACTGGTATACTGAATGTGGTAGAACAAGTGAAGAGCAAGAGCTATTTCAATTGGTTGAAGCAAGACCTCAAGGCTTAGAAAAGGCTATGTGTGAAGCTATAGGTATACATTTTTCACCTAGCTTTGATGATTTTTCAGGTCGACCGATATCAGAGGTGTTTCTAAAAAACTTAGAAGTTAATTATCAAGAGATGATTACGAATCCTCCTCCTACGGCTAGAATAGCTTTAGAAACATTAATGCATACAGATTTTTCTACGTTAAGGGATAATTAGTTTATTAACTACATATTGCAAATTCATACTTACTTAATTTTAAAATTTCAAAGCAGTCATGTGAAGTATATTCATCAGGCTACTATTCAGCCGATGATAACTATAGTAAATATTCTAGCCTTCCCAATTTTATTGAAAAAACAAAGAATATCTACTAAGAGAAGAACCAACAAAAAGTCCCGATCTATTCATCAAAAATAAAATATTGATATGTCTCGATTGTATATACACGGCTAATATAAGCTTCTTAGTGCTTTGAAAAGTGATAATTCCAATGACTCACTTAATGTACAATATCTCCTTTTATGAGGAATATTGTACATTTTTTTATCAAGAAGCTGATTTTACATCATTACAATTACTTCTTTATCAATCAATAACTTAGTAATGTACATTTATAGTTAAGAGTTTACTAGAAATTAGCCATTGGTGCGTAGCTGGTGATGCTCGTAGACAACTATCTGACTTTGGTTACTGGTATACCCCAGATGGACGATCAGCGGCGCAGCAACAAGCATTTGAGCGTGTAGAAATCAAACCTCAAGCATTAGAGTGTCTATTCACCTTGGCGTGTGGACGAAACTTCCAAGTCTCCCAAGATAACTTGTTTGCCGACTTCGATACTAGTAATAGCACCTTTGCTAGTGATGTCTATCAGCAAGTCCAAAACTATATAGCCAAACCTCATACTCTGCCGCGTGACGCTAAGTCTTTACTAATTGCCTTACTTAGCGCTTGCACTTCTTCATCTGAGATCAGCGCTTAGTTTAAATTACTAAGCGTTCCTACTTATTAACGATTCTCTACGGATGGTAACGCCTTGCCACTAAACTCATATCTACTTTGAGCTATACTAATGACTGGAGTGGTATTTTGAAAATATCGATCTGCTTTAGTTCTAGAATAGTTTTTCTAATGTATCCAGTGATTGAAACACATCTAATTAATGAAAAATTTGTCTCAATTAAAAACCAATAATTATAAAATAAGGAACCACTATGGAAGTTTTCTATATTCATCCCGATAATCCGCAGCCACGCCTCATTGAGCAAGCCGCTGACCTATTGCGCAGAGATCAGTTAATTATTTATCCAACGGATACCAGTTACGCTTTTGGTTGCCGTTTGGGTGCAAAGGATGCGCTAGCGAAGCTTAAGCAAATCCGTGAACTCGATGATAAGCATCAATTTACCTTACTATGCCGCGACCTAAGCGAAATTGCCAATTATGCAACAGTTGATAATGTGCAATTTAAACAGCTGAAAGCCCACACACCTGCCCCAATTACTTTTATTCTTACTGCCACCAAAGACGTACCGAAAAAACTGGCGCATGCAAAGAAAAAAACCATTGGTATTCGTGTACCTAGTAACCCCATTGCTCAAGCATTATTAGAAGCGATGGATGAACCTATCTTAACCAGCTCACTGATTTTGCCTAATCGGGACGATATTTTGGATGATCCGTTTGAGATTGAAGACTTACTAGGCAATCAAATCGATGGTCTCATCAATGCAGGTATAAAGACGACCAAGCTTACTACTATCGTAGATATGACTAGCAGCGTTCCTGAAGTTATCAGGCAAGGTGCGGCTGATGTCGATTCGTTATTACTCTAAACAGCTAGTTATTGTTCTAAATAGCCAGTTATTGCCCTAAACAACTAATAGTATATTTAGTCAAATTTAAGACAAAAAAAAGCTCCAATTGCATTGGAGCTTTTTTATGAAATATGTCTTGGGTGCAAAACTAGTCACGATCAACCAATTCTACATAAGCCATTGGCGCATTGTCACCATCACGGTAACCGCATTTTACGATACGCAAATAACCACCTGGACGCGTTTGGTAACGAGGACCTAACGTGCCAAATAATTTGCCTACCATAGCTTTGCTACGCATACGGCTGAATGCTAAACGACGGTTAGCAACGCTGTCTTCTTTAGCCATAGTGATCAATGGCTCGGCAACGCGACGTAGTTCTTTAGCTTTTGGTAAAGTTGTTTTAATCAGTTCATGCTCAAATAATGAGTTAGTCATGTTCTGAAACATTGCCTTACGATGACTGCCGGTACGACCCAGCTTGACTCCACTCTTACGATGGCGCATAGTCAAAAATCCTTAAAGTTTAACGGCTACGATAAGAAAAGCGATCATCAACACGTAAATCAGCTGGTGGCCAGTTATCTAGGCGCATACCGAGCTCTAAATCTTTAGACGCTAATACGTCCTTGATTTCTGTCAATGATTTCTTACCAAGATTTGGGGTTTTTAGAAGTTCAGTCTCTGAACGCTGTACCAAATCACCGATATAGTAAATGTTTTCAGCTTTCAAGCAGTTGGCTGAGCGAACCGTTAGTTCAAGATCGTCCACAGGGCGTAATAGCACCGGATCAACCTCTTCTTTCTCTTTCACAGGCTCAGGCGCTTCTTCAGCTTCTAGGTCAACAAAGATAGAAATCTGTTGTTGTAAAATAGTGGCTGCTTTACGAATTGCTTCTTCTGGATCTATAGTGCCATTAGTTTCAAGCTCAATGATAAGACGATCAAGATCAGTACGCTGCTCTACACGAGCGTTCTCAACCTGATAAGCAACACGAAGCACAGGACTAAAACTTGCATCAAGCTTTAAACGTCCAATTGCTTTAGTATCACCATCTTCACGGCGCTGGTTTGCTGGCTCATATCCACGACCCATCACTACACGCAAACGCATCTTAAGATGACCACGATCGCTCAATGTACCCAAGACCAATTCTGGATTGATGATGTCAACATTGTGCGGCAACGCGATGTCTGCAGCAGTAATAGTGCCTGGACCTTGTTTATCCAAGGTCAAAAATACTTCATTTTGGTCATGAAGCGTAATTGCTAAGCCTTTTAGGTTCAAAAGCAAATCAAGTACGTCTTCTTGCAGGCCTTCAAGCGTTGAGTATTCATGGTCAACACCATCAATCTCGGCTTCAATGACTGCAGCACCAGGTAATGAAGATAACAAGATGCGACGCAGAGCATTACCTAGGGTATGCCCAAAGCCGCGTTCTAACGGTTCGAGCGTGACTTTCGCAATCGTTTCGTTAACCGTATCCACATTAATGGCATTCGGCGTTAGAAACTCAGTTGCATTTAGCATCATGATGTCACCTCGATTTATTAAACTGGTTTAATTAACGTTAATTGCTCAATGCCATTTTCATAACATTGAGCATTACGTCATTACTTAGAGTATAGCTCAACGATCAAGCTTTCGTTGATTTCAGCAGGTAGATCAATACGATCAGGCGCATGTTTAAACGTGCCTTGTAGTTTGCTGTGGTCAACATCAAGCCATTCTGGAATACCACGTTGTGTCGCTAATTCGATAGCGTTTTTAATACGTAGCTGTTCGCGAGATTTCTCTTGGATAGCGATGACATCACCATCTTGAAGCTGAATTGAAGGAATGTTCACACGAACAAACTCATCACGGCCAGCTTTTTTTACCATAACAGTACGATGACTGACTAGCTGACGTGCTTCTGCGCGAGTTGAGCCAAAGCCCATGCGATATACAACGTTATCTAGACGGCTCTCAAGCATTGCTAGCAAGTTTTCACCAGTAGCGCCACGCTTACGAGCAGCTTCTTTATAGTAGTTCGCGAATTGACGCTCTAGTACACCATAGATACGCTTAACTTTTTGCTTTTCACGCAACTGTAGAGCATATTCTGAGGTCTTGTTACGGCTTACGCCATGCTGACCTGGTGGACGACCAGCTTTCTTCGTTTTTACGTCATACGGTTTAACGCCAGACTTAAGGCCTAAATCCGTACCTTCACGACGTGATAATTTCAGTTTTGGTCCAATATAGCGGGCCATTGTTATGTCTCCTATAAGCTTTTAGTATAAAAAGCTTCGTCTTTAATATTAGACGCGGCGCTTTTTCGGCGCACGGCAACCATTGTGTGGGATTGGGGTTACATCAGAGATGCTGTTAACTTTATAACCCAATGCACCTAGTGCTCTTACCGCAGACTCACGACCCGGTCCTGGTCCTTTGACCAAAACATCGATATTCTTAACACCATATTCTTGGGCCGCTTTACCAGCGACTTCAGCTGCAACCTGAGCTGCAAATGGTGTAGATTTACGTGAACCACGGAAGCCTTGTCCACCTGAAGTGGCCCAAGCCAATGCATTACCTTGACGATCGGTAATCGTAACAATGGTGTTATTAAAAGACGCATGGATATGGGCAATGCCCTCCGATACTGAACGACGAGCCACCTTTTTGCGACTGCGAGTGTCTTTTGCCATCTTTTAGCTTCCTAAGTTAATTATCTTTTGAGAGGGCGTGTCGGACCCTTACGAGTACGAGCGTTGTTCTTGGTGTTCTGACCTCTAACTGGTAGGTTACGACGATGACGGATGCCACGGTAACAACCAAGATCAACTAAACGCTTAATATTCATTGAAACTTCACGACGAAGGTCACCTTCAGTCATGTAGTTTGCAACTTGTGCACGGATAGCATCTAACTGTGTATCATCTAACTGACTGACTTTAGTAGTAGGGGCGATGCCAACTGCTTCTAAGATTTTCTGAGCAGTGGTACGACCTACACCAAAGATGTAAGTTAGTGAAATAACAGCATGCTTATTATCCGGAATGTTTACGCCGGCAATACGAGCCATTGATTTCTCTCCATTAAAGAAAAATAAGCGTTATCTAGCGATAAGGCTTTACTCTTCAGATTTGTTGCTGTTAATACTAGAGCTTTTATAGTCATTATCGATGTTTTGACTATAAGTCTGCTCATCGATTCTATTATAAAAGATTTTGTATAAACACGGCAAGTGGCGGATGATATCGCATCCGCCGTTATTTTTCAAGTATTAATTTAATTAGCAGCGAAAACTAAACGTTTTCTAGTACTAAAGATTAACCTTGACGTTGCTTGTGGCGAGGTTCTGCTGTACAAATAATATGTACACGGCCTTTACGGCGCACAACTTTACAGCTACCACAAATCTTTTTAACTGATGCTTGAACTTTCATAGCATGCTCCTTGAAATATCGTACCGCTCATTTAAGGTTGAGTGGGCGATTGAATTAACGTCTGATCATGATATTGATGGGTCATCAAATGCGCTTGAATCTGCGAGATGAAGTCCATTACCACAACCACCATAATCAGTAAAGACGTACCACCGAGTTGAAACGGCACACCAAACGATGACTGGACGACCATTGGCATTAAACAAATAACCGTCATATACATCGCGCCAATAAAGGTCAGTCGGTTTAATACATGATCGAGGTAACGCTGAGTTTGTTGTCCTGGGCGAATACCTGGGATATACGCACCACTACGTTTAAGGTTCTCTGCTACTTCACGCGGACTAAATACCAATGCCGTGTAAAAATAACAGAAGAAAATAATCATTGCGCCAAACAGTACTAAGTATAGCGGCTGTCCTGGAGACAACACTAATGCCATATTTTGAAGTATTTTCTGTACAAAGGTAGGATCAGTCGATTGACCAACCCACTGCCCTAAACTTGCAGGAAACAATAACAAAGAACTGGCAAAAATAGCGGGAATAACCCCTGCCATATTTAGCTTCAACGGCAAATGTGATTGCTGCTGAGCGTAAATTTTGCGGCCTTGTTGCTGCTTTTGAGCATAGTTCACAGGAACACGACGTTGAGCACGTTCAATATAAACGATACCCGCAGTAACCGCGATACCTAGCAGTACAAAAATAAATAGCACAATCAAGTTCATCTGCCCTTGATTGACCTGTTCAATAGACTGCGAAATCATACCTGGCGTACCAGCCACAATACTCGCGAAAATGAGCATTGAAATACCATTACCTACGCCACGTTCTGTAATCTGCTCACCAAGCCACATTAAGAACATTGCGCCTGCTACTAAAGAAGTAACAGCTGGAATATAAAAGGTAAGACCAGTAGATAAAGTAAGGTTTTGGCTGATTAAGCCGGCACACATTCCTAATGACTGTACTAGGGCTAAAGCAAGCGTTCCCTGACGGGTATACTTGTTTAGCTTGCGTCGTCCCGCTTCACCTTCTTTTTTGAGGGCTTCAAGCGATGGCAATACTGCAGACATCATCTGTACGATAATCGATGCTGAGATATATGGCATAATGCCAAGTGCCATGATAGACATACGCTCTAGCGCACCACCTGAGAACATATTAAACATGCTCAGAATGGTGTTTTCGTTGCGCGAAAACAGATCAGCCAAGTTAACTGGGTTAATACCCGGAACTGGAATATGTGACCCTAAACGATAAACAATCAATGCGCCGATTAAAAATAATAAACGCGTCCATAGCTCATCATACTTACGTATAAATGCGAATGGATTAAGCGGTATACCAGCCGATGACATTGATTGTTTTGACACGTTACTACTCCTCGATGCTACCACCAGCAGCTTCGATAGCTTGCTTAGCACCTTTAGTCACTTTAATACCTTTGAAAGTATAAGCTTTAGTGACTTCGCCTGATAGCATTACACGAGCACGTTTCATATCGTGACGGATAAGGTTAGCAGCTTTAAGTGTTTCAAGGCTAACTACATCGCCTTCAATTTTATTCAGTTCAGAAAGACGTACTTCAGCAGTCTTCATAGCCAATTTACTGGTAAAACCAAATTTTGGTAGACGGCGATATAGAGGCATCTGACCACCTTCAAATCCTGAGCGAATGCTAGAACCTGAACGAGATTTCTGACCTTTTACACCACGACCACCAGTCTTACCAAGACCTGAACCGATACCACGACCACGACGTTGGGCAGTTTTCTTTGCGCCAACACCTGGTGATAATTCATTTAATCTAAGACCCATTACGCTTCCTCCACTTTTACCATGTAGTTAACGCGATTGACCATACCACGAGTCGAAGGAGTATCTTCTACTACCACAGTATGATTAATACGGCGTAAACCCAATCCTTTCAAGCTCGCTTTGTGGCTCTTTAGGCGATGGGCACCCGATTTAAATTGAGTGACTTTCATTTTTTTCATCGTAACTCACCTAGTCTAAGTTAACCCAAGATTTCGTCTACAGATTTACCACGTTTAGCTGCCATCTTCTCTGGAGTTGACATATCACGTAAACCGTTAAACGTTGCGCGAACAACGTTAGCAGTATTGGTAGAACCATAACATTTAGTCAAAACATCTTTGACACCAGCAACTTCTAATACAGCACGCATTGCGCCACCAGCGATTACGCCAGTACCTTCAGATGCAGGCTGCATGTAGACTTTACTAGCACCATGACGTGCTTTGATTGGATGATGCAAAGTTGCATCATTTAGCTCAACAGTAATCATATTACGTTTGGCAGCTTCTAGTGCTTTTTGGATAGCAGCTGGCACTTCACGTGCTTTACCGCGACCAAAACCAACACGACCATTGCCATCGCCCACTACAGTCAATGCAGTGAAAGAGAAAATACGACCACCTTTAACAACTTTCGCTACGCGATCAACGGTAACTAAGCGTTCTACTAGACCGTCAGTCTGTTCATTTTTATCATTTTTATCATTTCTAGCCATGATTAAAACTCCAATCCGTTTTCGCGAGCAGCTTCTGCTAAAGCTTTAACTCGACCATGATATTTGAAACCACTACGGTCAAAGGCAACTTTAGTAATGCCAGCTGCTTTTGCGCGTTCTGCGATCATTTGGCCTACAGACGTTGCTGAATCAGCATTACCAGTCGCGCCTGAACGCAAGCTGCTGTCTAAGGTAGATGCCTGAGCAATCACTTCACCACCATTTGGAGAGATAATCTGGGCATAAATATGTTTTGACGTGCGGTTAACCGTTAAGCGATGAACGCCTAAGAAACGGATATGCGCGCGTGTTTTCTTAGCTCGACGCAGACGAGCTGCTTTTTTATCAAACATTTCAACTCACCTTATTTTTTCTTAGCTTCTTTGCGAATCACATGCTCGTCACTATAACGAATACCTTTGCCTTTATAAGGCTCAGGTGGGCGGAAACCACGGATGTTGGCGGCTGCTTGACCAAGCTGCTGTTTATTGTTTGATTTCAAAACAATTTCAGTTTGCGTTGGCGTTTCAGCTGATACACCTTCAGGTAACGTATACTCTACTGGATGAGAATAACCAACGTTCAAGGTTACTTTGTTACCAGTAACTTGCGCGCGATAACCAACACCAATTAACTGAAGACGTCTTTCAAAGCCTTCGTTCACGCCAGTAACATAGTTGTTAACAAGAGCGCGCATGGTGCCAGTGTGCATCATAGCTTCTTTTGAATCGACTGTAGGTGAGAAAATGATAGCATCATCTTCCTGTTTCAGCTCGACCAATTCATGCAGGCGTAAAGACATAGTACCGTTCTTGCCTTTAACTTCGACCTGCCGATCGTTCAAAGTAACGCTTACGCCGTTTGGCAGCGTCACTGGGGCTTTAGCCACACGAGACATAGGAATATTCCTTAAAAAATTTAACTTCTTTATATTAGCGAAAAAACTAACAGGCTAAAAAGCGTGTTAGTTTAGCATAGTTGACTGTGTTAGACATCTATCAATTCAAAATAATTTAATATTACTCAATCAATAGAAGCCTAACAACCATCAAATAGACTTCATCGTCGTATAGCTTACGCTACAAATGCGACGATTTCACCACCGATACCAGCAGCGCGTGCAGCACGATCGCTCATGATACCCTGGCTAGTAGATACGATAGCAACACCCATACCTTGCTTAACAGTAGGGATTTCGTCTTTACCGCGGAACTGGCGTAAACCAGGACGGCTATAACGTTGAATAGTTTCGATAACCGCACGGCCTTCGAAGTATTTCAATTCAATAGTAAGGGTTGCTTTGTTGTTTTCTTGCTCAGTAACAACGGCGCTTGCCACATAACCTTCGCTAACTAGCAAATCAGCAATTGATTTACGTAATTTAGAGCTCGGCATTGCTACCGATACTTTGTTAGCCATTTGTGCGTTACGAATACGGGTTAGCATATCCCCAACGGTATCTTGCATACTCATATAGTTACTCCTTACCAGCTTGCTTTACGAACACCAGGCACATCGCCTTGCATGACACGCTCACGCAGCATATTGCGTGACAAGCCAAACTTGCGGAAGTAACCGTGAGGACGACCGGTGATAGCACAACGATTACGCAGACGTACTGGTGATGAGTTGCGTGGAAGAGCTTGTAGCTCTAACATCGCTTCCATACGAGTTTCGTCACTTGCAGTCATATCACTGATAGTTTCTTTTAGCTTGATACGCTTTTCAGCATATTTAGCAACCATTTTTTCGCGCTTTAATTCGCGGTTAATCATGCTCTTCTTTGCCATAACGTCTTTACCTTATTTAAATGGGAAGCCGAATGCTTTAAGCAACGCACGACCTTCTTCATCAGATTGAGCTGACGTGGTGATTGTCACATCCATACCACGGATACGATCAATCTTGTCAAAATCTACTTCTGGGAATACGATTTGTTCTTTGATACCCAATGAGTAGTTACCACGTCCGTCAAAGGCTTTAGGTGAAAAACCGCGGAAATCACGAATACGAGGAATTGCAATGGCAACGAGACGATCTAAAAATTCGTACATTTGCTCACCGCGTAGCGTTACTTTACAGCCAATTGGCCATTCTTCACGAATCTTAAAGCCAGCAACTGATTTACGCGCTTTGGTGACAACAGGTTTTTGACCAGCAATCGCAGTCATATCAGCCACAGCACCTTCCAACAATTTCTTGTCTTGAGACGCGCCGCCTACACCCATGTTAAGTGTGATTTTAGTGATTTTAGGCACTTGCATCACATTGTCCAAACCAAGATCTTCTTTGATTTGCTGCTTTAATTTATCGTTATATAAAGATTTTAATCTTGCCATTACCATTACACCCTTAGTGTCTTACGCAGTCGCCACTACTTCACCGTTTGAACGATAGACGCGTTGTTTCTTGCCGTCTTCGCCAAACTGATAAGTAATACGGTCTGCTTTTTGGGTTTGCGCATTTAAGATTGCGACATTTGAGATATGCAGAAAAGCTTCTTGCTTAAGAATGCCACCTTCAACGCCAGTTGCCTGATTTGGCTTCTGATGTTTAGTAACAATATTAATGCCTTCAACTTTAATACGATCGTTTTTTACAGCTTGTACAGTACCTTGCTTGCCTTTGTCTTTCCCAGCAATCACGATAACTGTATCGCCTTTACGTAATTTTGACATGGATTACCTCACAATACTTCTGGTGCTAGTGATACAATTTTCATAAACTGATCACCACGTAGTTCACGAGTTACCGGTCCAAAAATACGAGTTGCAATCGGCGCTTTGTTTTGGTTCAACAATACCGCAGCATTGTCGTCAAAACGTAACACAGAACCATCTGGACGACGAACGCCTTTTTTGGTACGTACAACTACTGCATTCATCACGTCGCCTTTTTTAACACGACCACGAGGAATGGCTTCTTTAACCGTTACTTTAATAATGTCGCCAACTGATGCATAACGACGATGAGAACCACCCAGTACTTTAATGCACTGAACTCGCCTTGCACCGCTATTGTCTGCAACTTCCAGCATTGACTCAACCTGAATCATAGCGTTACTCCACACGTATGAGCAATAAAAACCAGTTGCTGCCGCTAGCACAGAATGAGTAGGACGGCATTTTAATATAAATAACCGCGACTTACTCTTAATGTGAGTGATATACGCTCGGCGCAATCAGCATCCTTAAAAAGGCGGCTATTTTAACAGCTTCTGGCTTTTAATGCAATTTACTTAGATTTTTTCTACTTTTTCAACCACATCAACTAAAGTCCAAGACTTAGTTTTTGAGATTGGACGCGTTTCTTTGATGCGGACAAGGTCGCCTTGTTGGCAAACGTTATTCTCATCATGAGCTTTGATTTTCGTAGAACGACGAAGCTGCTTGCCATACAAAGGATGACGAACCAGACGCTCAATCAAAACTGTGATGGACTTGTCCATCTTGTCGCTGACAACTCGTCCTGTCAATACGCTAGCATTGGTAGCTGTTTGATTGTTATCGCTCATGAGTCGCCTCGTTGTTTCTCGTTAATCAAAGTCTGAAGCTGGGCAATCGTGCGACGATTGGCTCTAACTTCATGGGTATTACCCAACTGACCAGTTGCTTTAGCCATACGAATACGGAAAGCATCAAGTTGCTTTTCATCAAGTAACTGGGTCAGTTCTTCTAATGATTTATCACGTAATTCACTGATCTTCATTACATTATCGTCCGCTTAACAATGGTAGTTTTAAAGGGCAATTTTGCTGCAGCGAGCGTTAATGCATCACGAGCAAGCTCTTCAGATACCCCTTCAATTTCATATAGCACTTTACCAGGTTTGATTTCGCATACCCAATATTCTACTGGACCTTTACCTTTACCCATACGTACTTCTAATGGTTTGTTGGTAATTGGTTTGTCAGGGAATACACGAATCCAAATCTTACCGCCACGCTTAATTTTACGAGTGATGGTACGACGTGCTGCTTCGATTTGACGAGCTGTCATACGACCACGCGTCAATGATTTTAGACCAATTTGTCCGAATGCAACGGTGCTTCCACGATGAGCTAGCCCAGTGTTACGACCTTTATGCATTTTACGAAACTTGGTACGTTTTGGCTGTAACATAGTTTAACCTCTGTCTGAGTTTCGACGGTTTCCACGACCACGGCGTTTTGGCGCACGAGTCTGCTCTTCTTTGACGGGATTATATACACTGTTCATACCGTCAAGGATTTCGCCACGGAAAATCCAAACTTTAACACCGATGGTGCCGTAAGTTGTCTCTGCACGAATTGACGAGTAGTCAATATCAGCACGGAGTGTATGCAATGGCACACGACCTTCACGGTACCATTCACTACGAGCAATCTCAGCACCGCCTAGACGGCCAGACAGCTCAACCTTGATACCTTTAGCACCAGAACGCATGCTGTTCTGTACCGCGCGTTTCATCGCACGACGGAACATAACACGACGCTCAAGCTGGCTACCAATGCCGTCTGCTACCAAACGTGCATCAAGGTCAGGTGACGTGATTTCTTCAATGTTGACCTGAGCAGGTACGCCCATAATTTTGGTCAATTCTTTTTGAAGTCTTTCGATATCTTCGCCTTTCTTACCGATAACAATACCAGGACGCGCAGTGGCGATGGTAATCTTAGCAGCGCCAGTAGGACGCTCGATCATGATGTTGCTGATCATAGCGTTGTCTAGCTTTTTGCGTAGATATTCACGAACTTGAATGTCGTTGATTAGGTATTCTGAGTATTGTTTAGGGTTAGCATACCAGTTTGCGTTATGCTTTTTTACAACACCAAGACGAATTCCGATTGGATGTACTTTTTGACCCATAACTTATTCTCCTACCTTTATAGTGATGTGACAAGTACGCTTGCTGATACGATCAGCACGGCCTTTGGCACGTGGTAGGATACGTTTTAGCGTAATGCCTTCATCAACATAGATAGTAGCGACTTTTAGGTCGTCAATATCTAAGCCGTGATTATGTTCGGCATTGGCGATGGCTGAGTTAAGGCATTTCTTAACAAACACAGCGCCTTTTTTATTGCTATACGTTAGGATATCCAAAGCACGCTCAATAGATTTGCCACGAACTTCATCAGCAACGAGTCTAACTTTTTGTGCCGATATGGCGGCACCGCGTAATTTTGCAGTTACTTCCATGGTAAGCACCTTATCTCTTAGCTTTTTTGTCAATGCCGTGACCACGATACGTACGAGTCGGGGCAAATTCACCTAGTTTATGACCAACCATCTGCTCGCTCACGATAACCGGTACATGAGTACGGCCGTTGTGAACAGATAAAGTTAGGCCAACCATTTGTGGCAGAATCATCGAGCGGCGCGACCAAGTCTTAATTGGCTTGCGTGAGTTGGTGTCTAATGCATTCTCAACTTTAGCAAACAAGTGCGCGTCTATGAATGGACCTTTTTTCAATGAACGAGGCATGAAATTCTTCCTTTATTTCTTCTTGGCGCGACGGCGGATGATCATATTGTCAGTACGCTTATTGTGACGCGTTTTAAGTCCTTTAGACTTCTGACCCCAAGGGCTGGTTGGATGGCGACCTTTGTTACGACCTTCACCACCACCGTGTGGGTGATCAACCGGGTTCATAGCGACACCACGAACAGAAGGACGAACACCACGCCAACGTGAAGCACCGGCTTTACCAAGTGATTTCAAGTTGTTTTCAGTGTTAGAAACTTCACCAATAACAGCGCGGCAATTTACGTGTACACGGCGAGTTTCGCCAGAACGCATACGTAGAATAGCATAAACACCGTCACGACCTAGTAACTGAACGCTAGCACCCGCAGAACGAGCCATCTGTGCACCTTTACCGATTTTAAGCTCGATATTGTGAATCACAGTACCCAATGGGATGTTTTTTAGCGGTAAGCAGTTACCTGGACGAATTGGAGAAGTCTCGCCTGACATTACTGTATCACCAACTACTTGTTTCTTAGCAGCGATAATGTAACGACGTTCGCCATCAGCATACTTAAGTAGAGCAATATGAGCAGTACGGTTAGGATCGTATTCAATACGCTCTACCGTTGCTGGGATATTGTCTTTAGTACGTTTGAAATCGATAATGCGATAATGTTGCTTATGACCACCGCCAATGTGACGAGTAGTAATGCGGCCATTATTGTTACGACCACCTGACTTGCTTTTTGATTCTAGAAGTGCTGCAAACGGACGACCTTTGTACAGGTGTGGATGCACTACTTTTTCAACAAAACGACGGCCTGGTGATGTTGGCTTTGCTCTTACGATAGGCATGAGTGTAATCCTTATTCGTTATTCGCTGTTTCACTAGTAGAATCAGTAGTATTCGCTACTTCTTCACCAGCATCAGCCATTTGTACATCTTGACCAGCTTTTAAGGTAACATAGGCCTTTTTGTAGTCGTTACGACGGCCGATGCTTTTACCAAAACGCTTTGTCTTACCTTTAACATTCAAAGTGTTTACTTTAGTGACTTCAACACCTTCAAACATCAACTCAACTGCTTTCTTGACTTCAAGCTTAGTAGCATTAGAATCAATTTTAAATACCTGCACACCAAGTGAGTCGCCAAGCATTTGAGATTTTTCTGAGAATACAGGCCCTCTTAAGACCTGATAAAGTCTTGCGTTATTCATGCTAGTGCTTCCTCAAATTGTTTCGCAGCTTCAACTGACATGATCACTTTATCAAATGCGATCAAGCTCACTGGGTCCACTTCATTTGTACCAAGTACATTGACATGTGGAATGTTGCGAGCAGCTAAGTATAAGTTTTCATCAACTTCTTTAGTAACGATTAGTGCACGAGGTGCATTTAAATCGTTTAACTTAGCAATCAGTTCTTTGGTTTTCGGCCCAGAAACGCTCAACTCTTCTACCAAAATCAGACGCTCTTGGCGAATCAATTCTGCTAGGATGCACTGCATCGCACCGCGATACATTTTACGGTTTACTTTCTGTGACCAATCTTGTGGTTTTGCAGCGAATGCACGACCACCTGAACGCCAGATTGGGCTACGAATAGAACCCGCACGAGCGCGACCAGTACCCTTTTGGCGCCATGGCTTAATACCACCGCCAGAAACTTCGGCACGTGTTTTTTGTGCGCGTGTACCTTGGCGAGCACCAGCTAAATAAGCGGTGACGACTTGATGCACTAGTGCTTCGTTGAATTCACGACCAAATGCCGTATCAGAAAGCTCAACCGCCGCACCTGTAACTGTTTTTAAATCCACGTTAATCCCCTTGCTTAGGCTTTGACTGACGGACGTACGATAACATCGCCACCGGTGGCACCTGGGATAGCACCCTTGATGACAAGTAACCCTTTTTCGGCATCAACCGAAATCACTTCTAGGCCCTGAACGGTAACACGTTTGTTACCCATCTGACCCGCCATCTTCTTGCCTTTGAATACTTTACCTGGTGACTGGTTTTGACCAGTTGAACCATGCGCACGATGAGACACTGAGTTACCATGAGTAGCATCTTGCATACTAAAGTTGTGACGCTTAACAGGGCCTTGGAAACCTTTACCTTTGCTCTGTCCTGTCACATCAACCATCTGACCTTGTTCGAACAAGTCAGCTAGAATCTCGCCACCAATCTCACGACCTTCAAGATCGCTTTCGTTGGCACGGAATTCCCAAACACCACGGCCAGCTTTAACACCAGCTTTAGCGAAGTGACCCTTTTGTGCAGCTGTTACGCGGCTGTCACGACGAGTACCTGTGGTAATTTGGATGGCTTGATAACCATCTACATCAGTATTTTTTACTTGAGTAATGCGGTTTGCATCGACCTCAACAACTGTTACAGGGATAGATGCGCCTGTTTCAGTGAAGACACGGGTCATGCCGCACTTTTTACCGACTAAACCGATCGCCATTTTAGACCTCTTTATATCTTATATTAATGGGTTGGGTGTTTAATGTGCATTAACCCAAAGCAATTTGAACGTCAACACCCGCCGCTAAATCTAATTTCATTAGCGCATCCACAGTTTTGTCAGTTGGCTGAACGATATCAACCATACGCTTATGAGTACGGATTTCGTACTGGTCACGAGCATCTTTGTTAACGTGTGGTGAGGTTAGAACGTTGAAGCGCTCAATGCGAGTCGGCAACGGTACAGGACCACAAACTTGCGCACCGGTGCGCTTTGCAGTATCAACAATCTCTTGTGCAGATTGATCAATCAGACGATGATCAAAAGACTTAAGACGGATACGGATTCTCTGGTTAGCCATGCCAGCAAGCTCCTAATATGTGCCTTTGTCATTCTTGCGTCGCAAGACCATGATCAAAAGCAGTTTGGTTAAATATTCACTTAAAGCGGCCTTCTGTTCTTAACCAGAATGAGTTCTTTATCCGAACTTATAGCGTGCCAAAAGCAAAATAGTTTAAAGCCCCGCCAACCCTCCTATTAATTGGAAAGTAGCAAAGGCATAATGAAATAGTGCTAGAAACGATGCTCTAGCTGTCATAGCGCCAGCTTTTTTTATTCAGCTGCGCATATATAATTCAGTGGTGTATATTATACATAGTATTTTAGGTATTGCAAGAGCAATCTCTAGTATCATTAGAGAGGCTCTTTCTTATACTGGCCACTAATCACACAAATATTTTCATCTAAAATTATTATTTGTTTTAAATAAAATTAATCTAAAACAATATCATACTGCTCTTGGGTATATAGATTCTCTACATCAAAAGTAATCACCCTACCTAGTAGATACTCTAAATCAGCCACGGTGTCTGACTCTGTTGTGAGTAGTAAGTCAATGACTGCCGCATGAGCCACCACTGTGAATTTCTTAGGAGAATTATAAGTGCGTGCGCAGCGCATAATCTCTCGGAAAATCTCAAAGCAAACCGTCTCTGCGGTTTTAACGAACCCACGACCTTGACAAGTCGAGCACGGCTCACAAAGCTGTTGACCCAACGATTCACGTGTGCGCTTGCGTGTCATCTCTACTAAGCCAAGCTCACTAACCTGCGTAATCTTAGTTTTTGCATAATCTTGGGTAAGCTGCGCCTGTAAGCTCTCAAGCACGTCATCTTTATGCTGTTGCTCAAGCATATCGATAAAATCTAGAATAATAATGCCGCCTAGGTTACGTAGTCGTAGCTGACGGGCGATAGCATGTGTGGCTTCTAGATTAGTCTTGTAAACTGTATCCTCTAATGAGCGACCACCCACAAAAGAACCTGTATTAACATCAATCGTCGTCATAGCTTCGGTCTGATCGATAATAAGATAGCCGCCAGACTTTAGATCGACACGGCGCTTTAGTGCATCACGTAAGTCATCCTCGACACGGTGTACATCAAACAACGACTGCTCAGCGGTGTAATGCACGATACGATCATAGACGAAGGGAACAAACTCTTTGGCAAAATATCTGACTTGCTCATAAATCTGCGTATTATCAATGATGACTTTTTCGGTATCAGCGTGAACCAAGTCACGGATAGAACGTAATGGTAATGACAGTTCTTGATAGATCAGCTCTGAGCTCTGATGATGATTAATCTCTTGGCGACGAGCACAGATAGTACGCCATAGCTGCAATAGATAATAGATGTCCTCTTCTAGCTTATCGACAGGAACACGCTCAGCAGCGGTACGGGCAATCAGTCCACCTTTTAGATTGACCGTCTGCATTAGGCTACTAAGCTCAGTCTTTAATCGGCTACGCTCTTCTTCACCATCTATACGCTGCGATATGCCAATATGATCACTCGATGGCAAATATACTAGATAACGTGATGGTAGTGAGATGTTGGTGGTTAGACGAGCACCTTTGCTCCCTAACTGGTCTTTGGTTACCTGTACCAAAATACGCTGACTTTCATGCAGACGATGCTGAATCAATGTTTTAGACGCTGGTACGATCTCTGTACTTTGCGCACTGACAATAGGCGGTGTCACAGCCAAGCTATCAGCAGAAGCGTTGGCAGTCGCATCGTCCTCATTTATCTCGTGCTTAGTAGCCTTAGCCGCTTTGTTTTTTTCTGCAACGGGACGTGGTTCACGCTGCATATCGTTGACATGTAGAAATGCGGTCCGTGATTGACCAATATCTACGAAGGCTGCCTGCATACCAGGAAGGACACGTACGACCGTCCCCAGATAGATATTGCCGACCAACCCCAGTTTGTGATGTCGTTCAATATAAATCTCGCCCAAAATACCATTGTCTAAAACCGCAACACGGGATTCCATTGGACTAATATTAATCAGCAGCTCTTCGGACATAGTTTTTTCTCTTATCTCTCAGCTTTCTTATTAGACGGTCATCGCCTATTAGATTGACAGTGTAACAAATGCGACTTGCTCTTGCCCATTACCCTACCGTGTCATTATGTGCATATCCCATTATAACGGGTTGACTGTGTCCACACTGTCTTCTGTCATTTCTTTGATTAGTGCCAGTGTTTGTGCCAGTGGCAGACCAACGACATTGGTGTAGCTACCGTTGATACGACTGACCCACGCCGCACCCAGCCCTTGAATACCATACCCACCCGCTTTATCAGCAGGTTCGCCACTGTCCCAATAGTCGCTCATCATCTGTGTCGTCAGTGGTATAAAAGTCACTTCCGTACGCTCAGTAATTCGCTGCTGGTTAATAATTTGCAAGCACTGTGTAGGTTCTGATGGGCTTCGTTCTGCTTTAGGCAATAGCTGTACTTGAGTCGCTTGAACGGCAGTCCATACTTCGTGGACGTTATCAGACATACGCTGCCACATACTATATGCATGGTCGCGATCGATGGGTTTGACCAATACTGTCTTGCCATCTGACAGCACGCCAATGGTATCAGAAGTCAAAATAATAAACGGTGAGGTGAGGCTATCGTGATCCGCTTGAGATGTATCGCTTAATTGTTGTATCGCGGCATTAGCTTTGGTTGCGACCATACGTTCGATATAGTCTGTTGGCGACTCATTATCTAACGGCGTCTCATCGATATCTACGCTTAAGATAGTAAAATCTAGTTGCACTCTTTCTAGTAGCTCACGACGACGCGGAGAGCCAGATGCCAAAACGATATCCATCGATATTCTCTTCATTTATAAATTTATGATGTGTGTGGTCATACAGTATTATGGACAGAGCAAGCTAAGCTGTTAAACAAAGTAATCTTGATAACCGATAATTCATTAACGTGAAAACTTGCGCAAAGCAAACAGCACGAGTGGCCAGCTAATGATACTCATAAACAATGACAAAGCAGACTGGGCGACAAAGACATTTTGAATAAACATCTGTAGTATCCATAGATTTAACTGAAAGACAATCAGCCCTAGACTAGCAATTAACCAAGCGCTAAGGGTATTCAACTGTCTGACATAGATACTGGTAATTTTGATAACCAGTGCAACTACAACAGCGGCAAAAGCTTGCTGCCCTAAATGGGTATCCATCAATAAATCAGCAATCAGTCCAACCGTAAATGCGGTAAAAATGCCGACATAGCGCGGCTGAAACAGCAACCAATAAATCAGCACCATGATCATGACCATGGGACGCAGTGTGGCCATGCTTGGGCTTAATGGATAGACATTGAGTGATGATGCAGCGATGAAACTCAGAACAATCACAACTATCAATAGTACCGTGGCATTCTCAGAATCAGGATACGACATGGGTACTTACCTTAGCGAGTGTTTGATGGTTGCGGTGATATTGTTGATTGAGTATTGGCAAGATGCATACCATAAATGGAAAGCTTTAAAACATTAATAAGCCAGCTAATTAGCCGTCAATACTGTGGCTTACGTCATTATCTATGGAGCAATAGCAGCAGCATTGTTCTCATTTAGCAGCTTGTCTTGAAGTATTAAGACATAGGCATTATCGATAAAGTTGGCTGCTGGAGTAACTTCGATCGTTCTAAAGTTATCAGTTTGCTCGTCTTTGACATGCGCGATACGCCCTACTCGATAGCCTGCCGGAATACGACCACCCAATCCTGACGACACTAGCTCATCACCTACTCGTACATCAGACGTCTTAAAGACGTAGTTGAGACTTAATGAAGATGGGATGCCTTGGCCTGTAACGATGGCACGCTGACCGGTACGCTTAACAGTAACCGCAACTGATTGCTGCTCATCTGTAATCAATAACAGACGGCTAGTGTTTGGGTAGACATTGATAATCTGTCCTAATACACCGTCTTCATCAATGACCGTTTGTCCAACTTGTACGCCGTCCTGCTCACCTTTATTAAGCACGACAATCTGTCTGAGCAAATTGGTATCTGTGCCGATGACTTGCGCCAAATTAAGATCGAACTGCTCGGGCTTGGTGGTAGATAAGATACCTTGCAGGCGTGCGTTCTGTGCCAAGATATAATCTTGCTGTTGTAGCTTGGCATGCGCGTGTATCAATTGCGATTTTAGCTGCATGTTTTCGCGACGCAGTGCTTCTTTTGATTGCAGACTACCACCAGCCCAATGCTTGGCATAGCTTGGCAACAGAGACAGCTCATAGATTGGCTGCATGGCGGCATGACTGGTGCTACGTACTGGCTTAAACCAATCAGAGTTTTTGCTATCAAACCACATCAAAATCAAGGCTGCTATCAATACAATAACAGTCTTACGAAGTGATAACGGCTGGCGCGCAAAAATACTTGGAGTCATAAGTCGTCTGATTTAAGGATTCTAAAATGAACAATAGCACTTATTTACAGTATGAGTGTTTATCGAGGATATTGGGTTCTAGCACAAATGAATGCAATTAAAGGTAGCACAATCGGCTACCTTTAATTTTATATATAGTCAATTTTCTATAAATTGGGTACGGTGTCAGTCTCGCTCAGCCTACTATTTGTAGTACTTTCGCTCGGCTTTCTTGTATCCAAATTATATTGAACCGACTATATTTATAGTTTCATCATTCACATAAATTATCATATATTGCCAATACTATATGGCAATTAAGGATAAATATGAATTAAACAAAAATCATGTTTAAGCTTTTGTTATTGATGAAATCAAGCGCGATACCACCACCACGGCTAACGCAGGTTAATGGGTCTTCTGCTACCGTCACTGGCAAACCGGTCTCTTGTGAGATAAGTTTGTCTAAGTCACGTAATAGCGCGCCGCCGCCTGTCAATACGATGCCACGCTCAGCGATGTCTGATGACAACTCTGGCGGAGTCTGCTCAAGCGCTACTTTTACAGCGCTAACAATACCGCTCAATGGATCAGTCAACGCTTTTTGCACTTCTTCTGAATTGACAGTAAAGGTCTTTGGCACACCTTCTGCCATGCTACGACCACGAACTTCTACTTCTAGTTGGCTATCTTCATTCAATGCAGAACCGACTTCTTTTTTGATGCGTTCAGCAGTCGTCTCACCGATGACACAACCATGCGTACGGCGTACATGAGTGATGATCGCTTCATCAAACATATCGCCACCGATACGAATAGACTCAGCATATACGCAACCAGATAGCGCGATAACGGCAATCTCAGTCGTACCACCACCGATATCCACCACCATAGAACCACTGGCTTCATGAACCGGCATACCAGCACCGATAGCCGCAGCCATTGGCTCTTCTAGCAATAGTACTTTGCTGGCACCTGCTGATGATACTGCCTCACGAATCGCCTTGCGCTCAACTAGAGTAGACTTACATGGTACACAAACTACAACGTTAGGCTGTGCCATAAAACGCTTAGCTTTTACTTTAGCGATAAAGTGCTTAAGCATTTTTTGCGTCACTTCAAAATCAGCAATCACACCGTCTTTTAACGGGCGAATCGCAGTGATGTTCGCAGGCGTACGGCCTAGCATCTGCTTGGCATCGATACCAACAGCGGCGACGGTCGGGTTTTGAGTACGATTGCTTCGTAACGCGACCACCGTAGGCTCGTCAAGCACGACGCCTTTATTAGGAATAAAAATTAGGGTGTTCGCAGTACCGAGGTCGATAGCGATATTATTTGATAAAAATCCAAACAGGTTCATGACTAATATATCCAGCGTCTTACGAATGAGGCGAATGAGATTGACTGAGGTGTTACTCGTCAGTGTTGAGCAGGTCGTCGTTAAACATTACTTGTGGCAACAGTTAATCATCCCAACAAGTCAAAATCCAAACAATAATGATGAAATGAAAAAACTGAGCTAAATTATACCGATTTAGCTCAAAAAAAACATAGATATTTGCATCAGTAAGTAAGGATTTTTGTCTTAGACGCCAAAAGTTGTTACAAAGTTTGAAATAGTAGTGAATATCGTTCAACTCAATGAAACATCATTTAATCCGATAACTAACAAGGCTCTACAGGCAGATGAATGTTTTGCTTAATAGCAGATGCATACTGTAACGTATTTTAGAAGCTAATTGGAGAGCAATTGAGGAACAATGATGAATTAGGGGGTCAGTTTTGCAATTCTCTGTAAATCATTGTGTCTTAATTGGCATTATGGCTTGTCTGACACCATATCTTATTTAATATTACATCTTTATCAACTCAGCCTCTTGGTTGAGATTGTGCATCAATCAAACGTCATGCTCTGTAAACTTGAGCCAGATGCTTTATAATAAGCCCACTTACTATTTATCTATATTTTAGTTGTTTCTATTTTAGCGCTTACGTATTTTCGTTTTCGTAACCAACTACTCTAACAAAAACTGTCCTTAACTGGAGAAACTATGTCTCAGCAACCAGCAACGTCTGACAGCAACGTCAGCCGTGAAGAAATCCTAGAAGTTGCCAACCTTGCCCGCCTAGGTGTCGATGAAAGTACAGCCGATAGCTATGCTGATGATATCAGTAAAGTATTAAAACTGATGAATACGCTATCTAACGTTGATACCACAGACATCAAGCCACTAGCCAATATCCATGAAGCTTGCCAAGAGTTGCGTGCTGATGTAGCAAAACACGATATCAATCGTGAGCGTAATCAGTCAGTCGCACCTGCCGTAGAAGAAGGCTTATATCTAGTGCCTCAGGTGATTGAATAATAGTGGCTGAATAACATAATCACGCATTTGCCATTATCTCATTTTATTTTATGCTATTAACATTTTGACGGACGACACCTTATGTCTGAACTTCATTTATTAAGTACCGAGCAGCTCATTACTGGCTTGCAAAACAAACAATTTAGCAGCGCAGAATTAACTGAACACTACATCAAGCGTATCGATGCGCTAGACAGCAAGATTAACAGCTTTATCACTCATACTTCTGAGACAGCACGCGCACAAGCAAAAGCGGCAGACGAGATGCGTGCACAAGGCGATCAGCGTCCGCTACTTGGTGTACCAATGGCGCACAAAGACATCTTTTGTACTCAGGGCGTACTGACCACTTGTGGCTCAAAGATGCTACATAACTTCGTCTCACCATATGACGCGACTATCGTTTCTAACATCGACAAAGCTGGCATGATTAGCTTAGGTAAGCTCAATATGGATGAGTTTGCGATGGGCTCAGACAACAGTAGCTCTTACTACGGTACGGTACAAAACCCTTGGAACCTAGAGCGCGTCCCTGGTGGCTCGTCAGGTGGTAGTGCTGCTGCTGTTGCCGCAGGTTTTGTTCCTGTTGCTACCGGTAGTGACACGGGTGGCTCTATTCGTCAGCCTGCCTCATTCTGTGGTCTAACGGGTATCAAACCTACTTACGGCCGTGTGTCACGCTTTGGTATGATTGCCTACGCTTCAAGTTTGGATCAAGCGGGTAGCATGGGACGTAGCGCGAAAGATTGCGCCTATCTACTCCAGCCAATGATTGGTCACGATCCACGCGATGCGACTTCTATCAAGTACGAGATGCCTGACTACGTACAAGACATCAATGATGCCCAAGCTGCTGCTGGTGATAAGCCATTTGAAGGTCTTCGTATTGGTGTGGCTAAAGAATACTTCGGTACAGGGCTTGATAGCGAAGTCGAGCAAGCAGCACGTGCCGCGCTCAAGAAATACGAAGAGCTAGGCGCAACGATTGTAGAAGTAAATATCACTGACCCTGAAATCACGCTTGCCACTTACTACATGCTAGCACCTGCTGAAGCATCATCGAACCTATCACGCTTCGATGGCGTACGGTTTGGCTATCGCTGTGAAAACCCAACGGACCTTATCGATCTATATACACGCTCACGCTCTGAAGGCTTTGGCCCTGAAGTACAGCGCCGTATTTTGACAGGGACTTATGCACTGTCTGCTGGCTACTTCGATGCTTACTATACTAAGGCACAGAAGATTCGCCGCTTAATCGTCAAAGACTTCGACGAAGCATTTGCTAGCTGTGATGTGATTGCTAGCCCAACTGCACCGACAGCTGCCTATAAGCTCAGTGAAGACCTAGATCCTGCAACGATGTACTTAGGTGACGTTTATACCATCGCAGTTAACCTAGCAGGTCTACCTGCACTCAGTCAGCCAGTTGGTTTGACGACAGAAGGTCTACCTATTGGCTTGCAATTAATCGGTAAGCACTGGCAGGAGAGTCAACTGCTTACGACTGCGCATCTGTTCCAGCAGCATACCGATCATCATCTACAACACTCTACCATCGCAAAGGAGACGGTATAATGAGTACAGCTAATACTGATAACAATGCCGTCCGCGAGCACGCCGTGCGTAAAGAGCTATTTGTCGATGGTTATGAAGTGGTCATCGGTATCGAGATTCACTGCCAGTTGAATACGGAAAGTAAAATATTCTCAAGTGCGCCGACTGACTTCGGTCACGAGCCAAACAGCCAAGCAAGTATCGTCGATTTGGGTCTACCTGGTGTATTGCCAGTGCTAAATGCCGGTGTGGTCGATCGTGCCCTAAAATTCGGTATCGGCGTCAATGCTGAACTGGGCTTGTTCAATACGTTTGATCGTAAAAACTACTTTTACCCTGACTTGCCGAAAGGCTATCAAATCACCCAGATGGCCAATCCTATCGTGGGTGAAGGCTATATCGATGTCGTGGTCAATGAGGGCGAAAAAAACGAATATCCTAAACGTATGGGTATCACCCGTGCGCATCTAGAAGAAGATGCGGGCAAATCTGTCCATGACGCAGTCGATGGTATGACGGGTGTGGATTTGAACCGTGCAGGTACGCCACTAATCGAAATCGTCTCTGAGCCAGACATGCGCTCAGCTCACGAAGCGCTTGCCTACATCAAAGCCATCCATCAGCTAGTCACGTGGCTAGGTATCTCAGATGCAGTGATGGCTGAAGGCTCGTTCCGCTGTGACTGTAACGTCTCTGTGCGCAAGCCAGGCGCTGATCTCGGTACACGTACTGAGCTAAAGAACCTAAACTCGTTCCGCTTTATCGAACGTGCTATCAATCGTGAAATCGAACGTCAAATCGATATCCTAGAAGATGGTGGCAAAGTTGTCCAAGCGACGATGCTATATGATCCAGAGCGTGATGAAACGCGTACCATGCGTACCAAAGAAGACGCCAATGACTATCGCTACTTCCCTGATCCTGACCTGCTACCTGTCCGTATCGAGCAGCATACGGTTGATGCGATCAAAGCAGCGATGCCAGAGCTACCAGTTGCTCGTCGCGCACGTTTTGAAGAAGCGCTTGGTCTGTCAGAATACGATGCTCGTATCTTGACTGGTAGTCGTCAAATTGCCGATTACTTCGAAGATGTAGTGGCTGAAATCGGTCAGCAAGATGCCAAAATGGCTGGCAACTGGGTCATGGGCGACTTGCTCGGTGCACTGAACAAAGATGACACCGACATCATCGATTCCCCTATCAGCGCTAAGCAATTGGCTGGCATGCTCAAGCGTATCAAAGATGACACGCTATCTGGCAAACTGGCTAAGAAAGTCTTTAGTGCTCTATATGAGCGCGAAGGCGGCGATGGCGATGATGCAGCAGATAAAATCATCAAAGACAAAGGCCTTAAGCAAGAAACCGATACTGGCGCTATCAAAGCGATGGTAGAAGAAGTCATCGCAAAAAATGAAGCGATGGTCGAAGAATATCGTGGCGGTAAAGAAAAAGCCTTTAACGGTCTAGTCGGTCAGGTCATGAAAGCCAGTCGCGGTAGTGCTAACCCACAGCAAGTGAACCAAATTCTAAAAGAATTATTGGGTTAACATTGGCTGCTAAGCAATTATACTGACTATGCTAGGCAGAATAATATTGTAGAGTTTGGCTGCTATAAATAGCCCTTGCAATATACATAATTTTGCGTAAAATAGTCAGTCACTCGGGGCGTAGCGCAGTCTGGTAGCGCACTACACTGGGGGTGTAGTGGTCGCAGGTTCAAATCCTGCCGTTCCGACCAGATATATTAAAAGAGTCAGTAACTTAGGTTGCTGGCTCTTTTTTTTGGCTTAAATTTGGTACATGTCTATAATAAGTATTTATACTAAGAAAATACATTTGTTCAAGTTGGACAGATAATGATTTTGCAAGGTTAAGACCTAAAAGCCAGTTATTCACAAACCTTTTGGCTGTCACTGCCTTGCATCTATTTTGATTTAAGGGTGTAGGGGTGTGAAATGTGAACGATTTAGACAAAGAACGACTCAATAACGACTTATATGCAACCATTAGAAAGACTATCTTAGAAGTAACAAACCTTAAAATTACATGGGCAGCATTTGGGGATAGGAATTACTTTAGTGATGAAACATTGAATGATGCTTTTATGGCGTCAAAAGACTATGATTTAGTGAATAACACTATTTATCCATATGTGAAATACTACTTTGATACTAATATTGATGATGTGGATTTCTCCTCCTATGAAGCATCTAGTACAAGCCTAAATATCATAACAACAAACATTTTACTAAAAGCTATAGATGATGGTCTAGATAAGCTAGGTAGTAGAAAAAAGAGTGATACTAATTCTTATATGTTCATGGTTGTTTTTATGTTAGCTATGAGACAAGCGGCAATAATAGCTTTTGATAAGTCTCATTACTATACAGCTATGAAGTTTTATAAAAGACTTGTAGGAGCGTTAGACTTAACAGCAGATGTATGCATACACGAAAAGAATAAATTGTCCTTTGAAAGTAGAAAAAAAGCCAATACTAGATGGGGTGAGCATAACCAAAAAAGGGCTGAAAAAAAACGACAGTATCTAAAAATCATGAGAGACAATAGATTTACCACTTTTGCTGAAACAGCCGAATATATAAAGCAAAACATAGAAACAGACAAGACCCCATCTTATGACACTATCAAGCGATGGTTAAGCCAAGCCAATAAAGGCGATTTTTCATAACCTATCATACTGTGGTATGCGTGCATACAACACGCTATGCAGGCATACCCTGCTCTATACATGCATAAGTATTTAGCTACAACCACACAACCTATAATATAAATCCATGAACCGTTACGCACCATAGTGTAACGACATAACATGGAGCTAGACAATGACCCAAAAAAACTATAACTTTCTCAATTCAGAGCAGCAACCATCGCATAACGCGCCTAACAATATATTAAAACGGCTACTGCCAATACTTAAGACAATACTCAGCATCCTATTACCCTACCTGCTATCACCGCCTGATATCAGCATTCATATCCATCACATTAATATCCTGTCTTGAGCCAAAAAACTGAGCACTACCCTAGCCGATACTTGTCATCTATAGACTTTTATAGAGCGAGCCGTTAGGGTAAATGCTACACCTTTACACTGGTTTATCCTATGATCGAGCCTATCAATCAGCCGACATTTAACTGCCTCATAGATAACGCACCTTGGGAACGTTACCGCCGACCCTATGTGCGCGATTTGGCTTATGTACTGGCATGTCCTAATGTTTTGACACAGTGGCTAGACTTTGCACCGCATCAGAATACGCATGCCGTTGCCGTGCATAGCGCACAATTTTGGCAGGCGCAGTTTGAGGCGTATGAGCAACGATTAACAGAGTTAGACACCACTGCCGCCTATCAAGAGCTGACTCGCTATTTACTCAAGCGCCCAAGTCCCAATCGACTGGGATTTCATTTTGAAGGCTTACTGTCATTTTGGTTAGAGGATGGGTTTGCACGCAAGCTGCATCCGTATGAGACACTGGCTAGCAATGTGCAGCTCTATAATGGTAAGCAGACGATTGGCGAGCTTGATTTGATTTTGTATAACCATGCAGAACAGCTGGTTGAGCATTGGGAGCTGGCGATCAAGTTTTTTATGGGATCAGCACCTTTTGAACCTGTGAACTGGGTTGGAATCAATTCCAATGATAATCTACAGCGCAAAATGACACACATGCAAACCAAGCAGTTTCGAGCGGTGTGGGTAGATACAGAAAATCATGGACAGGTAAAAATCGATAAGCGTTATGGCGTGATCAAAGGGCGATTCTTTTTACCGATTAACACAACTGGTTGCGGTGATTATGATTGGCCATACTGGCTAACGCAGAGTTTTCCGATACATGAGTGGTGTGATAAAAGAGACATGGCAGGTCTTGGGACTATTGACACTACCGCTTTGCGAGCCGCGCATTATATTGAATGGTTTACCAAGCGCGACTTTTATGATGAGCGAACTGCCTATAATGGTCGCCAGCAGCCGATAGTTTGGTCAGATAGCGAGCTACCTAAAACAGGTTTATATTTTGAAGGTAATCGACCAATCGTTATTTATCCAAGGCAATCAGACCAACTCGATGAATAACTGTAGCTAACCTAAAGTTTTAAGATGAAACTGCTTAGATAATGTTTAGCCTTAACAATCGGACAGCTTTCACAGAATTCTTAATAGCTCTCAATCACTTGCATTAGCTCATATCTAAGCATATCGGCACTCGGCATACGCTCAGCGTGGAAGCGCACCATCGCAATACCTGCACTGGCAAGCGCCTTATCTTTTTTATCATCCGCTTTTTGGCGCGCTTTGCTGCTATGCGTCCAGTCATCAAGCTCGATAGCCACCAATGTGGTCTGAGCATCGACATCCACGATCACATAGTCAACGCTCTGACGGCAGATACGATTGAACCAAAAGCTACGCTCTGATGTCTCACTACTATTAGCCTCAATGATCCGTGACAGCTGTACTTGAACAAATATGTGATACTCCGGCAGCGCATTTTTTAACTTATTAAAAAATATCACTTCCGTATCGGTCATGATTGGCATCGGCGCAAATGGCCAAATAGCCAACTCATCGCCGCGCACAGGTTTTGGGTCTGGCTCAACGACAGGGTGCTTCGTCAGTAGTGTTGGTAGCAGCTTCGGTAACGTAATCAGCCCCAAAAAGCCAACGGCCAATATCAAAAATATAACACCAAACGACATGGTTCTACCTTATACAATATGAGAGTGATGGGCTAATTGTCATTATTGATAGCAATTAATAATGCGCCGACCACGACAAGGCAACCTATATAGGCTGACAGGTTATACAACAACGGATTATAAAAATGGCGCTCATCTTAACTAAGGCGGCGCCAATCAGCAATCTATAAAACAAAAAACACGACAGTATTTGTCGTGTTTTTATATAAAGTAGATAAAAGCCGAATCGAGACCGCTAGAAAAGCTCTAGCTTAACGCCAATAAAGCACCCAAGCACTGGTTGTATTTACTTTAGGGTCACTATTGATTTTATCTTTTAGTGCCAATGCTGCGACTTTGCCGCGTTCAGGCCCAACCACGACACGGACACCGCGGCTAGTTGCACTGGTCTTGACTTGATAACCTGCTGCTCGGAACTTTTTCGCTAACTCATCCGCTTTGGCTTGGTCATTTGCTAGAGCTACTTGCACCCCAAAGCTACCTTTAGCGTCTGTTTCTTTGACTTCTTTACGCGCTTCACTCAGTTTTTGTTGCGCTTCACGTTTTGCATCGGCAGATTTCTTAGCCAGCGCTTCTTCTTGTTGGCGCTTCTTCTCACGCGCTTGTTCGGCTGCCGCCGCTTCACGCTCTAAACGCTGTACCTGTTTGCTCGATGGGATGGTAATGCTTTGACCCAGTTGTAGTGCTGCTGATGGAGATAGGTTGTTGGCTTGAGCCAATACTTCTACAGGCATATTGTATTGTCTTGCCAGTTTGATAAGTCCATCGCCTTTCTTGATTTGGTATTCAGAAGGCGATTTTGGTGGCTCGTTTTTAGCCGCTTCAGCTGCTTCTCTTTTTCTCTCAGCCGCTGCTTGGGCTTCCGCCTGCTTTTTTGCTTCGGCTAGTTTCTCTGCCTCCGCTTGTTTTTTACTCTCGGCAAGTTTTTTAGCGGCCGCTTGCTCTTTGATAGCCGCTTGCCTTTGGGCTTCTTGTTGCTCTTGAGCCGCTTTTTGCTTCTCGGCTTCGCTAGACTTTGTAGTATCAGTAGTAGACTGACTCTCAGTACGAGGCTGAACGGTCAGATCTGCAGTAACGTCTTTTGTAGACTCGGTACTGCTGGTTTCATCAGTAGCTGGCGCACTATTATCGACATATTGCTGGCTCTCAGCACGTGCCTTAGCCAACGCTTCTGCTTCTGCAACTTCCTGCTCTGTCAAAAACTCTTTTGCACGTTTTTCTTGCTCTGCAACGCGGGCTGCACGTTCTTTTTGCTTTTGCGCAAGGATACGTTTTTCTGTTTCGATATCAGTCGTAAGCGGCTGCGGAGACTCTTGCTCCGAGCTTAGTTTGTCAACCATCGCTGACATCGGCTCTGGTTGATCGCTATCGCCAATCTGTTGCACCATGGCGTATAGCATCACGCTACCGCCGATAATCATCCCAATGCCCAATAAGGCTTGTCTCGAAAAGTTCATCCGTTTACGTCTCTTAGTTGGTAATAAGGTTGATTGAGCGGCGCAGCGACTATCTTAAAGCAGTGTATCAAATCGCTTTAATCATGATCTCGTACCGCCAGTTACTGTCAGTTAATGCCATCAGAGTTCAAAATTTGTGCCGACCGTCTTCTACTGGTCTGGCAAATCATTTTGATTATAAAGCATATTTTTCATGCTGTCTGCTATCAGGCTACGACTAAGATTAACATTAAACAGGCACTACTTTAACTTAAATTATCATACGCTAAGGGCACTTAACGCTTCCCCAATCGTATGAAACGAACCGCATACGACGATAAGGTCTTGCGGTTGGCTCGCCTCTATCACTGCATGGGTCGCTGTATGCAAACCATCGAACTCATATATATTTGTGCTATCGATATATTTGGCCAAGACATCTTGCAGCTGCTCAGTAGTCGCGGCACGAGGGTAATCAATCTCAGCGATAAACCAGTCACTAACCGGTAAGCCTGCTTGAGTTAAGCGCTGCACAACCTTATCAATATCTTTGTCACCTAACATAGAAAATAGCATTTTCATCTTTGGTGTAGGGATATCCGCTGAGCTATCTTGATTACTTTGCTTGGCTACATGCTGCTGCCAAAATGGTAATAGCTGCGCTAATAAGAACTCAACGCCTTGCTCATTATGCGCCACATCAAATAACCAATGGCGGCTATGGCTCTCACGATAATCGAAGCGACCTGCCAGTTTGACAGTTTGTAACGCTTGCTCAATGGCATTGATATCGATATCTAATGGACTTGCTAATACTGCGGATAAGGCATTGGCCGTGTTAGTTAACGATAACGCAGGACGTGGTAACTGCAAGGTAACCGCTGCATTACTGTATTGCCAAGTCGTTGCATCAATATCGCGGTAGCTAAAATCTTGTCCAATCTGATAACAAGTTGCCTGCTGAGTATCGATGGCTTGTTGCACGCTGGCTGGCATCTCAGTAGCACCATAAATCAGAGGAATGCCGTTGCGCAAGATACCTGCTTTCTCACGGCCAATATCCTCGACATTGTCACCCAACCAGTCAACGTGATCGATACCGATATTGGTAATGACTGCCATGTCAGGATCAATAATATTGACCACATCTAGCCGTCCACCCAATCCTACTTCTAATACCCACACGTCACAATCTGCTTCAGCGAATATCAATAGCGCTGCTAGTGTGGTCATCTCAAAGAACGACAACGTCAACTCGCACTGTAAACGCGCTGCCTCTACTTTGCTAAAAGCCTCAATCAGCGTCTGGTCGCTGACCATCTCGCCATTGATACGTACACGCTCATTGAAAGCGCTAAGATGTGGCGACTGATATAGTGCCGTCGTATAACCTGCGGCTTTACACATTTCGGCAATGACAGCGGTTGTAGAGCCTTTGCCATTGGTACCTGCCACAGTAAATACATAAGCGTCATCTTTCGCTGACTGCACTACTCCTAATGCTTCTGCAACAGGCAATACACGTGACAATCCCATGTCGATTGCAGATACATGAATCTGCTGCATATAATCGAGCCATTCAGTTAGGCTAGCACTTTCATTAGGACTATGGGCGTTGGGGCTGCAAAGGTCAGAGGCTAAAAGGTCAGACATGAATAGAACCTATATAAAATTTAATAAGAGATAAAAATATATGTGCTAGCTAAAACCAAAAATAGCACTTACCGTGCAATGACGATAAATGCTATTAGGGGTCTTGCATATGCAGTAGATGTTAGCACGCAGCTAAGTCATTATGCACTCAATAAATGATTCATTATCCTAAGTCATTTACCTTATCGAGCATCTCATTTTACTGAGCATCTCATTTTACTGAGCATCTCATTTTACTGAGCATCTACATTTGGTACGCGGCATAGTTTTGCAAGTAGACGATAGATTGTATCAATTAGCTGATGACGATGTACCACTTCATCTACCACACCATGCTCTAATAAGAACTCAGCGCGCTGGAACGGCTCTTCTAACGTCTCACGTACAGTCTGCTCAATCACACGCTTACCAGCGAAACCGATCATCGCTTTTGGTTCTGCTAGATGAATATCACCCAGCATCGCCAGTGATGCAGTTACGCCGCCGTACACAGGATTGGTCAATACCACAATGTAAGGAATCCCAGCGATTCTTAGACGCTCAATCGCTGCTGCCGTGCGTGCCATTTGCATCAATGACAATAAGCCTTCTTGCATACGTGCGCCGCCAGAAGCAGCAAAGCAAACCAAAGGTACTTTTTGCTCTAGCGCTTTTTCAGCTGCTTGCACGAAACGATCGCCAACGACTGAACCCATTGACCCGCCCATAAAACGGAAGTCAAAAGCACAGGCGACGATATCAAGGTTACGCAGTTTGCCATACATCGCAACCAACGCTTCAGTCTCACCTGTTTTTTCTTGTGCTTCACTCATACGCGCAGGATATGGCTTACTATCCACAAAGCTCAATGGATCTTTTGCCGTAAATTCTTGTCCTGTCTCGCCGTCTACTTGATCAAGTAACCAGTTCAAGCGCTCACGAGCACTCATCGGTAAATGATGATCACAATGCGGGCACACATAGCAGTTAAAAATCAGCGCTGTGTTGGTAATCATCGAATGACAATTACTACACTTGGTTGACGGTTCAGTCTCTACCGCAGACAGTGGCGCAGTCAAATGCTGCTTAATACCTGGGATAGGGCGATTGAACCATGACTGCCTATCCGTATTGCTGTTTGGCGCGGCTTTAGCAGTATTGTTATCGGGTTTTGTTATTGTATCAGTCATATTATTTGCCATCATAAAAGGCTTATTGACAAGTTTGCTCATTCGCTTGTCATTGAGAGTTTAATGGTTGTCTAAAAAAAACGTCTAATACAGTCATAACATGAGCAGTCATGCGACATACTGATAAATAAATCTCGTATGTCGGTAATTTGATTATGCGCTTGTTGATAGATAATGTATTTGCCAATCAAAGTGACGAATAAATTACTGCTATCAGACACCATATAATAGTGATGTTAGTTTACACTCGTAAACTAATTTTAGCAAAGTCATTTAATATTGTCTTCACGTAAAGCTTTTAAGTAAAGTCTTTAGGTAAACAATACTGCGATTTGACTTTGCCGTTTCAAATAACTATTTCTTCAAATAACAACAATATGAAAGCAATAGCTATTAAGCGCTTAAGCTGTCTAATGCTGCACGTAGCTCATCCATTTTTGCCATGATGTTTTGCTGTGCATTTGCAACCGCAGTGGTATCGTTAGCATCAATATCGGCAAAATTCTGTACCAATGCACTACCGACGATAACGCCATCTGCATGAGTACCAATCGCTTTTGCAGAAGCACCATCACGAATACCAAAGCCGACGCATACTGGCAAGTCTGTTTCTGCTTTGATTGCTTTAACTTGCGTGGCAACGTCATCAGTATCCAGTGTGGCTGAACCAGTCACACCTTTTAGTGATACATAATAAATATAGCCGCCACAATGAGTCAATACTTGCTCACGGCGCTCAGGCAGCGTCGTTGGCGATAATAAGAAAATCTCATTCATCGAATGATCAGTCAAATGCTGAGTGAAGCTACCCGCTTCTGCTGGCGGCAAATCTACCATCAATAAACCATCAACACCTGACTGCTCACATAGCGCCACAAAATTATCATAGCCAATGATTTCAACAGGATTGAGATAGCCCATCAAAATGATTGGCGTTTGCGTATCTGTTTGACGAAACTCTGCAACCATCTTTAATGCATCACGAGTACTCGTACCTGCTGCTAATGCACGCTCGCCAGCCAAGGCTACAGTTGGGCCATCGGCCATTGGGTCAGAGAATGGTAGACCGACTTCGATCATGTCTGCGCCGTGCTTGACCAAGTCATGCAGTAGACCGACAGTGGTTGCAGGATTAGGGTCACCTGCCATAACATAAGGAATCAGGGCTTTTTTATTTTGTGATTTTAAGGTTTCAAAGGTACTTTCAATTCGGGTCATAGTGATCTCTTATAATTTTGTTAAATAAATTTTTAGCTTATATAAGTGTATTCTTACCAGCCAATATCCATTAAATTATCGTGGTTGTCTTGCGACAAATATTTAATATCCTCAGTTCTTTGCTTATGAAAAGTATTCATAATATTTAGAATTTCACGCTGCTCTATGTAGTATAGACCGTTTAAAACATTGTACCTCGCGCACAGTGGAATATTTTTATTAAATATTAGACCTTGCACCCTGTTCCCTCGGTTTTTCATCTTTCTACTATATATTTCTGTGTAATCTATCCAAAAACCAACAGTGCTTCCTCGAATTTGGTTAAGATAAAATGCTTCAACGTCATCATAATTTATGACTTTATCGTGCTGAAAATTTTTATTAGCTATATAAAACTGAGACGTCAATTGGATATTATCTTTATTGATTATAAGTATGGGGATATGCTTCCAAGTCCATTTTCTAGCAATCCATGGATTTGGCACAGCAGAATTCTTAGTGATCCTATATATCCAGTAAGATAGTAAAAACAAACCTAAACAACACATTGCCCATACGACCTTAACCTCTTGTATTGATTCATATAGACTCATTGTCTCAAAACTAGCCCACCAACTCATAAAAAATAAAATAATAGTAACTTGTATTATTACAAACATCATTAAGTAGAGAATATAGCTCTGCCAAAAACTGACACTTTCAGTAGGCACACCCATACTTATTGTGACTGGCGCTGTTAGCACTGCTTGGTCTGGATACTTGCCCAACTGGCTAGGCTTACTCGGTATTAAGCGGTTCAAGTTCATGAAGGTATACTATCGATAATTAAAAAATAGTTAGCAATATTGATAACTACTCTACTCTATAGAGTGAAGTAATTATCAATTAGCGTATTGAGATTTATGATACCTAATCGAGTTAATACGCTGCTAAACTTTCTTATACAACCATCTAAACTACTCTATTCTTACTACAACTCAATCCCTTCTGCTTTCATCACTGAATGCAGATCCTTGTCACCGCGACCTGACATATTAACGATAATCGTCTGATCAGGCGTCATGGTTTTAGCCAGTTTCAATGCATACGCGACAGCATGGGCGGTTTCAAGCGCAGGGATAATACCTTCTTTGCGCGTTGCTTCATGGAAGCCTTCTAGCGCCTCTTTATCCGTACAACCAACATACTCAACACGCTTCATGTCTTTTAGGAAGCTATGCTCCGGACCGACACCAGGATAATCAAGACCCGCTGAGATAGAATGCGTCTCTTGAATCTGGCCATCATCATCTGCCATGAGGTAAGTACGGTTGCCATGTAGCACACCGATACGGCCAGCAGCCAATGGTGCTGAATGACGACCTGACTCGATACCATCGCCAGTGGCTTCGACGCCATACATCTTAACTTCAGTATCATTTAGGAAGTCAAAGAACAAACCAATCGCGTTTGAGCCACCGCCAACACAGGCAACCAATGCATCAGGCATTTTACCTGTTTTCTCTAGATGCTGAATGCGCGCTTCTTTACCGATAATCGCTTGGAAGTCACGAACCAATAGCGGATAAGGATGTGGGCCTGCTACAGTACCGATAATGTAATAGGTGCTATCGACATTGGTCACCCAGTCACGCATAGCTTCGTTCATGGCGTCTTTGAGCGTGCGTGAGCCAGAAGTGACTGGCACAACTGTTGCGCCAAGCAAGCGCATACGATAGACGTTCATCTTTTGACGCTCGACATCGTCAGCACCCATATAGACGATACATTCTAGCCCTAAGCGTGCCGCAATGGTTGCCGTGGCGACGCCATGCTGTCCTGCACCAGTCTCAGCGATGATACGTTTTTTGCCACACATTTTGGCAAGCAGTGCCTGACCAATGGTGTTATTGACTTTATGCGCGCCTGTATGGTTTAGATCTTCACGTTTGAAGTAAATTTGCGCACCGCCAATCTCATCGCTCAAACGCTTAGCATGATACAGCGGCGTTGGACGACCGACATAATTGACCAAATCATTGTGATACTCTTCCCAGAATGCTGGGTCTGCTTTTACTTTGGTATAAAGCGTTTCTAGCTCTTCTAGAGCAGCCATTAGCGTCTCAGAGACAAAACGTCCCCCATGTACACCGAAATGACCGCGTGCATCAGGATACTGGTTGAAGTCCTGTACGTTTTCAGGATTGGTAAAAGTGTTTACAGACTGTGCGGTAGCAGATAAATCTTTGTTCTCGACATGACTCATGGTAATTCCTACTGTAATAAGTGGTATTTTTTAGATAACTTTAGATAAATAGAGAAAAAATAATAAAAGGGATAACAATCTAATAAGATTTAAGCAGAAAAGTCGGAATAACGATCAACTAAGCAGATTATGTATAGCGAATAGCTAGATACACACCCACTTAGATGGCGCCAGTGACCGTAGCGTTTTGCCATCGATCGCGTTTGACCGCTTTCATAAAGGCACGCATTTTGGCAGCGTCTTTTTTACCTTTATCAACCTCAATACCACCACTCACATCGACGCCATAAATCGGCAAATCTAATGTAGCGGCAACATTGTCGGCATCGAGTCCACCGGCCAAAACGATTGGCAGTTCGCTGTCATGTGGAATGAGACTCCAGTCAAAACGTGCGCCTGTACCGCCATACTTATGCTGATGATAAGCATCCAGTAAAATACTACTGGCACCTGCGGTCGCAAACTGGTTAATCTGAGCGCGGACACTATCGAGGGTGTCTTGCTCTGTATTGATACGCAATGCTTTGATCCAGCGTTTATTGACCATACCTGCCAGCTGTTGGCACTGCTCAGGCGTTTCATTACCGTGGAACTGGATAATATCAAAAGAGACGTTATTTGCTAATTTGAGCAGCTCATTTTTGGGCATATTAACTACCAGTGCCACCACGCTGACAAAAGCAGGTACGGCAGCACTCAGGGTTTGCGCCTGCGCTATCGTGACCGCACGTGGACTTGGTGGATAAAACACCAAACCCACTGCATCTGCACCTAACTGTGCAGCAGTCTGTATATCACTAAGCTGAGTAAACCCGCAAAACTTAACGTGCATTTTGTGACCTTGCGTTTCATGGTACTGAATATGACACCGATTATAGCGGCATCAGATAGGTTCAAGCTAAAGATAAATCGTTAGATGTGATGAGGTTTTGTTAACCAAACGGCAAAGCCATTGCATCCAAAAACTTATCCTAGCATACTTTTATCCTTAGTTTTGTTTATGATTGCGATTGATTAATATAGGGATACTTTGATGTCTAAGACTGCACAGACAGCCGCTACTGATACTGATACTGATACTGATACTGACGACAATGCTACTAGCAAAAATCCACCGCATTACTTGATGTGGTTTCGCCGTGACCTGCGTATCCATGACAATACTGCTTTAGCAGCGCTTTGTGAACGTGCAAAGGAAGACGACGCTTCAGTGTCTGCAGTATTCTTTTTAACCCCTGAGCAGTGGCAAGCGCACGATACATCCCTTGTACAAGTCGATCATATTGCTCGCACGCTACCTATTCTAGCAAAGGAATTGCAATCGCAATTGAATATCACCTTAACAGTACAACTCTGTCCGAGCTTTGCTGACTGTATAGAAGCGCTCATAACCTTATGCAATGACAATGAAATCAGCTGCGTCATGGCTAATCATGAGTACGAAGGCAATGAGATTGATCGTGATGAACAATTAAGCAAACAACTTGCTGAAGACGACATCGAGTTCGTCCGCTGGCATGACCAGTGTATTTTGCCACCGCAAACTATCACGACCAATGATGGCGATAGTATGTATAAGGTCTTCACCCCATTTTATAAAAAATGGCGACATACATTGGACGTCAGCACCATTCAAATGCATGAAGCACCCGCAGTGAATAGCGATTATAAAATCAAACTACCATCATCGCAAACGTTTGCCAATACAATCGACGATATCAAAGCACTAAGTGAGAAGATGCTCAGTGACTATCAACAGACATTAGAGAAGAACGACTCGTTGCAGCATATCGATATGACAGCTCAGCTTGACCAAGCAAGAGACGCTTACCCTGCAGGTGAATCTGCCGCTTGCCAGCGTCTAGAGGCATTCGTCGATGATGATATTAATAATTATGATGTAAGCCGTGATGTCCCCCATCTGCACGCAACCAGTCAGCTATCGGCTTACCTCACTATAGGCTCTATCAGTCCTAGATTCTGCTATCTACAGGCGAGCAAAGCACAAGAAAAGCTACACGGTAATGACGGTGATAATGAAGACATCAATCGCTGGATAAGCGAGCTTGCGTGGCGAGACTTTTATCGTCATGTGCTAGTAGAAAAACCAAACCTAATCCGTCATAAGGCTTATAAAGAAGATACTGACACTAAAGTTAATTGGTCATATGACAATGATGATTTTGAGACATGGCGCACTGGTAAGACAGGCGTACCGCTCGTAGATGCAGCAATGCGTTGTCTAAATGCGACGGGATTTATGCATAATCGCCTTCGAATGGTCACCGCGATGTTTTTGACCAAAGACTTGTTGATTGATTGGCGCTTGGGTGAGCGCTACTTTATGCAGCAGCTGATAGATGGGGATTTTGCGTCCAATAACGGTGGCTGGCAATGGAGCGCGTCGACAGGTACGGACTCAGCGCCCTACTTCCGTATTATGAACCCCTTTAGCCAAGCCAATACGCACGATTCTAAAGCTCTGTTTATTAAGACTTGGCTACCAGAGTTAAAAGATATTCCTAACAGTATCTTACACAACGAAGATAAGATGCGTAAAGAATTGGCAAAAGGTGGCAAGTTTGCCGATGTTGACTACCCTGCACCGATGGTCGAACATAAATCGGTACGCAAGTTGGCTATTGCTGAGTTTAAAAAAGAAGCTTAAGTTTAAGAAAACAACTAGAAGACTAGCTATTGGTAGTGACTGGCAATTGACATGCACCTGCACCCTGAGTGGTAACCGTCACTACCGCTCCCGTGAGTGCAAACAGCTGCTGCAATTGCACTTGCGCATTTTGCAGTGCCATATTCATGACATCACCTCGGCAAGCACGCTCAAGTACTTCTTTTTTTGCCATGGTCTGTGCTTGTGCCAATATCTTAGGATCAACTTGCATCATGCCAAAAGCCCCTGTCTGCCAGTCATAAATCTCGATGTCATCCAGATATACTGAAAATATCTCTGTAGGCGGCAAAGTAATATTGATTTGCGGCATAGTGGCAGCTAGTGAGTTGGCATCAGCTACTTGCTCATCCTCTGCATCAGTCATAGTCTGAGTAGGCTGAATGACCTGCACCATCTCAGGCGTCAAAGCACTCAGATCAACGCCTGCCTCTACGCGACCATGAGCGATAAACAGCGCTTTTTGTTCATCTTGCCATAACTTCATCCAACTCCCCGGACGCTCACTCGTAATCACTGTATCGACACTAAATGCGACGGTATGTAAGCGATTTAACTGCTGAATTTGCGTAACCACCCCTTCGCGAGTAATAGTTTCTATCGGCGCTTCTTCTGGTTTGTTTTGCGCGCTATAAATAGCAAAGACAATCGCTACTAAGCCAATGAGTAATATCACCCACGACATTGTCACAATAGGACGTTTCTCAGGCTTTTGAGTGGCTTTAGCGTTATTCATATCAGGATTATCCATAGAAGCTACCTTTATAATGTTGCATCGTTTGGTAAGGCTAAAAGCGTTGTAAAAACGGAACAGATGCTTAGTCTATAGATGCGACTATTGTGCAGTAAATTCAAGTAATGGCTACCATTCCTCTACATAACTTTATGCATAAACCTCTACGCAATCATCTTAATAAACTGTCTCTAAAATAAGCAGTGCTTTCGCTATAAAATCATATGAATAGCTCAATTATTTATCCCTTATTGAAGCCTTTGTGTCACGTTCGGTCTGAAAAGACAAAAAGTCATTGCGTCTTAGGCGAACTTTACCTAACATAGTCAGATTGTATGAATAAAATGTCAGTCTTAAAGCATTTATCAGGGTTTTGACCTGAATATATTGCATTTTTGGCATATTGATACATCAAATCAAATTTGCCTCTCTTTTATGAGAGTGGTTTTTACTGATGTGCTTTGTATATAAGCAGGTTGGTAACTAGGAAATACCCTAGATTATTGCTAAGTGATAAAGGTAAGCTTGCGGCGGCAATGAAACGATTAGCCATACGCTCAACATCCTACTATTTCTTATTTTTTTATCGTTGATAAGGTTACGCTTTATTTATGAAAGCCAGTCAATTTTTATTTGCCACACTAAAAGAAACCCCAAGTGACGCCGACATCGCCTCAAGCCAATTGATGGTGCGTGCTGGTCTTATCCGCAAGATTGCTTCTGGATTGTATATTTGGTTGCCTATGGGTCTGCGCGTCTTGCAAAAGGTCGAACGTATTGTTCGTGAAGAGATGCAAAATGTCGGCGCACAAGAAGTGCTAATGCCGATGACTCAGCCTGCTGAGCTTTGGCAGACGACCGGACGTTTTGATGATTATGGTCCTGAGTTACTGCGCTTCAAAGACCGTCATGATCGCGACTTTGTACTTGGTCCAACGCACGAAGAAGTCATCACCAATCTAGCACAAGGTGAGCTGCGTAGTTATAAACAACTACCGATTACCTTTTTTCAGATTCAAGGTAAGTTCCGAGATGAGATTCGTCCACGCTTTGGCGTGATGCGCGCCCGTGAATTCACCATGAAAGATGCCTACTCTTTCCATGTGGATCAAGCTTCATTGGCCAAGACTTACCATGATATGTATGACGCTTATACACGCATCTTTACCCGCTTGGGCTTAGATTTCCGTGCGGTACAAGCAGATACAGGCTCTATCGGTGGTTTTGCCTCACATGAGTTCCATGTATTGGCAGATAGCGGCGAAGACGATATTGCGTTTTCGGACTCATCTGACTATGCAGCCAATGTAGAGCTAGCAGAATCTGTCAGCACCGCTGAGCGTCAACCACCAAAAATGGAGCGTGAAGACGTTCTAACCGAAGGTATGACCAGCTGTAAAATGGTTGCTGAACACTTGGACATCCCGTTAGAAACGACGGTTAAAACCTTGATCGTTCATGGTCATACTGAGAATGATGAGCCACAACTGATTGCTATCGTATTGCGCGGCGATCACCAGCTCAACACTATCAAAGCTGAGAAAATCGAAGAAGCCAATGTACCATTGACGTTAGCATCTGACGAAGAGCTAAAAGCGGCAGGCCTGCACAAAGGTTATATCGGCGTTAATTTAGATATGCCTGTATTCGTTGATCGTTCAGCAGCTGCGTTGTCAGATTTTGTTTGCGGTGCCAATGAAGTGAACAAACATACTATCGGTATGAACTGGGCGCGTGATACTCGTATTACTCGCATCGTTGATGTGCGCAATGTACAAGAAGGCGACCCGTCTCCTGATGGTAAAGGCAGCCTAAAAATCAAACGTGGTATCGAAGTCGGTCATATCTTCCAGTTGGGTGATAAATACTCACAAGCGATGAACTGTACGGTTTCTGGTGAAGATGGCAAACCTGTCACCTTGATGATGGGCTGTTATGGTATTGGCGTTAGCCGTATCATTGCCGCTGCTATCGAGCAGAACAATGATGAAAACGGCATCATGTGGCCAAAAACACCAACGGTTGATGATTCAATCGCTCCTTTTGAAGTCGCCATCATCCCGATGAAATCTAAAGAAGAGACTGTCATGCAGACGGCAACCGCCCTGTATGAAGAGTTAAAAGCTCAAGGCATTAACGTGCTATTAGATGATCGTAACGAGCGCCCAGGCGTTAAGTTTGCTGATCTTGAGTTGATTGGTATACCGCATCGTATCGTCGTCTCTGATCGCAACTTGGCGGAAGACAAGTATGAGTACGTCAATCGCCGTGAAGCCGAAAAGCAAATGCTGAGCCGTGAAGAAGTCATGGTAAAAGTAAGCGGTAAATAGTTTGTAGATAAAGACTCTATAACAAAAAGCGCCTATCTCACATGATGAGATAGGCGCTTTCTTATGGGCTTAAAAACTATTTAATATTGTATTATTATTAACATTGTATTTTTAGCAAGAACTTACTGGCGGATTAAACGGCTTGGCGTAGGCAATAGACTGATATCACTAACACGGCAAGGATTGATATCGATACCACCGCGGCGCGTATACCATGCCCGTACCATCAGCTCGCTTGGCTGATAGTATTGACTCAAATCAGCAAATATCTGCTCGACACACTGCTCATGAAAACCATTGTGCTGACGGAAGCTCAGTATATAACGCAGCATATTTGCATTATTAAAAGGCTTATCAGTCGTTATCGAAACGGCCAACGTACCCCAATCTGGTTGATTGGTCACTGGGCAATTACTACGCAGTAGATTGGAATAAAAGGTATACGGCTGCATACCATCATTTACCATGCTTCCACTACTCGCCTCTATTTCTTCGCTAGCACTTAGCAATGACGCATCAGGATGTTCAGTTAACGCAACTTTGTCCGTATTGCCTGCTAGTGCCTCATCAATACAAACACCCTCGGGCTGAGCAATCAATAACGCTGTTTCGTTACCATTTAAATCATCATTTAAGCCAAATAATGCTACCTGTACGTCTGCTTGCAAACAAGCTGATAGGTCTTTCGCAATCAACGCTTGTACGTCATTCCAACTGGCAAACTCGGTAAAGTTAATGCTATTCAAATATAACTTAAGCGACTTTGATTCTACGATAAACGGTGAGCTAGCAGGAATACTAAAGCGCGCGATAGCTACTTGCGAGATACCTTGCGGATTTAACCAAGATATCTCAAAAGCCTGCCACCAATCGACACCAACGGTTAGCTTGTCGTCTTGCCAACCAATCGCATCACGTCCCATGCTGCGCGCAATCGGATATAGCGTCTCTGGGCTATACTCAGTTGGATAGTCTGTGGTTTGCTCACCCAAGATACCGTGAATACTCATCTGTCTTCCTAATATTAAACCGTTTTAAATTTGCTCTAAATAATATGCTTAGCGAATAATACACACTACAAACGTACACGTGAACCGTTACTTAGCAAGCGATAGGCGATGGTATAAAATATCGCACAGAATACAAAAATAGCCGCCATCGAATACCAAACATTGACATCAGAGTAGCCAAGAATACCGTAACGGAATGAGTTGACCATATAGACGATAGGATTCAATAGCGAGATATTTTGCCAAAATGGCGATAAATTCTCCATCGAATAAAACACACCGCCAAGATAGGTCAATGGCGTCAATACGAAGCTTGGGATGATAGAGATATCATCAAATGAGCGTGCAAATACCGCATTGATAAAACCGCCTAACGAAAACAAAATAGACGTGCCAAGTACCGTAAATACAGTCACAAATAAATGCTCAATACCAAGATCGGTAAAGAACAGCGCCACTATCGAGACAATCACACCGATGGCCAGTCCACGGAAGATACCACCACTGATATAACCCATCAAAATAGCATGCTTGGATACTGGCGAGACCAAAAGCTCTTCGATACTAGATGTGAACTTGGCACTAAAAAAGCTTGAGACGACGTTAGAGTAACTGTTGGTAATGATCGACATCATGATCAAACCAGGCACGATAAACTGCATGTATGGCACACCGCCCATCTCACCCACACGCGAACCAATCATCTTACCAAAGATGACAAAATACAGACTCATCGTAATAACAGGCGGTAGCAAGGTCTGCGGCCAGATACGTAAAATACGGCGCACTTCTTTGAACCAAATAGTACGAAACGCAATCCACTTTTTACTCAATGACATGGTTTTATTATGATCGATTAGTTCCTGACTCATAATCCCGCCTCCTTCATGCTATCTGCACTCTGAATGTTTTTGTCTACCAAGCGCATAAATAACTCTTCTAGTCGGTTGGCTTTATTGCGCATACTTGCCACACTGATACCCTTATCAGACAACTGATTAAAGACACCGTTTAGTGACTCACCTTCTGTCAAGGTAACTTCTAGCGTTTGCTCGTCTGGTTGCGAGACCCCTGTGACTCCTGTCAGAGCCAACTGCTCAGTGAGCGGCGTATCCAAATCAAACACAAACGTCTCTACCGACAACTGCGCCAGTAGCTCTTTCATTTCCGTATTGATTCGAATCTCCCCGTGATCCAAGATCGCAATGCGTTTACACAATTGCTCAGCTTCTTCGAGATAATGAGTCGTCAGAATAATAGTAGTATTTTCTTCGATATTAATCTGCTGCATGAATTCCCACATCGAACGACGAAGCTCGATATCAACACCAGCAGTTGGCTCATCTAGAATCAATAGTTTTGGTTTGTGAATCAAGGCACGGGCAATCATCAAACGGCGTTTCATACCACCAGATAGTTCACGTGATTTACTATCGCGTTTATCCCATAGCCCTAGGGCGGTTAACAGTCTCTTTGCGCGTGGTTTGGCTTCTTTTGCCGGAATACCAAAATAACCGGCTTGCGTAATTAGGATATCTTCGACTTTTTCGAACATATTAAAGTTAAATTCTTGAGGTACAACACCAAGGTATTGCTTGGCAATCGAAGGGTTCTCTAATAGGTCTGTGCCGAAAATATGAACGCTACCAGTGGTTGGCTTAAACAATGAGCTAATAATACCAATCATGGTAGATTTACCTGCGCCATTTGGCCCAAGTAACGCAAAGAATCCACCTTGTGGTACCGTTAAATCAACCCCTTTTAATGCCGAAAACCCATTGTCGTAGGTCTTGGATAGGTTTTTTATGGAGAGTGCTGGTGCATCAGACATGAAGACCTCTTTATTTGTTATCAATTTGTATAAAATGCGATTTTAGAATAATAGGCCGTGTTGAACATTCGACTATCATTAGCATATAGGCAAAAGCCGTATAAGAATGTTCAACACACTCTACTATCTAAAGGTGACAATGTACGGTAATAAACGAACTAATCTCATAAAATGAGGCTACTCATGACGAATTTCAACTGCCTTATATTCGAAGTACCATATTAATAATACTCATCATGAAAAAGCGCCTATCTCATCACTGAAATAGGCGCTTTATAGATATACATCGTAAAAGCTTGGAAGGTAATCAACAAAGATTAGCTTGCTTCTGCAACCATATAATCTACAGCATTTTGAACTTCTTCATCAGGAATATCCGCACCACCTTTGGCAGGCATCGCATTGAAACCATTGATAGCATGGGTATATAGCGTGTCTTTACCTTTTGCAATACGTGGACCCCAAGCGCCAGCATCACCAAAGATAGGAGAGCCTAGCAAGCCTGCTGTATGACAAGTATGACATACGGCGTTATATACCGCTTTACCGTCACGAGGACCGTCGCCAGCAGCTGGGCCAGATGAGCGTGCCGTTACGTCACAAGCTTCACCGTCTTCAAAACAGATATTGGCAACAGGCTGGATACGCGCAATCAGATTAGGATACAAAGCAATTAGCTTCTGTACTTGCGGCGTATCTTGTGGAATTGGCTCTTCATCAGCGGCAGGCGCTGCAGCGGCAGTTTCTTCGCCTTCTGCTGGAGCGGCTTCGTCAGTGGGAGCAGCACCATCTGTCGTATCTGCAGCAGCTTGGGTATCGTCACCTAGCGTTTCAGGAGCAGCTTCTACGACCTCTTGGCCTTCTGCTACGTCTGACGCAGTGACAGGAGTGTCTACAACATCTTCAGCTTGGCTCACCGCGATACTAGCGATTCCTAGAATGGCAGCTGCCGATAACATAACTACTTTTCTCATTCGTCACGTTCTCTTATTACGTATACAAGGACTAGCACGGCTCGGACATTCTGTCTGTCCTCCTTTGACGACTTCTAAGTCTTCAATAGCAGACAGCCATCCCGCGTGCCAGCGTACTTGCAATCGGTGATTATAAATATGAATTCTCCCCAACATTATAAGGGAAAAGGCAGGTAAATTGCCATGCTTGTTTAATGACTTGGCTGTTTTTTATTAAAAAACCTCAATCGCGCCTGTCATTTATTGGCTTTATGCTTTTTATTTGTTAGACTAAGCGGTCTTTATTTCTAGACACCTTATGCTAATTATCATGCGCATCTAAGCGTGACAGTCAGACATATCGTTATCATATGCGCTCGTAGCTCAGTTGGATAGAGTATCGGTCTCCGAAGCCGAGGGTCGTGGGTTCGATTCCCGCCGAGCGCACCAATAATTATGTTCCAACCTTGCTCTATCACTTCCTTAGCACTACCCTTCTCTTAGCACTATCTTAAACTACCTATAATAATTAAACCTACATATCAAAATGTTTGCGGTTTTTCTGTGCTTGTATACTTCTAATGCTCTCACCTATAGTCGATTCAGTATAATTTGAATACAAGGAAGCCGAGTGAAAGTACTACAAGTAGTAGACTGAGCGAGACTGACACCGTAGCCAATTTATAGAGGATTGACTATATAGCAAAATTACTCTGCATCTTGTAAATTGGCAGTCAATTGAGCACGGCTAGGTATACGGTGATAATTAATCACTGGCACATCACCCAAACGGCGCTGACCTTCAGCAATTTTTTTATCAATCGTAATCATTGCAATTTTTTTGTCTTGTTTGCTAACGAGTAAATGATTTGCCTTACGCGTAACTCGATAATCAGCAAGATGCTGTTTTAATATCGCTGATGTTTTTTGCAGCGCATCATTCGGTGTTGCATTTTTTGATTTTATACCGCTATGCTTTTCGCCTGCTTTTGTACCTCGCGATTTTGCCACGAACCATAAAACTGCGATGACAGCGAACAATATGACAAGCCACCAAATTCCGTCTATCATAAGTAAAAACATCCATTATTAGCAAGGGTTGGCTCATGTTAGCAGAATTATCACCAGCGTTAATAGCAGAAGTAAAACTTGCAGCACAACTACTGGCATCGAAACAGCGTATTTGCGTTTTGACTGGGGCTGGCATTTCAGCAGAAAGCGGTATCCCAACATTTCGAGATAAGCAAACAGGGCTGTGGGAGAACTACGGAGTCGAAGACTTGGCGACCCCTGAGGCGTTTACCCGTGATCCAAAGCTGGTGTGGTCATGGTATCAATGGCGTCGGCAAATGGTCGCAGACAAAGCACCAAATCCAGCCCATTATGCGTTGGCTCAGTGGCAGTATCATGCGCAAACCTCCGATCAGCAGGTGACACTCATCACCCAAAATGTCGATGATTTGCACGAGCAAGCTGGTAGCGCAGTGACTCACCTGCATGGTCATCTGTGGCGTAACCGCTGCGGTCAGTGTGAGATACCCTATCAAGATAAATCGAGAGCGTCATACGACAATCAAGGCACAATGAGCTTTGATGAAACACTGCTTAACTGTCCGCATTGCGACGGTTACATCAGACCAGATATTGTTTGGTTTGGCGAACCTCTACCTGTGCAGGCATGGCACACCGCCGAAGAAGCTGCGTCTAATTGCGAAGTGTTTATCAGTATCGGTACCTCAAGCTTGGTTTATCCTGCTGCTGGATTGGCACAATCAGCCAAACAGAATGGCGCGCAAGTTATTGAGATAAACCCTAAGCCAACACCAAATACTATCGTCGATATCACATTAGCAGAAAAGGCTGGAGTAATACTGCCACTGCTTATAGCAGAGATTACTGCTCTATAACTACTACTTATAGATATTACTGAATGACAGATAATAAAAAAGGCTTAACGATTTATATAAACCGTTAAGCCTTTGCTACTAAAAATAAGCTCGTTAAAGTTATTTCAATGCAAGATCAACTCTCGCCAAGTAAGCTTCTTTTAACTCATCACTGATAAATGCCGATCTAAATGAGTTTTTTACTAAGGTAATAACATCATCTTCCGTAATCGGTAGATTCTCATATAAATTGATAAAGTTTTGATTCACGTAGCCTTTGAAATACGCAGGGTCGTCCGAGTTAACGCTAATATTTAGACCGTAGTCTAAAAGCTCTTTAATATTGTGCTCTTTATAAGTCTCAAAGACTTTTAGCTCGATATTCGAGTTCGGGCAAACCGTCAGTGGCATCTGCTCATCTTTGAGTCTTTGCATCAACTCTGGGCTTTTTATAGACTGCACACCATGATCGATTCTATTGATATTCAATAAATCTAACGCTTCGTAAATGTATGAAAAGTCTGCTTCTTCGCCTGCATGAGCGACCAACTTAAAGCCTTCTTCTTTGGCTTTTTGGAAGACTTTTTTGAATTTCGATGGTGGGTTACCCAACTCTGATGAATCAAGACCAACACCGATGATGTCGTCTTTATAATCTAGTGCTTGCTCTAACGTCTCAAACGCTTCTTCTTGCGATAAATGACGCAAGAAACACATGATGATGCATGACGTGATACCGTATTTTTCTTTGGCATCTGCGAGTGCTTCTTTGATACCTGTGATGACCGCTTCAAAAGGCACGCCGCGTTCGGTATGTGTTTGCGGATCAAAGAATATCTCTGTGTGAATGACATTATCTTCAACACATTTAAGAATATATTCCCACGTCAAATCATAGAAATCATCCTTTGTAAGCAGGACGTTGGCACCCGCATAGTAGATATCTAAAAAGGTCTGTAGGTTGGTGAAGTTATAGGCACTGCGTACATCTTCGATATCTTTATAAGGTATCTCTACATTGTTCTTCTTGGCCAATCTAAACATCAGCTCAGGCTCTAGCGAACCTTCGATATGTAGATGAAGTTCAGCTTTCGGTAGTTTCTTTATTAATTCAATCATAGTATTCCAATAATGGTGTTATCGAGACGAGCCCTAGTGAATGTTACACAGTAGGATAATCAAACCATGCATATATGAGGCATTATCTATCTCAGAAAAATCATTTTAACACTAAAAGCGTATCGCCTAAAACAAAACCCTTTGACCATATAGACAAGCTACTTATAAAGGCAAGTTTCTTAATAAGACCACACAAGGCGCAAGCTACTTTAAAAACACCACTGTATCAGACAGCTCATTGCCTTCTGGATCATGCTCTAGATGATAGTATTGACGTAATACCTGCCCCACTTCATCTAGCAGTTCAGCCAAGCTCTCTTCTGTCTTTTGGGTAGCGATACCAGATACTGCCTTTTCACACATTGCATTCCATACCGTTGGACTAACGTGAGCGCTGATACCTCGGTCTGCGACAATCTCTAGTTTACGCTCGCATACATTGACGTAGATTAAGATGCCCGTGTTTTCTTCAGTATCCCAGACGCGATATTCGCTAAACAAATCAATCGCACGCTCACGGCAGTTCATGCGATAAGCTTCTTGGATAGGCAGATGGTTTTCTACAATTAAGAACACCTCACCACGATGCCCACGCTCAGCTCGTGTCACAGCATCTGTTAAACGCGCCTTGGATTCTGTTGTTAGCCACTTACTATGTAATAAAGGGACGAACAAAACTTGACGCCACCAGCGGGCAAAACTGGGGTTTGAAGCGTTGTCTTCTACCATTATATTATTTCCTCAAGTACGTCGTTTTCGATGGTTATGTAGAGTTTATTCTGTTTGCGTGTGTGGAATACTTACCACGAGCCACCTGCGCCGCCGCCGCCGAAACCACCGCCGCCACCACCAAAGCCGCCTCCTCCGAAACCACCACCGCCAAAGCCGCCTCCACTGCCGCCGCCCATACCGGGTAAGAAAATCATGCCGCCTCTGCGCCCACCTTTACCGCCGCCGCCTTTTCCACCGCCACCGCCGCGTGAGATCAAAAACATCCAGATGAATATTGCCATAATCAGCGTCATAAAGAAGCCGCCGCCTAAAGCCATCGAACCTGCAAAAAACCCACCAGCGGTAATGATAGAACCAAATACTCGGCCCAATATATTCGTAATAAAGCTACCAAAAATCATCGCCATGATAAATAAGAAAATAGGTGACGGCAGCTCATCTGAGCTTTGCTGAGCAGTACGTTCTGCAGCTTGCGCATCAGCACGGGCTAAAACTTCAGGATCAGCAGTTAAGCGCGTTTTAAGCGCTTCAACGCCAGCGATTATCCCTGCACCATAGTTATTTTGCTTAAATAACGGCGTGATATCTTCTCGAATGACACGGTTGACTGCCGCATCGGGCAAGACACCTTCTAAGCCATAACCCGTTAGGATATACATATCACGGTCATTGACAGCGACCACAATCAGTAGACCATCATCGATAGTTTCATCACCCAATTCCCACTTCTCAGCAACTTGCAATGCATAATCAAATATTGGTACGCCATTGGTAGTTGGTACGATAACCACTGCTGCTTGTGCTAAGCCTTGCTGATAAATACTTCTAAGCTGAGCCTCTAGACGTAGCTTCTCTTGAGGATTTAGGATATCGGCCTGATCAATGACTGGTTCATTAAGTATCAACTTATCAGCGTCAACACCCTCGGCACTTGAGCGTACTGGTGGCTGAGCGGTTGTTTGAGTATTGACAGTACCATTTGCTGTGCTTTGGTTATCTGCGTTTTGATTGATAGCGTCGTTGCCGAGCACCGCCCCATTAATAGCATCGTTATTTAATACAGCATCATTGATTGCTTCGTTAGACTCGCCTGCTTTAGCAACGGCCACCAACTCTTCGACACTACGGTTTTGCAGATCCGAGGTGCTATCTGTCGCCACCGCTGTATCATTGGGTGCAGCGTGCAATGCAGGCACGCTGACGACACCTAACGTAAACAGTAATGCTGATAAGATTGCTTTTGAATTATTCATCTAATCTATACCACCTCAGATAACATCTTTACCAATTGATAGACTCTAACTAATCATTGTCAAACCATTAGTTAAATGAACAGAGCTGCCTATGCCACTCTGTCGTCACGTTCATTCTAAATTTTATTCAGCAGACTTTTCTGTAGAGTCGCCAAAATCAACACTTGGTGCGGTTGAAATCGCCTCTTCATTGGCCACACTAAAGTTGGGCTTAGTATCCATACCAAATACTTTTGCAGTGATGTTAGTTGGGAACTGACGCACCGTTGTATTGTATCCCTGCACTTCTTGGATATAACGGTTACGAGCCACAGCAATACGGTTCTCAGTACCTTCTAACTGCGCTTGCAAGTCCTGAAACAGTGCATCTGACTTTAGATCTGGATAACGCTCAGACACCGCCATCAAACGTGACAATGCCCCTGTCATCTGCTCTTGCGCTGCTGCATAACGCTCCATCGCTTCTGGGTCATTAAGCACTTCTGGCGTTACCGTGATACCGCCCGCACGTGAGCGAGCTTCTGCCACTTGGGTGAAGACCTCTTGCTCTTGCTCAGCATATTGCTGTACGACTTTGACTAAGTTTGGCACCAAATCAGAACGGCGCTGATACTGGTTGACCACTTCTGACCATGAAGCAGTGACCTGCTCATCTTGTGCTTGCAGGTTGTTGTAGCCACAGCCGCTTAGACCAACCGTAGAAGTTGTCAATAAAGCGGCTAGCAACATCGGCTTCATAATAGATTTACGCGTCATTGTTGATTCTCCTAATAATGATAAATAACAAATATCCAGTACCACGTTTTTAATATTTTTAAGTTTTCTTGGTATTCATACGGCAGTCATACGCTCTATATATTGTATATCTGCGCATCACTCTATCAGCATGATATCAAAAGAAGTTGTCCTAATGATGGCGTTATATACGGCTTTTTACAATTGACCGTTACCAAAACACAACCGCATAGTGTCAACGATAACGCGTTCTTATCATGATAGATATAGAGCAAAAATCTAGCAGTCTAGCGCAATCAGACTAAATGTTATGAAAGTACAAACAATTATTTATATATAATCCAAATCTTGCTAATGTATCTGCTAAATAAAATACGAATATATCTACCGTCTACAAAGAAATTTCTAGTAATTAGTACAAAAATATGGCAAATTGCAGTTACGTAGCCGTACGGTTTGAATACATTTGGTAGTGGACTTATAGTTTGATTAGTATTAGCGAGTTGTTAATTTCTTAATAAAAACATCAATTAACTGTCAAATTATCGCTAAATACTTTCAATTCGCCATGCCAGTCATGGATTCATTCAAGACAGCTCATAGTAAGTTGAATGCCATCATGGTGATGGATATTTAATTATATAACCGCCTGTTTTATCCGCCGGTCAACTTATGACTCATCTGATGTGTAACATGATGATAGAAGACCGCAGTAGTTGAGGTTGTAGAATAATAGTAAACGCAGCTGATATTTATATTGTCAGTGATAAGCGCTATGCAAATAGTCCGTATTACTGACGAGATACGCGGGTAAATACAGACAACTACAGTCCATTCTTGGTGGCCAAGCACATGAGACTTAGACAATAAATAAGTCGATGCAGAGACTTTAACTGCTTAACTTAAATAAGTAAGTTAACCAGTTAGTTTACTCCTAGCAAACAGTGCCACCTTGAGACAGTACTAGGAACATAAATATGGAAGGTTTAGTTAACTTAGTAAATGGAATTATCTGGAGCCCAGCGCTGATTTATCTCTGCTTGGGTGCCGGTCTGTTCTATTCCATTATGACGCGCTTTGTACAAGTACGTCTATTCGGTGAGATGATCAAACTCCTATTCACTGGTAAATCTAGTGCACAGGGTATCTCATCATTTCAGGCACTTGCCGTCTCACTCGCCGGTCGTGTGGGTATGGGTAACATCGCTGGGGTAGCTGCTGCTATCGGCTTCGGTGGCCCAGGTGCCGTTTTCTGGATGTGGATCGTAGCCTTTCTAGGCGCATCTACAGCCTATGTCGAATCTACTCTTGCTCAGATTTACAAAGAAAAAGATGTGGTAACTGGCGAATATCGCGGTGGCCCAGCTTATTACTTTGAACGTGCCCTTGGTCAAAAGTGGTACGGCATCCTCTTCGCAATCGCTTCTATTTTATCATGCGGTATGTTCTTACCCGGTGTACAGGCGAACGGTGTTATCAGTGCATTTGCACAGGTAATGGGCGAAGGTACGATCATGAACGTTGCAGGCCTAGAAGTTGGCTCTATGCGTTTGGTCGGCTTGGCTATCATCTTAGTCGTGCTAGGTATCATCATCTTCGGTGGTATTAAGCGTATTGCAACCTTTACTGAGTTTGCAGTACCTTTCATGGCTTTAGGTTATATTGCCCTAGCGCTAATCATCATGTTCAGCAACTTCAGCTTGATTCCAGATGTATTTGGTATGATCGTTGGTGATGCATTCACTGCACAAGCAGGTTTTGGTGCTGCGATCGGTTGGGGTGTGAAACGTGGTATCTACTCTAACGAAGCTGGTCAGGGTACAGGTCCTCACGCTGCTGCTGCTGCTGAAGTTGAGCATCCATCACAGCAGGGTCTAGTTCAGGCATTCTCAGTATATGTTGATACATTACTAGTATGTTCTGCTACTGCATTCATGATCTTGTCTACTGGCATGTACAACATTCAAGGTACGCTACCAGATGGCCAGTTCATCGTACAGAACGTTGCTGCTACTACTGAAATCAATGCTCCTGCGTTCACGCAAATGGCAATGGAATCTGTATACGGTACGTTTGGTAATGCCTTTATCGCAATCGCTGTATTCTTCTTTGCCTTTACAACAATTCTGGCTTACTACTACATCGCTGAAGTAAACGTCGCTTACTTAACACGTTTCCTCGGTCGTAGTGCGAACAGAACTGGTCTATTCCTAGTAAAAGTTCTTATCATGGCGATGGTTGCTTATGGTGGTCTAAACTCAGCTGGTTATATCTGGGCAATCGGTGATATCGGTGTTGGTCTTATGGCTTGGCTTAATATTGTTGGTATTCTTGTCATCTTCATCGTGGCTCGTCCAACTCTTACTATGCTTAAAGACTATGAAGCTCAGCGTAAAGCTGGCGTAACTCGCTATAGCTTTGACCCTGCTAAATTCGGTATCAAAAACGCACCGTATTGGGAAGAGCGTCATCTAGCGCAGCAAAAAAGCATGAACGCTGATCCATTACGTAAAGATAAAGTGTAAGTCGATTTAATAGGATTGCTACTTAGTCTTATTGAATAAATAAAAAGCCCGAGACCATGTTCTCGGGCTTTTTTGTTTGGATGTTTTTCTATACCGCTACAGAATAGCTTACCGAAAAAACATCGAAGCCCACGTTCATACGAGCTGATTTAATACCTTAAAACTACCTTTCTAATTTTTAAAATTAACTTGTATTTGACACAACATATAACTGTCATTTTGCATTTTTCCTGCCTTTGTATAGAGCTTACTTTGATATTTTATAACCTTATTTTTATTAGGTAGCCGTACTCGTATAGTTAACCCATAGTTCCCCTATTCTTAATCTATAGACGTAAAAAAGCCTAGCACGATGGCTAGGCTTTCTTCAAATAACTTGTAGATTATGAATCTATGCGTTAATAAATAGCTTATTCAGGCATTAATACTGCATCGATAGTGTGTACCACACCATTGGTTGCCATAATATCTGTACCAGTGATATTTGCTGTGTTACCAGTAGCATCAGTAATTACATTGTCTTCACTAATAGTAATGGTTTTACCATTCGCCGTTTCGATCTCAGTACCGTATGGAATATCAGCCGCTTTAACTTCCATTGCTAGTACATGGTAAGGAAGGACAGTTTTTAACAAGTCTGTATTGGCCAATAACTCTTCTTTAGTCACGCCTAGTTTTTCTAGTACTGGAGCAAATGCATCATCAGTTGGGGCAAATACAGTATGCTTAGTTTCTTCCATTAGCATAGTATCAAGACCAGCAGCCTGTAGCGCAGCGGTTAAGATAGTTAGATTTTCGTTTTCTGCTGCGATTTCAGCGATAGTCTGAGTCGCTTCCATGTCCATTTCGGCCATTGGCTCTGCTTCAACAGCTTCTGTTTCAGCAACTGGCTCAACTGCCATTTCTTCAGTGGCTTCTGGTTCAGTTGGCTCTGCAACAGTTTCAGTATCGTTACACGCTGCTAGTGACATGGCTGCGGTTACAACTGCGATAGATAACAAGTTCTTCTTTAACATAGGTAATTCCTTTTTGGATAAATAATTGATTAAGGGATTTATTTAAATTAATAACTTTCGATAAATATAATGGCGACCAATAATTGATAAATGTATCAATTACTTAGTCATACTATTTAGTCCGTTATATTGATAGTTCTCAGTCTAACTGTTTAATTTTCAAATGGTATTTACTTAGGTAGCAACACTGTATCAATCACGTATATAGCATTGTTTGCTTGTATATCAGTTATTGCGATTTTTCAGACAAAATGATGGTGATTAACTATTTTCGGATTTTTACTTTGAAAATCTAACCTAAATAGAAACTTATATAGATAAAGCTCTAAAGTCTAAAACAGCCATTGTCTGATAACGAAATCATCACAAACAATGGCTGCTTAGTCTTATAATAAATACAGTTGATATGCCTCAGCTAATACTTATTTAGGCAACAATACTCTATCGATTACATGGACAACACCATTGTTGGCAGCGATATCAGTCTTCACGATATTCGTTGTGCGACCGTTTTCATCCATTAATTTGCCTTCTTTGGTTACCATCAACGTGTCTTTGCTAGCGGTCATTACGTTACCAGGCTTGACGTCTTTGGCATACATAGCCATATCACCAGCGACTACGTGATAACCCAATACTTTGGTTAATAATGGCTTATTGGCAAATAACTGTGCTTTGGTCATACCTGTTTCTTGCAATGCTTGCATAAAGGCGGCATTGGTCGGTGCAAATACCGTATAGTGGGCGTTAGGATCAGACAACATATCTACTAGACCTGCTGCTTGTACCGCTTCTACCAATACTGAAAAATCAGGATTGCTTTGGGCAATTTGTACAACATTCATCTTAGCCATACTCTGACTGTGCATTGGTGCTTTCATATCACCCGTCTTTGCTGGCATCATATTATTACAAGCACTTAGACCTGCAATTGAGATAGCCAATGTACCGATGGTGGCAATTTTAGTAAGTTTCATAACATTTTCCTTAATGATTTGAATTTCTTTGACGTTAGTATTGTTTCAACTATGGTATTACTGTCTTACAGATCATCCTGCCTGCTAATGCCATTTGCTCACCATACTGTATTACTAACACTGATACTCTTGGTGCCAGTTACTGCTAATAAATGAGCCTATATTTATAAGTAGGACTTACTAAGACCTTGTATTTCTGAAATTAAATTAACATGTAAGCAATCTTTATCAACCTGCCTTTGCGCAATTTTTTGTGGTATGGATGTAAATTCTGTCTGACTTCTGAGCGTTCCCGTTGGCTTTCATTTGCAAAAGAAAAGCTTTATGTAAGCCCTTAGCGAAATGATATTCATTTGTGCGTATCTGCTTTATGAAATAGACTCTAATACCTTGCTTTGTTACTTAGCTCTCCTCTTATTTATCTATTGCCAAAGAGGAATATGCAGTATCCCTATGTAGTAAACTTTTCATGCTAAAATAATGCAAATTTGCGGTCCTCTTCGTGAGACTCTGCACGCTACTGGTTTGTTATTCCTTCTTTTTTTAATAATTACGATATAAGCAGCACACCTATGATTCCAACGACGACCTCACTAACCGATTCTCATACCGATACCGCCTCTAACTCCTCATCCGCTAATGACTTTATATTAACGCCGCCTGCTGTATTTCCGTTTGAAGAGCAGCAGCTAACCGCTCGTGCCCGTATTACTGAGCAGATGGCATCACGCATTTTGATGTTAGACGGTGCGATGGGTACGCAGATTCAGACCTATAAGTTAGAAGAAGCGGATTATCGTGGTGAGCGTTTTGCTGATATTGACCAAGATGTACGCGGCAACAACGACCTGCTGGTACTGACTCAGCCGCACATGATCAAAGACATTCATCACGATCATCTGCTAGCGGGCGCTGATATCATCGAGACCAATACCTTTAATGGTACGCGTCTGTCGATGGCGGACTATGACATGCAGTATCTAGTGCCAGAACTGAATAGGACAGCGGCCAAGATTGCTAGAGCAGCGGCGGATGAATTTACCGCAAAAACGCCTGAGAAACCGCGCTTCGTTGCAGGTGTCGTGGGTCCGACGTCACGTACGTGCTCGCTATCGCCTGATGTCAATGATCCTGCGTTTCGTAATATTACCTTTGATGAGTTGGTACTCAATTATCGTGAAGCGACCTTATGCCTAATAGAGGGCGGCGTCGATATTATTTTGATTGAGACGATCTTCGATACGCTCAATGCCAAAGCGGCGATATTTGCGATCACTGGTGTGTTTGATGATATTGGCTTTGAATTGCCAATCATGATTTCGGGTACGATTACCGACGCGTCAGGCCGCACGCTGTCTGGTCAAACGGCTGAGGCATTTTATAACTCTATCCGCCATGCCAAGCCTCTATCTGTTGGCTTTAACTGTGCGCTAGGTGCTGATGCGCTGCGTCCACATATTCAGACATTGTCAAACATCGCTGATACTTACGTCTCTGCGCATCCAAACGCTGGTCTGCCCAATGAGTTTGGTGAGTATGATGAAACCGCTGAAGAAACGGCTGCCCTACTTGAAGGTTTTGCCAAAGCAGGTATCTTAAACATCGTGGGCGGCTGCTGTGGTACAACGCCTGAGCATATCCGTCAAATCGCTAAAGTCGTGGCGAACTATCCACCGCGTGTCATCCCTGAGATAGCGCCTGCCTGCCGCTTGTCAGGACTCGAACCATTTACCATCAACTCTGATAGCTTGTTTGTCAATGTCGGTGAGCGTACCAACGTCACAGGCTCTAAAAAATTCCTACGCTTGATTAAAACCGAAGCCTATACCGAAGCACTCGATGTCGCTCGCGATCAGGTCGAAGGCGGTGCGCAGATCGTCGATATCAATATGGACGAAGGCATGCTCGACTCCAAGCAGGCGATGATTCACTTCGTCAACTTGGTCTCAGGCGAACCAGATATCAGCCGTGTCCCACTGATGATTGACTCGTCTAAATGGGACATCATCGAAGAAGGCCTCAAGCGTACGCAGGGTAAATCGGTCGTCAACTCTATCTCATTAAAAGAAGGTCACGCTGAGTTCGTTGAGCGTGCCAAATTATGCATGCGTTACGGTGCCGCGATTATCGTCATGGCATTTGATGAAGACGGACAGGCTGACACTTATGAGCGCAAGATTGAGATATCTAAACGCAGCTATGACGTACTGGTCAACGAAGTGGGCTTCCCATCAGAAGACATTATCTTTGACCCAAATATCTTTGCCGTCGCCACAGGTATCACCGAGCATAATAACTACGGCGCTGACTTTATCAATGCCACACGTTGGATTACGGAAAATCTACCAAATGCCATGGTCTCGGGCGGCGTATCCAACGTCTCGTTTAGTTTCCGTGGTAACCCAATCCGTGAAGCGATCAACTCCGTATTCTTGTACCACGCGATCAAAAACGGCCTAACCATGGGTATCGTCAACCCAGCCATGCTTGAGCTGTACGATGATATTCCAAAAGAAGCCCGTGACGCTATCGAAGATGTCATGCTCAACCGCAATCAAGGTGAAACTGGTCAAGATGCAACTGAGCGTCTGATGACCGTCGCTGAAAACTACCAAGATGGCGGCAAGAAAAAAGACAGCACCGTCGATATGAGCTGGCGCGAAGGTACGGTAGAAGAACGTATCGCCCACGCACTGGTCAAAGGCGTGACGACCTTTATCGAAGCGGATACCAAAGAAGCATGGGAGAAATACCCTAAACCGCTAGAAGTCATCGAAGGCCCACTGATGGACGGTATGAATATCGTCGGTGACCTATTCGGTGCAGGTAAAATGTTCCTACCGCAAGTCGTAAAATCTGCCCGCGTGATGAAGCAATCCGTCGCGTGGCTAAACCCGTATATCGAAGCGGAAAAAGTCGAAGGCGAAGTCAAAGGTAAAATCCTAATGGCAACCGTCAAAGGCGACGTACATGATATCGGCAAAAATATCGTCGGCGTGGTGCTTGGCTGTAACGGCTATGATATCGTCGATCTAGGCGTCATGGTACCTTGTGAAAAAATCCTCGATACTGCCATCGCAGAAAAAGTCGATATCATCGGTCTGTCTGGTCTGATTACCCCAAGTCTCGATGAGATGGTCTATGTCGCCAAGCAAATGCAAGAGCGCGGCATGACACTACCATTAATGATTGGCGGTGCAACGACGTCGAAAGCGCATACTGCCGTCAAGGTCGAGCCGCAATATCAAAACGATGGCGTCATCTATGTATCGGACGCTTCGCGCTCAGTCGGCGTGGTGACCAAATTGCTATCAAAAGAGCACCGTCAAGCACTCATCGATGAGACACGTGAAGAATATGTCAAAGTGCGTGAGCGTCTGGCTAAGCGTCAACCAAAAGCCGCCAAAGTCACCTATGCTGAATCGGTCAAGATTGGCTTTCAGTATGATTGGAAAAACTATGTGCCACCCGTGCCAAATAAGCTAGGACAAGTGATATTGGATGACTATCCAATCGCGAATCTGCTGCCTTATATTGACTGGACACCATTCTTTATTTCTTGGGGTCTGACCGGTAAATACCCGAAAATATTGCAAGATGATGTGGTCGGTGAAGCGGCTCGTGATCTGTTTGAAAATGCAGAAGAGCTGCTACAAAAGATGATTGATGAGAAATCAATCGTAGCCAAAGGGGTGTTTAAACTGATGCCTGCGCGCCGTACTGGGGCCGATACCGTGACTGTGTATGATAATGCGCCTGCTGATGGTGGCAAACCAACCTATCAGTTTGAGCACTTACGTCAGCAAAGCGACAAAGCTAGCGGCAAGCCAAACTTTAGCTTGGCAGACTTCATCTCACCATCAGAGACGCATACCGATCACTTGGGCGGTTTTACTGTCTCAATCGTCGGTACAGAAGCACTCGCTGAGCAATATAAAGCAGCAGGCGATGACTACAACGCCATCATGGTACAGGCACTGTCTGACCGCTTAGCTGAAGCATTCGCTGAGCATCTACATGAGCTCATCCGTAAAGAATATTGGGGCTATCAACCAACTGAGTCACTCACTAATGATGAGATGATTAAAGAAAAATACGTCGGTATCCGCCCTGCACCTGGCTACCCTGCCTGCCCTGAGCATACGGAAAAAGGCAAATTGTTTGATTGGCTGGGTACAGTAGATGCGATTGGTACGACGCTAACTGAAAGCTATGCAATGTGGCCTGCGTCATCGGTCAGCGGATTCTATTACTCACATCCTGATAGTGAGTATTTCAACGTCGGTAAAATCAGCCGTGACCAGTTAGAGAGTTATGCTGAGCGTAAAGGCTGGGATATGAAGACTGCTGAGAAGTGGTTAAATCCGAATTTGTAGGGATAGTTTGGAGTAGGATTGGTTTTTATAGCTGATCCTACTTTTGCTCATATTTCATTTAGCACTAAATATAAACATTCAAAATAATTTAGATCAACGACAAAATAATTGTTAATCATAATTATAGTTTTTATTAATTAGTAAAGGTGTATTTTCAAGCTCAACGCCTCTTCTAGTCGTTCTTCCACTTTCGCTAATAAGATGAAGGTTTTGTTTAGCTCTTGAACAAATTACATATAACAGTTTTCTTGAGACTTCTAGTTCATTCACACTTCTCGACATGATTTCGTTCCAATGTGGTATATAACCTCTCAATAATCCGAAAGCAATTACTGTTTCAAACTCCTCTCCTTTGATACCAACACATGTGTTGATAACAACTCCTCTTCTTTCTTTATATAGATTTTTGAAAGATACAATATCACTTGGAACATCGTAATTAGTGTCAGCAAATCGTCGATTTATATTTTCAAAATATACATTCCGACTTTCTTCGATAGTTTTAAAATTATTGATATTCAGTCCCAGTTCAACCAGAAATTTATCAAAGCACTCATGGAGATAAGGTATTGCTTCAGTTTCATATGAAGAAATAGAGTTAACTAGGCGTAAAATATTACGTTCAGAATTATGTGGTTCCACAAAAATATTACCGGTATGCTCATAGTATTTATCCATTAGTTCTCTAGCCCACTGATACCTTAAAGCATAAATATTAGGGCTAGGCTCTGTCAGAAACAGGCGAGACAATTTATACCAAAAATTATCTTTGTTCTTTGACATAGGCACAATTCCAGATGCATCAAAATTAATATTTGGTAGTATTGTTTGTAATTGCCTAGCTATAATTGTAATAAGCCACCATTGTGGAACTAATATACATATCTCATTTTCAGGAATATTCTTATCAATATTATCTTGTATTAATCTAGCTACTTCTGTTACTAAGTTATCTTTATGGATCGTATTGTTATACGTAATAACCCCCTGTACATTTGCCTTAACGCCAGTAGCAATAATTGGAATACCAATGCTTTGAAAACTATGATAAAAGTCAATAATTCTTTGTGTTGATCTAAAGTTTCCAGTTAATGGTAAATTCTTTACTTCTTCCCCATTTAGTTCGGTTTCAATCTCCTTCTTACTTTTGGCAACTCCTCCAAAGCTGTGATAAATTGCTTGATCCACATCTCCAGCCAAAAACAAGGAAGTAGCACCATCACTTGCGTTAACAATAGAACAAAGTATCGCGTATGACAAATCCTGTGTATCCTGATATTCATCCACACATATTAAATGTAATAGCTTTGATAATACTTTAGAAATTTCTGGATAATCCTTAAGTAACTTAAACGAGTAATAAAGCAAAATATCAAAATCTATAAGTTTTTGTCTCTTCAATTCCGTATGATAATCTGTTAACAATCTTATTTTTAGCGCGTCAGATTCTGCAAAACTTCCATCTCTTTCAAAACGTGTATTAATGTTATCGAAAGAATTTAATTGATGGATACCTTTTAAATCGTTCAATAACGATGATGTAAAAGATTCATCAGCAATTATATAACCATTTTGAAGATCAGTTAAGTAGCAAGAATATGGTTTTATAATCCATTCTAAACAGAAAGAATGCAAAGTACCTGACCAAACTTTTTTACTGTCTATACCCATACGTTCTAATCGTTTGAATATCTCTTCGGATGCTCGAACAGTAAAGGTAACAGCAATAGCTTTTTTCTTACTTGTATCGTCTAATTGACTAACTTCATATGCTAACTTATGAATAATCGTTTTAGTTTTGCCACTGCCAGGGCAAGCAGATAGTAAAACGTGACCTTCTTCTCTAACAGCTCTGATTTGTTCGGGGGTGAGATTATTAAAAATCATATAAACTTAACAACTTTGTCAATGGATCTTCTGGTAGTTCATTCTGATAATTACTCATAAAAAACTCTTCATCATTTTGCAGTTCTTCACGCCAATCCCATTCATCACTATATTCCAACTCTCCTCCATCCACAAAGTCTTGATGGGTTAGCTCATAACGGGTATTTAATCTATATTCTGCTGATTTCACTTTGGAAGCCAAATCTAAATGAGGTGATGCCCAAGCAATCGCTTTTAAAATATACTCAGGTATATTCACATACTCATTTACCTGTTCTGCGACTGCGATAGCAAACCAACCTTTACCTGCTTTTTTAGCCAGTCTTAGCACCTCTGTACCTTGAATTTCTATATCATTACTTTCAAGTTTCTCTTTTGAGGATTCCATCGCCGTTAAAGACGTTTCTTCGTAAATTTCACTTAAGACTGGTACAAAGATATTGCTATTTTCATCGCTAATTAAATCTACTTCAAAAGTGTGTTTAGCATAGAAAGTTTTAATACAATCATTTTCACTACAAAACTCTTCAAGCTTTTCTCTTCTTTCTTGACCGCTTTTTTGCGAGTTTTTAGCTTTAGTTTGACCTGTAGTATGAGTAGAATCTGGGTTAGAAGGGAGCTGAATAAATGCCTCATCTAAATCTGTAAGAATAGCGCATCTTCGATTCACTCTTTGCTGATGATATATATTGGCAATGTTCTCAAAACTTGTACTTCCAACGTTGATAACACTGACTCCAATCTCATCCAAAGATAAACCAAATACTTTTTGAAATATTACTGGAAGTAAAATTTGTTCCGCATCCCCTTCAACTAGTACTACACCTTTAGCAAATAGCAGATCACTTCTAACAGCGTCTAAATAACGCTCAATCCTCTTTATTTTATTAACCTCTAATCCATTTGTGGGGTTAAACACTACTGAACCGTTGCCTAAACGACTAAGAATATTGATACTACTAATCTTACTTACAGAAGATATCTGCGTGGAGTGGGTAGAGATGAATATTTGTGGCTTATGTTCATGTCTACCTAAGTTATCGAAAAGCGTCTTTTGAATATGAGTGTGTATATGAGCTTCAGGCTCTTCTATTAGTAGCAAATTAGCTACTTTATCTGTTTTTATTTTTTCATATTCATATAGTTTTAGAGAAAGGAAGATGAGATTAGCACCACCTAGACTCAACTCTGACAATCTACCTACATGTTCGTTATCTGAATCACCTACCCATAATTTCAAAGACTGTAATAGCTTATCCATTTCATTAGGTAGTTCAGCTCTTACTTCTATATTGGGAGCATAAGTTGTACCAACTGCTTGTTTTAAGCTACTATCAATTCCCTTTTGCACAGTAGATACTTCCTCAAGCTTTGAAATGTTTTCATTGAGTTCATTTATACTATTAACTAAATCTGACTGAATACCTATTTCTACTTTTTTATCCTTACCTCTCAATAAACCAACCAATGGATTTTTCGAGTAAGAGCGTAAATCACTACTTACATCACGTAATGCTTTAATAAAAGTACAAGATATTTCGTCGTATAAATTTAGTTCTCTAGGTAAATAAACACCATAAATTTGTGTTCCAGCTTGATTAGGATCTGGGAATATAATTTCTTCAAAATTACCAACGTACTGATCATAAAAATCATCTTCACTACATTGTGCTGACCCCTTACATAGATAAACTGTTTCATAATCATCAATGGTTATTTTATCTAACAATACTTGTAATCCATCTTTATTTTTATCCACCTCTCGAGAGTAGTCATAAATTTCCTGTCTAACATGACGCTTAGGACGAAAGCAAAGCGTATAGCTTCCTTGAGTTTGATTTCGTTCGTTACTATTACTTACATCTCCACAAGCATGAATACTAAGCGCTTGAGTAGCATCATCGAAACCTAGTGCTTCGAAATTTAAAGTTAGTATTATCCAATGCCCTCTCCAATCAGATAACTGTCTGCTAAAATCGTTTTCAGTAAGTTTAAGGTATCGAGGTAGTGTATCGTCTAACATTAGTCTAAGTGCATAGAACAAATTAGTCTTGCCTGAGCCATTTTCACCTATTATTGTATTTACTCCTTCGGAAAAATTTAATTGAGCAGATTCGAAGTTTCGAAAATTTCTAATGAAAAATTTTGATATATGCACGTTTAATCTCTATTTCTAGTTAATGTTTGACCTATCTATAATGATTGATATAACTACGTTGCTTATTTCATAGATTATACTTATTTTCTAAATTTCAGCTCAATCTGTCTTACCCTTCCCCCGACGACACCGCTCAGAACAGTAAATCACCTGCTCCCAATCTTTCTCCCACTTTTTACGCCACGTAAATGGGCGCTGGCAGATGGGGCAGGTTTTTTGCGGTAAATTTACTTTTTTGTGTGCCATCATCTGCCCCCTTGTGCCGTATATCTAATATCTATGGTTAATGTTTACTGCCTACTTATCTTCTTTTTGATGATCTAGCCCTTCATACTTTTTAACGCGGCGACATTGGTCGGAGCAATAGACCATGCTCTCCCAATTTTTATCCAACTTTTTAGTCCAGCTAAACTCGCGCTCGCAGACAGGGCAAAGTTTTTTGCGGACGTTCTTCTTTTTGTGCGCCATAATTTTCTCATTGGTTTGTTTACTACATTAGTTACTGGTCACTATAGTCTACTAATCATAGTCGTCAAATATTTTATTTAAGCGATTGAGACTATTAACGATTAGCTTGCCTGATTGATCGGTGCTGGTATCAATCGCCAGCTTCTCATCCATCCGCATCGTCAATGGCTCTAATGCTTGCTTGAGGGCAGTTGCCATCAGTGCCGTTTGCTGATGAATATTAGGGATATCGCTATCGGCTGTTTGATTATCATTATTGCTAACCAAGCTATCCGCCATTTTTTGCGCCAGTTGTTCAACGGCCTCAACCAGCTGTACCATCAGTGCTTTTTGCACCTCTTGGTTTTGCTTGAGATACTCGCCTTCTGCCTTTCCAGCATTGTGATCGTGCTTATATATTTGCAGCAATTGGCTCACGCTTTTTTCAAAGCCATTATCGATACTGTCGCTGACGACTTTGGCATTGTTAATGACGCTATCGGCGAGGATTTTCTGTGCTTCTAATTGGGCGTTTAGCTGGGCATCGAGTTGCGCTTGTTGTCCTGCTTCTCGTAAGCGAGCGATTTGCTCTGGGTCGTTTTTCGTTAAGTATGTCTCAAACTGGCTACTGATGGCATTGAAGCCACTGGCCAAATCGACCAACTGCGCGACGATACGCGCGCCCGTATCACCATCTTCACCGCCCATGGCTTTGTTACGTAAGAAGTCGGCTTTGATTTGCGCCCAACGCTCTGTTTCTGCTTCGGTCAAGACACCACGCATCTCGCCAAGCTTGAGCAAGTTGCTCTCTGCGCCTTGGGTCAATAGCTGCGACTCGCCCAGATAATGATCATCTATCAGCTGGTTTAGCTCTTCTTCATTCATGACCGCCGATAGCTTTTCGGTCATCTTGTTCATATTACGATAACTGCCTTGCAGCTTAAATATCGGCTCAACACGATACTTATCATCTTGCGAGGCGGAAGCAATATAGGCTTGGTTGACATCCAAAATGACTTCTTGCACCCTAAACATATGGCGCAAGATGGCGATAATCTCATTAACTTCTGAAGTGCTATACGGATACGTTAGGTCGCTGCTTTGTGCTTGGGCAAGATTCGCATTGTCTGTTTTTGCCATTTTAATCAAACGATGCACATCGCTTAAGTCACGGTTGGCCATTGGTGCGAGGACAGTATTAGAGGTCAGCGAGTTTTCAATATAACTGAGTGCAAACACCTCTTCCATGCCGCTCATGATATCGCCTAAGTTGTAGATATCGGCACGGTTGGCAAGCATATCAGGGACTTTGAAGGCTTCGCCGCTTTCGGTATATGGGTTACCTGCCATGACCACGCAGAACTTTTTGCCACGCATGTCATAAGTCTTGGTCTTGCCTTGCCAGACGCCATCGATACGGCGTGTACCATCGCCCAATGAGATAAACTTTTGCAAAAATTCTGCATGGGTATGCTGAATATCATCGAGATAAAGCATGACGTTATTGCCCATCTCAAAGGCCAAGTTGATTTTATTCAACTCTTCTCGTGCGGTGGCATTGGGCGCTTTTTCGGGGTCTAATGAGGTGACGTCATGACCGAGTGACGGACAGTTAATCTTCATAAAGATAAGGCCAAGACGATTTGCCACGTATTCCATCAAGGTGGTTTTACCATACCCTGGTGGCGATATCATCATGAGGATACCCATCAAATCGGTACGCTTATCCTCGCCGACCGTGCCCATCTGTTTGGCAAGATTGTCACCGATAAGTGGCAGATAGCTCTCGTTAATCAGACGGTTACGCACAAATGAGGACAATGGACGCGGCATAAATTCGTCCAGTCGCAACGTCTCTTTTGAGTCATGCAATATCTCTGAGCGCATGGCCAGATAACGTCTATAGGCAGGGATAACTTGGGTATCATGATGATGCAAACGATTTAAGAAATCATCGACGGCAAAGGTTAAGGTCTGCTGATGAATACGTATATGCTCACCCAGCAGGTTATTGACTTGTATCTCAAGTGATACCTTACCCGTGCTACGTTCAAAACTTTGCACTTGATTGAGCGGATTATTAATACTGGTCAATGATGTAGTCGATGACGTAGCCGACGAGGTGATTGAGGAAAATGACAAGGCCGATGGTGTGCCACTTGCGCCTGTACTGTTTAAACCTTGATTGCCCAATCCTTTAGCACTTAGCCCTTTATTAAAAGCCCCTTTATTAAAGGTAGCACCTGAATCAATGAGTCGTTGCACCAAAGCTTCACGCTGGGCATCATTTAATTGGGTAAGCAAGACGGCAATGGCTTCTGGCACATAATGACGGCCGCTCTCTAGCTGTTGCTTGCGTAGCGCTTCTTTTTCTTTACTCTCAGCAAGCTCCTCTTCACTGAGTGCCTCACCTGCTTCATTGGTGCCATCAGTCGCTACGTTAACCGACTCTGTCCCACCATAAGTCTTATCAAGTAGTGCATGAAACCATGTGGCCAATAGCTCATAGGCTGATTTGGGTTGGAATCCAAGCTTACTGATAGAAGACTGTAGTTGATCAAAACTGGCCGTATTTTGCGTGCTGCCTGAGGCACTATTCAATGTTTGGCTTAACTGCTCACACAACTGCTGCGCTTGTTGACTGGTTTGCCATTTTATTGTGTTATATGCACCTGCACTTGATTCCGCCGACTGCCCCATGACGCTCACCAAATATTCACTGGCCAGTTGGACATAGCTTGGTTTGAATATGTTGGCGTTATGAGTATCACTGGTATTTGAATCTGGTTCTGAATGCTTGCTAGCACCGTTATCAGCGCTAAGACTGTCGTCATTATGAGCCATAACAAAATGACGCATCACTTGGCTCATGTCCTCGACCAATAGAGACTTCGCAGTATCGCTACCCAATGCACGGCGCAGTTGCTCGGCGGTCGCAGCTCTATCTGTCCAGTTGCTCGCGCGCGTCAGCACGGACTCATTTAACCAAGCGTCATAACCAAATTGACGTAAACTATCTAAACCAAGCGCTTGTACAATATTTAGCTGCCAATAAAACAACTGCGCTAACGCACGTACTTGCGGGGTATAAATCAGTAGCCCTGCCTCGCGCAATGTCGGCAGAATTTGCATCAATAATAGCGTGGCATCATGGTCATGAATGCCTTTGTCATATCCAAGCTGATAACGAGGGGTGGCGTAAGCTTTGACCAGTTTGGACAACGGGCTGTCATTATCAATATCGCCATTAACATCTAGGGTAATGATGGTCGCATCGTATGCTTGATATAGACGTTCTTCTGTTAGGCCATCTTGGCTGTTTTTGGCACTTTCAATAATGCTATAGGCCAAGTACTCGGCGCGGTACACCTTGTCAGACTCGGAGGCGATATTCATATCCCAGTACGGGCGCAAGGCGTTTAGCTCAGTGTTATTAAGCACTTCATAATAGTCGGTGCCCGTTAGATGCAAGTTCAGCACACGCTTGCCATCTGACTGTTGACGGCTCAATAAGGTCAAATCTAATGGCTGAGTATTGACTGAAAAGCGGTGCTTGCCCAGTTTGATGATTTGACCACCATCTTCAAACAAGTCCGACTTGTCTTTTAGACTCTTATAGCTCTCGATTTGAATGGCTTTTAGACGGGCGTCGATATCATCGGCTTTTACGCTAAAGCCCATCGCTTGCAGCTCTTTTGCGATGTTGCGGACTTTTTGCACCAGACCATCAGCAGCAAAGTAGGTATTGAGCGATTCCTCTTCTGTAAATCCCGTGACACCTGTGCTTTGCGTGCGTTTTTTAATACTCTCAAGCATTCGCAGCGCGCCATCACCCAAGTTTTGCGCTTTACGGTTGCGAGCATCAAGCAGTTGCTGCTTATGGTTTTCAAAGGTTTCGTAAATCTCTTCACGTTTACTAATAATATCGGCTAAAAACTGATCGCCACTATTGGTCTCTGGATCAGCGAACTGACTTTCCAACTCTTCTAGCTGTACCAGCAATTTTGCCATTTGCTCATCTGATTTCTCAGGCGTATTGGCAATGGATAACGCATTGGCTATGGACTGACCAAACAGCTTAAACTGCGCCCCAAATTGCGCGACAGCCTCCGCTGAGCCTAAATCTTTGCGTTTATGATTGAGCTTGGCTTTGCTTTGATTCAGGCTGGCGTAAATGGTCGATATGTCATCGATAATTTGCGTGCGTACTGTGGCATCGGCCACATCTAACGTCCCTAATAGCTCGGTCAATAAATCTAACCCTTGCGCTGTTTCATCAATTTTTTCTAGTACGGGTTTTAGCTCAGCATTGGTTTCTGCGGTGTTTAAGCGCTCACTGACATCGACCAATATGCCTTCGTAGCTTGATAGTGCCTCTTCACCACTTAAAAACAATACCGTTTTTTCAGCCAGCTCGCTTTCTGCCTCTTCTAATTGCTTTTGCAGCGCTTGTAACTTATCAGCATCTAGATAGCGCAAATCCTCCAAGCTAACCAAACGGCCTTTTTGGCGTCTTAATGCTGACAGCTGATCGACATAATCACTGGCAGACTCAAAGCTAGTAACGCGTATCTGCCGCAAAATCTCACTTTGCTGCGTGTCAGCATCGGCTAGCGCGGTTTGGGTTTGCTTTTGGATACTTTGTACTTTGGCGAATTCATCAATGACCAGCTCAGCCGTGGCCGTCACTTCTTTAATACTACTGGCGACTTCGCTTAGCTCAGGCTCAGACAACCAATAATAGCTGTCAAAGAGTCGGCTGGTATTATTGGTAAGCTCTTCATAAAGCTTCTGTGACACGCTTTGATTGTCAATCAGGCGAGTAATGCTATACAGGTCGGAGATACCGCGTACCAGTTCTTTATTACCAATTTTGCCATAGAAGCTCGTGCTTTCTGGCAGCTCACTGACATACTCATGCGAGGCGTAAGGCGTGTGCCATATCTGCATCGGGTGAATACGAGATGGCTCGCTTTGGTCACTAAACAGCACCAAACGGCCATTCTCAGCCAAAGCCATACCGTTACAATAGATAGGATTTGCCAATTGCTTTTTAATCAAGTTATAAGGAAACAGCCCCGTGACGCCCAAGTCTCGGTCGTAAAATAAGAATAAAACATCTTCCCCATTTGGCGATACAATTTTACGCTTAAACCGTAAGTCAGTAGCACCAACATTATTGGCCTCGAACAGCTTATACTCACCCGTCTGTAGATAATAACCACCCGGAAACATGATGCCGTGGTCTTCTGGCAGCTGAACACACGACTGTCCAATCGCATCCAAACGCAGCACCGCTTCGGTCAAGGTGTTATAAACAAAATAACGGTAGTCCTCTTCACGATAGGGCAATATCTTAAGCAGTATTAAACTGCCCACTTTGGCATACGCAATCTCAGCATCGGTCAGCGACTGGGTACGGTCATTGACTGGTTCGCTATAAATACCTTGCCCTGACTGCGTATTATCCTCAATCTTAATGGTCAAATCACCACCGACCGTTTCCACAAATATCGTGTCTAAGATATTCATATGGGGATATTTACCATTCACCATTTGATCGCGTGTGGTCTCAATCCAGTCAAAATCATAAGCAGGCGGCAATTCAATGTCACGCTCGCCTCGATTGTCCACATAAGCGACTTGCGCCGACTCTGGTGTGCCTTGGCTAAAATCTAGCGCGAAACGGAACACTCGAATATCAGTGATACGCTCTCCAATCTGAAACGCCAATAGCAATTTGCTATCTTTCACCGTTATTTGAATTAAGCGCGTTTGCTTATAATATCGGTACAGCTCATTGAAGTCTTGGACAAAGGCATCTTGACCCAAAAAAGTGCCTGTTAAATCGACCTCTTGAAGTTGGTACTCTTCTTCACTTTCGACTGGCTCAATCAAACGATATAGCGACAATACATCCTTAACATTGCTTGCACGTTTGAGTCCCATAAAAACGTTGTAGCCAAACAGTAGATATTCGCCTACTTGCACCATATCCTGCGCCACACTGTTATGTTCGGTACGGATACGCGTACGGGCGATGACTTGCACTTGAGTACTGCCGAACTCTTCAAGGCGTGCAGTATTTAGCGTGGCCGTCTGTTGCTCTAAACGAGCACCTTGTTCTGTCAAACGTTTTTTGATGAGCTCGTAAGCATTGCCCGAGGCAACCGCCTGATCAGTTTGGCTTGCTTGACTAGCATTAGGGTTGTCATTGCTATCTGGAGTGGTTAGGTTTTGCGTGTCCGCCATCGTTGCTCGTCCGTTTCTGTTTTTACATGTGGGGCAGTGATTAGTTGTGCATAGGGATAGTGAAGAAGATGTGCCCTTATTATCAACCACTAAGCCAATGATATCAAGGGTTAAGCATATTTGGCGGCGCTGGTTATGCACGAATACATTATGAGCAGGAATGAGAGATATTGATATGATTGCGGTGTTTAATTGTGCATATATGAGGATAGTTTGATAGGCGTTTAAACGATGTTTAAATAGTGATTAAGGGCAGCCGCGATGGTTGCCCTTTTTTATGGATGACGGTAATTAGTGGGTTGGCAAGTAGCCGTCGAAGATATAAGACCGCTCAGCGTACAGAGACTTGAAGATGAAATCAGGATGATAGTTGTTGTAAAGGTCATATAGATTATAGCTTCCATTGCAAAAGCCTAATATATAAAGCCTGTGTTCGAAGCGATATATGCTTGGATAGACCATAAAAGAAGCAATACAGACATACAGTGTGCGATCCTGAAAAGGCAATTTTTGATAAAGGACGTATTCGCCACTCAACGGTAGGTCATGCTGACTGCGTCTTGGTATCCATTCACTGTAATACGGCTTGTACTGGCGCATTTCTTCTTTGACGAAATAGTCCATGCCAGACCTATACGCCAGCTCTTTGATATCGCAAATGTCCTTATCTGTCAGCATCTTAGCCTCCTATGGTGTTGGCTAAGTATAGCACTGCGTTCTGGTACCGTCATCAATGAGGGTACCAGAAGCGCTAGTCAGGCAGGCCATAGCTATTGTAACTCTCGTATTTGATGACGAGTATTTTCTATCTTTTCAACTAAAGGTTTGATAAATATAGATATTGTTACCATTCCGCCAATTAATATCCAGTATGCGAAAGGGTGGATATCGGTTAGAAGTGCCGCCAACGCTACACCTCCAGCAAGAACTAACATTAGAATTAGGAGAGGCAGTATTTTTTTCTTAAGCTGTTGCTGCTCAAACCTTAGTTGGTCTAGGTTTTCTAGCCTAATCAGTTCTTGTGCGTAAGCATCCATATTAAACCCACAATGAATGCAACAATCAGTCAGACGCCAAGTAAGTTCATCACACTGCACACAAACAATAGCGTTAGGATGATCTTCTGGCGGCGGTTTCTGCCGATATACATTGAAGCTGTCAGCTATTTGGGCGTTAGGGCTAGCAAAAACCCCTTTGTAATCAGGTGCTTTCATTGCACTACCCTTTAAAGCTGTCTTCTATTTTTGCGTGTGGACTGCCAAAGATGCCTTTCTTATCACCACCACTGTTGAGGCTGTCAAATCCGCCAATGATAAAGCGTAGCATCATGCGGCGCTGGTCATCATCTAAGACTCTAAACTCACTAAGTAGGAATCTCTCTTCTTCTGTGAGCTTATGCTGGGTATCAATCATGGCCTTGAGAGTATCTATAGCGTCCTCTACGCTGATACCCTTTGCAGCACTTATAGCGGCGATATCAGGTATTTCTGTATTAACCTCTCCAGTATTTCCATCTAACCCATTAACCAACCAGTCTAAGCTTACATTAGCCGCTTTTGCAAAGGCTACTATGTTAGACAGTTTTGGATCTGAAGTTCCTTCCTTCCATCTCGTCAATGTTGGATAAGTAATGCCTGCTTTTGCGCAAGCCAAACCAACCCCTCCTATTTTCTGGATAGCTATTTCTAAGCGTTTTTCGAAATCTTTATTGCACATGTAAGGTTACTCCAATCATGTGCGTTTCATGAAAATGAAATCTAGCGCACATATTAAAAATAAATTGATATTAAACAAGGGCTTATGATTATTCATGTTTAATTATCCTTTTTATTTAACATGTGCGGTTAAATAGATGTTGATTTAATCAAACGCACATGTTTAAATATGTTTATCAACTCAAAGGAGCAACTAAAATGAACCACGTACAAGACAATCAAAAAAAACCACACGACTGGCATCGTGCGGATGTGATTGCAGCTTTACACAAGCGAGGTTGGTCAGTAGCAGCGTTAGCAAGGGCGCATAAATTAGGTGAAAGCACGGTACGCAGTGCCTTGGATAAACCTTATCCTAAATCTGAGCGGTTAATTGCGGAGGCAATTGGCGTTGCCCCTGAAACTATCTGGCCAGAACGTTTTGCTGAACGTAATTTTACACCAACCTTACGCTCATGTTAACTCATAATTGGGAGAAATGCACATGAGTGTTGAAATTAAATCCTATTACACAGCTAAAGAGATCGCAGATATGCGATTAAAGTCATTGCCTACGTTCCATCGCAATGTGCGAACTACAGCTGAAAAAGAAAACTGGGTGTCTCGAAAAAGGTCGGGTCGCGGTGGCGGTTTGGAATATGCGTTTGATAGTTTACCCGCTGACGCACAAGCAGAAATCAAAGCAAAGGCTTATAAGGCATTGATGCCCAAGCAATCGACAAAGGCGCAACGTGATATCGCGGTGATCGCTAACCGTAGTATCGACACACTAGACAGTGACCAACGTGCGACTGCTGATGCTCGTTTGAGAATGACCTTACTGGTCGATCAATACGAAGTGTCTGCTGGTAATCGCACTGCTGCTATCAAGCTGGTGTCTGAGATGAGTCGTGATTTGGCGCTACCCGTTGATGAGTCAACTGACTACAACACTGTATGTGCAACGGCTTTGGCTAAGACTCGCGGTAAGGCTGGCGTCGGTGTGCGCAGGTTGCATCAATGGTGCCTAGATGCGGCGAAGTGTGAGACGCCAACCGAGCGACTGCTGGCACTTGCCCCACAAAAGCAAGGACAGCCTGTGATTAAGCCGACGCGTATGGAGTGGCTGCCTGATTTTATGGCTGTCTATCGCAATACCAATGGTGTCGGCATGGCTGAGGCGTATCGTACGTTTGCATTATCCTACGGCGCTAAGCATGGTGCGGACGCTGTCCCTCACTATGATGCCGTACGTCGCGCACTCGATAAAATGCCTAAGTTTATCCGTGAAGCTGGTCGCTTGACTGGCGCGAAGATGAAAGCGCTTAAGACTTATCAGAAGCGCGACTGGTCAACGCTGGTCAATAACGATGTTTGGACAGGCGATGGTCATAGTCTAAAAATGAAGGTGCGTCATTACGAGCATGGACAACCGACTACACCTGAGGTGACGCTTATCATGGATACAGCAAGTCGCTATATCGTTGGCTGGTCACTTGCTTATTCAGAGAGTCATATTGCCGTTGGTGATGCGCTGCGTCACGCCATGATTAATCACGGTATACCTGCAATCTACTACTCAGATAATGGCGGTGGTCAAAAGAACAAAGTGTTTGATACAGATTTATATGGAATATTTGCCCGCCTAGGCGTGCATCACGAAACAGGCATACCAGGCAATCCGCAGGGTCGCGGCATCATTGAACGTGTCATGAAAACTCTAGCCCATAGGATTGCAAGGCAGTTTGAAACGTATCACGGCCCTAATGTTGATAGCGACACGCATCGCAGAATCAGTACCGCAACGGCAAGTCTTGCCAAAGCTGAAGCTGAGGGACGCGAAGTGCTAACGCCTAAGCAAAAATGGGCTAAGGGCAAATTACCAGACTGGAACCAATTGCTTGATGTGATCGAAGCAGCTGTGCACTGGTACAACACGGAGCATAAGCATAGCGCCATCGGTAATGTAACCCCAGCGGCGATGCGTCAGCACATCATGAATCAAATGGATGCGGCCGACATTATTCCGCTGACTGAAGTAGAAGCCCGCGATATGTTTCGTCCTCACGCTACTCGTGTGGTGCAACGTGCATGGCTGACAGTCTATAACAACGAGTATTGGCACAAGGCGCTTGAGGTTTGGGATGGTAAGTCGGTTGTGGCTTATCTCGACCAGCATGACGCTAGCAGCATCATCGTGCGTGATGAGGATGGTAACTATATCTGTGATGCGATTCTAGATGGCAACAAAAAGGCTGCGTTTAGTGAAACGGTTGTCGAACGTAGTAAACGTCAACGTACTGAGCGTCGCATTAAGAAACTGGATGAGGAACGCGCCAAGGCTGAAGCTGAGCTACGTCCAACTATTGAGTACGAAAAAGCGCAGACGTTGCATGAGCTGATGCCGACGACTGTGACACCAGAAGCTAAAACCGAATATTTTATGTTTCTCACAGATGCTGAAGACACTAATAACAAACAAGCTAAATAAATAAGGATATTAATCATGAGTATCGAACTATTAAAAGCGCATATCGAAGCCACTGGCATGAGTCAAAAGCAGGTCGGCTCGCAGCTTGGCTACTCTGCCTCAGTCATCAATCAGTACCTTAAAGGGACTTATGGCGGCGACGTTAAAAGCATTGATAAGGCGGTTGCCGAGCTGACACAACGCCAAGAGAGCAAATCGACTGACGTGTCGAGTGAGTTTATCGCTACGCCAACCGCCAAACGCACGCTTGAAAGCTGTGGTTTTGCTCACGCCATGAACGATATGCAGCTGGTCATCGGTGATGCTGGGCTGGGTAAGACGATGGCGCTCAAAGAGTATGCCGCGCGTCATAGCAATGTGGTGATGTTAGAGGTTGATCCGACCTTCAGCGCGAAAGTGCTACTTGCTGAACTCTGCAACTTACTGGGCGTGACAACTGGACGCAACAACAACGCCATGATGACGGCTGTGATCGAAAAGCTAAAAGGCTCTGATCGCTTGCTCATCGTCGATGAGGCTGAGCTGCTGACGCTGAACTCGCTTGAGATATTGCGCCGCATCCATGACAAAGCTGGTATCGGTATCGTACTCGCTGGTATGCCGCGCCTACGTGCCAACCTGCGCGGTGCGCGTGGGCAATACAAGCAAATCTACAGCCGTATCGGTATGGTGCATGATCTCAAAATGCGCCTACCTGCTACTGATATCGCGATGTTTTGCGAGGCTGCGCTGGGTACAGATGCGTTTAATGAGCGTTTAGAGAAAGTATCAGGCGGTAATGCTCGTCGTTTAAATAAGTTGCTGCGCGGTATCAATCGCCTAGCTGTCATTAACAAAGCGCCCGTCACGGTAGAGATGATTGATCGTTTTGCCGACATGTTGATTGACTAAAAGGAGACACGGAATGCCAAAGTTAAGTAAAGAGCAGATTAAGGCGTTGAGTGCTGAAAGCTATATATATTCAGGACTCAAACTCATGTGCGACGGCTACGCCATATCGCTACAAGAGCGGTTGTACAAACGCAAATTGCGAGTGGTTTTGTATGTTAACGGCCAGCTAAAGGGTGGTTGGATACTTGATCCTGAGCTGCATCCTGAAAGTAAGTTTTACATGCCAAATGTTCGATATGTAAAAAAAAGCCCACGTAGCAAGAAGACGAAAAAGGTTGATATGGGGGTTCGCAGAGTTGACTTTGCCAGTATCGGTCAGGCGCTACGCCACTTAAACAACGTCTGCGATAGCGTTGAAGTGATTGAGGAGAACGATTGTGAGCATCACTAAAAGAGAGGTTAAGGCGTTTGAATTAGATGGCGACAAGGCTTGGCAAACCATTATGAGTTGCCAGTTCGCTGATAAAGGTGTTGCTGTTGAAACTTTAACCTTGCGCAAAGAGTCGAATGACAGTGTGTCGTGGGAACCGTGCATACATTTTAATGTATTGAATGGTACTTACCAACAAGGCGCTGCTACTCGTTTTGAAGGAGCGTCAGTCACTTTGAATGAGCATACAGCAAAATCCTTACGCGATTGGCTGATTGAGCGATGCCCGCTTGAACTGACTGAGCTTGCATTGCTTAAAAGCAAAATGGAGCAAACTGATGAACTCTAAAAAAATCCTCATGGCAAAGGTGCATATCGGCAAAAAAGACCTTGGTCTGGACGATGACACCTACCGCGACGTGCTGTGGCGAGTCACTGGCAAGCGCTCATGCTCTGATATGACCATCGCCCAGCTTGAGAGCGTGGTCAAAGACATGCAAAACAGCGGTTTTAAGCCAAAAGCCGCACCGAAACACGGCAAAAAACCTGATGTTATCAAGCGCCGTGAAGCCCTAATGGGGAAAATCCACGCGATGCTGGCTGATATGGGCCTACATTGGAACTACGCACACGGCATGGCAGACAGCATGTTTCAAATCAAGCGCCTGCAATTCTTAAATGATAACCAACTATACAAAGTAACCCAAGCGTTGAGCGTGCATCAGCGTCGAGAGGCTAAAAAAGCGGCAGCAAAAGCAGCCAAAAAAGCGGTACCAGAACCGAAATAACCGTAAAAATCGCAGATTAATCAAATAAACACAGTTGGAGCTGCCAATGAGTAAGCAACAGATCGACATCGACGCATTAGTAAATGAGCTATTACCTGAACTACTACCAGACGTTGTCGTCGATATCTCAAATCTTATTGGTTATGAAACGACGCTAAAACTTGTGCAAGCCTTTGGTGGGGTCGATTTTCCGATGCCAAAAGGCGAAGTCTCAAGCGCTGCGATGGATAAGTTGATCGCAGCGATTGGCGAAGATGCAGCGCGAAAGCTTATGCAAGCCTTTGGCGGTGATGATGTCTACATCCCGCGCTGTCATGTGGCGCTGATACAACTGCGCAATCAAGAGTTCCGTCAAAAAGTGATGATGATGGTCGCACGCGGTGACACACAGACCGCCGCTATTCATCTATACGCGCCGCAGTACGGATTTACTGAGCGCTGGGCATATACAGTGCTAGGCGCTGAGAGCAAGCGAGCTGATACGCAACTGAGTTTGTTTGATAACTGATTTTTGATTTTAACCCTGATTTTAACCTTAACGAAATGGTGATGATGATGACGAATACGACGATGAAAAAACCGCCCGTACCGCTTGACGTTCCAGTACTACCTAGTGCTGATGACTATCGTGACGGCATGAACAAGATGCGTGCAAAAATCAACTGCCCAGTGCTGAGCACTGATGAGCAAGCGATGGCTGATGAGCTGCGTGAGTTTGATTGGGATGCGCCTGCCCATGATGACTATCCTCATGCGCTACGACCCAGTGTCGATGAGTATCTCAAGCAACAATACCAAGCCTGTATGCTCGCTCGCTATCCTGATTTTGAGATGGCGACTGAGAATGACATCGCAAAGTTGAAGCTGCAAATGGATCAGATGTACGTCTTTAATATGGTCATTGTGGTGCTGCTGGGATTGCTACTAGCACTGGGTGTCTGGCTTATGTTTTTGGTGGCTTAGGGAGATAAAGGTAATGGAAAGTGAAATCAAATTTTATTTTTTGGGCGATTACGATCAAGCGATGGGAGCTGCTCTGAAGCTAATACCCAAAACAGCAAAAGATAGAGAGATAAAAATCGTTCTTGTTTCAGGCTCAAACTATAACCAGCCAACGAAGCATAGAGTCTCTGTGAAATTCGTTAACGAGCATGTATATGCAGTTGTCACAGAGGCTGCTGATATTTTTGATAATGAACCTATGGAGAGATAAACATATGCAAGACGCTATCGCGTTAATGCTTGGTACGACGGTTCTTAGTATTGGTCTCGGATTTGGTTTTACGTTGGGTGCGAGGTTGTTTGATGCTCAATCAGATTTATTTGACCGCTTAACGAATGCTGTAATTAAGAAACTTAAAAAAGGAAAGTGACTATGTCAGAAAAAACCTATGCACTAGATGACGCGGGCGCTGCACAAATGTGCGACGCCATTAGTTTTGAAATATTAGTTAGAACCATTCGACGATTAGCGCCTGACTTAAAAACAGAAATTGAAAAGTCTGGTCAAGAATTTTTAGATAACCAAGACGCTGTCAGTGGTCACGCACTACTAGAAACGGTTGGTCTTATCGCCAACGAGTTGACAATCAAAATTACTTCCGACCATGCTAAAGCACAAAAGGAATCTATCCATGAATAATCAAACTCAAACCACGACTGCTAGAACCTCTGTCACCAGAGCGCACGACAATTTTGCAATCAAAAATCAAGCAGTCAATATCGCTAATACTGCGCCACAGTTAACGCCTGTATCTACTGTACAGGGCACGTCAGACGACAATGCTACTCGTATCTTTTACATGGAAAACGCCAAAGGCCATCTGATCCCTATCGATAAAGTAAAGCCTGTCGATAAACTGCGTGACGAAGTCGTCAAAGACATGATCGCTATCGCTATCAAACAGCGTGCTGAGATGCGCATTGCTAAAAACAAGCTATTTGATAGCTTTAATGATTTTGTCGCGCTGTCTGCTCAAGAGTATGACGTGCAGCTTGGCGGTAAAAAAGGCAATACAACGCTACTCAGCTATGACGGTAAGTACAAAGTGCAAGTCGCCGTCTCTGAAAACATCGTTTTTGATGAGCGTCTGCAAGTTGCCAAGCAGTTGATTGACGAGTGTCTGACCGAATGGACGCAAGACAGCAACGACAATATCAAAGCCCTTATCAATCAAGCGTTCCAAGTGGACAAAGAAGGCAAAGTATCGACTGGCCGCGTGCTCGCGCTACGTAGTTTGGATATCAACGATGCGAAGTGGGATCGTGCGATGGATGCCATTAGTGATGCTATCCAGGTGACCGATACCAAAGAGTATATCCGCTTTTATGAGCGTGATGAGCAAGGCGCTTATCATCAAATCTCGCTTGATTTTAGTAACGTTTAGGAGCGCAAGGGTTATGGCTAAGGAAGCAACAATACATGAAATCATGCATAGTATCGACAAGCTCAAACTGGTTAGCGATAGGACTAAAATATGTCTAGATCGAATGGTTGAGCCTTTGAATGAGCGCCTTGAACAGTATGACATGATGGTTTGGTGGGACGGTGAAGAGTACATGATTAATCAAACAGCGGCTGATAAAAGTATTGGTATTAGCTTTAACTTAGATGATGAAAAGTTGCTGCGTCTAATGCTGAAGACTGATAGAACCTTGCTCAGATACTGCAAAAACTGGGGGTAGTCATCATGAAACGACAACAGCATGACCCAAACGCAGCGCCAAGACGTATCAAGCGATATATCAAAAAGCTAAACAGTCGGCTCAATGAACACGGCATCATCGTCCGCTTTGAGCGCGACACACGCCATATCGTTATCTGTAGACCCGCTTCAAGACAAGGTGATTGTAGCGTCTATCTGAGTGAAATCAGATACAAAAAGCTGATGCAATTGAAAAACGCTGATCTAGCGGCGTATTTTAAAGCTTGGCACCGTGACAAAACCATTCATCAACTCTCAACAACAAGGAAGGCATCATGAGACTAGAAGAGATTAGAAAAATAGCGCAGCAGCAGGATACGAATACGTATCTAGTAAATATGGATACCATCAATGACGATATCGAACTGATATTTGAGATGCAAGTTGATATGCCTTACCAGTACTGGATTGAAATGCACCAGTTTTATATGGGGCATGAACAAAGTCTGAAGCAGTGCGGTGGTGATGTTATAAGACGTGTCATCAAGTTTTATGGTCAAAGGATTATTGAGTATCTCGCGGATGGCAAGCCTTGGAGTCCACGAGGTGTCAATCAGATGCTTGATGAGGTTGAGGGTTTGGTTGGCACTAAGTTTATCACCGTCAGCGTTATCGAATTTGATTTCGATTATGAAATAGCAACCAATTATGAAATTAAATCAAAAGGATAAAACCATGAATAAGCAAGAATTAATCAAAGTAATGGCAGAGAATGCCGACATGACCCAAACCGCCGCAGCAAAAGCGCTTGATGCGTTTGAGTATGCCGTCGGCTCTACACTACAAATGGGTGATGAGCTAAAGCTGGTCGGATTTGGCACATTTAAGGCGACGCAGCAACCAGCACGAATGGGGCGTAACCCCGCAACTGGTGAACCTGTCGAAGTCCCTGCCAAAAAGCGTGTGAGCTTTGTCGCAGGTAAAGGATTAAAAGACATCGTTAATTTAGATTAGATTTAAACGCCATTTAAACCCCCATAAAGGCTGGCATTAAGCCAGTCTTTTTTATACCAAATTGGAATAACACTATGTCAAAGGATCGCAGCATAAACGCCCTTAACGGCCATCTGCATGATCAGCTCGAACGACTGTTAAACCCTGATCTAGAAGGTGACGCCATCGAAGCTGAAATCAAACGCAGCAAAGCCATTACCAATCTATCAGCACAAATCATCGACGGCGAGCGCGTCATCAACGAACGAGCCAGAATCATCGCGGAGTGGGCACCAGAAGAAATGGTCAGAACGCTGATGCCAAAGGAGATTACTCATGCAGGGTCGTAATAATCGCGCAATCGCATACTCAGACGCCGAACTTAGCTGGATAAAGACCAATCAAGTTGGTATCAGTCGCAAAGACCTGGCGATTAAATTTAACGAAAAATTTAATCGTGAGCTTAGCGGCGACAATCTAGGCGCATTGTGCAAACGTAAAAAATGGGCAAATGGACTTGATACTGTCTTCAAAGAAGGTCAAGAGTCTTGGAATAAAGGCACTAAAGGGCTAACTGGCCGCAACAGAACCTCCTTTAAAAAAGGTCAAATGCCGTATAATCACAAGCCTGTCGGACACGAGTATAAAAACACTCAAGGCTATATCATGATTAAGGTTGCAGAGCCGCGTAAGTTTGAGTTAAAGCATCGTCATGTGTGGCAGCAAGCCAATGGCGAGATACCCGCACGGCATGTGATACGGTTTTTGGACAATGACCGCAGCAATTGCAGCCTTGATAATCTGATCTGTGTGCCAGTCGAAGTCAATGGTAAGGTTAATCACCGCGATGAGCGATTTGCCGATGATGTCGATATCAACAAAGCCGTGCTACTGACTGAAACCATCAATCATCATGTGAACCATAGAGCAAGATAAATAACCGCCTTTACCTAACCCGCTACCAGTCCTCTGATAGCGGGTTTTTTAGTGCCTACCTGAACCGCATCATCTAACCGCTCTATCTCACCATCATCATAATGGGCTTACATCAATTATTGATATGAGTTGTCATTATGTCAAACGACAAATCTGCTACAACCAAGGCCGAGTTTTACGACTGGCTACGCGGTCATCAAGAAAATAAGCGCTTAGATCAGACGCAAGTCAATGCAATGGAACCATTGCTGGATAAAGTGTCGATTGCAGAGCTACAAGCCGCGCTGGGCAAACTAAATGGCTGGTACGTACCAGGCGCAGGTATGCAGCTATCAGCCGCAGCTGTAGAGATGCTCAAAGATTATGAAGAGTATGTTGGTCATCCGTATAAGGACATGGTCGGCAAGTGGACGATTGGGTATGGCAATACTTATTACCCTGATGGCACCAAAGTCAGATCAACTGACAAGCACATCACCGAGCCAGAAGCGGCAAAACTTAAACAGACCATCATCGACCAAGATTTTGGCCCTGGCGTCAATCGCATTTTTGCTGATGAAATCGCAGCGGGCAAACTCAATCAAAACCAGTTTGACGCGCTTGTGTCATTGGCCTACAACGTCGGTATAGCAACGCTTGCTAAATCTAACAGCATTACCAAAAACATCAAAGCTGGACACTATCAGTCTGCTGCTAATGGGTTTTTGAAATATAACAACGGCACAGTCAACGGTAAGTTTGGGCCTATCAACGGTCTGACCATTCGCCGTGGTAAAGAGCGTGCCTTATTTTTGAAGCAGGTTTGATGATGACTTACTTAGCGATTGCATGGCGATGGCGCTATGAAATTTTGACATTGTGCTTTGTTTTTGCATTTGCCACTGCTGTCGATAGCTGTAGCAAAAAAGCTGAGCAGATCAAACAGCTAAAGACCGAGCACGCGCTTGAGCTGACCACATTAAACGCTGACTATCAGACCCGCGCACGCAAACTGGAGCAAGAGCAATATGACCAGACCATCACTGCTATCAATGCGGCAACCGCTCGCGCCAAAGCCGATGCTGCTAATGCTGCTCGTGCTAACGCTACTAATGAGCGGCTGTCACAGACTATCGACCGACTCGCCGCCAATGCCGAAACCGACGCCACCTATCGTGCTCAGTACGCCGCTACCACAGGTCAGCTACTCAAAGAGTGTAGCGGATCAATTACAGCGCTGGCAGCAGCAGCTGATGGACACGTCAACGACATCAGACTCTTGCAAGACGCAAGGTAGCTGCAATGAGTGAGGCAAAAATGAAAATCAAACCTGTAGATAATTGGCGACATGGCTGGAAGTGGCTTAGTAACTGGGCATTTGTGCTCGTGGTTTTCTTAGCGACAACGCCGTTGCCGCCTGAGCTGCTCATGCTACTGCCAGAAGAGAACCAAAAACAAGCCATCGCTATCGTTGCTTTTGCGGGACTTATCCTACGGTTTATCGATCAATCAAAAAGAATGGGACACGATCATGAGTCTTGAAGACATTGCAATACAGATCATAGATTTGACCGAGGAAGATTTTGCCGCGATGGAAGCTGAGTGCTTAAATCAAGCCAATTATCATCATCCGTTGAAGCCTGCGACTACCGCACAGATGCGCAAACTGGGACAGCATAATCTTAAATCGTTAAAACTGATGAAAGAGCTGCAATTACATATGGCTGAAGCCGAAAAAATGGAAAACGAGCTATAGCATGGACGATCTCATCGATAAAGCCAACGAACAAGCGCAGCGCCATCGTGACGCCGCTATAGCAGCCGCACGGCTTAAACAGCAAGCGCTGACGCCTAGTGATGCGACTGAGTGCGAGGACTGCGAAAAGCCTATCGGTGAGAGGCGCAAGCAGTACATGCCGTCCGCGACGCGCTGCATTCCTTGCCAGAATGAGTTTGAAGCATGGGAGCGCAGACGATGACTGATACCTTGATTATGTTTGGACTCGCTACCGTTGTCACTCTCGTGTCTACCGTGTTTTGGCGCTGGGTCAGCTCTATTAGCCAAGTCCAAGAAAAAAACGGCAATCAGATTGATACGGTTGCAGCAGACGTGGCAGCGCTTAAGGCTGAAGTATATCGCGACTATCAAAGCAAGTCTGAGTCGCATCGTGATAGCGAGCAGATCCTCGGTATGCTGCGTGAGATTAAAACCGATGTCGTCCGACTTGGCGACAAAATGGACAAAAAGGCGGACAAGTAATGCCCAATCAGCAACAGCACTTTAATAAGCAAGCCGCGCCAACGTCTACAGATGCGACAGACGCACCTAATGAGGTCGTCCAACTACTCGGCGATATCAAAGCGCAAAATCAAACCATGATGAGTCAGTTTGACGCGCTAGAGACCAATATCAGTAAACGCGCCACGATGGCGGGTGCAATGGCGGGTGCCTTTACTGGTGGTGTTGGTGGCACGGTCATCAGCGTCGGCATCGAGCTTATCAAAGCTAAGTTTGGAGGCTGATCGATGGCGCACTCGCAGGCTACAAAAGACGATCTACGCAAGAAATACATCTTTGATGGCCTATCGCTAACAATGGCGGCTGTCACAACTGATGTCGGCTATGCAACCGCACAGCGCTGGAAAAATCAAGCAGCTGATGCGGGTGACGATTGGGACAAAGTCAAAGTTGCACACACGATGGCGGGTGGCGACCTAGAAGACATATCGCGGCAAATCTTGACTGATTTTATCATCCAGTTCAAGGCGACGATGGAGTCTATCAAAGCGACTGATGATATTGGGCCAGGACAGCGCGTTGAGATGCTCACCTCGCTTGCTGATGCGTACAACAAAACCGTCGCATCAAGCCGTAAGCTGCTGCCTGAGACGTCCAAACTCGCTATCGCGCTGCAAGTGCTGGAGCTGCTCGCAAAGTATATTCAAGAGCACAAGCCCGACCTGCTTATTGAGTTTATGAGTGTGCTTGATCCGTTCGGTGATTTGATATCTAAGGAATTGAAATGAGACCGTCTGAAGAGATGCGTGAAGAAATGAGAGCTAAGGCCGCCAAGCATGAACGTAAAGACGTTAGGGTTTCAAGGTTGCTATGGGTGCTAGCTATTGTGTCAGGCATAGCTATGATCATCGATTTAATTGAGCAGTTTCAAACTCTGAGCTAGGAAAGTGTAATGACCGAATTTGAAACCAAGCTGCTTGAACGATTAAAAACTATTAGCAGTCAGCTGTCATGGGTTTGTATCTGGCTATTTATCATTATGCTAAAGACGTGTGCGAGATAACATGAAAAACAAAGAGTTTGCTGATCGCCTAAAGGACATCGCCCGTGCGCTGCAAGCCGACATCGATGCGCATTGCAATGACTGGGATAATGATCCTGCTGCCATCAAAGCCCGCGTCGAAAAGGTCAATGATAAAGTCACAGGCTTTGAGTACTTTGTCACGCATTATTTTCCGCACTACTTGCGTAACCCATCCCAGTCGCACCTGCATAAGTATCTGTTTGCTCGATTGCCACAGATTTTATCGTCTGAGCGCTCAGAGCTTGATGCTCTGGCCGCACCCCGTGGCGAGGCAAAATCAACCATCGTCACCCGTCTGTTTGCCCTGTACTGCGTCGTCACTGACCAAAAAAAGTACATTGCCATCATCTCTGACAGTATCGATCAGTCAGCCGAATTTTTGCAAGCCATCAAAACCGAGCTGGAAGTTAACCCACGCATCAAGACCGATTTCCCTAAAGTCTTTGGCGCTGGGCGTCTTTGGCAGGCTTATACCATCCATACCGCAAACAGTATCAAGATACAGTGTGCCGGTGCTCGTAAGAAAATGCGTGGTTGGGTGTATGGTGCGTATCGCCCTGATTTAGTGCTGCTCGACGACCTAGAGAATGATGAAAACGTAGAAAATCCCGATCAGCGCGACAAGCTGCAAAAGTGGCTACTACGCACGCCGCTCAAGTTGGCCGCTGCTGGCGAAAAGATGGATGTCGTGTATATCGGTACGATACTGCATTACGACAGCGTGCTCAATCGCATACTGAAAAACAAAGGCTGGACGACGCGAGTATTCCGCGCATTGCTCGAATGGCCCGACAATATGCAGCTCTGGGACGAATGGGAAGCCATTTACCATGACGAAGGCGAGCTTGCCGCCATCGCGTTTTATCACAAGCATAAACGCAAGATGGACAAAGGGTCAAAGGTGTCATGGGATGCCCGTCCCATCCTTGAGCTAATGATTATCCGTGCGCGTGACGGACACAGTAACTTTGACAGTGAGCTACAAAACGACCCTGCTGCTGGTGAAGATTCGCCCTTCAGTGAGTCAATTAATTACTGGCGCGAGCTGCCTGCTGGTCTTATTTATTTTGCTGCTGTTGATCCCTCACTCGGCAAAAAAAGTAAAACCCGTAAAAAAGGCGACCCATCTGCAATCATTGTCGGTGGCTATGATCGGATGCACGGTATTCTTTATATCGTCGTTGCTGATATCCAGCGGCGTACGCCAGACAAGATTATATCCGATGTCATTAAGTATCAAAAAGAATATCCGCAGATACTAGGTTGGGCAGTTGAGTCGGTAGCGTTTCAGGAGTTTTTACGTACTGAGTTGGTCAAGCGCTCGGCACAGCAAGGCATCCATGTGCCTGCTATACCTGTTTTTCCACACGGTGATAAGGCGTTACGTATTATCGCATTGCAGCCGCATATGGCAAACGGCCTCATTTTATTGCACCACAAACAAAAGACGCTGATTGCACATTTTACCCATTTTCCTAAACACGAAAATGATGATGGCCCTGATGGTACCGAAATGGTTTGGAAGCTTGCGACAGGTTTTTCTAGGGCTGCCGCTACGCCAATGGCAGCATTCAATGTCCCTCAGCCCAGCTTGTACCACAATTAGCGATAAGGATGGATTATGTTTGGCATAAAACCCAAAAAGCAAAAGGTAGACCAAAAAACACTCTATGTCGCTTTTGATAGTGCGCTTGAGAGTAGCGATGCGGTCAGTGCCGACGTACTACTACAAGAGACGGGTAAGACGCGCCAAGAGCTGCTTGATGCTGTCATGGCAGACGATGAGGTCATCAGCTGCCGTGAGGATATCGAAGGTGCTATCAGCGCTGCTGCATGGCGTATTTGGGGTGACGATGTCAATGAAGATACCGTCAATCGGCTATATCGCATCATACGGCGCTTGCATAATGACTTTGCGTCGCTGGCAGTACTGGCAAAATTCAACGGTTACGCCGTGGCTGAATACGTCTTTAAAAAAGAGCCTGACGGATTTTTGACATTGCATAGTCTCTTGTCAAAAGATGGTGAGCTTGATAACTATACGCCCATGCGTGATGGCTCAATGCAGCTCAAGACTGAAGACGACAACATTGAAATCAATCAAACGATTAAGTACTTGGTGCTTACCAGTAAGGCCGTTCCCGCGCGCCCCGCTGGTGAGTTAATGATTGTCCGTGCCTATCCTGCGGTCGCGCTGCGCCGCCGTGAGTGGGCGTATGCAGGTCAGTTTATCGCCCGTTACTCACAGCCCTATGTCGTCGGCATGCAAGGCTCTGACAGTGGGTTTGGCACGACGCTTGGTGACTTTACCAGTAAGATATTTAGCTTTATCAATGGCGGTGCTGCTGGTATCGGTAAAGACGATAAGATTGAGATGCACCAGCTTTCAGGCGATGGCTCAGCGTTTGAGCTGTTTGAACGCCTTGCCAATAGACGTATCCAAAAGCTGCTACTGGGACGCGTCAAGACCAGTGAGTTGACCGCAGGCTCACGCTCAGCGCAAGAAACGGACGACGAAGCACGCCAAGACCGAGTGATGTCCTATCTAGGGCTGATGACTCGCGGCATACAACATGCTATCGATGCCATCATTGCGGTAAACCAAGCATGGGGTGTGCCAATAAACGCCCCGCAAGGCATCTGGTTTGAATATCCAGTCGTCAAAAAGTTTAATAAAGATGAGGCCGAGATTGACGCAAAATACGTCAGTACTGGGCAAGTGCGCTTGACTAAGCAAAGACTGCTTAATGTCGGCTATGAAGAGTCTGAGTTTGAGATTATCGATGGTACTGCGCCTGCACCATCGCCAGTACCGTCTACGCAGCAAATACTTGACCAGCTATCACTACAATACAAGCTGTCGCAAAACCTGCCAAACATCATTACTGACCCTGCGACGGATGACGACATCGAGCAAGAGCGCGGTTTGATGGAGCCTAAAATGGCTGCTCTGCTCGCACTATCACAAAAATGTGACAGTTATGATGAGCTAAAGCTAGGACTTGCCAAGCTTGATCTGCCTGATGAGGGTTTGGTTGCCGCTCTTGCTGACAAATTGGTCAATAGCTTTACTGATGGCCTAGGTATCAATAAGGACGACAAAGATGCCTGATGCTTATACGGATGCCAACTTTAACATCTTACCCAATGCCGAGGCGATTGCTGCTTTTAATGCAAAGATGGTTGGCTCAAGCTTTAGTTATCTAGACGTGTTGGCGCATGAGCACGCTGTCGCCTTTACCGTCGCTAAGATGATGGACGCTGATATGCTGGCTGAGACTCGTGATGCTATCAGCGCGGCATTAGAAAACGGCACAGATTTTCGAGACTTTCAAAAGCGTCTCAAGCCTTATCTGATGAGTAAAGGCTGGTGGGGTGAGCAAGTCATGAGTGACCCAAAAGACGGCTCAATACAAAAGGTGCAACTAGGCTCAACCCGTCGTCTACGGACTATCTACCAAACAAACCTGCACACCGCATACGCGGCTGGTCAATGGGATCGTATACAGCAGACTAAAGAGGCACTGCCATATCTGCAATATATGCCGTCCTTAGCAACCCGCAAGCGACGCGACCACAAGCAGTATTATGGCATCATTAGACCCGTTGACGACGCAATCTGGCAGCAAATACTACCGCCGAACGGCTACGGGTGTCTGTGCTGGGTTAAGCAACTAACACGCACTCAAGCCGAACGTGCGGGCGGCGTTACTGAAGATAAAGACATCGAGTACGAGGAAATCGAAAACCCACGTACAGGCAAGACAGAGCGTGTGCCGACGGGCATTAGCTTAAGCTTTGCGCATAATCATGGCGATAGGATCGGCTCACTACTGAAAATTGCTGAAGGTAAGCATGGTAGTGATTTTGCTAAGCAGCTGCAAGACGAGACTAATAAGATATTAGCACGCTACAACGTACCTGAAATAGCAACGGCTATATTGCCCGCTGCTGCTCAGTGGCAAGAGGCTGCTGCCATTGGTAAAGAAATCTACCGCAAGCACGCCGAGACATTTGATGCCGTCGATTTGGATAAAGAGTACGCATTTTCAGATGCGCTTATAGAGGTGATGGAGCGTGAGGGCGTGCCCACTGGGGCGCTTGCTAAGCTTGGTGGTGACAAGACCAGCGAGGTGCAAGCGATATTGGGGCGTTATCCGTCATCATGGGTCGATAAAGCCAATGAAGCTGGTACGACCTATGTCAGAGAATTGTCGACTCGTGCATTTCACTTGTATGTTGATAGCGCCCAGACCTCGAACGTCTTAAAAACACAAATATCAAGGCATAAGCAGTTAAAAGTGTTTGCTAAATTCGTCGATGATATTGCGCCAGGCGACAGCTTTATGAAAGTTGGCAAGATGGCAAAAGGTAAGATGGATGCGGCAAGCTTTGATGTGGCTATCCATGAGTACGGCCATCGTTTGCAAGCCATCATGCCTGAGCTAGACGCTTATTTTAAACAGCTATGGATAGACCGTACCAAGGGCGAGCGCACGCGGCCACTGGCTCTGATACAAAAAGAGCGCGGCGAATATCCGTATTACGCACCAAGCGAAGTCGGCAGACGAGACAACTTTGCCAATGTCTATATCGGTCGTAACTATGGCAGTGATGTAGACCCTAAGCCGCTTGAGCTGATTACTATGACGATGCAAACAGTCTTAGGCAGCGGTCAAGCGCAATCGCTTACGATAAAACACTTGTTAGATACTGATCCTGATATGCTATACTTAGCCATAGCTCTATTAACGAGATACACGCCATGACGACCATCGACTTTATGTTTGATAGCCAAAAACTGACTTTAGACCTCAAGCAAGGTTTACTAGTCGGTAATAGTGCTGCCAAAAATAAGCTGATGTCGATCGTCGATAGTGCGCAGTCGTCAGCGATGTACTACGGCTCAGACTATACGCCAGTCCCTGCTATTACGATAGACGATGTATATCGTAATATTGAGCAGTTTGCTACTTGCTTGATGTTTGAGTTACCTGCTGATGAGTTCCCGATCACGTTGTCGCCTTATGTCGCAAAATGGCCTGATGATTTGGAGCCGCTCACAGACGATGAGCAAATGGCCGCTGAGCTGCTAGATGATTTAATGATCTATTAGCATCGTATCAATCAAGAAACCCACCTAATCGGTGGGTTTTTTTGTACCTGCCGTTTATGACCCTCTCAATCATAACCGCAATAGCGTTTAACACCCGTTTAATCGCTCGACTGTGAGGCGCAGACGCCAAATTCCTACCCTTATGTGAATAATCCATCTATGACCGCTTAAATCGCAAATTTGAGCGGTTTTATTTTTTATGTGTGACTACCTGAACCACATCATCTAACCGACTATAGCATCGACCATCATAATGAGACTTTATCGACACTCTGTATTTTACGTTGTCACGCCTTTACTCATTAGCTGGACGTCATTATGCCAAAAGACCACAAAAAGCCAAATATCTACCTGCTCTCTGAAGTCAATGTCGCTGATGCCCCTGCTGATGCGGACAAGTCACTGCCTCGTAAGTTTAGCGGCGTCGCCAATAGCGGCAAGCCGTTCCAATCAGGCGGTGAGTTGGTCGTTGCTGACTTATCTGACGTTAGCTATAAATCTAATGTACCTGCGTTATTGCTACATGACCGCGCCCAACGTGCGGGCTTTGGACAGCTTACTGTAGAAAACCATCAATTACTGGTGACGGGCACGCTACTCGATAATCAGTACGGCCAAATGGTTGCCCAAGAGTCGGACGCTGGTTTTCCATGGCAAATGTCTGTACACATCAGCGCGAAAAGCACCCAGCAATTAGGACAGAACGAAACAGCTGTCGTTAATGGTCAAACGGTCACTGGCCCTATGATCGTGATGAAAGATTGCAGTGTGTTCGAAATCTCATTTACGCCGACTGGTGTAGACAACGAAACGTCTGCAATCGCGCTTAGCGATGACGGCACAACTCAAACCAGTACAAAGGACACCACTATGACACCTGAAGAAATCGCAGCCCTACAAAAGCAAGTCACTGACTTAACAGCAGAAAACGCAGAGCTGAAAGCAGAAAAAGCTGAGCTTGAGAAAGAAAAAACCGAAGCTGAAGCCGAAGCAAAAGCAGCCGCTATCGATGCGCAATTATCGCAAGCTGGCTTTACTAAAACTGAAGACGGCAAAAGCTGGAACGGCGTCGGCGCTGCAACCGTCAACATGCTGCTATCTGCATCGCCTGAAGATGCCAAAGAGATGATCGGTGATTTGCGTGCGCCTGGTAAGCAAGACAATGTGCCTGATTACTTGCTAGGTGAGCAGCACAAGCCAAATGGCAACGGTGGTCAAGAGCGTCAGTTGTCGTCTAATCCGATGCTTGCCAATGCTGAAGCGCGTGCAGTAGAAGCCAAGAACTATATCTAAGCGATAACCGTGCTGGGCAAGTGTCTAGCGCGGACAGATGTTTCAATCACTTATTAGCCTTATCGATTAATCCTAGGAGCACAACATGCCAAGCGAACCTTACGTCACTATTGGCGATATTTTGAAGTCTGAAGCGGACTCAAGCAACCGTATCGCTATTCCTGCTACTGACGGCACCAAGACTGGACAGCTGGTCAAATATACCGAGCGCAACGAGTATCTGTTTGCGTTGACTGACGAGACCAACGGCGAAGTGTTGGTACAACCGCACAATTGCACCGTGTTTTTGGGCAGTATCCCGCAAGCCAATATCGATGCGGTGTTTACCGATGAAGAAGGTTTGGTGCCACTAACAGTCGCTACGCTAAAAACCCAAGGCGATCTGTACGGTATCAAGTATATCGGCACGCCTAAAGCTGCAACCACTTAAGCGCTGACTAACAGCCCTTTAAACCCGACTTAAATCATATTTAACGCAGTATCAATATTAGGAATTACTTATGCCTTTATCTAACGACAGTCAGTATGGCGTAGTGCCAATGACCGAGGCAATTAACAAGCTGCCTGCCAATCCTACCATTATCCGCGAGCTTGGCTTGTTTAAGCCGCAGTACGAAAGCACAACGTCTATCGCTGTGGAATCCAAAAACGGTGTGCTGACGCTAGTCAATGCTGTGCCACGCGGTACGCCTGGTGAGCCTGTAAAAACCAATCTTGGCAATCGTCAAGTCTTTGAGATGTTGCATCTACCTAAGAACGATATTGTCCGCGCTGATGATGTACAAAATGTGCGAGCTTTTGGCAGTGGTAACAAAGCGCAAACGGTCGCTGAAAAGGTCAATGACAAACTCGCTGATATGAAGTCCGACATCGAATATACCCGCGAGCATCTAATGCTTGGCGCATTGTCAGGCAAAATTTTGAACGCTAACGGCGACCCAATTGTTGATATCTATGATCGCTTTGGGATCACTCGCCAAACCATCAATTGGAATTTATCGGCCACCAACGGCAACGTTGGATCAATGATTGACAGTGCCGTGCGTAATTTAAGCAAAAAGCGTGGCGGCGAGCCAGTCAATGGTTGGATCGTGCTTTGTTCACCAGAGTTTATGGATGCGGTTATTTATCACAAGACTGTTACTGCGATCTATGAGCGCTACCAAGAAGGTTCTGCCTATCGTAGCGGCGATACTAGCGTCGGTTTTGAGCATAAGAAATTGAAGTTTATCAACTACGATCATGTGTTTGACTCTGGTCTGCAAATCAAAGAAGGCGAAGCAATTATCTTACCTGCTGGTACCAAGAACACGTTTAAAGAGTTCTTTGCCCCTGCGGATATGTCGTCCACGGTCAACACCAAGGCGCTACCGTACTACGCCAGTCGTGAAAAGCTGGACCATGACAAAGGCTGGAGTCTTGAGGCGCAATCTAATCCATTGCCGTTGCTGCTGCGTCCTGAGCTGGTTGCCACGCTGAAGATGACCTAATAGGTTCGACCTTGACTGGCTACGGCTGGTCAAGGTGTTTTACCCAAATTCTAACTAGGACAAAATCATGAGTGATGATAAACCAAAAGTGAAAGGCTATCGCCAGCTAACAGATGCTGAGATTGCTGCTATCAATAAAGTCAAAGCTAAGGCTGAAGAAGTTGGTGAGTTGGTTTCGCAGCTACAGATGTCTAATGGTTTAGACCAACGCGCAATCAATATCGGTAAAACTGAGTTGCAAACTGGCTTTATGTGGTTAACGCGCGGTATCGCCCAGCCTGATAGTTTTTAGGACTAGCCATGATAACCCAACAAGATTTAATCGACCGCTTTGGCGAAAAAGAGCTTATCAAGCTGACTGATAGGGACAATTATCAGGTCATTGTTGAGTCTGTCGTTGATACGGCTATCGCTGATGCTGAGGGTGAGGTTGCCTCATATTTGCGATCAGCCAATCTGGTTAGTATTGATGCGCTGGGCAAAGTTATCTACCGCAATGGCGCAAAACTGCCATCTGATCTAGCACTGCATACTTGTAATATCGCTCGTTATTATCTGTATGGCAACGGCACAACCGAAACGGTCGAAAAACGTTATGACGATGCGATTAAGTGGCTCGATAAGGTCAAAAAAGACCCAACGATGCTGACTGGCCCTGTCGCTGAGCAGCCCAATGCTAGCGGTGGTATCAGCGTCATACCTAACATCGTTCCTAGTATCTATCAGGACTGATTATGCAGATCAATGTCAACAGTCAATTACCAGAGCTACGTGACAATGTCAGCGAAATCTATCTCAAGCTTGGCGGCGACTTAACGCCGCTCATGCGCGGTGTGGCTGCTGTCATTGAAAACAGCACCCGCGATAGATTCCGCACCAAGACCGCGCCTGATGGCTCGACTTGGGCAGACCTCAAACCGTCTACGCTTGAGGCCAAAAACGGACGTGGTAGCAAGATGGTTGAATATGGCGATCTCATGCGCTCTATCACTAGCCACGCCAACAGCACGTCGGCGGCAGTTGGTACAGATAGACCATACGCCAAGTATCACCAGACTGGCACCAAGAATCGCGACGGCTCAGAGCGTATGGAAGCCCGTCCGATATTTGGTATTTCGACGAAGGATCGTACCGATGTACTCGATCTCATGAACGACTTTATGGCAGGAGTAGTCAATGGCTAATGTACCAGCTTGGAGCGACAACGCTTTGGCGTGTTACCCATATTTGCTCGAACGATTGAACGAAGTGACGCAAGTAAAACGCGTGCTAGAAGCGGCTGACTTTGCAGCGATTAGCGGTGCTAACCGTACTCAAGTCCCGCTTGATGGCGCGGTCTATTTGATACTAGATGGCTATACGCCAACGGCTAGCAATGGTCGTGGTCGTGAGCAGCTGATTGAGATTGGCTTTAGTGTGATATTGACCAAGCAGCAATTTACACCTAACCCTGCGGCTGACGATGTCGGTAAGACACTGACAGCAATATCAAAAGCGCTACAAGGCTTTGATCCAAAGAATGAACAAGGCCAAGCGTTAGTGACCGAACCATTTGAGTCACGCACCCCGCTACCGATCCAATACGAAGACGGTTTTGCTTTTTTTCCGCTGCGCTTCACCGCTGAAGTGGCAATCTTATCTGATAATCAATAAGGACAATTCTATGTGGTCATCTAGTATTTTGGACTATCCCGCGCATTGGTTGCTTATCGCGCATAACGCACGTAATAACCGCCGCACTAAGTCTAAAAAGTAAATTTAACGCTTTATTAACATACGTTTATACATCCATTAAACGACATTTAAATCAGAAGGAATAAGCACATGGCACAACAACGAGGCAAAAAGTATAGCGGCGATCTGTATGCTCGCAAACACGGCACAGACGACGGCTTTGAAAAAATCGGCAACGTGACGGAGCTGACGACGACTAAGGAGTCCGAAAGCAATCAGCTCACCAGTACAGGTCGCGGCGAATATGGCGAAGTGCTAGAGTCGGAAAGCGTGGCAGGTGCTACCAATGTCAGCATGAAATTTAACACCTTTGATAAGCACGCCATGGCACGAGTGATGATGGGCGAAGCAGTTGATCTATCGACCACGCCTATCGCCTTCACTGATGAGCCATTGACTGTCGGCTTAAACTGGTTAAAGCTTGCCTATCGTGATATCGATGAGACGACGCTGGTACTGACTGATGATGCTGATGCAGTCATTGATGCGGCGACTTATGAAGTCAATCCACGTCTGGGCTTGGTACGATTTAAAGATACAGCCACAGTCACCGCAGGCGCTGATATTACTTATAGCGGCTCAACCAAAGGCTCAGCAGGCTATCAGATTGATGCCAATACATTGACGTCATTACCGCTTGAGATGTACCTTGATGGCAAGGATCGTATCTCTGGACAAGACGGCATCCTAGATATGTATCACGGCGATCTATCGAGCGATAGTGATATCAACTGGTTTAGCGACGACTGGTGGGAAGGCGGACTATCTGGCCCACTTATCAAAGACCCAGGTAAGCCGACCATGCGTTTTACTGAGTACAAGCAACAGTCTTAATCGTAATCGCTATATAGTTTGATAAATACCCAAAGAGCAGTAGACAAATTTTGTTTACTGCTCTTTTTTCGTATATGATGCTATTTTTCAAATTGATTAATTTATAAGGTATTGGAGGTGTTATGACTAGTTTGGTTTGTCCTCATTGCGATTCCGCGTTTGATTCAGATAAACGTCTAGCAAGAGCTGATGTGACAGAGTGCAAGCTCTGCCAGCAGAAATTTGTAGTAACACAAAGTACTTTGAAATCCTATAAAAAAGCGATGCCAGAAAAAACAACTTCACCATCCATGCCGCATTCAATAGAAAAACCATCTAAAATAAACTGCCCTCACTGTTCAGCAGGGCTAGAAGGACAAATGTCAACTGGTCAGATTGTTGAATGCTCTCAATGTCATAAACAGTTTGAAGCGACACCTGAGCGTTTGAATAACACGACTCCTGTACTTGCTAAAGCAGATATATCACCTAATGAGGTGGTAAGTCGAAAATCTAAGTCCAAGTTAGGTATGTTGGCGCTTATTTTTCTAGCTTTGGTAGTGATTTTCCCCTTTATTGTGCCTGATAGCAATCCTGTTGGTGCTGATACAGATACCACTGCTGCGAAAACTACCATAGACCCTAACGCACCTGAGAACTTTTTTAGTGGTTGGAACGGTTCAAACAAAGAGCTCGTGGATTTAGTTAAATCTACCATGAATGATCCTGATTCTTTTGAGCATGTGGAGACACGTTTTAGTGACAAAGGTAATAGCTTAAGCATACTAATGACATATAGAGGTAAAAATGGATTTAACGCTACTATTACCAATAGCGTGTCAGCAGACTTAAATAAAGCTACAAGACAATTAAGCAACTTACAACAACGTTGAGCGCTAACTACCTGAACTGCATCATCTAACCACAAATCGCTCAAACCACCACAATAACCCTATCATTCGATGGGGTTTTTTTGTGGCTCAGACATTTGAAACAGAACTGCTAATCAAGGCTGGTGTCCAAGGGTTGGAGACCATCGCAAAGCTTGCTGCTGAAATTGAAGCTGCGGGCCTTGACGTCTCTAAACTTAGCGAAGAAGGCCTGGCACTCAATAAAACCTTTAACGAGATTGAGCAAAAACAAGGCCTGATCGATTTATTCCGCACGCAAAAATTAGCTGTGGTGGAAGCATCGGCCGCTTGGCAAGAAGCGCAAGAAAGCACTAAGACGTTAGCACAAGAGTGGCAAGCCGCTACTGCTAATGCTGAGTCCCTAAAAGCAGCAATGGAAGCGTCCGATGAAGTCACCAAGGCTCAAAAAGACGAATACAAAGCGGCCGCCAAGGAAGTCGAAAACTACGCAAAAGCACACGCCCAATCTGCTACTGAAGCGGCAAAGCTCAAAGATGAACACACGTCGCTAAATACCGAGCTGGGCGCTACACGTCAAGCGATGGCAGACACAGGTCTGTCAACGACTGATCTGGCTGCTCAATCTGTCGAACTGCAAGAGCAAAGTGCTGCCGCGACTGAGTCCCTTGCAGAGCTTAATGCTGAAGCTGAAAACCTGAGCGCTATTGCCCAAGCCAAAATCACACTTGGTATCGAAACTGACGATGCTGCCCTCGCACAAATAGAAGAAATCACTCAAGCTTACGAGCTGCTGCGTGACAGCGGTACACTGTCAGGCACAGAACTTGCTGCTGCAACAGAACTACATGCTCAGCGGGTGCAAGAGCTAGAAGACAGTCTGAGCGGTGCGACTGATGAAACCACTGATTTTGCAACTGAGCTGGGCAAAGTTACCGCTGCTGCTGGCGGTCTGACTGTTGTTGCGCAAGCAGCGATGCAATTTGAGTCAGCAATGGCAGGCGTCAAAAAAACTGTCGATGGTTCACCCGAGCAAATACAAGCACTATCAACGCAGATTAAGCAGCTGTCTATTGAGCTTGGCTTAAGCAGTGAGGCAGTCGCTGACATTGCTGCCCAAGGCGGACAGCTTGGTATCCCTATCGAAAAGCTGGGCGAGTTTACAGAAATGGCGGGCAAAATGTCCGTTGCGTTTGGTATATCTGCTGATGACGCTGCGCAATCTGCCGCAGAGCTTGCGAACGTCTTTGGTATCTCAATGCTTGACGTTGAAGCGCTTGGCGATGCGATTAACACACTAGGTAATAATACGGCTGCGACTGAGCCTGATATTGTCAATGCGATGGTACGAATTGGTGGTACCGCTAAGCAATTTGGACTCGCTGAAGAGCAAGCTGCTGCATTGACTGCGGCATTTATCGCACTGGGTAAAACGCCTGAAGTTGCTGCTACTGCGGTTAATGGTCTGCTTACTAAACTGCAAACAGCACAAGTACAAGGTAAAGGCTTTCAAGAAGCGCTAGATGGTATCGGTTTATCGGGCGATAAATTGGCTGAAGATATTGCAGCCAATCCGCAGGCTGCTTTGTCTGACTTTTTGCAGACACTGAGCACGCTTGACGATCAGCAGCGTGCGATTGCGACGTTTAAGTTATTTGGTCAGGAATACTCAGACGACGTCAATCTACTCGTTGGTAGCTTAGGTACTTACAACGAAGCGCTGGGTTTGACTGCTGATAAATCAGCTACCGCAGGCGCGATGCAAACTGAATTTGAAGCGCAGATGTCAACGTCTGAAGCTGCCACAGCGCGTGCCGAGGCAGCGCTTGCCGCGCTTACCCAAACACTAGGCCAGTATTTGCTGCCAGTTATCAGCGCTACCGCAGATGGTGTTGCGGGTATTGCGGGCGCAGTCAATAGTTTTGCTGAAAGTTTTCCAATGCTCACTCAGTTGGTTGTTTTGGTGGCTGGCGCTCAAGTGGGGATGGTGGCGCTTAAAAGCACCATGGCGCTTGCAGGCGCAGCAGGTATTAGCGCAGGCGCTAGCATTAGTGCTGGGATGGCTAGAGCTAATACATCAATACTGGGCGCAAACGTTGCTGCGGGTAGTTTAGCTGCTCGATTGACAAGCCTAGGCGGTTTATTTGCTGTTGCAGGCGCATGGACAATAGGCACAGCACTTGGTGATAGCTTATATGAAAATATACCCGCTGTTAGGACGTTTGGCGATAATTTAGCTCGTATACCAGCGATGATTCATTCCATCATAACGACTGGAAATCTCGATCAGTATTATGAAAACTTTGAAGTTGGTGCCGAGTCAACCAAAAAAGTAGCAGATGAAACACAAAAAGCCGCCGCAGCCGCTGAAGAGCTTGCAGCGGCTGAGCAGGAAGCCGCCACTGCTGCGCTAGAGCAGGCTGACGCAAACCGTAAGCTCGTAAACGATATATTTAGCGCGGAAGCTAGTGTCAAACAAATGACAACCGCTTTGACTGAAATGGCAGCAAATGGCGAAACCAATAGCGCGCGCTATCAAATCTTATCTGCTGAGCTTGACCAGACTAAAAATAGTCTAGAAGCCATGCACTTAGAAGCAAAACAAAACAATCTAGGTGAGCTGCTTAAAACAGATCTAGATCAAGCGTCAGAGTCTTTTAAGGCGTTAGGACTTGATGTTGACGAATTTACAACGGGTATCAATACTCAAGCCACGCAAGCGTTATCAGCGTTTAGCGCCGTCGCAAAACTTGCTGAAGATGACACGACCAAACTTGCACGCGCTTATAACGCAGCGTCCGATCAAGTTGGCACCAACGTCCAAGCTCAAGCCATGCTTCAGCAGCAACTACTTGCATCGACTAACGGTAACAGCCAACTCGCTGACGAAGTCAAACGTGTCGCGCTCGAGCAGAGAAACGCCAAGAGCGCGGCTGATGACCAGGCAGCGGCACTATCTCGCCTCGGTATCAGTATGGATGCCGTCAATCAAAGCATGAGTGCATCAGGGCTTGAGATGGTGACGACGCTACGCAATGGCATTACCGCTATCAAAGAGCAAGCGACCAGTGCTGATGCCTTAAAATCGGCGCTGACTCAGGCCCTAGATACCTCACTTGCTGCGGCCAAGACCAAAGCGGATTTTGAGGCTATTAGCCAAACGCTTAAAGCGGCTGGTGTGTCTGGTCAAGTCACTGCTGAGCAAATGAAGCTACTACAAGTGGGTATGCAGGGTGGCGCTGATGCGGTAGACGCGCAAACCAAGGCGTTAAACAATAATGCTCTCGCAAACACCTACAACACCAATGCCACAGCTGATAACGCAAATGCCAAAAAAGAACAGGCTGATGCCGCCGATAAAGCCGCTGTTGCTGTCGCTAAATCGACCGAAAACGAAAGCGCCAGTCTCGCTGTCATGCAGCAGATCACCGGCACTATCAAAGCCAAGATAAGCGCACTTGAGCAAATGGGCGCAACGACTGAGCAAGTCGATGACGTCTGGCGCAGTTTAACGGACAGCATGAACAGCATGAAGTTTCTGGGCATCGCTGACTTTGCTAACAACATGCAGCGCGTCGATGATGCGGTCACTGAGCAAATCAATAGTTTTGAGCAAGCAAGAGACCGTGCTAACGAGATGACGCAAGCACTGAGCGGCAACGCTGTCACTAGCCGCGACCTAGTCGATGCTCAGCACGCGCTACGTAAAGCAACGGACGCCAATGTGGAAGGCATGATACGTCTCGACGACCAAACGCTAAACAATCTACAAAACGCCATTGATGGCGCTCGCACCCGTATGCAGGGACTGTCTGATGATGCCAAAAATACTGCCGATAGTTTAGAAGCGTCACTTGCCAAACTACAAGGCAACGAAGACAAAGCCCGCGACATAGAGCAAACCCGCAAACTCACCGAACTCGAAGAAAAACTGAACGAAGCAAAAGCACGCGGCAATACTGAAGAGATTGCCCAGCTCAATCGCGCCCTCAGTCTGCAAAAGCAAATCAATCGCGAGGAAGACAAAGCGGCACAAGATCGTGAGCGTCAAGCACAGCAAAGCAGCACGCCGCAATCATCTAGTCGTCAATCTAATAGCAGTACATCTAACACGACCAACAATGCTGGCAGTAATAACAATGCAGTTGAGGTTGTAGACGCATTGGATGCACGTATCGAAGCTGCCCAAAAACAAGCGGCAGCTGAAGCAGTCGCAAGCTTTACCCAACAACTCAAAGACGAGGCGAAACGACGCACATGACCTGGACACTAAAACGCAATACCGATCAGGCCGTGATGAGCCTACATAGCCAATACCACTGGCTTGACGAGTATGACTGGTCATCGCTCAAGCAATCAGCACCTGTCTATACACTAAGCGGTGCTGTTGATATCCAGCAAGGCACGATGCTGGTAGGTCGTCCTATTACGCTTGATTGTACCAATGCTCGTATCAAGCGCAGCGAGCTTGAGCAGCTGCAAGCATGGGTGCAGATTCCAGAGCTGACCATGACGCTGACGCATCCTGATGGCCGCAGCTTCACTGTGATGTTTACTGCGTCTGCGCTGACTGACATAACCCCTGTCAAAGTCATACGCGCAGGTGATGAGCATCCAGACGACAAGTTTACCGCCAACATCAATTTATTGACCGTTTAACTGGCTATCAAGTCGGCATTAAACCCAATTTAAAAGCAGCTCAAAGGACTAAAAATGGCAACTCCAGAAACCAAGATTAACCGCAGCGACTTACAGTTTTTCCCGTCCGAGCGTCTGACGGACAACGACGATGGCGGCGGTATGCCGCTTGGCACGCCCATATCTGGCGAAGCCAACGAGCTGTTTAATCCCATCTCAGGTATTGCACGAGTCAACGGCGGGTTTTACTCACGTCTCATCTATGCGGGCGTACAGCGTGCTGATGACGAGCCATTAATTGGTTCGTTTGCTGCAATTACCAAGCCGCCTACTGATGACACTGTCAGCTATCTTTTGAGCCGAGCAACTAAGTTTGGTGAGCTACGTCATGAGTCGCTTAATCGCATTGAGGCGTATAACGTCGCAACCATTGAGTCACGGATGCTGCTGCTATCGACTCAGTCACAAAACAGTCGTCTGATCCAAGCCTATCAGCGCGTTGGTGAGCCGCTGCCATTGGTTGGTGATGTCTATTGTCTGCGCCAAGACAAAGCAGGTTTCCCTAAAGTTGAGCAATATATACAGGTTACTCGTGTCACAAGCGAGGATCGTACGTTTACCGCGCAAGACAACAGTAAAAAAGAGTTTACGCGCACAGTCGTCAAGATGGAAATCAGCAGTCAACTAGAGGCTGACTTTGTCGGTAGTGACTATCCGTCTGAGAGCTACATCGATAACCCCTGCAAAATACGTGAAACCAGCGTTGCCGACGCTGCTCAATACTATGGGGTTAAGCCACTGGCCGCAGCTATTGCTAAAGACACGCAGACACTAAAAATTCCAAGCCTGATGGAAAAAATTGTACCGACCAACCAGATCGAAACGTTTTTGACCAATCTCACGGCTGCTGGTCAACGTCAGACGCTGCTTGATGGTGCTAAAACTGGCACGGATGGCGTGGTCACATTGGCTGTCAACAAGTCGCACAGCGCAGGTAGTACGACCTCACTATATATGGGTAATGCTGCTGTGCCCAATACGGTATCTATCGCTACCAATAATGGTGCGATTACCGATAACGGCGGCACCTTGATGCTATCAGAGGTGGCTGTCGGTACGATCAACTATGGCGCTGGTGAGATACTTATCAATGCGACTAACTACACGGGCTATATCAACTCTGTATCGTTTAGACCAGCTGGCAGCGAGTTGCAAGTCGCGGACACAGCGCGTGAAGAGGTCACAATAAACAACCGTGGAAGCAGCTGGACAAAAAATATCAATCCGCCACCCGCACCAGGCAGTCTTATCGTCAGCTATCGTGCGCAAGGGCGTTGGTACGACTTGCGTGATGACGGCACAGGTGTACTACGCGGTGCATCAGCCGCTCATGGCTCTGGCGATGTTAACTTTGTGACTGGCGGCGCAAAGCTAAGTACGGGCGAATTGCCCGACGTTGGCAGCGCGATTGTCTGGTCTTGGGGCACACGCGCTCGCTACTTTAACCGCTCAGATGCTACGCCTTCAGCCAAGATGGTGCTGCAACTGTCGCAAGCTGCTGTACCAAAAACCATATCAATCGGCTGGAACGATGGCACGTCAAAAACCGCTGTTAGTGATGCACGCGGTAATATCACAGGTGCATGGACTGGTAAATACAACAAAGACACCCGTCAAATCCTGATTGATACGGGTGCTAATTTTAATCATCCAGCGGGATTGTTAGATATCACAGTAAGCTACAGCACCGGCACAGCAAATGATTTTAATATCATTTTATCTGCGCTTGATAGCAATGGCGATACAACATTTACCACGCCCGATTTTTTACCTAACACGCTCTCTATCCGTTATCAGGCCGCTCTACCTGACGGTTATGCTGCATCAATTAATGGCTATATTGACAGCATTGTCAGAGATGATGGCGTTGGTAACTTGCTCAATGATGCCAACGTTATCGTTGGGAGTATTGACTATGAGACAGGCCAAGGGCGATTTAATCCCGCCATCACTCGACGTCTAGCAAAAGCTAAATACGCTAGTGACTTAGTGTTAGTTGGCAATGGCGGTGCGTTTGGTAATGCGGGCAGCTCAGGTGGCGGCGTCTATCTGCAAAGCTCATTTCTTACTGGTTATGAGTATGCAGAGATTGAATGTACGCTACCGACTTCTGGTACCACTCGTGCTGATGCTTCAGCTTTTGATGCTACTGCTGCGACTACTGTCACTGAGCAGCTTAGTAGTGGCGATATTGATATCGATTTATTGACGACTTACGCGGAGATTGTCACACCGTCTAGCGTCAATTTTACTTACTCAGGTAAAAATTACTTTGACAAAAATGGCAGTATTTATACTGATTTAGACGCAAATACTGGCGCAGCAACACTTGCGGGTAGCATTGATTATCAAGCGGCTCATGTCACGCTGACAAAGTGGCAGTGGGTCAATGGTGCAAGTCCTGTGCTTAAATCATTATCAACCAGCTTGAGTGGCAATCCAGTGGACTCTGTAACATTCCGCACGCCATCGGCACCGATACGGCCAGGCAGTTTGGAGGTGCGAGCCACAACGCTTGACGGCGTTAATCTCAGTGCCAAAGTGGACTTGTCAGGTAAATTAGATGCGCCAGGTATTAAAGGCTTTGTTGACGCTGAATACGGCTTGGGACAAGTGCAGTTTGGCAGCTGGCTTACCGCTGCGGGCAATGAGTCAGAGCCGTGGTATAACGCGGACGCAGTCAACGAGGACGGTAAAATATGGCGACCTGAGCACGTATTCGCTAACACGATTACTTACGATACGCGCTCGTACAGCTACCTACCAATTGATAGTAATGTCGTCAAAATCGACACGGTACGACTACCGCAAGACGGACGCATCCCGATTTTTCGTCGTGGCGACACGATCATCATCGGCAACCGCCAAACGACCGATATCGGCTCTGCGCACACAGGCGGTCAAACGGTCACACTACCGCGTACTGACGTGACTCGTATTGCTGTCATGGATGCCGACGATAAGCAAGTCAATGCAGAGTTGTGGGACTACGACCTTGCCGCTGGCACTATTACCTGGCGCACGCCGCTTGATCTGTCTGACTATAAGATGCCTTTAAAAGTGATGCACGCTCAAGAGGAGCGCAACCGCATCCGCGAAGCTGATATTGACGGCACGCTATCACTCATCTTTGCCAATCGTCGTAGCTATCCTATCGCTGATACGTATGTGTCTAGCGTGTTGATCGGTGGTGATTTGCAAGTGCGCGTCTCAGTGCCGTTTACTCAAAAGAGTTGGAATAACGTCTGGCTTGATACGCCAGTCGGTGAGCAGCTACTTAACAAGCTCAATCTTAAAGATTACCCGATGATCCTGACTGATGACGGCGCGATCAAAGAGCGCTGGATGATTAAGATGACGGGCACGAATCAGTTTGAGTTATACGGTGAGACGCTGGGCTTTGTTAAGCGTGGCGATACATTGACTGACCTTGCACCACTTAACCCCGCCAGAGGTAAGCCGTATTTTACGTTACCCAAACAAGCCTTTGGTGCCGATGCGCCGTGGGCGATTCAAGATATCATCCGCTTTAATACATGGGGCACACTACTACCAATCTTAGTGCTGTGCGCTGTGCAACCAAATCCAAATCCGCCACAAGGCACTGATGGTTATACGATGTGTCTATACGGCGATACTACCGAAATTATCGTTTAAGGAGAGTGAGATGAGTTTTTTAAATCCAGTATCAGAGCCAGTGCTACGATTTAGCAGTACTGATGCTGACGCGCCACAGATTAACTATAACGCTCGCGTGGCAGGCGATGTTAAAACTGTGCTCAAAGCCTGTTTAGTTACAGGTTATGGCGACAAAGCAAGTGCGGGATGGTCAATCGCTAATGAGGTCGATCATGTTGCTGAGTTTGTGAGTCCAAGTGCTGCGATGAGTGATTATCGACTGGGGGTTGATGATACGAGCACAAGCATTACGACTTGGTATTATCAGTATCAGGATGTAAGAAATAACCCATCAAAAAACAACCTTAGTAAAAATTTTGGGTTTATTACTGCTGCTGATCCACTCACTGGTTGGCAGATGCTTGTGACTCAGCGCGGGTTTTATTTTATCGAGCACTTTTTGAGCACAGCTGTTAATGACGTTGTGTCTCGCGTTATTTACATCGGGCAAGTTAAGTCTGCAATAACCGATTCAGGCGGTAAAAACCTTGCATTTTGGAGTTTAGGCTATAATGCAACAACATATCCATTTCAGTTTTTCAATGATAAAGACTCATCACGCACAATCAGTATTAATGAGTCAAATAATATAGGCATCAATGCAGCAAATATTGCTGTATTTTACGGCAATCCAAAATTATTTGGCGTGTCAAACGTAAGTGTTGTTAGCGAAGTGTTTTTGCATAATGGCTATATGGCTGGGACTCACCCCGGTCTGCTTTTGCATGATAATAATAATTTGAATGATGTATTTGGCATTAAAGAATCTAATGTGGCAGGTCGTAGCGTATTAGATGTCTGCGTTACGAGATCGTATAATACACGCGATGTAGTCGAATCAAATGCTCGCAATATAATGATTTATTTAGATTATTGGGAGTATTGATATGTATGTACTCGCAAAGAGCTATACAACGCTATCACTCACGCATCACAGCTATATTGCAGGTGTTAGTGACGGTATCGTAACAGTAGCTGGCAAACCTGCATCGCGCAAAATTTGGCTACTCAACGCGCAAACAATGGCAGTTGAGCAAGTTGTAACGTCACTAAAAAACGGTCACTACATGTTTTTAGGGTTAGACCCCGCTAAAAAATACATGGTAATGGTGCGCGACTACAAAAAAGAGTACGAGCCTTTTGTTTGGGATGATGTAACGCCCTCTGATGATCTTACGCTCGATGAGCAAATGGCGATACAAGCATCATGGCAGACTTAAATTAAACTGAGGTAATTATGTCTAACTCGTTACCTCTTTTACTTGAGCGTGCCATCAGTAGTTCGCGGCGCTCTAATGTGTTAGAGCTATCGCTTGACCGTAAGCTAGGCGAGCTATCACGCTACACATACGTTTATGGTGATGCTCTGCCACTGCGCATGGAGCGACGGATTAGCGAGCAGCCAACGCCAAGTGCTTTGACATTGGCAATGACAAATCCGCGTGGTGTGCTGATGCCACCGCGCTATGTCACGTCTAACGCGCTACCGTTGCCGCTATCTGAGCTAATCAGCGAGCAGCCGCCAGCTAATGCGTTACCGCTCGGCATGACACGTAAGCTCGGTACGATATTTGGTGTGCCTATTATTGTACCGCCAGTTGATCCTACCGACCCAGTCGATCCAGAACCGCCGCTTGAGTATGCACCACCAATGACGGCATTAGCAGCGAGCATTAGTAGTGTTATCATAAGCGTGCGCAATATCAATCAGTGCCGCAACTGGCATCATAACGGGCGCAACATCGCTAATGACCGCGATGTCATGCGTACAGATGTGGTCAACATTGCACAGCGCTACTCGATGCAGATGCGCGGCCTAATACCGATTGCCAATGATGCGTTTGCTCTGACATCGCAAGTATTTGAGTTAGCACGCGACGCACGTATTAGCTATATCGCATTTATACCGATCTACAACGAGCGTCAGTTTAAACACAGCTCAACAATCGGCTATACGCGCTATGTTAAGGCGCACAGTACAAAGGTCGCGTACCATCGCAACTGCAAGACGCTACCACTGCAACCAGCCATTAATTTTGCAACAAGCGTAGGCCATAAAGTACATGGCGTCGGTATTGATAGATGCCAAAGCACTAAAGTACAGCACGCTGTCCTGGTGCCAGACCGATATTATCCAATACCTATTCCGCCGCCCGTTAAACCGCCCAACGTCTGTCGCATCAGACCGCCATCAAGTCAATTGCCGCTACGTATGTCAAGGCAGCGACGCGGATTATTATCAAGCAATTTACCGCTTGCGCTGACGTGTTGGCATGATGATCCGCCACCAGTTATCCCAAATTTAAGGAGTTATATCGTGCATAACATCATTACAGCCAATGTCGGCGGTATAGCTATTGACCCGCTGTCATTTGGTATCAAAACGGATATGGATGGCTATTACTGGCAAGGCAATATCGCTATCACTGCCAAAGATTACGCTAAGATAAAAGCAAAACTTGACGTACCACGCGGCTCAGAGCCGATGATTAATGTGATGGTTAACGGCTTCCTATTGAGTTTTATAGCAGAGGATCAGCAGCGTAGTCGTCAATTTGCACAGCAGACGTATAGCTTGAGCGGACGATCAATTACAGCGCGTCTGGGTGCAGACTATGCGGTTTCGCAAGGTGGATTGATTGACCAGGCAAGCTACGTCAGTCAAATTGCTGCGCAGCAGCTTAATGGACTGTCTATCAGCATTTTGGACTGGGATATCAATGATTGGTTAGTCCCAGCAGACGCTTACAGTGTAGCAGGTAAGACACCCATTGCTGTATTGGCTGATATTGCCAAGGCAGCTGGTGGATTCCTTACAAGCCATCCTAGTGAGCCTAGGGTGTCGTTAAAGCCCCGCTGGAAAGTTGCAGCGTGGGACATGGCAACTGCTACGCCTGATGTGATAGTACCAGCAGACGTTATCAAACAGATAAATGACCAAAAGCGTGTCAATCCACGCTACAACACCGTGCGGCTTAATAGTGCAACAGAAGGTGCAGAGGTTTACAGACAAACACAAGGACGTGACGCTGAAGCATCGACGCAAGACCATCCATTGCACACTGATAGAGACGCAATGTTACCCGCAGGCACTGCTATACTCTCTGACAGTGGCACGCACGGCGACTATACGATAAAGCTGCGATGGGCAGATAAATACAATCTGCCACTCGCGCAATTAGGCGAGATATGGCAATTTAATGATCCAGAGGGCGCATGGCGAGGTGTAATTACAGGTGTTAGCGTTGATATCGATCAAGACAACGATGCGCCCACAGTATGGCAGTCAATCAGTGTCGATCGCTATTTGGACGCATAGGAGCTATAGATGAATCTATTAAGTCAGTTTGACCAATTGTTCAGTCGTACTGAGCGAGGTACTGCTCTCATTACGGGACAGCGCGGCGGTGGCAAGTTAGTCGCTCAGACTGAATCAGGAGCAACCATATTGCTTGATGGAGAGATGGAGACAGGCAAGAAGGTCTATTATGACCGAGTGAGCAGCAAGGTACTAGGCGAAGCACCTAATGTCACTTACGCCAAATATCCCGTTTAATGAGCGTTTAAAGGCTGTTAAACTATCGGCATTTAATTGTACATATCTATGCACAATTAAATGCTTTTTACGTCATGCACAATTAAATGCGTATTTATGCACAACTAATCGCCGTTTTACATACATAATAAGAGAATTTTTTGGCAATAAGGAAAATAAGAAGTTATTTGAGATAAAGATCATCGAAAGTAAAGAAGCACTTGGCTAATCTAAAAAAACGATTCATCACTGCTGATTTTTTAGATTAGCCAACTCATTATTAATAATAAGTTGGCTATCGCTCTATGAAGATGTATAGAACGAGTTGGTTAGATTCAGCCTGCCTCCTAAATGACAGGCTAGTTATCAAGGGAGAAATGCATTAATTTTGGCGCGTGTCTTCAATCTATAAAGACATGTCTTAATATTAAATGGTTTTATCATCATTTTGCTTGGTTGCTTTCATAGCTTGACTAGCCATCACGCCATTGATAATACCGCTCAACGTATCTGACTTACCTGCTAGGCCATCGATGGCTTTACCGATAGATAGTGACTTGGCAAAGTTATCAAAGAAATGCGCTTCGCCGCCAACAATATCGATTTTGGCTTTTTGTAGTGCTACTGCCAATACTTCAGCATTTTCTTTGGCAATCTCTTTACCAGCATCAATAGAAGCAAGTGCTTCTTGCAAGGCTGTCTCAAGACTCATGCGGAACTCTTCGTGCTCACGCGCTTCTTTATTCATGCTACCCATTGCATTGAATTTCTCGACCAGACCATCTGCTTCGGCTTGGAAATGTGCACGAGTGACTTCGGCTTTTGCCAGTCCAACTTCGCGTTCTGCTTTGGCATTAGACTCACCGCGAGCTGCGATGATTTCAGCATCTGCCATACCTTTTTCACGTTCAGCCTTGGCAGTAGATTGACCACGAGCAGCAATAATCTCTGCATCGACCATACCAATGTCACGCTCAGCTTTCGCCTTAGATTCACCGCGAGCCGCGATAACCTCAGCATCTGCCATACCTTTTTCACGCTCTGACTGAGCTTCAGCTTGTCCAGTCGCTTTAATAATATTGGCTCTAGCAATGCCTTCTTTTTCCATAGAGACCGACTTGGCTTCTTGAATAGCAGCTTCAGCAAAGCCATGTGCAGACTCTTCGGCTTTAATACCTTCAGCCATTCTGATTTTGGCTTCTGACTCTTTGGCAGAGGCTTCAAGGTTAGCCGTAGCAAGCGTAGTGATTTCAACGGCTTTATGCTTGGCTGACAGCTCTTCGGCTTCGGCTTTTTTCACCTGACGTACTTTGATTTCTTCAGCATCTGCTTCAGCAGCTAGGACGCGTGTTTGCTTAGAACGCTCAGCCTCACTAACTTCGCGAACTTCTTTGATACGCTCTTCTTCTTGCGCCACTGTTTTGTCGACCGCAATACGCTCGCGGATGACATTGGCGATTTCTTTTTTCTCAAGTTCAATCGCACGTTCAGCCTCGATACGTTGCAAGTCAACTTCACGCTCACGAGAGACGATTTCTAAGTCACGGGCACGCGTAACCTTCTCTTCTTCGATGACAACTGCACGCAGACGATTTTGACCTGCTACTTCAATTTCACGTTGCTGATTCTCTCGCTGAATCGCTAAGTCCTGCTCAACCATGATGACGGCCGTTTCTGACTTCTTACGCTCTTCTTCTTCAATCTTACGAGTTTCAGCCGTTTCACGGGCAATCACTGACGATATTTCACGCTTTTGCTTGGCTTCAGCATCGGCTTGTTGACGCTCAAGCTCTAGCATCGCCTCTCTGGTCTCAACGTTCTTTTTCTTAACCGCTAGCTCTTCATCACGCTCAAGCTCATTGGTAATAACGTTTTGAAAAGCCGTTAGTTGAGTAATCTTTTTGATACCTTCAGCATCTAGGATATTACTTGAGTCCAATGACACTTTCGGTGTTTGCTCTAGATAATCGATCGCGACATCTTCTAAGACATAGCCGTTTAGATCGTTACCAATTTCTTGGACGATACTGTCACGAAACTCGCTGCGGTTTTCAAACAATTTAACGAAATCTATTTGCTTACCAACTGTTTTTAGCGCTTCTGAAAACTTGGCATTAAACAGCTCATTAACAGCGACTTTATCTGAGGCTCTCTCAACTCCAACCGATTTGGCAACTTTTAATACATCTTCTTCGGTTTCATTGACACGTAGATAAAATGCGACTGTAATATCAGCACGCATATTATCGGCGCAAATTAGTCCTTCTTTACCGCGTCTATCAACTTCTAACGTGATGAGCGAGATTCTCATCAGCTCTTTTTTATTAATAACTGGCCAAACAAAGCCACCATCAAAACGTACGGCTATTTTGCTCACACCGTTGATAATTAGTGCTTTGCCCTGCTCAACCTTGAAGTAAAAGGCTTTGAGCATCAACAGTGCTGCCATAATGAAAACAAACGCCAGCACCACAACCACGCCGACGATAATGAGTATGTCCATGTTTATTCCTTTAATTGAAACATTCTATAGTCAGTTCTATATCTATCAGATGCTCGGTCCGGCTTGCTCAACTACTCTATGTAGCAGTTTCACTTGCCTTTCTCATATCTAAACTAGTTGAACCGACCATAACTAAATTTAAAACCGTTCGTATGATGTAAAAGTAGAGGTTTTTTAGCTCAATGGCTGTTTATTGTTTATCAGGGTTTATCTTATTTTCGAGTTTACTCTGTGCTAAAAGCGATGATAGAAAGTCGTATCGACTAAACGATTTATAATTATTTATCTTCAACACGAGCGACTTGATAGGTATTTGTTTCTTCTAAATACGCGATCAACATCACTCTATCGCCCTTTTTCAGTAAGCTAGTACTGTTGTCTGAACGAACCTTGAGTATCAAACCTGCACCGCCATCATTCAACTCTGCCTCACCGTGCTTGTCCGTCACACTAAGTGTACGCACAATCGCGATTTTGCCTACATTATTAGCAGAATTACGTTTGGGGATTCTGGCAATGTTTTTGCGGATGGGTGAAATGATCATGCCTGTCAGCCACATAGAAACGACCAATACGAATATTAGTGCCCCTGTGCCAAACACGTAATACAGAACGCCAGAGTCAAAATTTTGATGTAAGAAACTGGTATACAAATAGCTCAATAACCAACCGATTAAACTAACTAAGCTCAATATAATGACTAGAGGCACACCGTAGAGACCAAACTTCAACATGAGGCCTGTAAAAAAACCGGTCGATGATAAATCAGAGACAGCAGCATCACTACCTGACTCTCCAAAATCCACGCTGTCCATATCTGCCATGCCGAGTAAGGATACCACCCAATATAGAGTAACGAACATCACAAGACCGGTGAAAACAATCGTTGGATATAAACTTATTTTGGTGATGAACACGAAAAAAGCCTCTTGCATTACGCGGGTTCTCCCTTTATGAACCTAATCTTCTATTTGTAATAACCTACTACAAAAGCTGAGGCTCTTCACTTAATATTTATAAACTTATGTTGTTTTACAAACAAGTTTATATACATATCATGGCATAAGACATACTTCTCTAACGACCCCATATCGGTGAGCGTACGACTCCACCATTTTGGCCGCTAATGGCATAGCTGATATTGCCTGACAGCGAATGGATAACTAGACTACCACCATTTTGGCTTGCTGCTTGCCCGCCCACATTCAAGTGGCGAGTTGGATAGATGGCATAATTGCCAGAGGGAGATAGACGTGCGGGCTCATCAAGCCCTGTTTCTGCCAAGTTGACCACCTGTCCAGTCGTCAAGGCCATGACAGCCGCCTTGCGACCATTTAGATAAGCCATACGCTGACCATCTAAGCTAAGTTGAGGACTGGCCACATACCCATTTGTTGATACAGCTGTCGCATTGCCCGTAGCGAAGTCATAACGATAAATTCGCGGTCGTCCAGCACGGACTTTATCACTGGTATAGACAAAGCTCTTACCATCAGCAGCATAACTGGGCTGTACTTCTGTGCTCGGCAGAGTCGTTAACTGCTGGGTCTTACCATCGCTCAGACGCATCTTATAGATATCAGCATTACCACCGACAGTAGAGCTATAAAGCAAATCTTGACCATCGGGTGAAAATGACGCTGACATATTGCTGCCTTCAGCATTTACCACTAGATTGCGCGTATTGCTACTACGATCATAAATATAAATTTTGGGATGCTCACGCGGGGCTTGTTTGCTATAGGCAAGCAGTTGTCCGTCTGCCGACCATGCTGGCGCATAGATATAGCCATTAAGCTGATCGATGAGCTGACGATCGCTACCGTCAGGACGAATGCTATAGAGTGTCGATACTTTCGCCGTACCTACGCCCTGCTCTTCTATATAGGCAATATATCCTTGACGATCAATCACTGGCATACGTGCAGTCAGCGGACTGATCTCAACTGTACTGATTGGCTTTTTTACTGAGGTATTAGGTAATGTCTGGCAACCGGTAAGCACAGCAAATACGCCGATGGCAATAGGTGCTTTTATCATTAGTCTATCTATGTTTGATTTAGATAGACTCCCTTTACATATGGTTGTTTTATTTATGGCAGTTTTCAGCATAGCGTCATATCCAACAGAGCTTGATGATAAAAGTCTTATAAATATCTAAGAAAGCGATCGTTATCGACATAAATTCAGAGCCATCACCATCAATTTAAAAAATCAAAGATATTACAGAAACATTACTCTAGTGTAACCTAAACTGGACTAAATTTTGGATAAAAAAATGCCCCACTTGATAGCGAGGCATTTTGCGTTTTAAGAAGAGTAGCTTTAAATGAGTAACTTCAGACAAGTAACTCTAATTGCTTAAGTTCACGAACCAGTTAAACTGTTTACTCAATCATTAAGCTACTTCGTAACGGCCTTAAAATAAGCGACTTGATCATTATTTTTAATGGTCAAGATAGGCACATTGTTGGCATTCTTACTAAGGCTATATTTACCTTTTACAGTAGCTAATGCAGCAGTGTCAAAGCTAGCTTGCGGTTCAGGACATGCCATCATAGTACTGATGCCGTTTTTAATCTCGACTTCACCATTTGCAACGCTATATCCAGCACCCATGTTATTACAGGTATTCATAAATGCCATGTAATCTCTACCGTTATCATTCATGAAATTTAACGTTAACGGCTTGGCTGGGTCAAAAAACAGCTGAGTTACTTTATCACCATTGCTACGTTTGGCATCAACGAGCTGCCAATTGTGTGCTTGCAAGATATCTGCAGTGATTGGCTGGTTAACTGGTGCAGGCAAGTTCGTCGTCTGACAACCCGCAGCAAACGTACCAATTGCCAATGTCGCGACCATCATTACTTTACTCATGTTCTTCATATCAACTCCTCGCTTTATTGCATCCGATACTTTTACTAAACACCCTATCTGCATGAGCCATCAGCGCTAATAGACAAACGATAAGCTCTAATAAACATAGTAAAAGCTCATATTTATTATGATTCATTTATTGTTTTATTTAATGCTCTAAACAATGGCAATATTGTGCATGACGCACAGAGAGGTGTCATCATAAACTGGGTAGTTATTCGGAATGCATTTTGTACTACTTTGCAAATATCTAGCTACTTGCCCTTGCCAGCACCTAAATGAGCTGCTAACTATAATCTTGCTCACTCTGTTCATCCCTATCAATGATGGTTATTGATAGTTATTGATGGTAGGTAGTGACGGTAATTAGGGATTATTCACAGCTTGCTGTCGTTGTAATGCCGCATAACCATCTAAACGCTTACGCTCAGTGTCATTAAATAGTTGCTGTTCAAGCTGATTTATCTGAATTTGCGCTTGGGCGGCATCGACACCTTGGCTTAATAAGCGATTCTTTTTAGTTTCATACTGGGTGAAGCGTTGGGCGAAATTCGCGTCTTCTTGATCTACTTGTGCCAGCCTTTCTGCTGCTGGTGCGCCTACTAGCTCTCGGCGCATATTATATAATTCCTCGGGCGTTGCACCGCGAGCTTTCATCTGTTCAGTACGAGTCATCAACTCGCTAATATTGGCTTGTTGCATGATATTGGTTTTAGTAGCATTATCTGGCAATCGACTGATATAGTCCTGACGGGCAGCTTGTTTCTGTACGTCAGACATCTGCTTATTTTGGTCAATTCTGACCATCTCTATACTATAGTTATCGTAGTCATCCTCTGCGCCAAAAAATGCTGTAATGGTTGGTTTATCAAAGTACTGCTGTCTTAGATTAGTGATGTCTTGCTTTTGCTGGGCAACTGCGTTCAAATCCAGCTCGCCACTTTTGGTCGCCTGTAATTGCAGATTACCGTAGCGCTTTTCTATCTCAGGAAGTGCTTTAAGGTAAGCAACATATTGATTAAAAATAGTGACCGCTTGGCTAGCGGCAGGCTCTGGTGTGTGATGACGAATATAACTCTCCACACGGGCAAATATAACGGCTTCCTCCTCCTCACCTAGGGCGGATAAAAAATAATCAAACAAACGCCGCAGACCTTCAGTGACGACCAACTGTTTATTTTCATCGATGATGATTTCACCATCAATTTGGGTACCCTTTAATGAGCGTGGTAAATTTTCTAGTCCTGTGACAGATTGAGACTGGCTGGGTGTCGTTGTAGCTTTCACGACTTGTCCCGCAGCCAACTCAGTTGTCACTGACTCGATATTCTCATTATCAGAGACGGACGATTTGATTGAAGTTGAATTTACATCGTTGCTATCAGGCTTGAACCATAAAATAACCGCCGCTGTGGCAATGATAACCACGGCGATGATAGCAATTGTTGCATAGACTGGACGGCGGTTATTTGACATAAACGATATTTCTCAATCAATGAGCATTCTTGTTTTGTAGTTCAGCTTATAGGTTGGCGTTTTTCAGACGGTTTACCTGAGTACGATAGATAGATTTTGGCTCAGACTCTCCCCATGCCGTCAGACCCAAGACTTGATCAGCGGAATCTAAATGGTTCATTCTATAATTATCACGAACCACATAGCCAAGACGACTTGAGCAAGCAGATACCAATCCATCATTCGACTCACCTGCAAACGGTACGCCCGTTGCGGCCAATAGATAATCGCTAGGATCAAGTGCGCTCGTTATTTGCCCAACGCCGCTAAACGAATAATACTTGATGCCATTGACTGCCGTACTAGTCGGCTGACCACAGTAGTTTTTTGGCATTGCTGCAGGAAATTTGGCATTGAACTTAGCAGCACCATCGGTCGATAGAGCCACGAGCGCTTGCCAGCCATCTTGTTGTTGAATTTGATTGAAACTGATACCTGACCCAATATCTGTAAAGCCACCAATCAGATTAAACACACCTGATACTAGCTGGGTGGTGACATTAGATGGCTGTCCAGAAGTATTATTTGGCTCAAGAACATTTTTAACAAAATCAGCGGTTTTTGAGCCTTGCTCCGGACTTGATACTGCGGTTACTGAGGCCACGTACTTTGGCGCGACGCCAGCGACATAACGGATATCTATACCGCCCTGACTGTGTCCAAATAAGTTGACTTTAGACTCACCTGAAATCGCGGCAATGGTCTTGACCTGTTGTAGCAGTTGCTCACCTCGAACTTCGCTGTTATTGACCGCTGATGTTTTAGTGGTATATACCTCTGAGCCACCTTTCATCAAGTCTTCTGGAATCCCGTTGAAATAATCAATGACTCCAAATAGCGTTGTGAAGCCGCCAAGTCCATGTGCTAAGACGACTGGATATTGAGTTTTAGTGTAACTAGAAGTGAAGTATTTACTGTCCACCAACTTGCAACCGTTAGCATTGGCACAATTATAGTATTGTCCTGCAGCTTGAGCAGAAGTGGTTTGCATGGTCATTAGGAGAACACCAGCACTGATTGAACCCAGTATCGGTAACAATGTCTTTGGTGTGAGAGCTGCACGAATGTACAAAGAAAGCGTCATAACAACATCCTTGTTATCATTGATTTGGTTATTTTTACTGCACAACTACAGTAAAAATTGCTGCTAATTCCATTAGCAGGCAAAATTACATTACTTATATATTCTGCAACATTCAACTAATTTGTCAAAATATGAATATATTAGTCTGACTAATGAGTCATATAAGCCTTCAATATGCTGTAAAGCAATTATTATCAATGATAATGATAGGTACACTATCACTTAACGTAAAAGTGTCATTAGTACGTTTATGGTATAATCTATCCACAATGAACCCATAATTATAAGATATACGATGATGACTAAAAAATCCCTTATCCAGTCTCCAGAAGCCATAGAAAAAATGCGTGTGGCCGGTAAACTCGCTAGTGATGTGCTTGTCATGCTCGACGAGCATGTCAAAGTGGGCGTCAGTACCGAAGCACTCAATCAGATTGCCCATGACTATATTGTTAATGTGCAGCAGGCTATCCCTGCCCCACTTAATTATAATGGTTTTCCAAAATCTATCTGTACTTCAGTCAACCATGTTGTCTGTCACGGTATCCCAACTGAAAGCAAGCTGCTAAAAGATGGTGATATTATCAACATCGACGTGACTGTGATTAAAGACGGTTACTATGGCGATACCTCAAAAATGTGGATCGTCGGCAACGGCTCTATCATGGCCCAGCGTATTTGCAAAGTGGCACAAGATGCCCTTTATGCGGGTATGAGCGTGGTCAAAAACGGTGCACGTCTAGGTGATGTCGGTGCTGCTATTCAGGCCGTTGTCGAGCCTGAGCGCTTCAGTATCGTTCGCGAGTTCTGTGGTCATGGTATCAGTGATGAATTTCACCATGAGCCACAAGTCATGCACTATGGCAAAAAAGGCACTGGCTTTGAGCTAAAAACAGGCATGACGTTTACCATCGAGCCTATGATTAACCAAGGCACGTGGCAAACTAAGATTTTGCCTGATGAGTGGACGGCGATTACTAAAGACCGCAAATTGTCTGCTCAATGGGAGCACACCATGGTCGTAACAGATAATGGTTGTGAAGTGTTTACTACTCGCCCCGAAGAAGATTTAAGTTTTTTGACGCAGTAGTACAATCAAAGATCGCTTAGGCGGTCTTTTTTTTGGTCTTTAATTAGGTCGTGTTTGATATTCAACCATGGCACTGACAGAGACTATTTTTTATACAGTTCGACGTTAAAAATAGTGAGTTTAGTCATTCTAACCGTCTATTTTTAACAATGAAATGGCAAAAAATAGTCCTGTCTCCTTCTATTAATATTAGAGCTGGAGCTGAGGCTAAAACTGCCCCATACTGCGTTGTAAACCTAGTTAAGGCACAAGCATTACCGTCGTTTTACGCCTTGTCTAGAACAGTTTTAGCAATCAGCAGTGCCTATTTGTGAATATCAAACACGCCCTAGTCCATATTGAGTATTGTGCTTATAGGCGCTTTGTCTTTATACTCAGATGACCTGATAACTTCTATTGATATATTTATCAGCACCTTTATTGATAATTGCTATTCGTGACTTTTATTAGCCATCAGTACATTAGATGCTCAATAGCGCTCAGCTCGAACGTTCTATTTCTAAACTCTTAACTGGATAACACTCATGTTTAATTGTGATATCGCCTCTGTTGATTTGACGCCTTTACCGATACTACCAAGTGAGGTGGCGACAGACTCATCCCCACTGTCAGCCCAAAATGTGACAGACAAGAATCTACTTGGCATTCCTGAATGGTTGGCACAAATCAACGACGATATCAGCCGCTCACTAGAACGTGGTACTAATATTCGCCAACTGGTTGCAGCACGTGCTTGCGCTATCGACAGCCTATTGATTGCGTTGTTTAAATGGTTTGAGTTAGATAAGACTGATTTGGCGTTTTTTGCGACTGGTGGTTACGGGCGCGGTGAGCTATCGCTTTATTCAGACATCGATATTTTACTCCTGTCTCCTGGTAAAATAGGTGCTGATGCCAGTAGTAAAATCGACAAACTGGTTGCTCTACTATGGGATATAGGACTAGAGCCTGCGCTCTCTGTACGTAGTGTTAATGATGCGCTAGAGGCTGCGCTTGATCATACGATTGCCAGTGCTCAGCTAGAGGCTCGACTCCTAATCGGCAATGAAACATTGCAAGACATGCCCGCCCAAATCGTCAATAAACAGTGGTCTCCGCGCGCATTCTTTGATGTAAAAATGGAAGAATCCAAAGCGCGTTATTTGCAGCACAATGCCACCGAATACAACCTTGAACCCAATATCAAAACAGCACCAGGCGGGCTACGTGATATCCATATCATCGGCTGGGTCACCAAGCGTTATTTTCGCGTGAGTAAACTATATGATTTGGTGCAACAGAACTTTTTGACCGAAAAAGAGTTTGATGAGTTGAGCTTTGCCGAAGGGTATTTATGGCAAATTCGTCATTACTTGCATGTACTGACAGGCCGTAATGAAAACAAGCTGTTATTTGATTATCAGCGTGAGATCGCTCAGCTAATGGGCTACGAGACTCAGCCAGATGACCAACCTAATGCTGCGGTCGAACGGTTTATGCGCGACTACTATCGCTGTGCGATGCAGATATCAACGCTATCTGAGATGCTGACCAATCATTATTATGAAACGATCATAGAGCCGCAGCTGCCTGACGATGAACGTCCAAAAAAACAGCCTATAAATGCGCGATTCAATCGTATTGGCAACCAGATTGCTATCGCACATCATCGAGTTTTTGCACAGCACCCAGAGTCTATCTTAGAGATGTTTTTATTGATGGGTCAGCACGGCATCGATAAAGTTCGTACCCATACTTTGCGCGCACTCAAAATTGCCGCACGAGGCATCGATCAGATATATAGAGACAATCCTACTCACAAAGCGCTGTTTTTATCGAATCTAAAAGAACAAAACTACCTATTCCATCGTCTACGTACCATGAATCGCTACGGGGTATTGGGTAACTATATTCCTGCGTTTGCGCAAGTCACTGGCCTTATGCAGTATGACTTGTTCCATCGTTATACAGTAGATGCGCATACCTTGTTTTTGATTAGAATTTTACACCGATTTACAGATCCGACATTTCACGAAGAGTTTCCACTGGTCAGCTCTATCTTTCAGCGTATCGAGCGTAAAGAGATTTTGGTGCTGGCAGCCATGTTCCATGATATTGCTAAGGGCCGTGGCGGCGATCATAGTGAGCTTGGTCAAACCGAATCAATTGAGTTTTGTTTATCGCATGGTATGAGCTTGGCGGATGCGAACTTAGTAGGCTGGCTCACGCGCTATCACCTTCTTATGTCGATTACTGCACAGAAAAAAGATATCTCAGACCCTGAGGTGGTGACTATTTTCTCTGATCTCATCGGTAACGTGACTCATCTAAACCATCTGTATGTACTGACGGTGGCTGATATGAATGCGACCAACCCACAGCTATGGAACAGCTGGCGGGCGACCCTCATGAAACAGCTATACTCACAAACTCGGCGCATCTTGCGCGCTGATATCGATGCGCCTACCAATCGTCAAGATATGATTAGTGCCACACGCAAGCAAGCGTTAACGATGCTAGATAATGTCAATAACCAACATATGAACCGCGATGAAGTATTGCGTCTGTGGGATGACTTGGGCGATGAGTATTTCTTGCGAGAGATTGCAGAAGATATCTTATGGCATACTGAAGCTATTTTGAATCACCCACCGATTGGGCTTGCTTCTAATGCTGATAGTCCACCATTGGTCGTTCTACGTGAACATCGCGAATTGGCACTTGATGCGGTACAGGTCTTTGTTTACACCCAAGATCAAATGAACCTATTTGCCGTTACCATGGCAGTATTTGATCAGATGAATCTAGATGTTTTAGATGCACGCATTATCACAGCGACCCGTGACTTTGCTTTGGATTCTTATGTCTTGCTAGATCCTAGTGGCACATTGCTGGTTGATGAAGACAGTCAACAAGAGCTAAAACAACGCTTAATTGACTCGTTCAAAGACCCTACCGTACTTAAACTGACGAACAAGCGTATGCCGCGTCAGTTAAAACACTTTGAAGTAAAAACGGTGATTAACTTCGAATTCAATGAAGCATCAGATCAGCACATCATGAGCTTAGAAACGCTTGATCAGCCAGGGCTATTGGCGCGAGTTGGGCAAGTATTTTTGCAAGAGCAAATCGAAGTACATGCTGCGCGTATTACCACTCTAGGTGAGCGTGCAGAGGATATGTTTTATATCAGTGATCAAAACGATAAGCCACTCTCACCTGATAGACTGGAAGCATTAAAGGCAGCTCTGTTAGCCAGTCTTACCGTTCAGAAAGAGCATAATAGTGTAATATATTTTTGATACGGCTAGATAGTTTTGGTTAGCCATTATTTTGAATATTAACTAGCAAAAGTAGTCTGATAGTCATCATAGAAGTACGTTTTATAACGTACTTCTATAGGTTATCTCGCTGGCATGTTCGTTCAATTCATCGTCAGCAAGCTCTGGCGGCAAAACACCTACTTCAGGTGGCTGCTGCTCCATGATTAATCGTCCAGCATCGACTTCTTTTTGTAGCAAACACTGCAAGCTTGCTAGGTGAAACTGTCCATCTAGATAATCGTCTAACGCTTCCAAAGAAATAGGCGATTTGGCATGTACATCAGGATACAGACTATCCTCTGCCAAAATAATCATCTCATTGAGCGCCTCTTCGCGCATCAGCTCATCGTTGTCTATCTTGCGCTGTAGTTTATTTGCCAACTGGCCTTTAGCAGCAAGTGCACTGACAAAAAATATGGTCTGTATCACAAACAAAGAGACGTATTGCCATAGCGGTAATGAGATACCAAATATATTATTGAGCAGCATCAAGGCCATTGCCACTACCACGTAGCCGACCAATTGCCATAACAGCCACATAATGAGGCTGTTTTCTCCATACCAAAACATTTTCTTTTCTTGACGCTCAATCAGTTGCTGGCGCGCTTGCCACCAGCTCTGTTCACGCTCTTTGAGCAGTTTATACAGGTTAGAACGCTGTAAATTGTTATCAAGTTTTTCATTATTGATATCTTTAGCGATGAGATCATCATTATTTAGCACACTAGACATATCAAACTATCCTTAAAACGATCTACCACTTTTGTGAATAGTCATTTTTTATATTGTTATAAGTTATAAATTATGAAAGGTTCAAAAGACTTTTGAGCGACTATCTATTTGGTAGTCATATAATGAATAGCTTACACTTGGTAAATGCCTATTCACGATATAAGAAGAAAAGGACAAAAAATTAGAGAAGTGCTACACTGCTCTAATGTAAATTTTCTTTATAACTTTATTATTAATTGTCTATTATAGTTATCACACTTATGAATCACAACTTAAAGCATCTACATCCTTATCCATTCGCAAAGATGGCAACATTGCTTGCCGATAGCAAGCCTGCCAACGGTTACAGTGAAATAAAGCTCGGTATTGGTGAGCCAAAACATGAGCCACCTGCATTTGTGCTGGACGTCCTACGCGAAAACTTGGACAAAATAAGTCGTTATCCAACTACAAACGGTATGTTTGAGCTGCGCCAAACCATCGCCCATTGGTTAGAGAAGCGGTTTTTTCTAAATCATGTCGATGCCAATACTCAAGTATTACCCGTGATGGGCACACGTGAAGCGATTTTTAGCTTCGTACAAGCGGTCGTTGATCATGATGTAGCTGACAAAGAGAGCCATTCTCTAGCGTCTAACACATCGCCTACGGTTGTCATGCCCAACCCGTTTTATCAGATATATGAAGGCGCAGCGATACTGGCACAGGCAACGCCTTATTTTGTCCCTTGTACATCAGCTAATGACTACAAAGGTGACTATCGCGCGGTACCAAAAGACGTTTGGACACGTACGCAGCTATTGTTTGTCTGTAGTCCAAATAATCCAACAGGCTCAGTCATGACGATGGATGATTGGGAATACCTTATTCGTCTATCAGATCAGTACGGTTTTATTATTGCCAGTGACGAGTGTTATAGTGAACTGTATTTTGATACAGCTCCGATTGGATTGCTTCAAGCCTGTGCGGCCCTTGGTCGCCGTGATTTTAAAAACTGTATCGTGTTCCACTCTCTATCCAAACGTTCCAACCTGCCTGGTTTACGCTCTGGATTTGTGGCTGGTGATGCCAGAATTTTGCAGGCTTATTTGCAATATCGTACTTACCAAGGTTGTGCGATGCCGATACCTCATCAGCTGGCCTCTATCGCTGCGTGGCAAGACGAAAAACACGTCGCTCATAATCGAGCGCTATATCAAGAAAAGTTTGCCCTATGGATGTCTGAGCTTGGGGAATTGCTAGAGTTACGTATGCCTGATGCTGGGTTTTACTTTTGGGTCAAAGTGCCTGAGCAGTTCGATGGTGATGATGAAATTTTTGTCAAAGCGCTGTATGAGCAAGCCAATATTCATGCATTGGCAGGACGCTATTTATCACGTGAAGTTGATGGTCATAATCCTGGACAAGGTTATGTGCGTATCGCTCTGGTCGCGAGTGTCGATGAGAGCCGAGAAGCAATCAGTCGTATCCGCAGCCTACTAAACACTTAGAGCTAATTAGAAAAGTTTAATGTAGCTGGGATAAATGACGCAGTAGCAAAAAGCCTTCAATAACCCTATTTATATTGTGGTTATTGAAGGCTTTTTGTTTTATTAATGCTATAGTAAAGTCTCTACCGAAAATATGCCATCAAGGATGATGCCATGCCCCATCTTGATTTTAGCCAACCGCCCTTCGACGTATTGAGCTTAGCTGAGCGTCAAAGCATTAGAAAAAACACCCAGATACGCTACCTTGCCAAAAACGAAAGCTTGCCTGCAGAAGAGCTACAATGTCTATATGTCGTCATAAAAGGGCAAATCGAGCAATCATTAGATGGTGAGTTTGTCGCGTCCTATGTAGGTAGCAATCACGCTGACGGTCTGAATAATAATGATTGGTTTGATAGTCGCCGCCTGCCTGAATCACTTGCCAAGGATAATCAACTAGAGCCTGAAAGTACGTCTATACAACCCTATCAATTCCGAGCCAATGAAGAAACCTTACTGCTCCAAGTCGATGGCGCCGCTATTGATAAAATCAGCGCGCAAAATCATTTGGTACGCCAAATGCTATCAGACAAACTGCCTGAACGATTAAAAGCATTGCGCCAACGACATCATAATAAAACGCTAGATCCTGCCAGCTATACTGACCAACAAGAAGTACAGCAAATCATGTTGCAGCCAGTGGTAGATGTTCATCTATTACCAGTGCATATCGTCGATGCCAATGATAGCTTGTACGAAGCGGCCCGCATCATGACCAAAGCTGGATTAAAACATGTACTGGTCCGACCGCTACATAGCTTATATGATTTGAATGACTTAGATGGCTCACAAATAGCGCAACTTGAGACAAGATTACTCTTAGGGATTTTGACAGATACTGATATCTGCCGCGCCGTAAGCGACAGACAAAATCCTGCCACCACACCTTGTCAACGCTATGCCAATTTCAATCTACGTACGATCAAAGCCAGTGATGAGATTGGCGATGCGCTGCTGACCATGACTCGCTATCGTATTCATAGACTGCCAGTCGTTGATAAGAGTGGTGATGTCGTCGGTGTGCTTGGGCAAAGCGATATGCTCGCTCATATTGGCCATCATTCGCAGCTGATTAGTATTCAAATCGAACAGGCACAAGACTTATCGAGCCTAGATACCGCTGTTGAGCTAATCGGTCGCTACATTCGGGCACAGCATCACAATGGTGTCAAAATCGGCAATATCAGTCGTATGGTACAGACGCTAAATGCGCAGGTATTTACCAAGCTATGGCAGCTGATCGTACCTGATGAAGTGATGGCAAACACCTGCCTGATCGTTATGGGTTCAGAAGGTCGCGGTGAGCAAATCATGCGTACCGATCAAGACAACGCGCTCATCATTCGTGACGGCTATACGCATCCTGACCTAGCACAGTTCGCTGATACTTTTAATAGCCATTTAGCAACGCTTGGCTACCCACTGTGTGATGGTAATATCATGATGACCAATCCTATGTGGCGACAACCGTTCAAGCAATTTACTGCGCAAATTGGTCTATGGTTTAGAAATTCAGATCCGATGCATGGTATTTACTTGTCTGCGATACTAGATGCTGAATACGTCTGCGGCGATGAGTCACTACTTACTCAAGTACGTCAGCATTTAAAGCTTGCTCATCAACAAGCAGACCCTATGTTTGTCAGGCAGTTTGCACGGGCAGCGCTACAGTTTGGCGATGTTAATCAATGGTGGCAAAAGTTTGTACCTTTACTAGGCAGCAAATCAGCAGCATCTGATATTGACCTAAAAAAAGCTGGTATCTTTCCCTTAGTTCATGGTATCCGTACCTTAGCATTAGAAAACAACGTGCTCGACGTGCCTAGTACCAAGGCGCGTTTAAAGTCCTTGGTACAGGTTGATGCTATGACCCAAGAGCGTGCCGATACTCTATTGGAAGCACTAGAGTTTTTTATGGCGCAGCGCTTATCTGTGGCCCTCTCAACCGACGATAAGCATGCACGGCAAGTAGATCCAACGACTTTGACCGCACTTGAACGTGACCTACTCAAAGAGTGTCTGGCCGTGGTCAAAAGCTTTAAAAACCAATTGCGTCAACACTATCAACTAGAAATCGCATAGATGTGGCAGTCTTAATACAGAGGCTTCACGAATAAATAAAGATCCGAAATACAAAAATAACATACATGAGTGAATGATTAATATGAGCTGGTTACAGCAGTTATCTTGCGCTTGGCAAAAGACGCAATTGCAGCGTCCAGAGCTAGCCTCAATGTTTACGACACCTTCGGCTGAGCAGTGGGTGGCGATTGATTGCGAAATGACAGGATTGAACCCCAAGAAGCATCACCTGCTGTCTGTAGCAGCGATACATATTAATAGCAATACCATCGACACGGGTAATGGCATGCATTTGGTTTGCAGGCCTCCTGTAATGCCAGACCGCGACACCATTGTCATTCATGGCCTGCGTACCGCCGACGTTGAACATGGCATGAGTTACGATGACATGTTAGCCCTACTACTACCATTCATAGGTAATCGACCAATCGTTGGATTCTGCACACAGCTAGACATGGCTTTTTTGAATCCATTGGTCAAACGCTATATGGGAACCTCGCTACCAAACGAAGTCATAGATTTGCGTCATCTGTACAGTCGGCGTATCAGTGGTCACACACAAGGGCTTTCTGGACAAGCCCAACATCTGAATCGCATATTAGCCAATTATAATATTCCTGAACTGGGCGCGCATGATGCTTATAACGATGCTGTCATGACTGCGATGGCTTTTTTGCATATGCGTTAGCAGCAAGTCATGCTTTCAGTTCAATCGATAGTTAGAGTTAATTATCTAAATAAGAGCGTTGTTAGCGCTAAGGCGTGCCCTCATTTTGAAAATAGTGATAAAAATGAGATAAATAGCAACCAAACAAGGAAAGGGGTACAGATAATATCGAGATATTAGCCAGCTACTTGACGCAGTTTGGCAAAGATTTGGCAATTTAAAGTTTACTGTTCAGATTGATGTCACGTCCTAAAATTGTGCTTCTGACGTCGTGTGCGAAAACAGCAACTCATGTTACCATAGGCTGTTTTTGCCACCTGATGAAAGATGCTCATGCGATACCCTTCTAAACGCCATCATTATTCTACTGCTGCAACCAAAATCACCACGCTTTGTCGTCATTTGCGACCGCTTAACCAACCTAATAAACGTCTACCTAGGTTAGCGTTATTGGCAACGGTTATAGTAGCGCCAATACATGCCCAAGCAGCATTGCCAGAAGCCATTCAAAAAGCATTGGCGCGCGCCGATCTAACAGAAGCAGATATCAGCATCGTCATCACACCTGTGGGTGACAAGACTGCCAGCCGTCTGCCTACCCCTATTCAAGTCATTGATAGTGATGAACCTGACAGCCAATCTGCATCTACTATAGTAGCTGAACACCCAGTTACAAACACCTCTAAGGCTACAAGTACTAGCGACCCGAGCCATCAGAGCGCTTTAGTTACCATGGAGCAGCGCACTATTGAGAAGCACGAGCAAAAAATACATGCTTATACCGATGACCCTTATACTTATCAGAGCGTAGAGAGCATTCCAACGGTTATTCCTGACGAACCTCAGCATACGCTCACTCAGAGCGCTAAAACCCAAGATACGGCGAGCAACAATAAAACCTCTATAAAGATTTCATTTTCGCCTTTGCTGAATCACCAGTCCGACATCCCTCGTACGCCTGCCAGCACCATGAAACTCGTGCCTAGCTTTATCGCATTAGACACTTTAGGAGCAGATTTTGTGTGGCATACACGGGTTTATCACACAGGTATTGTCATCGGCAACCGTCTGCATGGTGACTTGATTATTCAAGGAAGCGGCGACCCAAAAATGACCCACGAGCGCTTGAAGCAGTTGCTATATAAAGTACAAGCATCAGGTATTCGTTATATCGATGGTGACATCATCATTGACAGCGCTGTTTTTAACAATGTTAGTAAAGACCCTGCCGCCTTTGATAACTCACCGCTACGTCCCTATAACGCCAGCCCTGATGGGTTTTTGGTTAACTTTAGCACCATTGGTATCAAAACTTACCCTCAAGATAACGGCCAAGCAAGCGTGACCTATAAGCCGCGGTTAGCCAACTATCAGCTGCCTGCTACAATCAATACCCGTGCAGCCAGTTGTGGGCAAGCAAGCTATAGCCTAGCACCGCAGTGGCAAAACACGCAGCTTGTGTTAAATACCAGTCTGCCAGAGAGCTGCGGCGAGCATGTTTTTTACGTGGCATATCCTAATGCCAAAGAGTTTGCCGCACACGTCATCGCTGCCAAATGGCAAGCATTAGGGAATACTTTGAGTGGACAGGTAATCTCACAAGAAACACCTTACGATATGACCAAGACGACAAAACGAGCGCACGGACTTACGGCTATCGCGATGTCGCCTCTACCTATGGTCAGCTATCCGTCGTTGAATTTAACCGAGCAGATTCATGACATTAACCACTTCTCAAACAACGTCATGGCTGAGCAAATGGCGTTATCTATAGGCGCTTATGATAAAGAAAGGCTGACTCAAACAATACCTGCTAGCATAACTGCGACTAGTCCAAGCAGTCATGAAGTCAAAGCTAGCAATGAAGTCAAAGCTAATAATGAGGTGGATAGTAAAGTAGTAGCCGATAAATCTAATGGTAAAAAGGCTGATAGCTTATATCAATTTGGCAAACCTGCTACGACAGACTATCCAGCAGCCTTACAAACCATCAATCAATGGTGGCAAACCAACCTCAGTACGCCGCCGCCACATTTGACCAATGGCTCAGGGCTTTGCCGCGAGTGTACTATCACCGCAGCCAACCTAAGCGAGCTACTGACTTATGCTTACAGTCGACCAAATTTTGATGCCTATGTCGGTTCGTTAGGTGTCGCTGGGGTTAGTGGCACTATTGCCGCCCATAGCGATCGCTTGCCTGAATCTGTAGCTACTGGTCGTGCATGGATAAAAACTGGCACGTTAAATAACGTCACCTCAATGGCAGGTTACGTCAAAGGGCTGTCAGGACAGGATTACGTTGTCGTCGGTATAATTAATACTGATCAAGCATTAAATCCTTATGCAGCGCGACCTGTGTTAGATGCCATGCTCGACTGGACGGCACAGCGCTGATATTTTAACTAACGCTTTAAGACGTTGTACTATCAATACTCTATTTTTTACCTTTATAAAGGTTAGCTTATGTCACGCCAGACAACCAGTCTTAACAAACCCCAGACGCTTGTACAAGTGCAGCCCAAACTGGCTCGATATGTCGGTTTTTTTGCGATTGGATACACGCTTGCCAGTACCATATTTATGATGATACAGACCAAACTTGCGCTCAATCCACAACTGGTTATGGTGGTTTCTATTATCGTGGGTGCTTACATCGCTGTCAGTAAATTCATCAAACATCAGAAGCGAGCATTAGCGCGTGATGAGATTAATAAGTTGATGTTTGGTGGGGTTGTGATTGTCTGGATGCTGACTGTCATTTATTTTTCAGCCATCTGGTTTTGGCTGTTTGATACGATAAGCCGTGAGGTACTGTTTGAGATGGCGATGCAGCGTCCACTGCCCCTGCTTTCATCACTAATGCTGATGCTGGTCCTTACTCTAGTCAGTGCGCGAATCAGTCTATGGTCTATCAATCGATTATTAGACCCTATACGCAAATCAACGTAAGTACAAACTATCATCTACAAGGTGCTACAAAGTTTTCCCCTGCTAATGCGTAAAATCCGTTAGGCTAAGTTTAGGGCGTGTCATTATTTTAAGAATAGTACTAAAAATGAGACAAAGTAAGACGCGCCCTAGTAAGTAAAATTTTAGCGATGACTTGTTTTACCTTTATAATAGGAGCGAACATTATGGACATGATCTTTTTTGACAACATAGACAAGCTTGGTCGTATTGTTTTGACGACTGTTATGGTTTACGTGTTGATCGTGACAGTTACCAAAATCTCTGGCAAACGCTCAACATCGCAGCTCAACAACTTCGATTGGATCGTGACGGTCATGATCGGCTCGTTAGGTGCCAGTACAATTCTGCTCAAAGACATTCCCTTTGTTGAAGGGGTGTCGTCTATTTTAGTGCTGTACCTACTGCAATTTGTGGTGACCAAATATGCGTCTGTTTCACCGCAATTTAGTAACTTTATTTTGTCAGAGCCGCGTATCGTTTTTTATCAGGGGCAGTTTTTGCCAGACGCCATGCGCGATGAGCGTTTGACGCGTCAAGAAATTGAGTGTGCCATGCGTTCTGAAGGGATTAATAGTTTTGATGATGTCGAAGCCATTGTTTTTGAGTCTGATGCAAAATTGACTGTCATTCCAAAGCCAAGCCAAGCGGACGATCAAAGCGCAAGTAGCAACGTATCAGAGACAATTAACCCTCTGATGTAAATTGCAGACAATGAAGAATGAACGATACAACTATTAAGAACACGCCCTAGTAAGCTTGAATTCAATTATCGAGATGGTAAGTATTATGAAAGTAAGGATTTTGACCGTTGGCAATAAAATGCCTAGCTGGGTGCAGACGGGGTTTGATGAATATTACAAACGCATTCAACCGATGCTAAGCACAGAAATTGTCGAGATTGCAGCCGCAAAACGGGCAAAAAACCCTTCAGAAGCCAATTTGGCACAGTACCGTGAGCAAGAAGGTCAGGCCATACTAGCCGCTCACAACGCATCGAGCCGCGAGCAATTATGGGTACTAGATGTCAAAGGCAAGATGATTTCGACAGAAGGACTGGCTGATAAGCTCGCTGATGGCATGCAACAAGGCGACGATATTGCCTTGGTCATCGGCGGCGCAGATGGCGTCTCACCAGAAGTATTGGCAAGGGCCGATGCAAAATTATCACTATCAGCACTGACATTGCCGCATCCGCTAGTGCGCGTCGTACTCATGGAACAACTGTATCGCGCGATGAGTATCAATAATAATCATCCTTATCACCGTGGTAATTAAATAAAATACTAATCTATTTTTTGATTTGAAACATCAACCCTAAAGTAGATTGAAAAACTGGCGCACGCCCTAATAAATGCAACATGAAATATCCAAAACGTGCGACACCCAACGCCTCTAAGTCCTCTCATCAACGTGATGATCATCATAATGTGCAGACGCCTATTACAGCGGCTGCCGCATGGGAAAATACGTCTGATATAGCGACGAATACATCTAAGCTACCAGCGCTCTTTATCTCGCATGGCGCACCTACGCTTGCAATTGAGCAGTCTGCGACGACCAGTGCACTGGCACGTATCGGTCAAAACTTACCTAAGCCACGTGCCATTGTCATTATGTCAGCGCATTGGCAGTCAGCAAAGCTAGAGATTAGCAGCAATCCACAGCCAAAGACGTGGCATGACTTTTCAGGATTTTCGCCTGAACTTTATGACATTCAGTATCCTGCTACAGGCCAGCCTGCACTGGCTGAGACACTTGCTCAGCAGCTGACCGCACGTGGCATTACTTGTAGTGTCAACCCAGTACGTGCCTGTGATCATGGTGTGTGGGCGCCGCTTAGACATCTGTATCCAGAAGCCGATGTGCCTATCATACAGATATCACTACCACAGCATTATGACAGTATTGCCTGCTATCAGTTAGGCGCACAGTTGGCACATCTACGTGATGAGCAAATTCTCGTCATTGGCTCAGGTAACATTACGCACAATTTGCAAGCATTGCGCTGGGAAGCTAACAGCATCGATCAAGCAGCCAAAACGTTTAAGCAGTGGTTGTTGCAGCAGCTCAAAATAGACATTCCCACGGCACTCGATTGGCAGCAGTACCCAGACTACAGGGACATTCATCCAAGTGATGAGCACTTGCTACCGCTGTTTTTTGCATTAGGTACTGGTCAGCGCGTCTCTGTCGTTCATCAAAGTATGGCCCATCATAGTTTGGGTATGGATATCTATCGCTTTGATTGAATGCGACTAATACGAACACTAAATTTTAACCCTACTTCTCAAAAGCGTGTTTGGTAAATAAACCTGCGCGCTCCATCTCGCCCGCCACACTGAATAATGTTGCTTCATCATTCATGCGCCCGATTAACTGCATGCCAATCGGTAGGCCTTTTTTGCTCATGCCAATGGGTACTGACATCGCGGGTAATCCCGTAACATTACCCAATAACGTAAAGCCCATTTTACCTAATACAGGGGCACTGAGCTTTTCTATCATGCCTGAGCTAAAGGCATATCTACCCATATTAAAGCCCTTATTAAGCACCTCGGCGCTACGCATCATCATCTCATCCATACGACTCGGCGGTAGCACACCATGCTTTACCGCAGGCGTGGGCACAGTCGGGCACAAAACCATATCGTAGTCTTCTAGTAATAGACCTGTCTGATACTGGCTATGATGCCAGCCATGTTTGGCATGTGCCAAATCAACCGCTGATAGTGAACGCCCAAGCAGTGCCATATTATAAGTTTGTGGCTCTAGGTTTTTGACGTGGTCAACACCAAACTCACGCTCGATATTATCAATCGTAAAAGCCGTATGCGCGCAGACCACCACGATAAAGTCATGCCAAAACTGCTCGATATTGATGTTTGGCTCGGCTGGTACTACTTCATGACCCATAGACTCTAATTGCTTAGCCGTTTGCTCAAGTACCGTTAGTACCTCTTTGTCCACTGTCGTATTGGCTATCAAAGGCTGCTGATGCAAAGCAATTTTTAGCTTTCGCGGTGCACGCATTGCCGCTTGCAGAAACGTACCGTCTGGCGGAGCAATAACGTAAGGGGCGCCAATCTCTGCTCCACTAGTGGCATCTAGCATCGCCGCACTATCGCGCACTGATCGCGTAATCACATGGTCAGCCACTGCCCCCTCCCAGCCTTCACCAAGATTAGGGCCCATTGGATTACGTCCACGGCTTGGCTTTAACCCAAACGTACCACACCAAGCAGATGGAAAACGTATCGAGCCGCCACCATCACCGCCGCCTGCCATCGGGACAATACCGCTCGCAACTGCTGCTGCACTACCACCTGACGAGCCGCCAGAACTGTAGCCTTTTTTAAAAGGGTTATGAGTAGCACCATGCGCTTTTGGCTCAGTGGTGATAATCAGACCAAACTCAGGAGTATTCGTCTTGCCAAAGGTATTAACGCCTGTCGCTTTCATCCGTTTGACGATTTCGCTGTCTTTTTCTGAAATGATATTGACACTGCGACTACCCATCGTAATCGGCTCGTCGGCGAAGCTAAATGATAAATCTTTTAGCAAATACGGCACGCCAGTAAATACACCTGAAGGCAAACCCGCCTGCGCAGCATTGTAAGCACGCTCATCAAAACGATGCACGATAGCATTTAGCTTAGGGTTGATTTGATTGGCTTGATGGACAGCAGCGTCTAGTAATTCCTTTGCGCTGACCTCACCTGAATTGACCAATGCTGCTAAGGCTAGCCCATCATATTGAGTATATTCTTTAAACATAACTGACCTTCCTTGGAGAGTAATTTTATTAAGACTATGTAGCACTCATATTTTCTAAAACTGATGCCCATTTTTTCATAAACTACTGTCAGTTTAGTATAAAAAACTACGTCTGATATTTGATAAACGGACTCATTAGTCATCTGATCGATTTCGTCAACTAATGAATCAGTATGCGAATCTATTCTTCACGCCCTAGAGCATACATATTAAACAATAAGAGCTTACTTCTAAACCTACAATTTATAAAAGTATTATTAAGTTTCTTCCATAAAAAAACGAGCCATTCTCATGACTCGCTTGTTCATTATCAACTTAACAATTAATCCTACATCAATAGTTCGCGTTTACCACTTTTGCCCATCGAGCTGACCAATCCAGCTTCTTCCATAGAGTCGACAATACGCGCAGCACGGTTGTAGCCGATGCTGAATTTACGCTGAATACTTGAAGCAGAAACTTTACGTGTTTCCATGATAAAGGCCACGGCATCATTATATAAATCATCATCTTCACCAGAGGCATTGGCTGTACTACTACCGCCTGGGCTAGACAATTCAAAATTGCCTGCCATATTATCAATATAATCAGGGGCGCCGCGCTCACGCCAAGCATCACAGACACGGTTAACTTCTTCGTCACTGACGTAGGCACCATGTACACGATCTGGCTCAATCTGCCCCGGCCCTAAGAACAACATATCACCGTTACCTAGCATGTCCTCCGCACCGCCACTATCTAGTATGGTACGTGAATCGACTTTTGAGTTGACTCGTAGTGCCGCACGCACTGGGATGTTGGCTTTGATCAGGCCCGTAATAACATCGACGGACGGACGCTGAGTTGCTAGCATTAAATGAATACCAGCAGCTCGTGACTTTTGCGCCAAACGTGTGATGAGCTCTTCGGCTTGTTTACCGACCTGCATAATCATATCGGCAAACTCATCCGCGACAATGACAATCATTGGTAAGGTTTTTAGCTTAGGTGCTTGGCTAATACTGACGCTATCATTTGGTCGCCATAGAGGATCGAGCATGGGATTGCCTGATTTCTCCGCCGCGATGACCTTCTTGTTGAACTCATTGAGCTTACGAACCTTTAGCAAGCTCATTAGCTGATAGCGACGTTCCATCTCGGCCACACACCATGACAAGCTACTGGCCGCTTCCGTCATATCGGTGACTACTGGCGTTAACAGATGCGGAATATCATTGTAATTGGCAAGCTCTAACTGCTTTGGATCAATCAAGATAAGACGCAGCTCATTGGGCGTATATTTAAGTAGCATCGATAGTAGCATCGAGTTGACCAATACTGATTTACCAGAGCCTGTGGTACCAGCGACCAGCATATGCGGCGCACGCGCAAGGTCAGTAATGATTGGGTTACCACCGATGTCTTTACCCATCGCCATGCTAATCTGCGCCTTCGGGTCTTTGAACGTTTCGGTATTGAGCAATTCAATCAAACGTACCATTTCACGTTTCTTGTTAGGTACTTCGATACCGATGTAAGGTTTGCCCGGAATCACTTCGACCACACGCAAAGATGCCATCGATAGTGAGCGCGCTAAATCACGCGAGATACCTGTGACTTTACTAGCCTTCACCCCAGCAGCCAGCTCTACTTCAAAACGAGTGACCACAGGGCCAGGGATAGCATTAACCACAGAGGCTTTTACATTAAATTCTTGTAGCTTAATTTCTAATAACTCAGATAACTTTTCAAGCTCAGCCACAGTATAGCTAGGCTTGCGGTCAGGATCTGGCTTATCCAATATAGACACTTCTGGAATAGGCGTCAGGCTGCTGCGATAAGCTGCCGTTTGCATCGAGCGCGATTTTTGACTGAAGGCTGCGTCATCACTAATATGCGGCATGACCGGTACATTGGTGTCGTCATCACTGTCATCCTCTGGCATCATATCAGTGATATGGTTGCTGCTATCGCCCTCTGGGACAGCAAAACTAACAGATGGTTGCGCGGGCGTTTTAGGCTCAGACTGTACATTTGAGACTGGGCTAGTTACTTCCACCGTTGGCGCTGCTTTTGGATTGGCAGGAGGCGTATTGGTTGGTGTCATGTCTGAAACGTCTGGCACATCTGACAATGCAGGCTCAGTCTCTACTGTTACCAGAGCGACTTCAGGCTCAGAGACTATTGACGCATTATTAGTCTGTGGCAACTCTACAGGCGTATCAGACAGTTGATTGGCTGACTCCTGTGCAAAACTAATAGGCTCTTCAACCGTAGGTTCGGGTGTCTTCTCTGGTACTACTGGCTCAGCTGCTACAGTTTCCTGAACAGGCTTAGAGTCTTCAGACGTTTCTACGATAGACTCTGTAGGTTCTGATATATCAGCATGCTCTGCCAACCATGCTTCTGCTAATTTATCTACTTCTGCAGTCTCATGTGTCGTAGAGACTTTAGGCTCAGCAGATTCAATGACTGGCTGACTGGCTAAATTACTGTGCACTGACTCATCAACTGATGACTGAGCTAATGATTCTTTATCATGTATATCTGGTTGAGCAACCGCTTCCGTCGTGGTAGTTACTGCAGTAGCAGGTACTGCTTTCTCTAACGATGCTGTGGTACTAGTACCCGTTTGGGAATAGTTGGGTACAGGCATAGCCGAGCTGCCCATGCCATTAGCACTGTAAGCCATCTGCTCACTTGCAAGTAAATCATCGACCGTACTGGCATCATTCCACGCAAAGCTTGGCTCAACTTTGCGAGCAACAGTTGCAGTCAAGTTTGAGGCTAATGGCTGGACTGTATTGTTGACCGTATTGTCAGTAGAGTTATTAATCGAGCTTGTATCGGTATTCGCCTGATCACTTTTTGAGCTATTGGGTGTCGCCGCTGCTTTTGCTGCGATGACAGAGGCTTTGACACTATCTGCTAATCCTGATGTAGCTAAAAAGTCTGACAAGACACTACCGAAACGTCCACTACTGCTGACGTCTTGAGTACCGCTAGTATTTTCCGCAGACTGCAACTCAAGTGGCAGCTGCTCATGTTCTACTTTTTTATCTACCGACTCATCTAAGTTTTGGCTATCACCTTGTAATGCAATACTCGGTTCAGTAGCGTCGATAGTATCCTGACTTTTTACACCTGAGCCAAGCCATGATAGTGCACGAACCTTTTGATATATCGTCATCCAATGGATATTAAAGGCAAACGTAGCGGTAATCACAACGAATACTGCTAAGAAAACCACACTCCCCCACTGCGATAGCAGCTGTGCCAAACGCGCCTGTAACTCTAGCCCGATGATACCACCAGCGACGCCTTCGAGGCCGATTGCGTCAGGGTTCGTGACTTGTTGAACTAGAGAGACCAATTGTGCAAACAATGCGCTAGCACTTAATAGTAAAAACACATAAGCGACCAATCGCATGAGCCAAAACGTTGGCTTGTTTTCCCACCAAATCAAGATAGATTCATAAACCACAAATGCCAAAAACCACCAAGCACCAAACCCAAAAAAGCTATAAAGCAAATCGGATAACCATGCGCCTGCCTCGCCGCCCATGTTATTAATCGTGGTCATATCACTACTAATGTGCGACCAGCTAGGATCGTTGCCTGTATAGGTCATCAAAATGACAAACAGATAAACGGCCAGTATTAACCCAAGGAGGGTAAACATTCCCTTTTTTAAATACTCAATAAGCGGTGCTGATATCACGTAAGATCTGCCTTGTTATTAATACTAAATGGTCGCCAATGCATGACTAAGCCTAATCATGCTGACATAAAGTGTTGACATAAATGTACCGAGCGAAGTGTTTGTTTGGCATGTGCCGATTATAGAGCCTTGAAACAACCGTTATCGCTTGGCTCCTACTACACTTGGCATAACTTCTTATAATAACAAATACATAGGTGCAGTGGCGACAGTCTTATCAAGAAAGCGTGTAAGAAAGTAAATCAGTAGACACTTTGTGCAAGAAAACAGCTGGTTAGCGAAACACTAGTGGCAAAATATGGCTAACTGTATTGCCTAAATTCTATAAAATAGTCTCTGTCTTTGCACTTATGTTCCAAAGTTATTTATTCTTTGATTCTAATGATACCTGTGTTTGTTTTAGCAAACTTGCACTTTGTGCGCTGTGCCCTTATGTTATTATCACACAGCAATTAGAAGAAGCATATTCGTAGTCATTTTTGATATTCATCTTTTATTATATTTATAACTTACATTTTTAATTCGTATATTTAGCAAGGAACAACTCATGGCAACTGACACTACTGCTCCACGTCACGAAAAGCTCATTATTTTAGGCTCAGGCCCTGCTGGCTACTCTGCCGCAGTCTATGCAGCACGCGCTAACCTTAAGCCAGTTATGGTTACTGGTATGGAAGTCGGTGGACAATTAACCACCACTACTGAAGTTGACAACTGGCCAGGCGATGCGCATGATTTGACAGGCCCTGCATTGATGGAACGGATGAAAGCACATGCAGAACGCTTCGGTACTGAACTGGTCTACGATCACATCAATGAAGTAAACCTAAACGAGCGTCCTTTTCAATTGACAGGTAACAATGGTAGCTATACTTGTGACGCGCTCATTATCTCAACTGGTGCCTCTGCACAGTACTTGGGACTAGAATCAGAAACCAAATTCAGAGGTCTTGGCGTATCAGCCTGCGCCACTTGTGACGGTTTCTTTTATAAAAACCAAAAAGTTGCGGTAATTGGTGGTGGTAATACAGCGGTTGAAGAAGCTTTGTACTTATCTAATATTGCGTCTGAAGTGACCTTAGTACATCGCCGTGACAGCTTACGCTCTGAAAAAATCCTACAAGACAAGCTATTTGAAAAAGCCAAAAATGGTAATGTCAAAATCGAATGGAACCATCAAGTAAAAGAAGTGGTCGGTGATGATATGGGCGTCAATGGCGTCGTCATCGAATCTATGATTGATGGCAGTACCAAACAACTAGATACAATGGGGATGTTTGTCGCTATTGGTCATAAGCCAAATACTGACTTGTTCAAAGGTCAGTTGGATATGAAAGATGGCTATCTAATCGTTAATAGTGGCTTGAATGGTAATGCCACTCAGACCAGTATCGAAGGTGTGTTTGCCGCAGGTGACGTAGCTGATCACGTTTACCGTCAAGCCATCACTTCTGCTGGCACTGGCTGTATGGCTGCGTTGGATGCTGAAAAGTACTTGGATGCACTGGGCGAAACCGTCGCTCGTGATCACACTTACGATTCAACCCTAACTGCAGATAAAGAAGCCTAAATGGGCAACTTTACTCAACAGCACGATAAACACATTACGCCTGAGACTTTAAAAAGTCTTGGGCGTTATGACTTTCCTGATCCTATTTTTATCGATCCTGATGGTATTGGCATCGTCGCTATGGGTGGTGACCTAGCACCTGAAACGCTGATATCAGCTTATGCTCAAGGACTATTTCCTTGGTTTAACGAAGACGAGCCTATTGCTTGGTGGTGCCCTGAGCCGCGTTGTGTAATCGTTCCTTCGGCCTATCAACCGAGCAAATCTCTACGTAAGCAAGCAAATCGCGAACGTTGGCAAGTGACGCTCAATCAAGCTTTTGACGATGTCATACATGCCTGTAGCTTACCGCGCAGTGATGGCCTTAATGACAATCAGCCTGAAGGTGAACATACTTGGATTCATGATGAGATGATCGAAGCCTATACCAAACTGCATGCACAAGGCTTTGCTCATAGCATTGAAGTTTGGGACGAGGCAGGACAATTGATTGGCGGATTATACGGGTTAAAGATAAACGGCATCTATTTTGGTGAATCAATGTTTCATCGAGAGTCTAATGCTTCAAAGCTAGCCTTTTGGGGTCTGATGCGCTTATGTGGACAAAGTGATGTCGCACTCGTCGACTGTCAGTTACCGAACGATCATTTGATGAGCTTAGGTGCGACTACCTTACCGCGTGCTAGCTTTCTGATTCAGTTAGACAACCTGATTGGCAGCCAGTCTGTGCCATGGCAAAAGCACTCTCATAAACCGTTAGCCGTATCGTTACTGGATAGCGAATCGCCTTGGCAATTAGAGTTATGATTATCATAGCGAAAAAATAAGAGGTTATTATGGCACTTGATACATCGTTTCTATTGATTGGAGAGCTAGCAGCAAAGGCCAATACGACCAAAGATACGGTTCGCCATTACGAGCAATTAGGCCTGCTAAAATCTCGCAAGCGTCAGGCAGGCTCCCGTCTATATACCGAATTTCATCCAGAATGTATCGAACGCATAGAGCTGATCAAAAGTGCGCAAGCTATTGGCTTCACCCTTACCGAAATCAAAAACAGTCTAAATGATTATTATGATGGTCACTTGGATATTGATTCGCAGCTTTTACTCACTCAGCAAAAGCTAGAACAAGTCAAAAAACAGCAAGCCAATATCAGCATAATGGTTGAGCTACTGAGCGAACGCTTGGATATTTTAGGTCGAATGAAAGCAGATAGTGATTATCAGCTTGATGTAGAAGTCTGTAAAAAGAAAATTCCTTTGCAATAAAGCTTAAATCTTAAATCTTAGTTAATTCTGTTTTTATATCGTAGCCGTTATAGCCACCTTAACTAGAATTACTTATTTTTTATTAAGATTTATTTTCTTCATTAAATATAGTTATGCTGCATGATTAACGCATCGACTGCTGGTTTATGTGGCACTTTATAATAGCCTTTGCGTCTATGAATGACGCTAAACGCTTGTTGCTCGTATAACGCTATCGCCGCTGTATTATCTGCACGTACCTCTAACAAAAGACTCTCTACCTGATTAAGCTGTAACAGTTCATGCAACCTATTCAATACCTGTGAAGCAATGCCTTGGCGTTGGTACTTTGGATCAGTTCCGATACGCAACACCTCTGCTTGCTCAAAAGTCATTTGATATAAGCAATAACCAACTATCTCACGATGAGAGACACCCTCCTCTTTCGCTTGATCATAAGCAATCAATAGGCAAATACTGTCCTGCTCAAGTAACTCAGTCAATGTTCTCTGGTTCCAAGCATCATCTGGTTGCACCATCGCTTCTATATTAGCGACAGTTTGAATAAGGTTTTCGAGTTCTACTGCATTCGTTGGTAGTGCTTCTATCACAAACATGACGTTCCTTTCATTTAATTAGTCTCATCATTTGGTTGTACTTAGATTATATAAGTAAGTAACTACATTATTTATTTTTTATCAAAAAAAAGGCCACCCTAAATAGGATGGCCTTTTTTATGACTAACTCAAAAGCTCATTGCTGAGACTTAAGTCTTAGTTCAATACGTTAGCAACAACACCAGCACCTACAGTACGGCCGCCTTCACGAATTGCGAAGCGAAGACCTTTGTCCATAGCGATTGGGTGGATAAGCTCTACGCCCATCT